>Ga0172371_10010320_pt1 | contig 12634 bp, 3 predicted proteins | sample Lak12m_FD_114543 | JGI IMG/M metagenome (GOLD analysis project Ga0172371, IMG submission 114543) | Freshwater microbial communities from Kabuno Bay, South-Kivu, Congo - kab_022012_12m | ecosystem: Environmental > Aquatic > Freshwater > Lake | place: Democratic Republic of the Congo: South-Kivu... | reverse complement strand
TCCAGGGTGTGAAGCCCTGGGGCCGGCTCGATCCAACCCACCCCGGCCGCGGACCAGCGACGCGACTCGGTCTCTCGCAGCCGCGCCGCCATGCCCACCTCGGCCCACGACCCCCAATTGACGCTCAGGGCCGGCCGCTTCTGCCAGCGGCGATGATGGGCCAAGGCGTCCAAGAAGGCGTTCGCCGAAGCATAATTCCCTTGCCCGGGGGAACCCAACAGGGCCGCGGCCGAAGAGAACAACACGAACAGGTCCAGCGGCAGATCACGCGTCAATTCGTGCAGGTTCCACGCCCCGATCGCTTTCGAGGCCATGACGCGGTCGAATCGTTCGCGGGTCTGCTCGCGAAGGACGCCGTCGTCGAGCACGCCGGCCAGATGGAAAACGCCTCGCAGCGGCGGCAAGTCCTCGCCCAGGCCCGAGACGAGAGCCGCCACCTCGGCCCGATTGCCCACGTCGCACCGGCGCACCGCCACGCGGGCCCCGGCCTTCTCCATCTCTTGGATCTGACGGGACGCCTCTTCCGAAGGCGCCGACCGGCCCACGAGCAGGAGTTGCTTCGCCCCGCGGTCCACGAGCCATCGGGCCAGGCGCAGGCCCACGCCGCCCAAGCCGCCGGTCACCAGGTAGGTCGCCTGCTCGCTCAGTCGCAGTCCCCGTTCGCCCAAGTCGCTCTCGGGAGCGGCCTGGATGACGACCTTGCCGATGTGCTCGGTACGCGCGATATGTCGCAGGGCGTCCACCGTGTTCTGGATGCGAAAGGTGCGAAGCGGCAAGGGATCGAATTTCCGCTCCACGAATTGGCCCATCACGTCGCGGATCAACCGCCCGACGTGGTCCGGCTCCTCGGCCATCATGCGATCCAGCGCAATGGCGTAGAACGTGACGCCGGGCCGCGCCTGATCGACCCGCGCTTGGTCCCAGAGGTCCGTCTTGCCGAGTTCCAGGAATCGGCCGCCGGAGCGGAGCACGGAGAGGCTCGCGCCAATCGCGTCGCCGGTCAGCGAGTTGACCACCAGGTCGATCCCTTCGCCGCCGGTGGCTTCCATGATCTGGCCGGCGAAGTCGAGCGAGCGGGAATCCATGACGTGCTCGATGCCCAGGGACTTCAGGTACTCGCGTTTTCGCGGGTTGCCTGCCGTGGCGAAGATCTCGGCCCCGATTTGCCTGGCGATCTGAATGGCCGCGATGCCGACGCCGCCCGACGCGGCATGGATCAGCACCCGCTCGCCAGGCCGCATCCGGCCCAATTCGCGCAGGGCCAAGTGCGCGGTCACGAAGCAGATCGGAATCGTGGCCGCTTCCTCGAAGCTCAGGTGCTCCGGCTTGGAGACGACGAACTCCGCGAGGGTCACCACGTAGCTGGCGAAGCTGGCCGGGGCCAAGGCGACCACCGCGTCGCCGGGCTTCAGGTGCTCGACCCCTTCGCCCACGGCGACGACCTCGCCCGCGCACTCCCCGCCCAGCGGACCGGGATCCCCGGGATAAAGGTTGAGCACGTTCAGCACGTCGCGGAAGTTCAGTCCGGTGGCGCGGACTCGAATCTCGACCTGGCCGGGCCCGGGGCGCACGCGCGACGCCGGACGCAGGGCCACGTTGTCCAATTGCCCGCGCGACGTAATCTCCAGCCGGTAGGGTTGGCCCCGCGGGATTTCCAGGCCCTTGGCCTGACCATGACGCAGGCGACGGAGCCGGGCCACGCGGCGCTCACCGTCGCGGTAGGCGACCTGGTCTTCGCCCCGATTCCACAAGAGTTCCTCGACAAGTCGGTCGGCCCCGTTGTGCGGGTCTTCGTTCCTCCCCGTGGCACAGCCGCCCTCGGCTGTGCGGACCCCAGGCACAGCCGAGGGCGGCTGTGCCACAGGGTACGGCGGTTCGCCATGGTCTTCGGGGTCGAGATCGACCCGCGCGCAGGCCAGCTCGGGATGCTCCGCGGCGATGACCCGGCCCATGCCCCATGCGGGCGATTGCGCCAAGGCCACCGGCAACGGGCGATCACCGACGGCCTGGGCGCCGCGAGTCACCAGCCAGAGTCGCGGCACGCTCGTACTCTTTGACGCCGTCAGGGCGTGGACCACGTCGAGGGCGCCGCCCCAGACGCTCTCGCGGGCCGCGGTGAAATCAGGGGCATCCGGCCCGCCCTCGGCGTCCAACGCCGCGAGATACACCACGCCGCGGCACTTGTTTCCCTTGTCGGACAGGAACTCCGCGACCGCCGCGCGCCGGGAGTTGGGATCTCCGCCGGCGGGCACGAGCGTTGTGGGCTGCCCCTTCCCCTCGAGTCGGTCCGCGAGCGCGCGGCCGATCCCGTCGCATGCGTCGAAGATCAGCCAGCGGCCGGCTTCGTCCGGAGTCTGCTCCGGCGACGGGGGCGCCAACGGCTGGGCCACCCACGCCAGCTCGTAACACCAGTCGGGAATCGGCCCGGCGACCAGGCGGGCGATCCAGTCGCGCGGGACGCGACGCAACCGTACCCCCTCCACTTTCATCAGGAGGCGACCCGTTGGGTCCACCAGGCGCACGTCTCCCACGGCCGCATTCGCCTCCAGCGACGTGATCGACGTGACATAATACGCAGGGCCTTGGGGAGGATCGTACCACTGGAGTCGATCGACGCTCATCGGAACATAGGCGTCGATGCCCGTTCCGGCGCCGGGCAGCGCGGCCCCGAGCAACTGAAACGCGGTGTCGAGCAAGCCGGGATGGATGTGATACTCGTCCGCGTGATCTTCGCTGCGTGCGGCCCGCAGTTCGGCGAAGGTGTCACGCTCCTGCGTCCAGTGCCGGAGGGTCCAGGTGAAGGCCGGCCCGGGTTCGAGCCCCGACTTGCGCAGGGCCTCGGCCCGCCACGCATCGTCGAACGGCTCCCCGGTGAAGCGGGCCCGCTGGGTCTCCAAGTCAACCGGCTCGCCCTGGGCGTCGGGCGGGGCTTCCAGTCGCCCGGCCGCATGCGTGGTGAACGACGGCTCCGCGTCCGCGTCGGCCTGGGCCACGCTGACAATGCGGAACGCCGCGGCCTGCGGACCCTCGGGCGTGAGGATCGTCTGGACCGTCTTGGGCGTCTTGTCCAAGACCAGCGGCTCCCGGAACGAAGCGCTTGCGATGCACCACGGTTTCCCGTGCAGAGCGGCCGAAGCGGCCAGGGCCAGCTCCAGGTAGGCGGCCCCGGGCATGACGACCGTGCCCTGGATCTTGTGATCGCCCAGCATCGCCGGCCGATTGGCGGCCGCCGCCGACTCGAAAACCTGCTCGCTCACCGCGGCCACCAGGCGGCAGCCCAAGAGCGGATGCAACACCCGGCCCCCGGTCCGCAACGCCGAAAAGCCCTGCCGCGAATCCTCGGCGCCCGTGCCGATCCGGAACTGCTTCCTCTGGAACGGATACGTGGGCAGTCCGGTCTTCCGCCGCCCGAAGTCGCGGTCGAAGCCGGCCCAGTCGATCTTCGCCCCGCGCACGTACAATTGGGCCAGGCTGTCCAAGAGCGTGTGCCAGTCGTCGTGTCCGGGGCGCAACGACGGGAGCCAGGCGAAGCCGTTCTCCGGAAGGCAGCGCCGGCCCATGCCGACCAGGACGGGGGCCGGGCCGATCTCCAGGAAGACGTCGCAACCGCTGGCCGCCAGGGCCTGCACCCCCTCGGCAAACCGGACCGGCGAACGCGCGTGCCGGCTCCAATAGCCGGGATCGGCATAGGTCGCTGCGTCGGCTGGCCGGCCCGTCAAGTTGGCAATCAGGTCGATCTTCGGCGCGGAGCAGACCACCGATTCGGCGGCTCGTCGCAGCGGCTCCAGGATCGGGTCCATGCGGTACGAATGAAAGGCGTGCGAAGTGACGAGCGTCTTCGAGTTGATTCCCTGCGCAACGAGCTTGCCCATCACCTCGCGGACCGCCGGCTCGTCGCCCGAGACGACGATGCTCTCGGGCCCGTTGAGCGCGGCGATCGTCACGCCGCCTTCGCACCCCTGGAGGGCCGCGCTGACCTGCGGCTCGGGGGCGAACACGGCGGCCATCAGCCCCCCCGGCGGCAAGGACTGCATGAGCCGGGCCCGCTCGGCGATCAGGCGCAAGCCGTCTTCCAGAGAGAACACGCCCGCCACGCACGCCGCGGCGAACTCGCCGACGCTGTGGCCCATCACCGCGGCCGGCTCGACCCCCCAACTCTGCCAGAGCCGCGCCAAGGCGTACCCGACGGCGAACATCACCGGCTGGGTGTATCCGGTCTGGTCCAAGACCGGACCGACTTGCCGGTCGAGCAACGACAACAGCGGCCGGTTCAAGTGGCGGTCGAGAATCGCAGCACACTCGTCGATCGCTCCGCGGAACGTGGGCTGGCTCTCGTAGAGCGCGCCGCCCATGCCGGCGTACTGGGCGCCCTGGCCGGTGAATAGGAAGGCGATGCGCGGCGAAGCATCGAGCGGCGACTCGGCCGCGTGGACTCCGGCGGCTTGCGGATCGGCGGAGAACCGGCGAAGGCGGTCGCGGGCCTCTTCCAACGACGGCGCCACCACGGCCGCCCGGTGCGAGAAATGCGAACGTCCCGCGTTGGCCGTAAAGGCCACGTCCGGCAGAGAGGCCGAGGGGTCGGCCTCCGTCCACTCGGCGTAGCGGCTCGCCAGCGCGGAAAGGGCCTGCGGCGAGCGCGCGGAGATCGTCAGCAGGTGGCAGGGCCGCCGGACTCCCTCGGCCCGCGGTTCCTCGGCGGGCGGCTCCTCCAGGATCACGTGGGCGTTGGTGCCGCCGAATCCGAAGGAACTCACGCCCCCTCGCCGCGGCTCCGTCCCGCCGGCCCAGGGACGCAGCGCGGTGACGATCTCTATGAAAGAATCTTCGAGCCTCAGCAGCGGATTGACCGTGCGCAGGTGGAGATGCGGGGGGATTTCTCCGTGGCGCAGCATGAGGAGGAGTTTGATCAGGCCGGCCACGCCCGCGGCGCTCTCCAGATGGCCGATGTTGGTCTTCACGGAGCCGAGCAACAGGCGATGATCCTGCGATCGACCCTGGCAAAGGACCGAGCGGAGGGCGTCGATTTCGATCGGGTCCCCCAGACGCGTGCCGGTGCCGTGCGCCTCGATGTAGTTGATTTGCTCCGGGGCGAGGCGGGCGTCGGCCAGCGCGGCACGAATCACGGCCTCCTGGGCGGGGCCGTTGGGGGCCGAAAGCCCGTTGCTCCGCCCGTCGTGGTTCACCGCGCTCCCGCGAACGAGACCGAGGATCCGATCCCCGTCGGCCAGCGCGTCGGAAAGCCGCTTCAGCACGACCAGGCCGCAGCCCTCGCCGCGGGCGTAGCCGTTGGCCGCGGCGTCGAAGGTCTTGCACCGCCCGTCGGGAGCCATCATGTACGCCTTGGTCAACACGACGGTCATTTCCGGGCTGAGGATCAGGTTCACGCCCGCGGCCAGGGCCAGATCGGTCTCGCGCCGGCGCAAGCTCCGGCAAGCCAGGTGGACCGTCACCAGCGACGAGGAACACGCCGTGTCGAGGGTCATGCTCGGCCCGTTCAGGTCGAGCACATAGGACAACCGGTTGGCCAGAACGGCGTGACTGTTGCCGGTGCCCGAGAAAACGTCGATGCCGGAGAGGTCGCGCGACTGGATGAGCGCGAAGTCGTTGCCGATGGCGCCCACGTAAACGCCCGTCCTCGTCTGCGCGAGGCTGCCGGGCGGCAGGCCCGCATCTTCGAGGGCTTCCCAGGCAACTTCGAGGAGCAGCCGCTGCTGCGGATCGATGTGTGCCGCTTCGCGGGGCGAGATGCCGAAGAAGTCGGCGTCGAACTCGTCGAAGCGGTCGAGGAAGCCGCCCCAGCGCGTGTTCATCTTGCCGGGCGCGGCGGGGTCCGGATCGTAGTAATCGTCGATGTTCCAGCGATCGGGAGGGACTTCCCGGACGGCGTCCTTCCCGTCGCGCAGGAGCCGCCAGAACGCGGCGGGGTTCTCCGCCCCGGGGAACCGGCAGCCCATGCCGATGACGGCAATCGGCTCCGCCTCGGCCCGCTCGTAGCCTGCGAGCTTGGCCTGGGTTTCCTTGAAAAGACGAATCGCATTCTGCAACGGCGTGTTCGGCTCGCTACCCATGACCCCTCTCACTGACCTCCCTGTCGCGACATCTCCTCGACGACGGAGGCGAATTGCTCCATCTCGTCCGCCGTCAGTCGCCGGATCTCGCGATCGAACTGGCCCGGATCCGGGGCGTCGATCCGTAGCACCGGCGAGTTCTTGTCCGCCGGCCGCGAGTCTACCGGCGGACTGGCCAGCCACCGCGCCAGGGCCGAGATCGTGGGGTAATTGTAGATCGCCGTGGGCGACAAGGGCCGCCCGAGCCAACGTTCCAAGTCCACCGCAATCCCCACGGCATCCATGGAACTCATGCCGAACTCGACAAACGGCGTGGTGACGTGCACGTGCGAGCGGGGGAGGCGCAAGCGGGCCGCAATCCGCTCCGTCAACCAGGCTTCCAGATCGCTCGCCGTCACCCTGCGGGGGCCTTGAGAAACTCGCCCGTCGCCGTTCTCCTCCTCCAACTCCTCGGGATCTTCCAAGTCTGCTTTCCACTCGGCGACAATCTTCATCTCCCCGCTCAGATACTGCTCGCGGCACGCCGACCGCCGCATCTTCCCGCTGGAGGTCTTGGGGAGCACTCCCGCCTCAACCAGAGCGATGGCGTGGACCTCCACTTCGTGCCGGGCGGCGACCGCACGGCGAATCGCGTGCAAGGCCCGATGGGTGTCCAGATTCCGTCGCCGAGGCTCGACCTCCTGGACGATGGCCAGCCGCTCGACGCCGTCCCCGTCCACGGAGAACGCGGCGCAGTACCCACCTCGAAGTCCCTCGTAGGCACGCTCGACCGACTGCTCGATGTCCTCCGGGTAAAAGTTCCGGCCACGGATGATGATCAGGTCCTTGAGCCGCCCGGTCGCAAACAACCGGCCGTCGCGGAGGAATCCGAGATCCCCCGTGCGAAGGAACGGGCCTTCCCGCGTGTCGGCAAGGTACGCGAGGAAGGCGGCCGTCGTGGCTTCAGGCCGCCCATAGTAACCGCAGGCGACACTCGGACCGCGGACCCAAATCTCGCCCACCTCCCCGTCCTTGCACGCCAACAAGGTCTCGGGATCGACAATCGTAATCTGTTGGCCGGGCAGCTTAGTGCCGCACGCCACCACGCGCCGCGCTGCGGGGTCGCTGGCGGCAGTGTCCTGCACCCGATGGCGAGCCAGTGCAGCGCCCCGGACGTGAATGACCGTCGGTGGCGTCATCCGCGGCCCGCCCGACACCATCAGCGTCGCCTCGGCCAGGCCGTAGCAAGGGAAGAACGCCTCCCGCCTGAAACCATAGGGGGCAAACGCTTCCTCAAAGCGATCCAGCGTTTGGGCGCGGATCGGCTCGGCCCCCACAAAGGCCACCTCCCAACTGCTGAGGTCGAGGCCCTCGCGATCCTCAGGCTTGATCTTTCGGGCGCACAGGTCAAAGGCGAAGTCGGGGCCGCCGCTCACGGTGGCCCGCCGTCGCGAAATCGTCTCGAGCCACAGAACCGGCCGTTGGAGGAAAGCGGCAGGGGCCAACAACGTGCAAGCCCCCCCGCAATAGATGGGCTGAATCACGCCGCCGATCAAGCCCATGTCGTGATGCAGCGGAAGCCAGAAAACCGCATTGCTCTCGGTCGTGTTGCCGAACGCCTGCCGAATGAGCGCCGCGTTGTGCAGCAGGTTCTCGTGACTGAGCATGACGCCTTTGGGGACCGACGTCGAGCCCGACGTGTACTGGAGAAACGCGGTGTGCCGTTTGTCGATCTGCGGTTCTCGGAAGGCGCATCGACGGTCGCTCTCGATCGTGTCGACGGCGATCCACGGTTTCCCGAGCAAGGGAGTCGGAACGTACGAGTGTGCCGCCTTCTCGCAGTGGAAGGCGGTGCTCAAGACCAGCGAGGGCTTCGATGCCTCGAAGATCGGCACAGCCGACCAGGCAAACCGTTTCCGGCCCGGCGGGGCAATCGGCACCGCCACGACCCCGGCATACAGGCAGCCGAAGAAAGAGGCGATGAAGTCCAGGCCCGGTGGAAACAAGAGCAACGCCCGCTCCCCCGGCGACGCCAATTGCTGCAACCGGCCACCGATTGCCATCGCCCGCTCGTGCAGGCCTCGGTAGGTGATCGCCAACTCTTGGCCACCGTCGCCGGGAAGATAGCAGAAGACCTGCTTGTCGCCCATCGCGAAGGCGCGATGTCGCAACAGGTCGACCAGAGTCTCCCCGACCGGTGGTACCGAAGACGAACTGTCGAGTTCGTGATGCATCGTCGTGGGCTTGAGTCTGGGTAGGTCCGTCAGAGTATGGTATCGACAAACCGCTTGCGCAACCCGAGTGTTTGTACAGTAGGGCAATTAGGGCAAAGGCGGCAAATTGCGAGACATATTAGGCCATGTTATTCGATGTCACGGTCGTTCGCAACAAGCGCGCCCCCACGATGCCCGTCCCCGCCCGCAAATCAGGAAAAAGCCCTTTCTTCAAAGGGGGTGCCAGCGGGGCACGCTGCCTAACCACTTCGCGGGGGCGCAGTGACCCCAGGCATATCAATGTTCGGCTGTTCCACGCAACTGCCTATGCGGAAAGCGTGATTCCTGGCTGACCCTCCTGCGCCACGTTGCCCTTCACACTCAGCCCGCGATCGAGGAACAACAAGCGGAAAATCGGATGCACCCTAACATCGCGCGCGGTCAGATTGCAAGTCTACGCGTCTCGGGAAATACTCTACCAAGGGATCCTGATCGGGGGACGTCCGCCGTGTCTGCTTGCCGCGAAAGCTGTTTCGTAAGACGGCCTTTCCAGGCCGTCTCGGAGAAGCGGCGGCCTGGAAAGGCTTTCCTATGAAAGACTTACGTAAGTCGTCTCTTTGCGCGTGCTAAGCCATCGCTGAAGACAAACGCTTTGGAAACCCATCTTACGGGGAACGCAGCCTTTACCGCTCGGGCTACCCGCTGCTGCGTCCGAAGAGGAACCCGGCCACGGCCACGATCATGCCGATCGCCAGGCTCGTCAGCGAGTTGCCCAGGGCCGGCGCCAAGCCCGGGATTCCGATCTTGTGGGCCAACAGCATCACGGCCGCGGCGGGGAATACGAACAGCGAGATTCTCAGCCCGGAGGCGAAGGCCGCCAAGATCAGCACCAGCCCGGCAACGCCCGGATTGAAGCTGTCGAACACCGCAGTCACCGGCGCCGGCACCAGCGGCAGCTCAAGCGGCTTGGATTGGCCGGATCGCTCGATGGCGAGTTGTTCGCTCTTGGCCAGGACGCCTTGGGCGTCGGTCTGCTGAACCGTTTCTTTGAACTTGCCGAGTGCCTTGTCCACTTCCTCTTGGCTCGGCTGCCGGAGCAAGCTGTTCTGGTGGGCCCAGATGAGACAGCCGGCCACCAGGGCGCATCCCACGAGGAACCGCGCACGCTGGCCGAAGAGCACGGCGAGAGGCGCCTCGACCACGCCCCAAACCCTCTCCCACGAAGTCGGAGGCTCGACCTCCTCCTCCTCGGCAGCCTCCATCGTGGCCATCAGGGCCCGGTACTGCATGTCTCTCTTGTCGCCTGCGCCCGGCTGCGTGGCATACGTCTGGGGGACCTGGGCGGGATGCTCGACCATGATCTTGGCCCCATTCCTGGCCCTCTGCCGGGCGATCGGGGCGGACACGCCCTCGGCGAGCATGGCCTTCTCCAAATCCTGTTCGAGTTGGCGCCGTTCGTCGGCTTGGGAACGAAGGCGGAGCCGGTCGAGGACCCAACGGACGATGGGGTCGCGCCAGGGGCGGAAACGGGGGCGGTCGCGCCCGTCGTCGCCCCGGGTCCACAGGATCCGGGCCGCGACCAGGGCTTCGTAGCCGAAGAGGGCCTCGAAAAAGTCCTCCCATCCCTCGCCGCTTGCGCGTGCGACGAGGCCGTGGATCGCAGACTCGTCATACCCGGCCCGGCGCAGACGGTCGAGGATCTCCTTGCACTGCCGGAGCGGCTCGGCCCGCCACGCCGCGATGCGGCGATCCACCGATTGGTAGAACACGGCAGCCGCCCCGCCCGCCACAAAGCACAACAGCAGCCATATCCACAGAAGCCCAAACACCCACAGCGTCAGGAGCACGAGGAGCCCCGCGCCGAGCCCCACAAGCCAGTCGCGCCAGCCGACGCCGAGCGCCAACTCGCGGAGCTTCTGATACAGATACGTGTTGTCACGGCATCCAGACACGAGGAAGTAGCCGCTGCCCGTGATTATCGCCATGCCTAATCCGGCGCCGGCAAGAACCGGCAGACGCAGCACTACGCCCAGGAAGACCAGCAGCAGCATCGCTCCCCCGAAACCGAGGAGGATGTGCCTGCGTGGAACCATGAGTGGGCAGGCGTGGAATTGCGCCGCGCACCTTTCCACCTCTTTGGCCTCGGGAGGGAGGGGCTGCCGGACCGTTTCCGAAGGCCGGCTGGCGACGGACGATCCCCCGTCAGCACCCGCTCCGGGCGCGGCGGCCCCGCCAGCGGGCTTCGGCGGCCCGGGAAGGTCGGCCGGGCGGGGCCCTGCGTCCGCGGGCTCCGGGGCTCCGGCCGCGGGCGCAGAGGGCGGCGTCTGGGAACTTCGGGATGGTTCGTCAACCGTGTCGAGGAGAGTGACGGGCGTGCGCGGCGAGGGCTCCGGCTGGTCGGGCGACACCGTCAGCCGGAACTCCCGCGAACACCCCGGGCACCTCAGCACGTGCTGCCCCGACGCCACCTCGTCGTCGAGCGAAACCAATTGGTTGCAGTAGGGACACCGAAGTGCCATGAATCGATTCTCCGCAAGTGAGTCAGAGGGGCGTTTGATCCGCCTTGGCGCCCTTCTTGTCGGGCCCGGGAGGTTGGGCGTTCGGGTCGGCGCCGAAGGACATACCGTCGAATGCCCGCTTTCGCATTTCCTCGTGCCGCTTGAATACCTCTTCCTGCATCGCCTGGAATGCCTTCTGCCGTTGTTCCAGCCGCTTCTTGGCCTCTTCCACCTGCTGCTGATGGAGCTTCCGCAGTACCTCTTGAAGCGCGCCCGGCGTGCCGCAGCAGAGGCAGAACCCGGGCAGAGTGCCGGACTCCGTCGCCGACCGGTTCAACTCGACCTCCGCCATGACGGACTCCTTACCAAATCGAGTCTAACGACAATCCATGCTACTGAACGCCGGCCAAGCCCGCAACATGGTGACGCCATCCTCGTTCCCACGCTCCGTGTGGGAACGTGCGCCCGGCCGCTCTGCGGCCCGGGCCACGAAGGACGCGGAGCGTCCCCAATCGTACGTTCCCACGCGGAGCGTGGGAACGAGAAGGCGTGCCGCACACGGTTCACCCCGGTTTGGTCATGCTCCACGGGTCGAGGGCCTTTTCGAGTTGGTCTTCGGGGAGGATCTTTTTTTCGCGGCAAAGATCGCGGATCGTCTTGCCGGTGGCGAACGCCTCCTTGGCCAGCGCGGCGGCCTGCTGGTATCCGACGTAAGGGTTCAGCCCGGTGACCATCGAGAGGCTCTTCTCCACGCCCGCCCGGCAGGTCTCGCGGTTGGCTTCCATGCCTTCCAGGCACAACTCCGCGAATGCCTTGGTGGCGGCGGCCATGAGCCGAATGCTCTCCAGCGCCGCGTGGCCGATCACGGGCATCATCACGTTGAGCTGGAACTGGCCCCCGGCTGCCCCGCAGACGGCGATCGCCTGATCGTTGCCCATCACGCGGGCCGCGACCTGCACGAGGCTCTCGCAGAGCACGGGGTTGACCTTGCCGGGCATGATCGAGCTGCCGGGCTGAAGGTCGGGCAGTTGGATCTCGTAGAACGCGCACCGCGGGCCGGACCCCAGCCAGCGAAGGTTGTTGGCCACGTTGAACAGCGTCACGGCGATCGTCCGCAATTGGCCGTGACACTCCACCAGCCCGTCGCGCTGGGCATTGGCCTCAAAATGGTTGGCCGCCTCGACGAACGGAATGCCCGTGTGCCGGGCGAGAACCCCCGCCACGCGGCGGCCGAACTCGGGATGGGTGTTGATGCCGGTGCCCACCGCAGTGCCGCCCGCAGGCAACTCGTGCACCGACTCCATCGCACGGCGCGCACGCTGGACCGAAAGCTCCAACTGCCGGGCCAGGCCGCCGATCTCCTGGCCGAGCGTCAACGGGGTGGCGTCGGCCAGGTGGGTCCGCCCGATCTTCAACACGTCGGCCCAGAGCGACGCCTTTTCGGCGAGGGTCTCGCGGGCCCGGGCCAGGGCGGGAATCAGCGTGCGCTCGATGGCCACGGCCACGGCCACGTGAATCGCCGTTGGAAACATGTCGTTGGTCGATTGGCCCATGTTCACGTGGTCGTTGGGATGGATGGGCTTGTCGACCTGGAACCGGTCGCCGCCGGCAAGCTCGATCGCCCGATTCGCGATGACCTCGTTGGCGTTCATGTTGCTGGAGGTGCCGGAGCCGGTCTGGTAGACGTCGATCGGGAACTGGTCGTCGAACTTTCCTTCGGCCACCTCGCGGCAGGCGAAAAGAAGGGCCTCCACCTGGCCATCGTTCAAGGGCCGCTTGCCCGAGCCGGTCAACCGTCCCAGGTCCCGGTTGGCCTCAGCCGCCGCCCATTTCACCATGCCCAATGCGTGAATCAACTCCTTGGGCAGCGGCTGGC
>Ga0172371_10010319_pt1 | contig 12635 bp, 12 predicted proteins | sample Lak12m_FD_114543 | JGI IMG/M metagenome (GOLD analysis project Ga0172371, IMG submission 114543) | Freshwater microbial communities from Kabuno Bay, South-Kivu, Congo - kab_022012_12m | ecosystem: Environmental > Aquatic > Freshwater > Lake | place: Democratic Republic of the Congo: South-Kivu... | reverse complement strand
GGGTCTCGGAACCAAAAGATTACCCGAGGCTAGCCGCCGCGGACGGGCAGTATGGAATACCTGTACTCATGTCGCAAGTGGTTCTGAAGACCGCAAGTCAGCATTCATTTAAGAGGAGGACAGCGCCAGTTCGGGCCGTGGCGCATTCAGGCCCGGCGGCTTACTGCATCCTGAAGAGCCGGTTCAGGAGGGTATTGACAATCGCCTCATCTAAGACAAATGTGTCAGGAAATTTCAGGGCCGATCCGTTTCGACGATCTTCGAGGTTCACCATCGACGGCGTTCCGAATCCCGTATCAGGGAATCGCAACCCCGCAATGAACGATGAGCCTGCCCGGAGCTCAATTCGGCTGGACGAATAGTCTTCGGAAAGCTCAGGAGTACTTCTTTGCCGCTTCGTCGATGTAAGGCTCGGCCTTCTGCAAATCTTCCGGCGCCATGACCGGATGGACCTCAATTCTGGCATTCAACGCGAACATCCACGGTTCCGCCACTCTCGGAATTTCCGAGTTTTCATCCACGTGAACGAAGACGAACGCAGTCCTCATCCCGTTCTCTACAAGAAAGTACGCGGCTTCAGGCTTCAGGTCTTCAAGGATCGATCCGATGATCCGGCCCAGACGACCTTCCTTCGCCAGCCTGTTGCCCGTTTCAACGGGTATCGATGCCTTCAGCAGGAATCTCATGATGGCGCCTCCTCTTCGCGACGGATCGATTTAGAATAACGGTAATGCCTCCTCAAGGGCTTGACAAATGCCTCGCTCGGCACGGAAGAATCTGCGGAACGGGGAGGCGTTTCAGGTCACCCGATCCGTCATTTCGCGCAAGGTCACCGTTTCTCGCGTTGCGGTTGCTCCGCATCCGTTGTTGAAGTCATCCTACATCGCAGGTCCGGCTGCAACGGCGGACAAAGATGCCTCATTCCTTCATTGAAAACCGATCAGATCGAGACTATAAGAATTCCCAAAGCCGATAGACGGCTTGGGAGTTTCCATGAAGAAGGCCACGTTCAAAATTCGGCGTAAGATCATCGTAGCCTTCCTCTTTTGCTTCCTATCGGTACTCGTCTTTGCCGTGATGAGCTTTCAAGTCCACCGGGAGATCGGATACCGATTACGGTTGCTGGAGGTGGCGGATGACCTAGTCAACAATATCCTGGAAGTTCGGCGCTTTGAGAAGAACTATTTCCTGTACAAGCATCGGAGCAGTTTGGACGAGGCCCTCTCGTACGTGGACCGGGTCGAGAAGCTGTACCGCAGGCACGAACAGGACATCGTGAGACTCACGAAGGAAGGCGCCAGAGTGCCTTTTCTCAAAACGTTGGCACGGTACCAGGAGACCTTGTCCGGCATACAAACCGGTCGGCCGGAGTTGCCGAGGGGAGCCGAAGCGCCGTCATCGGCTGGACGGGAAGAATCGTTGCGGTCGATCGGTCAAGAGCTCCTCGACATGACCGCCACATGGGCAAAGGAAGAGCGATCGACGATTGACGGACTCTTTCGACGGGCGCTGTATCTCTTTACGATGTCGATGGTTTTTTTCTGCGTCGTGGGAATCTTCGTTGCCCTGCACATTTCGCGATTGTTCACCCAACCTTTGATCCGGATGCAGCAGGCCATGGAAAAGATAGCGCAGGGAGATTTCACACCGATTCCGGAGGATCGGTCTCAATCGGAGGAGTTCACTCCTCTGTTTCAGGCGTTCAACAGAATGATTCACGAGTTGGAGGAACGCCAGGAGCAGCTCGTGCAAACGCGAAAAATCTCCGCTATCGGCACCTTTACCTCCGGAATCGCCCACGAGCTGAACAACCCCGTCAACAATATCGTCCTTACCGCAGAAACGCTCAAAGAGGACTTCCGTGAATTGGATCAGGAAGAGGCCCTCGGGATGATTCAGGACATCCTGATTCAATCGGACCGGGCGTCGGAAATTATCAAGAATCTCCTGGATTTTTCCCGGTCCGAGCGGCCTGAACTGGTGTCGGTCTCGATTGGGTCGGTAATTCAGGACACCATGAGACTCGTGCGCAACCAGTTGCTGATGTCCGGCGTGGAAGAAGAGACCCACATCGCACAGGACGTCCCGGCCGTGCACGGGGATTACAAGAGCTTGCAGCAGGTTTTTCTCAATCTTTTCATCAATGCGATTCAGGCCATGGCCGAAGGCGGAAAACTCATCACGAAAGCCTGGGCCTCGGATGACCGGGAGTGGGTCAGGATCGAGGTGCGGGACACGGGGCCGGGCATTGAGCCGGAATACCTGCCCCGCATCTTCGATCCGTTCTTTTCCACCAAGGATGTGGGAAAAGGCACGGGCCTGGGCCTGTCGGTGACATACGGCATTCTGCAGAAGCATGGCGGGAGCATTGAAGTCCAGAGCGAAAAGGGAGTCGGAACCGCCTTTGCCATCAGTCTCCCCGCAGAGAAGGAAGAGTGAGCCTTGCAGAAGCACCGGAGATTGCCGTAGGGGTCCGTTTCATACATACGGTGACATATTCCGAGGCCTATGTCACTCGACCGAATTGACGGGGCAACCTCGCCGGCCATCTTGGTGGTACAGGCATCTTGCCTGTCCAAGAATGACAGGCAAGATGCCTGTACCACCAAAGCCTGCGCGGAAACTCCTTCCGGCGCGTCAGGTCCCGTGGGATCCGCGACTGCATTTGGAAAACTCGGCGCCGAGCATTCCCCTGCATAGATCACGGAGAATTTCATGCGAGTTGCCGTAGTAGATGACGAATCCATTGTGCGAACCCGACTTCGGCAGGCCCTGGCCAAGGAGGGATACACCGCAGAAGCGTACGGTTGCGGTGAGGATTTTCTCGTTGCCCAGAGCGAGCGGCCGTTCGACCTGGTCTTCCTGGACATCAAGCTACCCGGGCTTGATGGATTCAAGGTGCTCAGGGAGGTGAGATCACGCTCCTCGGAAACCGAGGTGATTCTCATTACCGGTTTCGCTTCTATCGATTCCGCTGTTGAAGCGGTCAAACTCGGCGCATTTCATTATGTGGCAAAACCCGTAAAGCTCGATGAGATCAGGAACCTCGCCGCCAGAGCATTGGAGCGCAAACGCCTCGTCGAAGAGAACCGCGAGCTCCGAACGAGACTCGAGCTCGGAGACGGGCGGGACGAGATGATCGGAATCGGTCCCCGGATGAAGGAAGTCTTCAGTATGATTTCCAAAGTCGCACCCCTCGACTGCAATGTTCTCATTCAAGGTGAAAGCGGTACCGGTAAGGAACTGATTGCACGGTCGATTCACCGGGGAAGCAGACGCGGGGGCTGGCCGTTCGTCGCCTTCAACTGCGCCGGCTTTGCGGAGGACTTGATAGCAAGTGAGCTCTTTGGCTACCAGCGTGGAGCCTTTACCGGTGCGACCGCCACGAAGATCGGCATCCTGGAAACCGCCCATGGAGGTACCGTATTCATGGATGAAATCGGGGACATGCCCCTGTCCATGCAATCCAAGCTCCTGCGGGTCCTCCAGGAGAGACAGATCATGCGGGTCGGCGCTACCAAGCCCATCCTTCTCGATCTCAGGTTCATTGCGGCCACGAACAAGGATCTCAAGCGCGCTGTGCGCGAGGGCAGGTTCCGGGAAGATCTCTATTTTCGGCTCAACGTTGTTCAGGTTACCCTTCCGAGTCTCATGGAACGCAGGGAGGATCTTCCGCTGCTCATCAGATTTTTCATGGCAAGGTATTCGAGGAAGTTCTCAAAGCCGATCTCCGGAATCGATTCGAAAGCCCACGAGATCCTCCTGGCGTACACCTATCCGGGAAACGTCAGGGAACTGGAGAACATCATTGAACGAGCCGTCGCCCTGGTGGAAACGGAGGTGCTCGGCGTCGGAGACCTTCCCCCTGACCTGCGCGAATACTCCGTTATCTCGTATGGAAAATGGGGGACGTTGGAGGAACGAGAGCGGGACTATATCCGAAAGGTGCTCGAATTCACGAGCCACAATCTGGGCCAAGCTGCCCGAGTCCTCGACCTGCCTCGAACGACCCTCTGGAGAAAAATGAAGAAATACGGTCTATCGAGGAACGCCTGATCGGAGCTGCGTCGCGCGACAATCTCATTTTGAAACAACCTTCAAGCCCGTCACCCTGACGGTTTTGAAAATCTCGGGCCGAGTTCTTTTCATTTTGAAACATTCTTCTCCTCCCCGTTCCAGCCCTCGACACAGTTTCACACATAATTACAATATGTTATCGCATGGCATAAGGATTGCTTTCGGCAGTCTCCCGTGGAGATTGTCCCATGGGCAAACGGGTATTGGTTGCCGTCGACTTTCATGCGGTCTCTGAATCATCGATTCTCTACGGCATAGAGCTGGCCGCCCGTATCGAGTCTTCGCTGGCTCTGATCGCCGTATCTTCTTCCCCATCCTCGAAGAGATCCATCGTTTCAAATTCGTCACACGGCGCCGAGCAGAACGCCCAGGACGATTGGATGGGGCGCGCGATGGCCGAAGGCCAGCGCAGATCGGTGAACCTGGAGATCTTCGTGACTTCGGGACGCTTTTTCGAGGAGGTCATCCGGTTCGTCCAATCTCAGCCCGCGGTCCGATTCGTCGTCATGGCTCCCCCGCGGGAAGGGAGCGGCAAGGAAGGCTCCCGGCTCGCCTCGGCACTCAAACGGTTACACGAGGAATTCGAGGGTGAAATCCTGCTCGTGGAGAAGGCGGGACAGGTGACTCGAGTTTCCGACCTTTATCCTCATCGTTCAAAAAGGGAGACCTCGGGATGAATTGGAGCATTTATCTGCCGATTGCGGGGAACAGCGTGAATGTCTTCATCCTCCTGGGCCTGGGAGGACTCGTCGGATTTCTCTCCGGGCTGTTCGGGGTTGGCGGAGGCTTTCTCATGACCCCGTTGCTCATGATGGTCGGCATTCCACCTGTTGTCGCTGCTGCGTCCGATTCGAATCAGATCGTGGCAGCCTCCGCGTCGGCGACCTATGCGCATTACCGCATGGGCAATGTTGACTTCAAGATGGGCCTGCTGCTCCTTATCGGCGGTGTGGTCGGCGGAACGTTCGGGGTTCAGCTCATCAAGATTCTGAGAAGCCTCGGAAACGCGGACTTTGTCATCAAGATCACCTACGTGGTGATGCTGGGTGTGGTCGGGTTTTACATGTTCGCGGAAAGTCTTCAAAGTCTCAGAAAAGGCCCGCTTGAGACCAGGCAAGTGGAGCCGTCGGCCCCATCGTTCTACGCGCGGGCAGTCCGTGCGCTTCCCTGGCAGATGGAGCTCCCGAAGTCGGGGGTAACCCTGTCCCCGGTGCTTCCGCTCATATTGGGCGTGCTCGTGGGGATTCTCGCCGCGATCATGGGAGTTGGCGGCGGGTTCATCATGGTCCCGGTCATGGTTTACATGTTGCGCATGCCCATGCACGTGGTCGTGGGAACGAGTTTGTTCCAAATCCTCTTTACCTGTGTCAACGTGACCATCATGCAGGCAGCCACCAACCACTCGGTGGACATCATCCTGGCGGTCCTGCTGCTCCTCGGCTCGACGGTCGGCGCCCAGTTCGGCGCTCGCCTGAGCCGACGGCTCAAAGGGGACCAACTGAAGATCATTTTGGCCTCGGTAGTCCTTCTCGTCATGATACAGATGTTTGTGGGTTTGGTCGTTTCTCCCGACGTCATGCTGGCATACAAAGGAGGACACTAGGTGAGAGCGAGAACAGCGCTTCCATGGACGCTTGTACTGATCGGTCTCGTCTGGCCGGCGTTGGCCGCTCTGTCGCACGCTTCCCCGGCGTCTTCGACTCTGCGCGTGGCGCCCAACGGCCTCAGCATAACCGAATCCTTTCATGGAGCGGCCGTCACCTTCTCAGCGGACATTCCCACGGGAACAGGCGCCGTGATGGAGATCAAGGGGCCCACCCACGACGACCACCTCCTGAGAAAAGGCCGTCGCGGAGGACTCTGGATGAGTGTGGGCGAGGTCACGGTTCTCGGCGCTCCGTCTGTCTATCTGGTGCTGAGTACTCCGGAACTGACCTCGGGGTCGGACGGAGCATTGTACGTAGGATATGGTGTGTTGCGCAAGCAGGTGAGATTCACCGGCGCGATCCCGAAGGACGGTGTCGGGGCTCTCTTTGCACAGTTCGTTAAGCTCAAAGAGAGTGAAAGCTTGTACGGAGTGTTTCCGAAATCGCTGAAATCGGTGAGCGCCGCCGGAGACATGCAAACGGTCGAAGGCCGGCTCGCGTTCCCGAGCAACATTGCGCCGGGAAACTATCGCGTCGATCTGTCGGTCTTTCGGAATGGCGCAGTACTGGAGAAAAAATCCGCGGACCTCCGCATCGACATGGCCGGATTGCCGGGTCTGCTCGGTTCGCTGGCCTATCGGCACGCCACCCTGTACGGCCTGATCGCGGTGCTCATCGCACTGGTGACCGGATTTGTCATGGGCGTGCTCTTCAAGGGAAAAGGGGCCCACTGAGTGGCTAGTTTTCGCGAATGCGGTCGCTAATTTTCGTTCCATGAAATTGCTTCGCTTCGCTCGCAATGACACATGCTGGAAATGTCACTGCGAGGAGCGGAGCGACGAAGCAATCTCTCCTGAACGGAAATCCGGCACCGAATTTAGGAAACAGACCACCAGACGACGGCAGACGTTCAACATCTGCGTGACGGTGATTCGGACATAAAGGAGATCCTGACGTGTGGCAGCGCTTCAAGGAATTCGTGGACAGGCTCTTCCCTCGGAAGCGGGATTATATTGCCTTTCCGCAGGTCTTTGAACAGTTCCAGGAGCTGTTGCAACGCCACCAGAAAGCCATGGAGCTCATCGCGGACCTTGGCGAGAAGTCGGGAGGAGACTACATCTTCGACCGCAAGTATCTTTTCGACACCGTCCATGAGCTTCAGGACCTCCTGCTGCGGATGGTCAAAGGACTGAACCTCATTGCGTCGGACCGCTATTACGAGCTGTACGGAACCTTGGATCGGGTTTTTCTCCCCATGGATGCGGACCTCAGAGGAAGATTGTTCATGTCCGAGGCTCCGTACGTCATTTCTCTCCAGGACGCGCCTTTGGACGCACCGGAGCTGACAGGGGGAAAGGCCAATACGCTCGCCGAGATCGTTCGTAAGATCCTCATTCCTGTGCCAAACGGTTTTGTCATCACGAGCAAAGCCTATCACCGATTCATCGAGTACAATCATCTCGAGGGCCGGATCCATTCGTTGTTGGAGGCATGGGCTTCCGGTGAAGAGGAGCTGAGCAGGGCTTCGGGCCAAATTCGGTACAGTATTCTCGCCGGAATCATCCCTCAGGATTTAGCCAGAGAGATTTTCAAATATGCCAACAAAACCCGCGGCCATTGGGCAGTCAGGAGCAGCGCTTACGGAGAGGACGGGGAATTGTCCTTTGCAGGGTTGCATGAAAGCGTGTTGAACGTGCCGGCCCCGGAGGTTCCGGAGCGATACAAGCAGGTGCTCGCCAGTCTCTACTCGCCGGAAGCCCTCACATACCGCCTCCGGATGGGGATGATCGGTGAGGAAGCCGCGATGCCGGTCCTCTGCCAGGAGATGATTTCCAGCCCCGCGAGCGGGGTTGTACAGACGGTGTTCCCGGACAGGACAGAGCCCGATTCCTTGGTAATCTACGCTGCATTCGGCCTGGGGCGTACCGTTGTGGAAGGGAGAGGCTCCCTGGACCGATATGTCGTCGAGAAGCACGCGCCGCATCACATCAGATATCGTGACATTCCGAGGAAGGATTCCGCTGTGCGCTCGGCTTCAGAGGGAGGCGAAGAGGAAACGTGGCTTGAGGGGAGCATCGGGAGCCAACAGGCCGTCTCCGAGGAGACAATCCGCACCCTCGTCAAGTGGGCGCTGTCCCTGGAACGATACTTCAAGCGGCCCCAGGAAATAGAATGGGCCGTCGATGAGAAGGACAATTGCTGGATTCTTCAGTCGAGGCGCCTGACTGTCCCCGAAGCTCCCGGCGACACCGGCGAGGACATCTGCGAGTCATGCGCCGCTTATCCGATCCTCATCCAGGACCGAGGCGTGGTAGCCCATGGAGGAGTCGGTTCCGGTCCTGTATACCTGGTGAAAAACAACGAGGACATGGACAATTTCCCCGAAGGCGCGGTTCTGGTCACCCCATACACCGCTCCGTGGTTGGCACAGGTCGTGCCAAATGCCGCTGCCATCATTGCCGAGCGAGGTTCCGCGGCAGGGCATCTTGCAACGATTGCTCGGGAATTCCGCGTGCCGGCCCTCGTGAGCGTGGACGACGCGTGCGCAATCCTCAGCGCCGGCATGGAGATAACGTTGGACACCCACCACCGGCTGATCTACGAGGGGAAGGTGACCGAGCTGCTGCGGTACGAGCTCCTCCAGCAGACGGTCTTCGAGGAATCTCCCGAATTCCGTCTCCTGCGCCGTCTTCTCAAGCGGATTGCCCCGCTTCACCTTATCGATCCTCAGTCCCCCGACTTCACTCCCGGTGGATGCACGTCCGTCCACGACATGATCAGATTCATCCATGAAATGGCCGTCCGGGAGCTCATGGATCTCCCGTCATTCCTCCAGCGTTTCAAGGGAGTCAAGGTCTGGACTCTGGTTTCCGATGTTCCCATCGGCCTGAAAATTCTGGATCTCGGTGATGGTATTGCCCCGGAGGCGACCGGCGACAAGATCCGCATAGACGATATCGTTTCCCGGCCGCTCAGAGCACTCTGGACCGGGATTTCTCGCCCCGATGTGTGGAGCACGGAGCCTGTCGCCGTGGATTTCAAAGGTTTGATGTCGAGCCTCACCAGGAACTGGGACGCCACCGGCGCCGGCGCTGCGGCTTCCGGCTTCAATCTGGCAGTGATCAACGGTACGTACATGAATCTTCACCTGCGCCTCGGGTACCACTTCAACCTTGTCGACGCGAGAATGCATGACGAACCCCAGCACAACCACATCTATTTCCGCTTCGTGGGCGGAGTCACCGACCTGACACGGCGCTCGCGGAGAGCTCAGGTTTTGGCTCAGATACTGGCTCACTACCATTTCAACGCTGTCACCAAGGGGGACCTGGTGGTTGCTCGATTGCTCCATCTGCCCAAGCAGGAAATCCTGCACCGGTTGCAGATCATCGGGGCCCTGATCGGCTTCACTCGACAATTGGACATCCAGTTGCGAAGCGATCAGGACATACCTCGATTTGTAGACCAGTTTTTTCACCGGCACAACGACCTCGCGCAATCCCTCACCTAAGGAGGAATCGATGAACGCGAATAAGCTCAAAATCATGGTATTGGACGATGAGCCCATTGTCTGCAAGCGCCTGAAACCAGCTCTTGAGAAGCAGGGGTACGAAGTCGACACGTTTACGCAGAGCTCAGAGGCGATGGAACAGATCAGGCAGGTCGAATACGACATCATCATCACCGACCTGAAGATGAAAGGCGTAGACGGCATGCAGCTCCTCAGCGAGGCGAAACAGCGCTCGCCGAAGACCGAGGTTATTGTCATTACCGGTTTCGCCACCATGGAAACCGCAAAGGAATCCTTCCACAAAGGTGTCTTCGATTTCATTGCAAAGCCGTTCAAGCTGAGCGAGATCCAGCAGGTGGTGAGTCGGGCCGAAGCGAAGATTCGAAGCCAAAATTGAGGCATTGTGGCCGCTTAGGGGGACAGGACCGCCCATCGAGATCATGATGGGGCAGAATACGGACGACGTTTCCAAGTGTGTCGCCAACCCCGCACCCCATGGTGTCGTCCAATCCTCAAACGGAGGAAATCAACGTGATCAAGGTGCTCGTAGCGATCGAGGTGGATCTGGCCTCAAGCTTGGCCATCCGTTTCGCGTGTCAACTCGGAGGGTTGATGGACGTGGAGATCCATCCCGTCTTTGTAAAGGAGTCTCAACCCCATGATGCGGTAATGGGCGCTGGCTGGGTCAGCCGCACGTGGGAAAAGGAGATGATCGCGCAGGGCAAGGCGGAGATCTCCGAATTGATTACCCCGGAACAGGATTTTTGCCCCGTGCTGACGGAACCCAGGGTGATTTACGGCGACCGGGATTTTGAGCTGCTCAAGATAGCCCAGGCGGAAGCGTTCGATCTCTTCGTTGAAGGGGTCCATTTCCCGTGGACTACCGCGGACCTCCACAGGATGATTCACCGTAAGCTCTATCAAAAGATACCCTCTCCGGTGATCCTGTTGAGAACCTTGAGGAAGATCAATCAGGTTCAGCTTCTCTGCCTGGACATCACCGGGACGCAGACCTTGGCAAAGGTTTTTCAGAAGATCTGGAAGAATTGCTCGGCGCCGCTCGTGCTCAATTGCCCGGCCGCGGAATCCGCAAAAGGCGGGGGCAATGGCCTCCGAGAAGCGGTCGATCAGGCAAAGAGCCTTCTCGAGGGCTCCGGCTGTACGGTGGGTGTCCAGGAAACCCTGTCATTCACTCCCGGCAACGAGGCAGCCGACACCCTAACGGATTCCAGTCTGGTGGCCATTGCCATGGACAGAGACCTCAAGAGGGACAGCTCCCAACTTCAATGGCTTCATGAGGTGAAAACTGCATCGCTGTTGGCGTTCCATTGAACGCGAAGAGGAACGGACATGAGAATTCTTTTTGCAGGGGACGAACATCCCTATAGTGAATACGCACTGAAGGATACGGCCAAATTGGCTCAGAACACGTGGGCTGACATCACCTTGCTGGGTGTTCACCCAGTCTCTTCACCGAAGGAGGCGGCAAAGATCGGCGTGTGGCCCGCGGAACTTCCCGTGAGCACCGCTCTGAAACAGTATCGGGACCTCTTCCTCAACAGTTGGGACAAGGGAGATTCGCCCTATGAAATGCAGGACGGCCGATACGAGTGGATACGTCTGAACGACGGCCGTTGGGAAGAAACCAAGGTATTACGCGGAAGCAGGAAGGACTTCAAGGTTCGCATGCGGTTGGGGAATCCGGGGCCGGGAATCCTCGCCGAAGCGAAGGAGGACGGCAGCGATCTCATCGTGCTCGGCTGCACCGGGGGAGAGAGCTGCGTCTGGGCTGCGTCGAGGCCTGTTCCCCAAGAGGTGGTCAACAACGCGGATTGTTCGGTCTTGCTAGTCAAGGAGGAGCAGCCCGTCAACCGTATCCTCGCCTGTCTCGACCAGGGGTACATCAGCCAGGAGTCCCTCGAAATGATCAACCAGATGGTCACCATTCACGGGGCTCAACTGGAACTGATCGGACTGAGCCAGAACGGCGACATGAATAGGGCCGTTTACACTCGCCTCATCGAGATTGGGGACTACTACAGTGACCGCGAGGTGAAGATCAAGACTCGACTCACGGACGTGTCCGAATTCGAGCAGTTCATCGGCGGAGAGATCCGGGACGACCTCCTTGCCCTCTGGGTGGGCAAGAAATCACTGCTCGGCAAATTCTTCGCCCGTGATTGGGTCGGCAGATTCGTGAGTAAATGCCGGACTTCGGTGCTGGTGATGAGATAGGCGCCAGGCGCAGATGCTTCCGTCACAAGGGCCTTCCTGTAACGTCGTCCCTGCCCTTCCGGGCCCAGGAGGATCAAATATGAAAGTACTCGTGGCCGTGGACAAGAATCCGGAGACCTTCGTGGGACTTCGCTATGCCTGCCACCTTTTGGAAAACTCCGACGCGCAGGTGGACGCGCTTCACGTCAGCCCGGAATTGGAAGATATTGCGGCAGAAAGTTATGCGCCGTTCCTCACGACCGACGGTCTCGAGAATGCCATCGAGGCCGACGTCCGGATAGTGGAAGACCTGTTTCGTGAATCCTGTCAGCCGTGTGTGAAGGCAAAGATCCCGTGCTCTCTCCATGTGGCCGCGGGAGATCCTGCGGACGAAATCCTCAACGCGGCCCAGACCGACGGATACGATATGATCGCGCTCGGATCGCACGAACAGTCCTATCTCAGAGGCTTTCTCCTCGGCGCGGTCCACGCGAAGATCCTCCATTACGCGCAACAGCCGGTGTTGATCGTGCGCCAGTTCCGTGAAATCAACCGGGTCCTTGTGGTCTATCGGGGCTCGCGTACTGACGACGCTGCCCTGGAATTCATCGCGCCGCTCCTTGCGACCAAGAAAGCGGAGATAACCTTGTTGCACGTCCAGGAGACCGGGCAGCTCGAAAGCGACGAGTTTGCGCGAACGTCGCTCCAGAAAGGGGCACAGATTTTGCGGGGCCGTGATTTCGAGCCGATCACGCGGATGGCTAAAGGCGACTTTGTCGAGGAGATCCTCAAGGACGTGGCAGTCAACCGCTACGATCTGATCGTCCTGGGAGCCTACGGCCACCGGCGCCCGAAATACCTCAAGCTCATAAGCGACGAGGCGTTGAACCTTGCCCGCCTGACCACGAGACCGATCCTGGTCTATCGGGACAAGCTGGACGGGGAGGCGGGAGGTGCAGCAGAGTAGACCCAAGTACAGCGTTTCCTAAATACGGTGGCATCTTCCGAGGCCAGTGTTACCGGACCGTGGAGACATGTCAGCCTCGCCGGACGTTGTGGTGGGACAGGCATCTGAAAGTGTCTCAGAATTCCATTTTGGGAAAAAGTCGTGGCACGATTCGCATGGCTCGCTAGCTGGCGTGAGCTTGGCCATGCTGAGAGCGGGCGACCGTCCCCGGTAAAACCGC
>Ga0172371_10010318_pt1 | contig 12636 bp, 13 predicted proteins | sample Lak12m_FD_114543 | JGI IMG/M metagenome (GOLD analysis project Ga0172371, IMG submission 114543) | Freshwater microbial communities from Kabuno Bay, South-Kivu, Congo - kab_022012_12m | ecosystem: Environmental > Aquatic > Freshwater > Lake | place: Democratic Republic of the Congo: South-Kivu... | reverse complement strand
TAAAATAGGTTAATCGCCCAACTGAATATAGCGCAAAAGTTGATTTTTGGGTAATATTCGGCTTATAATATGGCGTAATGGAGTGTGGCCAAGTGGTAAGGCACCTCGCTCTGAACGAGGCAACCGTAGGTTCGAATCCTACCACTCCAGCTGGCAACTTTTTTTATCGAGAGACCGAGGAACTATCCTTTTACTGATGCGGTTATTCAGGTTTTTTAGAGGCGCAAAAAATGACCCCAAAAACCCGCCGACCGTTCTAGGATTCGAACTAGAATCCCGTCCCTTTGATAAATTCTTTGAAAAGCTCAACCTTTTTAATATCTCTGGGGTTTATCAGGAAAGGCTTTACGTCTTGAGCCAGTCTTTTAAAGTTGGTTTTTTCGCAAACACGCAGCAGTTTTTTCTTCAGGTCATTGCCGTCTTTTATGCCGATTTTTTCCTTTAGATAGGGATAATTCGGCTGCGTTTTGGCTAATAGGAAAACCACGTCATAGAAATCCCGCCCCTTTTTGGTTTTGCGGTTAAAGATCGCGTAGATTTTTTGGGACAAAATAACATCCGGCGGGGTTACGCTAATCTGGGTAAAAACATCAAACTTATTAAGGACAATTTTCTCAGGCTCATAGCGGAAGCCGTGGGGCATGGTGTCCAGCTGGATGAGGATTTTTTCCTGGGAATAACCCGAGAGGCCGCTTTCAAAAAGGAGCTTCGGTATTTTTACGTAGCAGCGGTAGGCTCCCTTAAAAACATTCCTTATCTCGACTTGGTAGCCGTCGAGTTCCAGCTCTTTTTTTACCAGGGCGGAAATATTCTCAAATTCGGGTTTTTTTAGGCCGAAGTTGTCGAAGTCGAGATCCTCTGAAAAACGGTTGTTGCTGTGAACGATGCGAAGCGCCGTGTCGCCCAAAAAGGAAATTTTACCGGCATATTCCGAGTCGAAAAGGATTCCAAGGATTTTATACTGCAAATACTCCCGGAGAATGCTCCGCTTGAAAGCCCTCACGTTTTCGGGATAGTGTTTCTCAATCTCCTGGAGGTTAAGCATTTCTCATAAACTTTAAAAATTTATTGATCCTGCTTTCCAAAGATTTATTTCCAAACAGCCTAAGGTAATTTTTAATTCCGGTAAAATTTACTTGATCCCCAAATGTTTCCGGGTTTATCCTCATCTCTCTGAAGTCTTTTTCGGATTTTAGCTGGGGGCTGAGGTAAAAATAATCCAGGAGAGCCTTCTCAATTTCAGCTATCTTGAAACTTTGGCCGCGATGATTGGCGAGCTGATAACCGAATAATAATTCGGACTTGATCTTGCGGTAGGAAAAAGGAGCAATTTTAGTCTCAAAATTGCGAGTCGTTTTGGAAGTAATGGAAGTAACCGAATAAACCCCTTCCGGTATTAAGTTATAGTAAGACAGGGCCGATTCAAGCGAAACGTAAGACGGCCGATATATCTTATTGGCAATAATAAAAAGATCGAGTTCGCTGATCTCCAATCCGGCGAAAACGTAGTATTCATTGATGATCTTTTTTATGTATCCCTTGGCTTGCCATTCATTGAGCCGCTGGCGATGGAAAGAAGGGTCGGCTTTCTTTATGTCGTTCAAGGAGAATACTAAAAAATTTTTGAATTGTTCCCTGAAATCTAAGTATCGCATTCTAGCATATTAATTTCAGATAAGTCCTATATTTAGGATTTATATGAAACATAATAGCATTTTATTTTGTTCTGTCAAACAGATTTGAGCCAAAGAAATTTTGGAGTACATTTATTGAGGGCAAGCTCTCGTTTCGAGAGGCCGACATCCTTACCGCCCTAGTTCTACCTTGGTAGACCTACGGGCGTAAGCCCGTAGAGGTTCACTTTGATTAATTTTCTTCTGATTCTCTTACTGAAAAGCCAATTAATTTGACAAGTTTTTTTGGGTGGTTAAAATAAAAAAGCAGACTAACGATATATTTGATAAATAAGCGAAATAACGGCAATGTCTAAAGACGCAGGTTCTGACCGTCCGCCGACCGGGCGGGCAAGCAAAATTGACTGGCAACCCCTGCGGGTGCTGGCTCTCAAGACTCCCTACACCATGGAGTACTTATCTTTGATGGCCCGGCGCAAGCAGCTGAAAGTGAAAAAAGTGGGCCGGCTTTGGTACACAACTTTAGATAACATCCGGGAGTTTGAAAAAGAAATGCAGGCCAGAAAAGAAAAGAAGAGGGAAAAAATGAAGGCCAAATATTTCAGAAAAGACGAGAAACCGCCGACCAAAATACGGGTTTCCCAAGCGGCCATTTTCGATCAGATTCAGAATGAACTGGAAGAAGTGCTGGAGGAAATTCGGGAGAAAGAGAGAAGGCTGAGAGACGAATACCAGGAGGGGATTGCCAGAATACCCTTGACGGTGGCAATGGTTGGGGATCCCAAAGCGCAGCTTAGAAAAAAGAAAGCGAAAGAGCTGTTTTTGAGTAGAGAGAAAAAGGAAACCGAAGACTTGTCGGAGAAATTGATTATGGATTTGGGCAAATTGCTTAACACCGCCAACCAGATTCAGGAAGACGTGGATGATTCCAGTATAAATACCAATAAACCGCTTAAATTAGCTGAAAATCGGGAGCCGGAAAGGGAAAGTGAAGAATACCAGATTCCGATTCGAAACCGGTTCGGCGACATCGCCGCGCCGGCGGAAAGAGCTTCGCATCTAAGCGAGAAGAGCAGGGAAGACCAGTCAAGCGCAAATGGTAACCACACTCCTTTTTTATCGTTGAACTATCCGGACCACCGCTACCCTCAAGGCGGAAATCTGGCGGAAAGGTTTGATTATGATTTTCCGCCGGCGCGGAAAAAGACCAGTTGGGGGATGACAATTTTGATATTTTTTATTGTTTTGCTAATTACGGTCGCGATTTTGCTCTCTTTGCTCTTATTTTTGCCGATATAAACTCCCGGCCCCTCAAACGGTCGGTAGCACTCCGGCTTGACGAGTGCCAAAGTTCAAGTTATAAAAATATCGTAACTATTAATAACGAGCTTGTTATGGCTAATGTAAAACCTCTTGGGGACAACGTTCTGGTCAAAGTGAAAAAACAAGAAAAAAAGACCAAAAGCGGCTTGGTGCTGCCGGATACGGCCGACGATGAGAAGCCGCAAATTGGGGAAATCGTGGCGGTGGGTGACGACAGCGAAAAAATCAAAGTCAAAGTGGGCCAAAAAATCATTTTCGCCAAATACACCGGCACTGAAATCAAGCTGGACAACGAGGAGTATCTGATCCTCAAGTCCGAAGATATCCTGGCGGTGGTGGAGTAGGGAAGAAACAAAAGCCTAGAGGTATTTTTTGAAATCCAGAATCCAGCGGGCTTGTTCCGGGTGGTAGAGAAAAGGACGGACTTCCCGGGCGGCCTGCTTGAGGTCGGACCGGGCGATGAATTTTTTGAGGGCGGCCAACGCCTCTTTTCTGTTTCTGGCTTGGATATTTTTTTCCTGAAGCAGTTTATAGTTCGGCTCCAGATTCTTTTGGGCCAAAAACCAGATTAAATCGTAGAAATCCCTCCCTTTTTGGTAGGGGCGGTTGGCTACCGCAATAATCTTTTGAGCGTAAATGGTGGGCAAGGTGTTGGCAATGAGGCTGAAGAATTTGCCGTAAGCGGCAATCCGCCGGCTTTCGTAGGCGATCTTGGGGGAAGGCCTAGGGTCAATCTCGAATTTGATTTTCAGTTTCTGACCAGCGTAATTGCTCAGGCCAACCTGCTGCATTACTTCCGAGAACTTGATAAAGATAATGACAATGTTGGGCGTTTTTTTGACCCGGGTGTCCACCACGAAGCCTAATCTTCCCAGCTCTTTTTCCAGATAAGCGGCCAGTTCGTCGTATTCTAAACCTTTTTTAATCAGTTCAAAATCAAGATCCTCGGAGAACCTTTCTAACTGGTAAACGAATTTCAAACAGGTTCCTCCCATAAAAGTCAGATACGGGCCATATTTTGAGCCGTAAAGAGCGGCGAGGATTTCGGTTTGCAGATATTCCCGCAAAACGCCCCGTGGCTTGTCGGGCATATTGTTTTTTTTGATATAGTCTTCGAGAAAAAATTTATCGAGCATCTTTTTGGTATTTTAATAAGCTATCGATTAAAGCGCTGATTTTCCTGTCATTGAATAGTTTTTTGAGATGATCAATAATCCGCTTGTTGAAGCGGAATTCCTCGTCAACTCGCATTTCTTTCCAAAAATTACTTTCGGGGATCAGCCGGCTTTTATTGAGATAAAGAAAATCCATCAGAGCTTTTTCGGGAGTGGCAAGATTAATGGAGGATTTGCCTTTCGCGATAGATTGATAACCGGTAAACAAATTATTTTTGATTTTCTGGTAAGAAAAATTACCGAACTGGTTTTGGAAAAACATGGTCTTTTTGGTGGACACGGAAGTGAAAGTGCCGGGGATGTCGGGGATAATTCCATAATAATTGAGGACAAATTCCAGACTCAGGTAGGAAGGGGAGTAGATTTTGCCTGCCAAGGTCACAGGATCAAGGTTATTTTCCTCGATCGCCAGCAGATAAAGGCCTTTTCCGACCTTTTTTACGTAGCCCTTTTTGACCCAAAAGGCCACTTGCACCAAAATATTTTGCTGGTCGAAAAAAATTGTTTTTAGCTCGTTGGAAGTGAAAACCGGATTGCCAACCATTCTTTTCTCGAATTCAAAAAACTTCATGAGGAGGTAGTTTAATCGTTTCTTCTGATTAATAAATATTATAATACAAAGAAATGTATCGTCAAGTAGAAAATTTTGTTTCCGTAATTCACAAAATATTGTGATTTAGGGAAACGATGTTTGACGAATCCTCCTTAAACTATTTAATTTTACTGAATGAATTTCTTTATACTCGCTATACTCTCCTCCTAGCTTGCTTTCAAATAATGTTAACCGATCAGCGACAAAGCTAAAGCCCTCATCACTGCGGGGCAGGGAAGGAGTGTAGGTGAAAGCCGGATGGGAACGACGCTCGGAAATCTTAGCCAGATTATTTTGCACTTCTTGATCGAGTGGGATCGCGATAAAAAGGCGTTTTAGATTGTGCGACATTCTTGGTAGAGTAGGGAGAATAAGGACGGGATTGATCGATATGGCTGCCCTTAATATTCATCAAAATTGTGAAATAAGGAATATTTGGGAGCCACAGAGGGCCGGAGTAGGGAAATAGATTAAAAATCATTTCGGGTTTAGGTCGGGAGGATTATTTTTTGAGACTGCGGCCCGACAGTCCTCGCTTCAAAAAATAATCCTCCCGACCATCCAAAACGTAAAGTTAGATTATTTTGAGTATCTGGATTAGTAGGTAGCACCCTGCAATTTAAGCCCCCGGAGATACATATATGTACCCTTTGAAAATAAACCCCCCTTAAATCGCAAATTTGAGAGCTTGGCGAATAACCTTTATCGATGCGGAATATAAAAGAAAATGTAAGATTAACCCTACCTCCCCCATAGTATGTCGCATAAGATACATTGCGCGACGTTATCCTAATCACTTTCTCTCCATCCCCTGCTCTGTTTTTGGATCCGAAAATAAAACTGAATTTTTATTTTATTTTTATTTTTCCCGCGTCTTCCCCGCCGCCGGCCGGATTTTTGGCTGCTCTCACCCGCCAGAATGTAGACTAACACTGGATTATTTATGTCCCCTATCTTTATTTCCCCTTTTAACCCACTTCCCCATAAAAAGGTAAACGCCGTCGATCGAGTGAGAGAGATGATCGGCGGCGTGTGGGTTGAGGAAAGGAGGAAGCAATGAGCTATATGGGTCTACCGCTGCTTTGAGCGGGCGGGTTGAGGGGGCATGGGTAAGACGAGGAGGAATCGGACGGAAAAGAGAATTGTTCGGATAGTCGCTCTAAAGCGCGACTGAGAATACTGATCGAAATCAAATGGTTCAAATTCTACCTCCTGAGTAAAATAATGTGGTCTAGCCCTACTAGCCTGTTGGAAGGTACTGGTTGCAAGTAGCAATTGAGACTTCCTCCTCGTCTCTGAAGTGCGTAATCGCTTTTGCCGAGAGGATTCCCTCTTATCAATTGTAGCGAAAGTGCACCCCGTTGCTTGGATGGTAGAGTTGAATAATTTTCCTGTCCAATGATTTTATACAGGGCCAGGAATGCTATCTGCATCTGTAAAACATAACGTCGCACAATATTTATTTTTGAATACGAAAAAAGCCCCCATCGGTATCAATTATTAAAGATGGGGGCGGTAAGATTGGTGATCTGGCAGGAGGCTTACCATATCTACTAATTTGGAGTATTGCTTCCCGACCAAAAGGTCGGGAGGTCCAGGGGCACGTTTTCGGTACTCCCCGCGACTGCTGGTATTTTTCGGCGGTCCATTCTGAGCCTACCGGCATATGCTTCATAAAAGCTTTCGGAGGGGGCGGGCCGCAGGATTTTTTGGCTTACTGCCGCCGCGGCCTGGCCCTATATAGGATGTTTACAATCCAAAAAAGATATTTCCGATTAGTGTTCGATTAGTGGTGATTTCAAATACGATCCCAATTCGTAAGAAACCACCTCCTCGACGGATATCCGAAGGCCTTCATTCAAATCTCCCGGTGGGATTTTATGAGAAAGTAGGGCGGTGGGAGGGACCGCGCTGGACGCCGTTGGCGGAGGGTTCAATGAACCCGCCCGACCTTACATCAGCCCTATTATGGCATCCTTCCGGCGTATCTCCCCACCGTATCCGTATCGCGGGCAAATTGATATTTACCCGCCGGCCCTGGCCGTCACGATCGTCTGGCGCGGCTCCGTCCCGCGACCTGCTTTGCGAAGTTTGGGCTAATATTAATACTTATGCGGGGATCAAATGTTCCGTCTCGACTTCTCTTGTCAATCAAGTGACACCTCCTATCCGCTGTTTCAGTTGTTCTCCTCAATGGCTCTGAGGTTCGGCCGACGTATTCTCCGCCGATTCGCAAACATAGTTGTCAAAATCACGACATTCACCCTCCTTCTTTGTTGTGATGCTGTTTGATGTTGTAAGAATACTTCATCTGAAACCAATGTTACCCTTTTTATCACAGGAGTATTTTTTGTCAATACCTAAGTGTCGCACAATATTTATTTAGCAGGACAAAAGAAAACCCGCCTTTCAATCATTGTGTTAGGGGGGGGAGCTAACATCGAGCTTAGAGAAAGTCACTCCTCTCGATATGATTGATAAAACGGGTTTTACGCAATTGAACGTAATTGAATTTTGGAAAGAACTGGCCAGAATAACTAGGAATCCGAGTGGCTAGCTCGTCGGACATAGGGGGCAAATTCCTGTACACCATCGATATGTTGTCGCCAAAACTAGCCACCGGATCCCTTGGGACCTGTCAGAACTTCCGCTGTCCGGTGTTCGTTCCGTGCGTCGTTCCTTTAGGTCCGAATCTTGCTTGTTAAGAGCGGAGGGAGCAGGATGCTTCCGACCTGCCCTACCTCTCATCGAACAAACATTCTTGTAAAATACTCGTTTTACCGTTAGGACGTCCAAGCGTGGCCCGAATTCTGATGTTATGCTTGGCTCTTCCGGATCTTATTCCGTGACTCGGATGGGGCTTAGGTTTTTTTAGTTGCCCGTAGTTATTATTGAATGACGATAATACTTTTAGCATAAAAATACGAAAGCGCAAGATTTTTTGGGCTATTCGGGTGACAGGCGCAGGTCGCGGACGATCAGCTGGAGTTTTTTTTGGCCGTTCCACTCGTCGCTTGAAATCTCGAAAACGATGTCCAGTTTGGGATTTTTCTCGGGCAGAATCAGGCAGTATTTGTCGCCTTTGCCGAAGCCGATGGCTTCAAAGGTTTTGTCGCCGGCGCGAAACCACATTTTCAGGTGTTTATGGCCATTGCCCACCAGATTACACTGAAAAAGCTCCACTCCTTCGGCCAGAAACAGAGGCGAACTGTTCCCCACCCCGAACGGCTCCATTTGTTTGATTTCTTCAAATAAGCTCCAAGTGATGTCTTTGAGCTCAACCCGCTGGTCAATCTGAGTTTCCCAGACCAAATCCTCTTCGCTCAACAATCGGTTGGCGATGCGGTGAAGCTTGCGCCGGATTTTTCCCTCATTTTTGGGCAGAAAGGTGAAGCCGCCGGCGTAGTCGTGGCCGCCGTAGCCCAGCAGCAGGTCCCGGCATTGCTCCAGCGCCCAGACCACTTTGAATTTCCCCATGCTGCGCACCGAACCTTGGCACTTGTCTTTGCCGATATTGAAAATGAAAGCGGCGCGGGCGTATTTGTCGGTTATTTTGCCGGCGATTAAGCCCATAATGCCCACCGGCCAGTCCGGGTGGCCTTCAAAAACCACTTTCCGCTTGAGATTGATTCTGCTTTCCACTTCCTTGACAATCTTGTCCGTCAGCCGCTGGCGGCGGCCGTTTTTGGTTTCCAGCTGCCGGGCCAGCTCGGTGGCCTCTTCGGAATCGTCAGTGTTGAGCAATTCGAGCGACGAATTGGCGTGGTCCATCCGGCCGGCGGCGTTGAGGCGGGGGGCGATTTGAAAGCTGATTTGCCCGGTGTTGGGCGGGTTTTTGGCGGAAAGTTCCAGGCGGGCGACGGAAAACAGCGATTTTAAGCCAATCCGGCGGGTCTTTCCCAAAACAATCAAGCCGTATTTCACCAAGGCCCGATTCTCGCCTATGAGCGGTACCAGGTCAGCCACCGTGCCCAAAGCCACCAAGTCCAGCAGCCACTTCTCAAAACCGGCTTCGAATTTTTTGGGCTGAGCTTTGCTCAGGGCGGAGGCCAGTTTGAAGGCTACCCCCACGCCGGCCAGGTCAGAAAAGGGGTAAGTCTCATTTTTGACTTTGGGGTTGATCACCGCGTAAGCCGCCGGGATGGTTTCGCCGGGCATATGGTGGTCGGTAAGCACCACGTCGATGCCCCGTTTTTGGATTTTTTTTACTTCCTCTTCGCTTCTGATGCCGCAATCCACTGTGACAATCAGTTTCACTTTTTTCTTTTGGAGGTAGTCGATGGCGGTTTGGTTGAGGCCGTAGCCTTCGCGCTTGCGATCCGGGATGTAGACGATCGGCCGGGCGCCCAGTTTTTCCAAGGCGATTTTCACCACGCTGGCGCTGGTGATACCGTCCACGTCGTAGTCGCCGTAGACCGCGATTTTTTCGCGGTTTTTTATTGCCCGGATGATGCGCTCAACCGCTTTTTCCATATCGCGGAACAAGAAAGGATCGGCCAGATCCTGTTCGAAATCGGGATTAAAAAATTCCGTAATGGTTTTTTGGTCGTTGCCCACCCGATGATAGAGCAGGTTCAGGACGGTTTTGGAATATTCGGGAAATTGCCGGTAAAAATCCTCTGGCGCCGGTGGCAACACTTTCCAGGTTTTTCTTAAAGTCATAGGCCTATTCTAACATCATTTAACATTCCCAAAAAAACATATATAATTATTACTGCCTTAAAAACTATTTTCAATTCCTCATGCAGCCCTACGCCTTATTGATTATCCCTCTCGCGGCGGGCCTTTTGGCTCAAGTGGTCAAGTTCGTGATGTTCTCTTTTAAGCACGGCATGGACTGGCGCTTTCTGTTCGAGTATGGCCATATGCCTTCGTCGCACACTGCCATGATGAGTGGATTGATCTACGCGATTGGCTATTATTTCGGCGTTCAGACGCCGGAGTTCGCAACGGCTTTCATCGTGACGCTGTTGATTGTGAGCGACGCGCTGCGGTTGCGGATGTACATCGGTTCCTACGGCAAAACCCTCAACAATTTGTTGGACCGGTTGAGAATCGAGGATGACGCGAGCTCGCTCAAATTGAAAGAGCGGGTGGGCCACCGGCCGTCGGAAATTCTGGCCGGTGTTGTCCTGGGGGTTCTCACTGCCCTTATTTTTATCCGAATTTTCGAACTTATTTAGCCTATGTTCAAAAAAGATTTAAGCCAAATGCAAAAATTACTTTTGAAAGTGCCGCGGGGAATGGTGGCGACTTACGGCGGCGTGGCCAAGGCGATGGGCCGGCCCCGGAGCGCCCGTTACATCGGATTTCTGCTTAAATCCAACCCCGAACCGGACAAGTACCCTTGCTATAAAGTGGTGAGGGGCGATGGGGCGGTCGGTGGCTACTCCGCGCCGCGGGGCGTGAAAGAAAAAATTAGACGCCTGGCGCAGGACAATGTTATTATTAAAAAAGGGAGAGTGCTCAAGTTCGAATCAAAGATTTTTAATTTCACTATGCCCTAGAAGTTTGTGCTAAATAACTCATTGGCTCAAAATTTATGGAAGTCAAGGAAAACGCCGATCCGAAAGTTTGGGAGGATTTTATAGCCGGGAACCAACCCTGGAACTTTTTGCAAAGCCGCTGGTGGGGAGAAGTTCTCAAGAACGAGCATCGGGACATCAAATTTTGGGAAATTTGGCGTAACCGAAAAAGACAGGGCGTTGTCCTCCTCGAGAGAAAAAAGATGACCAGAGGGGGTTTTTTCTTTCTGGAGTCGCTCTGGGGACCGGTTTGGTCAGCCAAATTGGCGAGTTCCATCCGGAGCGAACTGCTGAGAAGCTTTTACGGGCAACTGCTGCGAAACGAAAAAGCCATCTTTTGGCGGCTCAGTCCGCCGGCCGGAGTGCTGATCACTCCGCGGACTTTGGAATCGGGGTACTATTTGGAGGCAGGTGATCTCAAACCGGGGTTTTCCTGGGAGTTCTTCCCCACCCTGGCGCGCACCCGGCCGCCGCGCAAGACTTTGTATATTGATCTCGAGCTCGGTATGGATGACATTTTGGCCCGGATGAAGCCGAAGACGCGATACAACATCAATTTGGCCCGGCGTAAAGGGGTCAAGATTCAATGGAGCCGCGGCGAACGGGCCTTGGAAAAATTTTGGCAGCTTAATCAGGTTACGGCTCGCCGCAACAAATTTCATCCCCACACTTTTGACCACTATTTGAACGTTTTGAAAACTAAGTCGATGGATCCCCGCAACCGGGCGGAAATCGTTATCGCATCAACTGGTTCAAAACCGGTCAGCGCCAATTTGGTGCTTTTTTATAACAAGTCCGTTTACTATTTGCACGGAGCTTCCAGCAATGAGGAACGGAACACGATGTCAACCTATCTGCTGCACGCTGCAACCATTGAAAGGGCCAAGCAAGAGGGGTATGAAACTTACGATTTCTGGGGGACGGACGAGCAGAAATGGCCGGGAGTAACCCGCTTCAAAGAAGGATTCGGTGGCAACAAAAAATATTACCCGGTAATTTACGAAATTCCGCTGAATAATTTATACTATAAATTATACCGGCTGTACCGAACAATACGCTAGAGTTGAAAAAATTTTAATTAAATTCGCAGCAAAAATTTTCAAATTTATTGTAGCTCCACGGGGAATCGAACCCCGGTTACCAGGATGAGAACCTGGCGTCCTAGCCGCTAGACGATGGAGCCATGCTTTAATTATACAAGATAAAACTAAAGGCAAAAAATAAAATCGTAAACTATTTTGCCAAAAAAGAAAGCCCCCTAAAAGGAGGCGAATTGTCCAGCTGGTACCGGCTTTGGCTTTATCCTCACATGGGAGGAAAGTACGTGGAATCTCTGACAAAACGGCAAACCAACAAGACAAGGCTAATAAAGAAAATTGGGACAATTACGCATAATGCCAGAGTTTCGTTGCTTATCCACGAGAAGAGAGGAGTAAATGTCAAAATAGGTTTTGGATAGGCGAACTGAAAGTATGCAAACATCTCGGCAATCATAGAAATAAACGAGATAGCAGCAAAAATCGCGCTGTCATGCTTGAACAGATCCCCAAATAGCAAGTTAAAAATAAAGCTTTTCATGACAAAACCCCCTTCTTATTTCTTGATATGCTTTGTTATAGCGGCGAAAGCCGTTGGTTTTTCCGCGGCGATTTGGGCCAGAATCTTGCGATCCAGCTTAATGTTCGCTTTTTTTAAAAGAGCTGTGAACTTGCTGTAGCTTAGGCCATGTTGGCGCGCGGCGGCGTTGATGCGGGTTTGCCAGAGAGCGCGCATCACGCTTTTCTTCTTTTTTCTATCTTTGTAGGCGTTGGTTTCCGCCTTGATAATCGCTTCCTTGGCGTGCTTAATGCTGGCGCGGCGGGAACTGATAAATCCCTTAACGCGTTTGCGGATAGTTCTCTTCTTTTTGTGAGCTAATACTCCTCTTTTGATACGGGTCATAACTGTAAGTAAATAAATGAAAATTAAAGCACGGGTACTTGGCCCTTAATCTGTTTGGCTTTGCCGGGGGCAATGCCCAAGAGACCCCGCTTGCGGGTCTTGCCCAGCGCGGAATCGTTGGCATTATAGTGGCCCTGGCCTTCCCTTTTCTTCTGGACCTTGCCGGACTTGCGGACCTTGAATCGCTTGATCACGCTTTTCTTATTCTTGAGCTTGTATTTCTTAGCCATAGCTTTTTAGCAGATTAAATAACCCTTTCTTAATAACATATAAAGATGAATGAGTCAAAAAATAGCCTTCCCTTTATGAGAGTTAAAGCTGGTATGTCGAAAAAAAGTGATAATGTCCTATCGGAGTAAAAGTTAAAATGTCCTGTAAGATGGGTAGTTAGATTTAACTATCCACGCCATGCAGACATTCACCATGACCCAAAGGGACCTTGCCAG
>Ga0172371_10010317_pt1 | contig 12636 bp, 6 predicted proteins | sample Lak12m_FD_114543 | JGI IMG/M metagenome (GOLD analysis project Ga0172371, IMG submission 114543) | Freshwater microbial communities from Kabuno Bay, South-Kivu, Congo - kab_022012_12m | ecosystem: Environmental > Aquatic > Freshwater > Lake | place: Democratic Republic of the Congo: South-Kivu... | reverse complement strand
TTTGCCGACCATCTCCGGCAACGGTTGGAATCCAAACCATTTAACCACCGTCGGTGCAATGTCGTACAGGTGCGGATCGGGATTTGCGATTTTTTTGTTGGAGAACAAAATGCCGGGCACCAGATCCGACGCCATGCAGTGATCGCCGCTCCACGGCTTCCTGTTGGAGTGGAACACTTCCTCCGTCGTCCGGCCGACGGCCGTTTCCCAGCTCGCGCGATAGCCTCGCTGGTAGCCGACAATCAACTCGGGCGCGCGGCCCTGGTACGGCCCGGCATAGACTTCCGACGCGCGGTAAACCCGCTTGACGGCGGACTGGCCGGTCTGCGGGTCGACCAGCGCGGCGAGCCGCTGGGCGATCTCCGCCGCGATCCGGTCCGCTTCGCCTTGGGGGTCGACGATCCCCTGGGCGAACTTGCCCCTGACATTGATGTAAATGCCGGCCAGGCCGACGGCGAAGGCGCGGGTATGGGGCCAATCCACCCCGGCGAGATACTCCTCGCCGCGCCGGCCCTCGTGCAATTTCAGGTAGCCGCTCTGTTCAAGCCATCGATTCAAATCAACCCCGCGGCGAAAGGCGCTGAACCCGTGATCGGAGATCACCAGAAGCCGCTCCTCTTCGCCCCGGCACTTGCCCACGGTCCGGCCGACCAAATCGTCCATGCGCCGGTACTGCTCTTCGATCACGCTGCGCCCGTTCCGCCGGGCTTCCTCGGGGTGAGCGGGATGCTCCGGGTCGATGTCCCGCCAGAAGGTGTGCTGGAGGCGGTCGGCGCCGTCGAACACACACACGACCAGCCCGCGGTCGACCTTGTCCAGGGCGTCGAAGAACATGGCCTCGCGCTCGCGGTCCCCGTCGAGGCATTGCCGGATGAAATACTCGTCGTCGAGAATGTGCGCGGAGTGTGCCCAGGCGTCTTCGGCCAGGCCGAGGGTCGCAAAGGGGCCCTGCCGCCTGGCCAGGTACACGGAATACACGGCCGGATAACTGATGGGCATCGCCGGCGACTGCGGATCGATGTTCACCGGCGTCGCATAGAGCGCGAACTCGGGCCCGGCGCTCAGGAGCAGGAATTTGCAGAGGCCGTGGGCCTTGACGCCCGGCGCTGCGCGGAAGCAGACCTTGATCCATTCGGTGTAGTGGCCCTTGCGGAGTTCGTGCCCGGCGCCGCCGATCTTGAGGACAGCTCGCTCTTCGTCCCGGATTGTAACCGTAAAGGGGAGTTTGAGCGCGCCGCGGTCCGCGCGGAGCGGGTTGTCCGGCCCGACGAGTTCCGCCCGGATGGTGTTGCCGCTCCGGGCAACGGTCCGGACTTCACCGCCGGTCGGCTCTCCGTCGGGCTGGGGCTTGGTGGTGTAGTAGGAGAACGTTCCCTGCGTGCCGCGGAGATCGGGGACGCACATGGCCGAGAGCTGCACGCCGCGGAGCCGCTCCGGTGGAAAGGTGATCGGAACTCGCAGGACGCAACTGAACACGCCGTGTTCGCCCAGAACGCTCCAGAACGGCCTGCTCTTGCGAAGCAGGCGCACGCGAGCCCTGCCCAGAGGCCATTGTCGCTTGCCCAAGCGGATCGATCGCCGCCGCGGCCTGATCTCCACGGAGCTCAGCGCCGGCCGGTAGGTCCGCTCGTCCGGGGCGAGGAAGTCGAAGATGTTGTGCTTGCCCGGGTTGACCCCGGTTTGGAACGACGACCAGGCGACCGGGGAGATCGGCGGGACCGTGCTGGCCAGCGGCTTGAAGCAGCCCTGCCGGCCGAGCGCCTCCAGGTGGGGCAGCTTGCCCTCGGAAATCAGCTTCTGCGTGAGGCCGTAGTCCATGCCGTCCAGCCCGAGGATCACGACCCGCTTGGCCCGTCCCCGCAACGGCGCCCGCCGCCCAAACAGCGCTCGCCAGAGAAGACGCACGGGCCAGGTGAAGAGCAGCAGCACCGCGGAACCAAGGGCCACGAACGCCGCGAAAAGGGACCCGGCCAGCGCAAAGCCCGCTCCAGGCCCGATATAGGCGTAGGCCGGGCTGGGAGCCAGCAGCACCAGCGAAGCGACCAGGAGCAACAGCTTACCGGTCTTGCCCATGGGACTTGCCCTTCGTCAGGTTCGCGTCTGCCAGCAGCTCCTCAATGGTCTTTCCCGGAGTCAGGTCCTTGCCGGCTAAACCGGGATAGTCGGGGGCGTAACGACGGGCCGCGAAGAGCGACGCCCCGCCCATCGGCCCACCGAAAGGAGCGAAATCGCCGGGATCGGGGTTCGCGTACTTCCAGACGACTTCCCTCTCCGGGGTCACTTCGAAGATCATGCTGAGCATTCCCGGACAGATGAGCGTGTTTCCATTGGGAAGTCGCTGCGCCCCGGAAACGAGTATCGAGAAGAAGTCCGTCTTCCGGGGCGCAGTGTACCTCCAAACCGGTTCTGACGGCTCATACGCAGTCCCCGGTTTGTGCGAATACCGCCCCTCGGCGTCGACCGGCGGAACGATCTCGTCGACCGACGAATAATTTCCGTCAGGCCGGCCGTCTCCGTTATTGAACACAAGAAGGTGTCCTTCGCCCGGAGAGCCGCGTGCAATCCACCGCGCGTCGTGCTGGCCGAAAAGTCGCTGGTCGGCGGCCGTGCCGGCGCGGTACGCACGGGGATTGCCCCAGCGGCAAAGAAGATCGCCCCCTTTTCCTCTGCGGCCGCCCGCGTGGCTCTTCGCTTCGGCGGACGTGGTGCCATGGTCGATGATCCAGATCTCGCTGCACCCCCTCGCACTCAGGGCGACCTGGTCGAACTCGGAATTGTAGGCCACGCTGTTGACGTGCCAATCGCAAGGAAGGACCGGCAATCGGGCTGCCGCCGCCGAAGAAGCCAGGTATCCCACGGACCTGAGCTTCTCCGTTCCATCTCTTGACGCCAGCATTTGGGCCAGAAACCCCTCGGTTCTGTAATTCATGTCGATCAGCTCGGGATGAGCGGCCACGTCGCCGAAATTCGCTTGGGAGGAATCGTGATCCTGGATCAGATGATCCCAAATATGCCACTCCCACACGACCTGGCCGGTCGTCTTTCCCGTCGGTTTGACCTCGACGAGGGAATCGGGCAACATATCGTTGTCGCCCAGCGATTCGGATTTTCGCCCGGCGGCGATGCCCTCTTGCGCAGTTCTTCTGTCCCACACCACCATCAGCACGTTGCCGTTGGGCAGCCGCGCCATATCGTGGTGGGAAAGCTGTTTGTCGTTGCACAATCGGAAGTCCCAGACGAGTTCGCCCTCCCAATTGAACTCCTGGACCCGTCCACCGGCGCCGAGGCGGGCGCCGAAGTGCCGCTGCGACTGCTCGACCAGGCCGAGTCGCAAGAGGCGCCCGTTTTCGAGCAAGTACGTGGCGGTGCTCGAAGTGCGTTCAAACCCGGTCTTCCACATCCGTACGACTCTCCCTTGCATATCGACCAGATACACGTCGGCCGAGGTCGTCGGGGCAATCAAGGTGTACCCTTGAAAAGCCTTGGCACCATGGAGCAGCACACCCGCCCGCCCGAGGCCCATCGGCGGCCCGGCTTTGCGCGCACCGGGGCTGCCCTTGCTTGCCCCGGGCGTCTCGCTCGCGGATCGCGAACAACCGGGCAATCCTAGCGCCGCTGCCAGAGCGATCGCCACGCTGACTTCTGTGGCCCGACGCATCGCGGATCGTACGCGTAGTGCCACGGAACGTCTGCTCCGGCTGGACGCAGCCTTGCGATTCTTGGCGATTCCACGGGCAAGAGCGCAGGCGAAAGGAACGGGACAGGAAAGACGCACCGGTACTTCCTTGGCAATAGCGGGCCGCGCACGGTTCTGTCGGATGAACCAGGCAGGTTCGACACCCCCTGCAATACACTGCTCGCGATTTTCCTGAAGTTTTCTCAGGAGGAGTGCCTTCGGCATGGCTACTTCGTTCCGCGAGGTTGAAGCCAGATGTAGACCCCAACGGCGCCGGTCGGCCCCGGGCCGAAACCGGCCAGGCCGGCGCGATGCTGGCCGACGATGTTGCCGCCGGAGTCGAGGACAAACAGGTTCGGGTCTCCCGCCGGAGCGATGGTGCCGACGGCAACCCAACCTCCGTCTTCGCTCATGTCAAGGCAAGCGATGGCTTGCCAGGGGAGCGGGCCGAGACCGCGCGCGTCCCACCGGGCAGCGCGGCCGGGCGTGGCCGGCGCTCCGATCTCGATTCCCGCCTCCGCCGCCCGCAGCACCGGCGTTGCCGCCAACGGCAGGAGACTCGCGATGAGGGCCAAAGACACTCGCCGCCGGTTCATGGGAGGTGCCATGCACATCGATAACCCGACATTCGCCATTGGGATGCCGCTCGGGTAGACTTCGAGCAGCAATCACCCCCATGTTAGCCCAGTGGGACGTGACCTTCCAGCCAGCCCGTGGCCGAGATGTTGCGATCTTGACAGCGGAGTGCTAAAGTGGGATTGTGTGGGAATCTAGGCTAAGATGGCTCCGCGCTCCGTGGACGGTGCGAGAATATGGCTTCCGTGCCGAGTGACTCCTGGTTCTGGCTTGAGGGAGAGCGGCCGATTGGCCCCTTGTCGGCGGAGCAGTTGCGTGCCGCCGTTTCTGGCGGGGCGGTGCGCCCGCAGACTTTGGTCCACAACGCCGCCTGGTCCCACTGGTGCCAGGCAGCCCAAGTGCCGGGCCTGTTTCCAAGCCGGCTTGCCGTTCCCCCCGAACGTGCAGCCCCACCACCACCTCCGAAGCCGAAACCGGCGGCCGAGTCCATTACCCCGCCACCTCCCGCGGAGTCGAAACCCGCGGCGGAGTCCATTACCCCGCCACCTCCCCCGAAGCCGAAACCCGCGGCCGAGTCCATTACCCCACCACCTCCCCCGGAGCCGAAACCCGCGGCGGAGTCCATTACCACACCACCTCCCCCAGAGCCGAAATCCACGGCGGAGTCCCGTATCCCGCCACCTCCCCCGGAGCCAGCCTTGGGGTTCATTTTCGAGGAGGCTGGGGCCGAAGGACCAGAGAAGACGCCCAAAGCAAAGAGGAGAAAGAATCGCCCCTCGATTGTCTTTCTCCTATTGCTCCTGGGAGTGCAGGCGGCTTGCGTCGCGGCGGTGGTCGCGATACTGAATGCGCCGCCGGACACGGAGACTCCGGCAAGGCGTCCCGTGGCTCAGGTCCCGAAAAGGCCCGCGGCGGACGTGCCGCCGGAGAAGCCCAAGCTCCAGGGAAAGGACGAAACCGACTTCCCCACGACGGGGATTGGGCAGAACGCAATAGGCGAGGCAGCCTTCGACCGGGCGACGTTCGACATCCTCTCGCCGCCGACTCCCCGGGGCCGCATCGACGAGTTTGTCTTCGCCAAGTGGAAGCAGTTGGGGATCGAGCCGGCCAACCCATGCTCCGATGCCGTGTTCCTGCGGCGAGTCTACCTGGATGTCATTGGCACCCTTCCGACGGTCCAGGAGGCGTGGGCGTTCCTCGACGACAAGAGCCCGGATAAACGCACGAAGCTCATCGACGCTTTGTTGGAGCGGCCCGAGTTCGCCGACTTCTGGGCGATGAAGTGGAGCGACCTGCTGCGCGTGAAGGCCGAGTTCCCCATCAATCTCTGGCCGAACGCCGCGCAGGCCTATCACCGCTGGATCCGCAACTCGATCCGGAACAATTTGCCGTACGACAAGTTCGTGCGTGAGCTGCTCACCTCCAGCGGCAGCAACTTCCGCACGCCGCAGGTGAACTTCTATCGCGCCTTGCAGAGCAAGGATCCCAAGGGGATCGCCCGGGCCGTGGCCCTGACGTTCATGGGGACCCGGGCGGAGAAGTGGCCGGAGGAGCGGGTGGCGGGCATGTCGGCGTTCTTCCTCAAGGTCGGCTACAAGCCGACCGGCGAGTGGAAGGAGGAGATTGTCTTCTTCGATCCGCACAAGACCGACGCGCCCCCGCCCAAGACCGGTCCGAAGAAGCCGGGCGAGAAGAGAGCGGCCGAGAAGAAGGCAGCCGAGAAGAAGGCAGCCGAGAAAAAGGTCGAGCCGGGTCCGCCGCCCAAGCCGGTACTGCCCGACGGGACCCCGGTGGAGATCGCTTCGAACAAGGACCCGCGCGAGGTCTTTGCCGACTGGCTGATTACCCCGAAGAATCCCTGGTTCACGCGGCACATCGTCAACCGCGTCTGGTGCTGGCTGCAAGGCCGCGGGATCGTTCACGAGCCCGACGACATTCGGCCCGACAACCCCGCCTCGAACCCCGAGCTGCTCAACTGGCTCGCGGAGGAGCTGATCAAGTCGGACTACGACTTGAAGCACATCTACCGTTTGATCCTCAATTCGAGCACGTATCAGCTTTCCTCGATTCCCAAGAGCAAGCATCCCGAGGCGGCGGTTTATTTCGCCTCGTACGCCGTCCGCCGGCTCGAGGCGGAGGTGATTATCGATGCCTTGAACCAGATCACGGGGACGACCGAAAGCTACTTGAGCATCATCCCGGAGCCATATACGTTCGTCCCGGGAACGCGCCGCGCGATTGCCTTGCCCGACGGGAGCATCACCAGCAGTTTCCTGGAGTTGTTTGGCCGGCCTCCGCGCGACAGTGGGCTGGAGTCGGAGCGCAACAATCGGATCACGGCCGGGCAGCGGCTGCACCTGCTCAATTCCAGCCACATCCGCAACAAGCTCCGCGACGGTCCGGGGCTGAAGAAGCTTCGCCAAGATGGAAACGCCCGGGAGAGCCTGTATTTGGCGATCCTCTCCCGTCTTCCCGGCGACCTCGATTGGGGAGACGGGGAGAACCTGGCGTGGGAATTGATCAATAGCACGGAGTTCCTCTTTCGACACTAGGGGAGGTTGAGAAGATGGCCAGAAACCGAGAAGCGTTCGTGCCGTTGTCCGACACCACGGTTGCGTTGAACTGCCCGCCGATCTCACGCCGCGCGATGCTCCAGCGGGGGGCGGCGGGCCTGGGCGGGCTCCTCCTGGGGCAGCAACTCTGCTGGGCGGCCGCCCCGAAGCGGGCCGCCGCGCCCAAACCCGATGCCGCCGCGCCCGAGCCTGACGCCGACGCGTCGAGCGCACCCCGCCGTAAGGCCACGGCCAAGGCGGTCATCCAGATCTGGCTGTCCGGCGGGCCCAGCCACACCGATACGTTTGATCCCAAGCCGGACTCGGGCAAAGACTACACCGGGCCGCTCGACCACCCCATCGAGACCAACGTCAAGGGGATCCGCATTTGCGAGCTGCTCCCCGAGCTCGCCAAGGTGGCCGACAAGTACTCCATCATCCGGAGCATGACCCACGGCCAGAACGGCCACGAGACGGCAGCCTACATGGTGCAGACCGGGCGCATGCCCGGCGGCCGGCTCGTCTATCCCAGCGTCGGCGCCGTGGTCACCGCCTTCAAGGGTTTCCAGAGCGGATCGGCGAGCCTGATTCCTCCGTACATCGTGCTCACGCAGCCCCAGGGCCGGTTCTCCGAGGCCGGTTTTATGGGGATCAAGTACAAGCCGTTTACCACGGGCGGCGACCCCAACGCCTACCGGTTCGAAGTGGAAGGGATCGTCGCTCCCGGCATCTCCGACGATCAGCAGAGAAGTCGCCGCGAGATGCTCGCTAGGACCGACGTCCTCAGCAAGGCCGTTCAGGACGACCCCCAGATGCTCGCCGCCAGGGAGGCCGAAAGAAGCGCTTACGACTTGATCATCGGCGACGCCGGCAAGGTCTTCGACCTCGCCACGGAGAAGGACGACTTGCGGCTCCGCTACGGCCGGAACACGTTCGGCCAGTCGTGCCTGGCCGCGCGCCGGCTCATCGAAAAGGGAGTCAAGTACGTCACCATCAACCAGTTCGTCTGGGACACCCATAAAGAGCATTTCCAGGCCATGCGCCGGCTGTTGCCCAATCTCGACAAGGGCCTGGCCACGCTGCTGGCCGACCTGTCGGACCGGGGGCTCCTGGACAGCACGATCGTCTGGTGCTGCGGCGAGTTCGGCCGCACTCCGAAGGTCGACTGGGAGCCGCCCTGGAACGGCGGGCGAGGCCATTTCGGGGCGGTCTTCTCCGCCGTGGTCGCCGGCGGCGGCTTCAAAGGCGGCCATGTGGTTGGCGCCTCCGATGCCAAGGGGGAAACGGTCAAGGAACGGCCCGTCTATCCGGGCGATCTCATCGGCAGTATCTACGAACTGTTGGGCATCGACCCCGACGCCAACTTGCCGCACCCGATGAACGAGATCGTCAAGGCTACTCCCTCCCCCGAGGAGGGCATGAAGCTGGCCGGGCGGCTCAAGGAAATCATGTGACCGGAGTCTACCGATGATCGCCTCTCGATGGCCTTGGCCCCTTGCGATTGCCTTTCTCCTGGTCGCCGGCTCCCAAGTCCGCGCTCAAACCGCCTCGAACAGCCCGCACGTCGGATACGTCTTTCCCGGCGGCGGTTGCCGCGGCACCACGTCCGAGGTCGTTGTAGGCGGCGAGCATATTAAGGAAGTGACCTACGCGCACATCTCGGGAGGGGGTATCCAGACCAAGATCGTGCGATGGTATCGGCCGTTGACCGACGGTGAAGAGAACGCCCTGAACAGGAAGATCAGCGACAAGCTGGAGGAACTTGAGAAGGAGCGAGGGAAGGGTAAGGTGACGCGCGAGATGGCCATCAAGGAGGCCGGTATTACCGAAGAGCAACTCAAGGAGATGGCAATCTACCGGAAGCGGCGGGACGATCCCAAGCGGCAACCGAACCCCCAGATCGCCGAGGAACTCACCGTCCAGATTCAAATCGCACCGGGTGCCCAGTTCGGCGACCGCGAACTCCGGCTATTGAATGCCACGGGGATGTCGAATCCGCTCTATTTCTACGTGGGGCAGTACCCGGAAACGCGCGAAGAGGAGCCCAACGACGTCGTGCCCAACCCCAACGTCTCCCTGAAACTCCCGATGGTCGTCAACGGCCAGATCATGCCCGGCGATGTAGACCGCTTCGCCTTTGAGGCCAAGAAGGGGACCAAGCTGGTGGCGCACTGTGCCGCTCGGGGACTGATCCCGTACCTGGCCGACGCCGTCCCCGGCTGGTTCCAGGCCGTGTTGCACCTCTACGACGACAAGGGCGACGAAGTCGCCTTTGCCGACTCGCTCGGCTTCCTTCACGATCCGGTCCTTTACTACGAGGTCCCCAAGGACGGCAAGTACGTGATCGAGGTCCACGACTCGATCTACCGCGGCCGCGAGGATTTCACGTACCGGATCTCCATCGGCGAGATCCCCTACGTGACCGGGCTGTTCCCCTTGGGCGGCCGGGCCGGCCAGCCGTGCACCGTCCGGGTCAAGGGTTGGAATCTGCCGGTCGGGTCGATCCGCTTGGAACCCTCTTTTCAACGCGGTAGGACCATTCTGCCCGTCGTCCTGGAGCAGAACAACATCGTCTCCAACCGCGTGGGGTTCGTCGTGGATTCTCTGCGGGAGATGACCGAAGAGGAGCCCAACGACACCCCCGAAACGGCCCAAGAAGTGAGTGTGCCGGTCGTCATTAACGGTCGGATCGACCGCCCCGGCGACGTCGACTTCTTCAAGTTCACCGGCTTGGGCACGGTCGTGGCAGAAGTCTATGCGCGGCGGCTGTACTCGCCCCTGGATTCGGTGGTCCGCATGACCGACGAGCATGGCAAGGTGCTGGCCTACAACGACGATTACGAAGACAAGGCGTGGCCGCTGATCACGCACCATGCCGACTCCCGGCTCTTGACGACGACGAAGGGCGCGCACTACATCTCGATCGGCGACGCGCAGGGCCGGGGCGGGCCTGACTTTGCCTACCGCCTGTACATCCGGCCCCCACGGCCTGATTTCGACCTTCGCGTCACCCCCTCCAGCGTCACCGCTCAGGCGGGCACCAACGTGCCGATCACGGTCCATGCCCTTCGCAAGGACGGTTTCGAGGGCGACATCGCCCTGGAGATGGAAAACCCGCCCAAGGGTTTCGCGCTCAGCGGCGCTTGGGTGCCGGGCGGACAGGACAAGGTCCGCCTCACGCTCTTCGTCCCGACGGAGGCCGCCAGGGAACCCTTCCTCCTGCAGCTCGACGGCCATGCGATGATTCAGGGCCGGCGCCTTTCCCGGCCCGCCCTTCCCGCCGACGAGATGACCCAGGCCTTCGCCTATCGGCATATCGTGCCGACGAAAGACTGGGCGGTGTTCGTGACGGGCAAACCGCCGGGCAAACTGCCGTGCATGTTCGTCGACAACGGGCTGCGGCTCCCCGCCAACGGAACCGGCCAGGCCCGCTTCATGGTCGATCAAGGAGTCGACGCCCACAACTTGCGTTATGAATTGAACGAGCCGCCCAAAGGCATCACGCTCGAACAACCCGTGCCCGTTGAACGTGGGCTAGTCGTTCCCGTCAAGTGTGACCCGGAGAAGGTCAAGGCGGGGCTGAAGGGTAACCTGCTGTTCGTCCTCTCGCAGGAACGCACGTACCTCAACAAAACGGACAAGAAACTGGCCACCAGCCGGTGGGTGATCGGCATGCTCCCCGCCGTCCCGTTCGAAGTCGTCTCGGCCAAGAGGTAGTAGCCGCTGTCTACGGCAGACAACGGCTCAAGCGAATGGGCGATGGCCGACTCGAACGGCCGACCTCCTCGGTGTAAGCGAGGCGTTCTAACCAACTGAACTAATCGCCCTGAGGATCTGACTCATTATCTCATAACGGTTGATGTCTCCTGCAATCCTGTAACCCGACTGTCGAAAAGGGTTTCCACAAGGGCTCCAGTAACCCTTGCCACCCCAAGCATAGCAGACGGGACAGAGGGGAGCCAGATGCCTTCAGGAGCCCGACGCCCACGAGGGCCGGGAGTCGCCGTCTCGTTGGTGCTGGCGACGGGAGCGAGTGCCGCCGCCTGCACCTCGACACGGGAGAGAGGTGCCCCAGGATCTTGCGGGTCGTATTCCTTCTTGTCCGTCCGGGTCTGCCCGAGTGTGGGGTAGATGTCTTGTCCCTCGACATTCTCCACCTTATCGTGCCGCTCCCGGATGCGCAACGCACGGAGAAGCCGGGGCAAGGTCCTCGGGCTCGCGGGCATCGGATGCGCAGTCCTCATGTCCCTGGCGATCTTCCTCAAGAGCCTGGACCGCGGACGGAGCGAAGCGACAAAACGCCTTGCCGCTTTTCGGCGAACCTCTTTGCGTTCGGTCCGCCCTACGCGTGTACTTCTTCCTCCGCTTCCGTCTCGTGCATGACTTCGGCGACTTCGCGGCGGCTACCGAGGTAGTAGCAGAGTCCGACCGCGGCGACGAGCACGGTGATGAGGCGGTAGCCGAGGGCAACCACGAGGCCCTGTCCGGGGGCCATGTGGCCGCCGTCGGGAAGCGGAATGGCGGCGTAGAGCAGGTCGAGCACGGCCTCGAAGGGGCCCAAGCTGATCGGCAGCACCCCGGTGGCTAGGCTTACCGGAGCGACTACGAAATGGGTGCCGAGTGTGGGATGGGAGGCGTAGAGCGCGACGCAGATCCAATACACCACCGTCGCGAGGAGACTGTGCACGACCACGGTGGCCAAGGCACTGCTGAGCAAGACCCAGGGGCGGAGCCGGTACATCCGCACCGCGAGGAGGACCTTCTTCAACTGGCGCCCGACGTACGGGATCCTGCCTGCCGCCTCCGTCGATTTGCCGCGCGTGAGGTCGGGGGCCAGCGGCACGATGATGGCCACGGTCCCCAGGGCGGTGAGCAGCCACACCCCCTTGCAGGCGATCTGCACACTGGCCACCTCCAAACGCCAGATCCCGGTGGCAACGATGGCGGCCGACGCGACGAGGAACAGCACGTACAGCCCGATCACACGGTCGACCAGCACCGTGACCAGCGACTCGGCGCGATGCCCGGGATAATGCCGGGCCAGCATGACCGCCTTGAGCAGGTCGCCGCCTAGGATCCCCAGCGGCGCGAGGTTGAAAAGGAACCCCAGGAATCCCAGCCGGAACGAGTCGCGGAGGGTGAAATCGATGCCCAGGGCCCGCACCAGATACCACCACCGGACGATCGTGATCAGAAGGGTCACAAGGTACGCAACCCCGGCGAGCCCGAGGAGCTTCCAGTCCTTGGGACTCGCCGCCAGATTGGCGAACACGGCGTTAGCTTGCGCCTGGTATACCAGGTAGGCCAGGATGCCCACCGAGATGGCGATCTTGAAAATGGCGAGGAAGAGTTTCTTCAAGGGGGGCAATCCCAAGGCGTTTCTATCGCGAAAGGAAAAATGGCAAGGTAGAAAACGGTAGGGTGGGCCGAGCGCAGCGAGCCCCACCGAAATCGGCCGAATGTGTTTTTGGTGGGGCTCGCTGCGCTCGACCCACCCTACGGACTCATCGCACGCTCCTCTCCAAATTCACCATGAAATGTGTACCGCCAGCGGCCCGAAACCCATCCACTATACCATATTGGCTATCCATTTGGGTAGGAGTTTGCGGTCCGGTGTGGGCCAAGATTCCCCGCGGGGTTGACCACGGCCCGGCTCCCACCGCACAATGTTGGTGGGCCGACAAGCGATTGCCGCATCCCTTTGTTGAGGATTGTTAGCTGTGCGTATTGGGATTGGGTGGCACGCCCCGAGGAACGAGGGGCGTGGAACAACGGCAAACCACGCCTATCGGTCCGCTCTCAACGTGTCACCCTGTCACATCGCGCCCGCAG
>Ga0172371_10010315_pt1 | contig 12637 bp, 5 predicted proteins | sample Lak12m_FD_114543 | JGI IMG/M metagenome (GOLD analysis project Ga0172371, IMG submission 114543) | Freshwater microbial communities from Kabuno Bay, South-Kivu, Congo - kab_022012_12m | ecosystem: Environmental > Aquatic > Freshwater > Lake | place: Democratic Republic of the Congo: South-Kivu... | reverse complement strand
GGTTTCCCGGGGCGGGTGGAGCGGCGGTTCCTCGGCGAGTCGTTGGCCGCCTCGCCCGACATCAGCGTCGACAGCGTGCTCTTGAACCCCGCCGCGAAAGACACCCGGCCGGCCAATTTCGGCGAGCGGTTCAAGCCCGGCAAGTACGACGTCTACATGCTCGGCAACGTCGACGCCACGGCCTTCGCCAAGGAAGAGCTTGAAGACCTGAAAACCACGGTGTCGAAGGGGGCGGGGCTGATCATGCTGGGCGGGCTGCGGAGCTTCGGACCCGGCGGCTACGCGGAAACGCCGCTGGCCGACGTCCTGCCGATCACCATGGATCGCTTCGAGCGCCAGGCGCCCGACGCCCCGGCGCCGAAGGATCTGCACCTTGCAGGCCCGATCAAGATCCGGCCGACGCCGCAGGGGCTGAAATACTGCTGCCGCCTGGCTCCCACGCCCAACGAGAGCGCCTCGCTGTGGAACCAGTTGCCTGCTCTGTCGGAGGGCGCCAACAAGTTCGCCGGGCTGAAGCGGAGCGCGATCGTGCTGGCCACGAGCGCGCAGAACCAGCCGCTCTTGGTGGCGCACCCGTTCGGCGACGGACGCGTGTTGGCCTTCGCCGGCGATTCCACCTGGCACTGGTGGCTCCGCGGCTTCGACACCGCCCACAAGCGATTCTGGCGCCAGGTGGTCCTCTGGCTCGCTAAGAAGGACGAGGCCACCGAGGGCAACGTGTGGATCAAGCTCGCCCAGCGGCGCTACAGCCCGGGGCGGCGGGTCGAGTTCACCGTGGGGGCGCAAGCCCCGTCGGGCGAGCCGGTTGCGAATGCGTCGTTCCGGGCCGAGATCGAGTTGCCGGACGGGCAGAAAAATCCCCTTAGCGTGGTGCGGGGAAACGAGGCCTTCTCCGGCAGCTTCCGCGACACCCAGCAGCCGGGCGACTATACGATCCGCGTGACCGCCAACCAAGACGGCCGTGAGCTGGGCAGCACCAAGGCCCGCTTCCTCGTCATTGAGCAAGACCTGGAACTCGATAGCCCCGTGGCCGACGCCACGCTCATGGAGAACCTCGCCACCATGACCGGCGGAAAGGCCCTTGTGCCGGAAGAACTCCCAGCCCTTCTCAAGCAATTGGCCGAAGACACCCAGAGCCTCGAGGTGCAGACCGAAGCAAAGAAGACCCCTTGGGACACGTGGCCCTTCTTTCTCACGCTGGTGGCCCTGCTCAGCACCGAATGGTTCTTGCGCAAACGCTGGGGGCTGGTGTAACCGGGCGGCGACGGTGTAGAAAGGAAGGGTGGGGAGCGACGAAGCAAGATCGCCGCTGGGGCGCCATGCCATACCATGCACTCAGCCGCATACCCGGGGCAGGATCTTTGGGTTGGTAGCGACGGCTGCTCGGGAATGCCTCTTTTTGGTGGCGTTGGGCAGAAACTCCGCTGAATGCGGCCAAGAACTGTTCCAATGCCCTGTGGTTTCCGATGCTCATACAGGGAGTGCCGATTTTGCGCTTTACGCAACATGCGCAAACCTCCCCGTTTCCCAACGGGATGGAGAATCGGTATATGCACCGACAATAAGCATGGCCTACGCTTGAGGATATGGGAGAAACGGGTTAAACACAAAGTAGGGGGACCTCGCCAGAGCGACTGGGCAGGAGTCTTGTCGGGGATCGCGCCGCGGCAGATGGTGCTCCGCGCGATCGGGCGCGGAGTCTGCCCTTTGGGCTGTCCTTCGTGTCGGCCGCGTCGTGTTTTCACGACGGCCTCGACGTCCGGTCCGAACGGGTTCCCTGCGCACCGCCATTTTGAGCGTCCATAGGATTTCCGCGCGACTATGAGCAGCATGAGCACCGAACAGCCCCTCGATCCACACCTGATCGAACAAACCAAACAGCAGATCCGGTCGCTCTACACCGAGATCGCGCAACTGGCCCGAGGCGAGGCGGCGCCGGAGGAGTTCTATGCGGAGATGCTGCCGCGGGTGATTTCCGCTTTGGCGGCCGTGGGAGGGGTGGTCTGGGCCAGGAAGGACCAGGGACCACTCGGGCTTCAATACCAGGTGAACCTCCAGGAGTCGCGCCTGGCGGAGAAGAACGAGGAAGAGCAGATTCGCCACGGGCGCCTGCTTCAGAAGGTGATGAGCACCGGCGAGGGGCTCTTGGTGCCGCCGCACTCCGGGGCGGGCGACAGCGATCAGGCCGCTAATCCCACCGACTGGCTCTTGGTCCTCGGGCCCCTGAAGACCGAGCTGGAAGTGGTGGGCGTGGTGGAGGTCTTCCAGCGTCCCGAGGCCGGCACGGCCATCCAGCGAGGTTACCTGCGGTTCTTGCTCGAGGTGTGCGCGCTGGCCAGCGAGTTCCTCAACAGCCGGCAGTTGCGGCATTTCTCCGACCGCCAGACCCTTTGGACCCAGCTCGAAGAGTTCACGCGCCTGGTGCATGCGAGCCTTAACCCGCGGGACACGGCCTACACCATCGCCAACGAGGGGCGGCGGTTGATCGAGTGCGACCGCGTGAGCGTGGCCATCCGCAAAGGGGAGAAGTGCGTCATCGAGGCGGTCAGCGGCCAGGACATGGTCGACAAGCGCTCGAACACCGTACGGCTGCTGGGGCGGCTGGCCACCGTGGTCGTGGCCAGCGAGGAGCCGATGTGGTACAGCGGCGATACGACCGACATGGCCCCGCAGGTCGAAGACGCCGTGCAAGAGTACGTCGACGAATCGCACACCAAGATGATCGCCGTGCTCCCGCTCTCACGGCCTCAACTCGTGGAGAAAGAGAAGGAGCGACCCGACGACCCCGACGACACCCCGCCCCCGATCGCCGCGCTGGTGGTCGAGCAGATCGAGGACAGCCGAGTCCCGCAGAGGATGCTCTCCCGGGTCGACGTGGTGGCCCAGCACAGCTCGGCCGCGCTGGCCAACGCCCTGGAGCACGAAAACGTGTTCCTCATGCCGGTGTGGCGGACCTTGGGCAAGAGCCGGTGGATCGTCCAGGGAAGGAACCTCCCGAAGGTGGTCCTGGGCGCGGTGGCGGTGGTCGTGCTCCTGGTGGCCATGGCGGTGGTCCCCGCCGACTTCCGCTTGTCCTCCAAAGGCACGCTCGAGCCCGTTCAGCGGCACGACGTGTTCGCCGGGATCGAGGGCGTCGTCTCCGAGGTGAAAGTGGAGCACGGCGACCCGGTGAAATCCGGCGACCTGTTGGCCGTGATCCGCAACTATAAGCTGAACGAAGAGGTCGAGACCCTCAAGGGGAACATCGCCACCACGGTCGACCAGATGGAGCGGATCCAACGGCAGCTCAGCCAGCGCCAACTGCCGCCCGACGATTACACGCGATTGACCGGCGAGTTGCTCGAGCAGAAGGCCAAACTCGAGAGTCTCCGCAGCCAGCGCCGCATCTACGTGGAGCAGGAGAAAGAACTCCAGGTGAAGAGCCCTGCCGACGGCATGGTCATCACTTGGGACCTGCAGAACCGCCTCGTGCAGCGGCCGGTGCAGCGCGGCCAGGTGTTGATGCGCGTGGCCGATCCCTCGGGTCCGTGGCAGTTGGAGCTCCAGATGTCGGAAGACCGCATGGGGCACATTGTGCGGGCCCAGAACGAGGTCCGCGCCAAGGTCCGCGATCGGCTCCGCGAGGTGTTGCGCGAGCAGATGCGCGAGCAGGTCCGGGAGAAGCTCCGTAACGAGTTGGCGGCGCAAACAGGCGCCGCCGCGCCGCAAAGCCCGGGGGTTGCAACCCCTGGGCTTGGGGGATCCACGGATTCCGCGGTCAACCCCGGACCCAACAGCACCGATGCCGTACCGCCGAAGCCGGAATCCGGTGCGGCCGAGCCTGCGCAAGAGGGTAAGAAGGCGGACGAGAAACCAGCCGGAGAGCCCGCGGGGCAGTCTCCTGCATCGCCGGCGGCGCAGCCGTCGCCGGGCCCTCCCGATCAGGCCGCGCCGGCGGCGAATCCCGCCGAGACCGCCCAGCCCGCGCCCTCCTCGGAGAGCGAGCTCGACCAGCGCGTCGAGCAACAACTGGAAGCCCGGCTCGATCAAGAGGTCGAGGCGGTGCTCGTCAAGGTCCCGGCGGATGGGTTGGCCAAGCGGCTTCGCGAGGTGTCGGGCGAGGAGATGGAGGACCGGCTGAACGTTTCGTACATCCTGGCCACCGACCCGGGAACGACGCATTACGGCTATGTCGAGGACGTGCACCTTTCGGCGGAGGTCCGCGGCGAGGAGGGCAATACGGTGCTCATCAAGGTGGCGATCAACAAGGACGACTTGAAGCCGGAGCACATCCGGCCGGGCGCGTCGGTCACGGCCAAGGTGGACTGCGGCCGCCGCGCGATCGGCTACGTGTGGTTCCACGACCTGATCGCCTTCTTCAGGAAGACATGGTTCCGCTGGTTCTGAGTTTGACAAGGTTGCGCGATCGCGGAGGACGCGAGATGGACTGTAGGGAACGCCCTCCGTGGCGTTCCGAGACGCTGAGTGGCAGCATCCATGGCGATCCCCGGAACGCCACAGAGGGCGTTCCCTACAGGCAGGAAACCTAGTCCTGCGGGCAATGACGACAACGAGGTGAGGTCTATGCGGTTGGGACGAATTGCGTCGGGTGCGGTCACCCTGGTGACCGCGCTGGTGGTAGCGGGAGTCCCGCGAGATGCGGGCTTCGCGGCCGAGAGACAAGATCATGCCGGAGTGCCGGATACGAGCGATCCGAGCAGGGTCCACGACTGCCTGATCACCCCCATCAAGCTCATCGACGTTCCGGCCCAGGAGGCGGGCGTGCTCGTGGAGGTCAAGGTCCGCGAGAACCAGCAGGTCAAGAAGGGGGAGGTGCTGGCCCAGATCGACGACCGCCAGCCCGCGGCCGCGAAGAGCGTCGCCGAGTACAAGTTGGTGGCCGCCGAGAAAGAGGCTCACAACCGGATCAGCGTCGACTACGCTGACGCCAAGAATCGCGTGGCAAAAGTCGCGTACAAGAAGGGGGTTCAAGCGAACGACAGCGTGCCCGGAACAACCCCTGAAATCGAGTTGCTCAAGCTCAAGCTGGAGGAGGTCGCCTCGAAGCTCGAGATGGATCACGCCGAGTACCAGTTGGAGATTGCCGCGACCAATGCCGACGTCCGCAGGTCGGAGCTCGACGCGGCGAAACTCGACGTCGAGCGGCGCAAAGTCATCGCGCCGTGGGACGGCGAGGTCGTCAAGCGTCAGAAGGAGGACGGCGAATGGGTCAAGCCCGGCGATCCCGTGATCCAACTGGTGCAGATGGACCACCTGCGGATCGAGGCTTTCCTCGAAGGCAGCCAGTTGGCCCCGGCCGAGGTTCTCAAACGCCCGGTGAGCGTGCGGGTGACCCTCCCTCGCGGACAGCAGGCCACGTGCGAGGGCGAGATCACCTACGTGAGCCCGCTGGTCGAGGCCGGCAGCCGGTTCCTCGTGAAGGCCGACGTCGTCAACCGCCAGCAGGACGGCTACTGGCTCCTCCGGCCCGGCATGAAGGCCGAGATGACGATCCAGTTGAAGAAATGATGAAGGAGAAATGATGAAGGATGAATGAATGCGGGCTGTTGGGGGCGCCCGCGCGTCGATTGCAGGCCGCTCCTCAATTCTCCATTCATCATTCAACACGCATCGTTCCGCATTTCCTCCATGGTCAGCCTTGCCGACAGCCTGTTGTCGAGTTCCGCCCGGAAGCTGCGGATCCGCGTGCGGCCCGATCTTTCCGCGCAGCGGCAGCGCTACCAGGGGCGGGTCTACTGGGTGATCAAGGACCCGGTCGGTCTCCAGTACTTCCGCTTCCAGGAAGAGGAATACGCCATCCTCCAGATGCTCGACGGCGAGACCAGCCTCGACGAGATCAAGGAGAAATTCGAGGCCGGGTTTCCACCGCAGAAGATCACGCTCGACGAGATCCAGCAATTCCTGGGGATGCTGCACCGCAGCGGCCTGATCCTGGCGGGGGTTCAGGGGCAAGGCGCCCAGTTGCTCAAGCGCCGGGGGGAGCGCCGCCGCCGGGAGCTGCTCAACGTCGTCACCAACATCCTCTGCGTCCGCTTCAAGGGGATCGACCCGGAACGGATCCTCAATTGGCTCTACCCCAAGGTCCGCTGGTTCTTCACGCCCGTAGCCTTTGCGGTGGTGCTGTGTCTGATGCTCGCCGCCATCGTGCTGGTGGCCGTGCAATTTGAGACCTTCCGCGCGAAGCTCCCCGCCTTCAAGGAGTTCTTCACCCCCGCCAACGCGTTGTGGCTGGCGGTGACGCTGGCGGTGACCAAGGTCCTGCACGAGTTCGGCCACGGGCTGTCGTGCAAGCACTTCGGCGGCGAATGCCACGAGATGGGCGTCATGCTCCTGGTGCTCACCCCGTGCCTCTACTGCAACGTGTCGGATTCGTGGATGCTCCCCAGCAAATGGCAACGGGCGGCGATCGGCGCGGCGGGCATGTACGTGGAGGCGCTGTTGGCCTCGATCGCCACGTTCCTCTGGTGGTACAGCCAGCCGGGGCTCTTGAACAACCTCTGCCTGAACGTGATGTTCGTTTGCGGCGTGAGCACCATCGTGTTCAACGGCAACCCGCTCTTGCGATACGACGGCTACTACATCCTCGCCGACCTGATCGAAATCCCCAATCTGCGGCAGAAGGCCACCTCGATCCTCGGGTACAAGATGGGCGAATGGTTCCTCGGCCTGGAGCCCTCCGAGGACCCGTTCCTGCCGAAGCGGAACCAGGTCTTTTTCGCCCTCTACTCGGTGGCCGCCGCCTGCTATCGCTGGCTCGTGGTATTCTCCATCCTTTTGTTTCTCTACAAGATCGGCAAACCGTACCGGCTGGAAGTTCTCGGCCAGATCATGGCGGGGTTCGCCCTGGGCGGGATGATCTTCCAGCCCATCTACCAGGTAAGCAAGTTCATCTCCGTGCCCGGGAGGCTCGACAAAGTGAAGAAACCGCGGATGTACGCCACGGTGGGCGGGGTCGTGCTCTTGGTGGCGGCCATCCTCTTCGTCCCGCTCCCCTACCACGTGATGTCGACCTTCGAGGTCGAGCCGTACAAGGCCGCCACGGTGTACGTGGAGGTGCCGGGGACGCTCAGGGAAATCCGCGTCAAACCGGGCGACCCCGTGGTGGAGGGACAGGCCCTCGCCGACCTGGAGAGTCCCGACCTGGACCTCAAAATCGCCGACATCCAGGGGGCCCGCGCCCAGTTGCTCGCCCAACGGGAGACCCTCCTGCGGCAGCGCTTCAAACAGGCCCAGGCCGCCTCGGGCATCCCCGAAGTCGAGGACGCCATCCGGTCCAAGGAAGAACAACTCCGGCAGAAAGAGGCCGAGCGAAAGCGACTCGCGCTCTCGGCGCCGCGGAGCGGTACCGTGCTCCCCCCGCCGTGGGTCACGCGGAAGGAAGACCCCGACGAGGCGCTGCCCACGTGGTCCGGCATCCCGCTGGACCCGAAGAACGTCGGCGCCTATTTGGAAGAGGGGGTGCCCTACTGCAAGGTGGGCGATCCCGATAAGTTGGAGGCCGTGCTGGTGATCGACCAGGCCGATATCGGACTGGTGGACAAAGGCCAGCGGGTGGAAATCAAGTTCGACCAACTCCCCCACGACATCCTGTACGGCACCATCGAGGAAATCTCGCATCAGAACCTCAAGGTGAGTTCCCCACGGCTCTCCTCGAGGGCCGGCGGGGAACTCGCCACCAAGACCGATCCCGCCTCCGGCGCCGAGCGCCCCGCAAGCACCTCCTACCAGGCCCGCGTCCCCCTCGACGATCCCGACGGCCTCCTCCGCCTGGGACTGCGCGGCCAGGCCAAAGTGTTCATGGGTTTCAAGGGCTGGCAGACCATCGGCGGCCGCATCTGGCGGACCATAACCCGGACGTTCAACTTTCACCTCTAACGACTCAACACTCCGAGTCCGTATGGAGGACGCCAGCATGGCCGACAGATGCCCGTGGAACAAAAGGTGGTATGGCCAATCGGCCGGCGGGCTGCCATAATACGGCCGACCTTGGTTCTCTGGCGTTGTTTGGACCCGGCAGTCCCACGCGAGTCCTGACAAATGGCGGCATTGGCTCCTGAAGTCATTCCGATCTACGATGGCCTCCTCAGAGTCGGCTTTCGGAAAGAGCGGCTTCGGCGGGACTGGCCCGTGCCGGGCTTGGACAGACGGGTCTCCTTGCTCGCCTTTGCCGATCAGCCGTTTGACTCCCGGACGGCCTCGGTCACTGTCATTCATGGGCATCAGTTTGCCGACTCGGACATTGCGGCGTTGCGCCCTCTGGGCGCGCCCCTGGTGTTTGCGTGCCTTCCGGACCATTTTCAGTTCTGGGCGCAAGGGGCCAGCCGGCCGACTTTCGTCCGTCGGCTGACACCTCGCGAGTTGCCGCGGTTCTTCGACAAGAACCGGGAGAGTCTTGACCCCCGATCGATCTATCGGGCCAAGGCTTGGGGCCGCCTGGAGCACAGGTTCCAGCTTGACTTTGTCGATGTCGGCCTCATGCCGCTCGTCGAGGAGGAGGCCGGCCGCAAGCTCACGGAACTGATTGAGCGAGTCGTCGCCGGGATGAAGAGGCAACTTGGGTGGAGCGACGTATCGGATGCGGATGGTCGCTGGCTCTTGCAGTCGACCTTTTGGCTCTTGGCCGCCAAGATTCTCCAAGATAAGGAAGTGTCCCCCTTCGTGCGGCTCGATCTCACGGATGTCGAGGAGGTCTACCAGCGGCTCGCAAACCACTACAACAGCCAGGCCCCTCGTCCGGTGCGCGTCGGCAGTCGAGTGAAGCGGGAGGCGCTGGTGTCTGCTGCGGAACGCATCAAGGGCTTCGGTCATTGCGGCTGTGTGAGCACAGAAGCCCTGGCGTACCTCTACGAAAGCGCATTGATTGACCGGGTCACGCGGAGCAAACTGGGCACGCACAGCACGCCGACTTGGCTGGTGGATTACGTCGTCGGGAGGCTGCGTTCGTGGATCGAGGAGATTCCAGTCGGCGACCGGCGCGTGTTCGAGCCCGCGTGCGGGCACGCCGCCTTTCTCATTTCGGCGATGCGTCTGCTGACGGAAATGCTCCCCACCGGCTGGCATGAGTCGCGTCGGACGTACCTTCGCCAGCGTCTCCACGGCATCGAGATCGACCCCTTCGCCCTGGAAATCGCGCGTCTATCCCTCACCCTTGCCAACGTCCCGAATCCAAACGGCTGGGCACTGGCAGAAGGGAACATGTTCCGCGAAGAACGGCTCGAAGAGGGTATCGGGAAAGCAACCATCGTCCTTGGGAACCCGCCATTCGAGGACTTCGACGCCAGGGAGCGCCGGCCGGGCTGGCTGCCGAACAAGGCCACGGAGACATTTCGCCGCGTTGTGGAGCACCTTCCTCAGGGCGGGGTGTTCGGCTTCGTGCTGCCCCAGACCTTCCTGCAAAGCAAGCAGGGGGTTCAGGTACGTGAGACGCTCTTGCGCGAATACGAAATCGCTGAGATCAGCCTTTTCGCGGACAAGGTCTTCCGGTACGGCGAGTCGGAATCTGCCGTCGTGATCGGCCGACGGCTCCGTCAGGCTTCATCGAAGAGCTATCGCGTACGCTTCCAGCGGATTCGTGAAGGTCACATCGGCCCGTTCAGCCGCACCTATGAACCTGGGATCACTGAAAGTGTATCGAGCGAGAGACTGGCGAATTCGAGTTCTTCCTCGCTGTTCGTCCCCGATTTGGTTGCTCTGTGGGATGCTCTCTCGGGACTGCCGAAGCTCCGCGAGTTCGCGCATGTCGGCAAAGGGTTTGAGCACAAATCGGACGACGATCCAAGCATGCCGCGCGGGGCGATCAAGGAATCCCCCGTTGAAGTCGCCGGGCTTGACCTGACGCCAGGATTCGCCGGCTGGACCGAGCAGCAAATGACTCACAAGTTGCCGCCCCTGGTCTGGCTGAATCTCGTCCCGGCCACGATCCGGCGTCCTGTCAGCGGCACGGCAAGGGGCATCCCGCAGGTACTTCTCAACTACGCCCGCATCAGTCGTGAGGCGTGGCGATTGAAAGCGCTCATCGACGAGAGCGGACACGCGGTCACGAGCCGGTTCAATGTCGTCCGCTCAAGGACTAACGGTCCTTCCCTTCGGGTACTGTGGGCGATCCTCAACTCGCCCCTAGGAAATGCCTACGCTTATTGCATGTCGGGCAAACGCGACATACTCGCGGGGACCATGCGTCAAATGCCCGTGCCGGATTTTGCCAAGTACGACCTCGACGGGTTGGAACACGCCGTCGCGAACTATCTCGACGCCGCCCGGAGCGTTCCCCTTGAGGGAGAACCGGAGAAACGACGCCGCAAGAAAAACCCACGGCAGAAGGTAATGTTCGGCGACACGGCGCTCGGAGAGTCCTCGACGAATGACTCCCCGATGGAACAACTCAAGGTTCTTCATTGGCGGATCGACGCCGAGGTGCTGCGCCTCTACAACTTGCCCGCCGACTTGGAACGCAGAGTCCTCGACCTTTTCACAGGTATCCGCCGACGAGGAGTCCCCTTCGAGCAAACGGCGTACTTCCCGAAGGATTTCACGGACCTCGACCGGCTGAGCGATCTCCTCGCCATCACCGCCGATTGGCCCAAGACCAACCGCCGCCGCGCCCGACTCATCGACTTGGAGGAAGAGGGCCGCCTCACTCCCGAGGAGGCTGAAGAACTGGAACAGCTTCAGCGTCTGGCAGACGCCAGGGTAACCCTGGTTCGGCCAGTGCAGTTGACGGACGCTGATCGGATTATCGAAAACCTCAAGCGGCGCGGGCTATGGCGAGAGTAGATCAGACCGTGCAACCCTACGCGTATCCTGCCGAACCGCACCGGCGCCGGCATGGGCCGGCCGGGTATGCCAACTATCGGCAGTATCGGTCCTGGCTTGAGGACGAATTCGTCTTTCGCTGCGTGTATTGTCTGAAGCGCATGGTTTGGGCCCCGACCGACATCTGGGCCGTCGACCACTTGATTCCTCGCGACGAGGCGCCGGAACGGGAGTGCGAGTACGACAATCTCGTTTTTGCCTGCCAGTTCTGCAACGAGCAGAAGGGTTCAAATCGCGTGCCCGATCCGTGCAAGGTTGCGTACGGCAAAGGCCTGCGCGTCGATACCGATGGGACCGTCACGGCTCTCAACCCCCACGGGCAGCGTCTTGTCAAAGTTCTCAATCTGAACCACCCGTTCATGGTCGAGGAACGGCGAAAGAACCTGCGAGTACTTTCATCCCTGCAACAATCCCTACAACGCGACGATCAGGAGTTGTTCCTGCGGCTGATGGGTTTCCCTCAAAATCTCCCGGATCTGGCAAAGAGGAGTCCTCCACACAACAGCCGGCCGCAAGGTATCTCTGAAAGCTGGCTCGCGAAGCGGAACCGCGGCGAACTGCGCGCGGTCTACTGACGCCGTTCAACGGGGCCTCGATTCTGGCATCAATGCCTCCCACTTGCTCTTGAGTTCCCCTCACTTCCCGAAATCGGCCTTCCAGCGGGCCAGCAGTTCGTCGGGGCCGCCGCGGAGGAAGTAGATCTTGCCGGGCACGGCACGCTCCTCTCCCGGCGGGATGTCGGGCCAGAGCGGCCGCGTGTGCAGGCACGAGTAGTGGGCATTGCTGGCCACGCTCGTGCCCTGGGCGTAGGCCTGGGCGATCACCCATCGGCCGTCCCGGGAGCGGATGAAGATGAACGGGTGCCGCACCAAGTTGCCTCCCTTCGGTGCGGCTTGCGCGGCGGCGGCGACCGTCCAGCCGTTGTGCAGCGGCTCCCCGCTGGTGTAGCCGATGGGCATTTGCAGCATGCAGGTGGGCCCGGCGTCGGTCCACACGAACGACCGCACCCGCTCCGGGTCCTCGAAATACGGCGACCCGTGTACGTTGAAGCAGGTGTTGCTCCACACGCCGGAAAACGGTTTGCCGGTGAGATTGCGGATGGCGATGGTGAAATCGACGCAGTCGGTCCGCGGCGCGAGCGTCACCCGCATCTCGGCCGTGCCGGGGAAGCGGCAGAGGTACTGCCACGCCCCCTCCGGCGTCTTTTCCCAGCGGAACGGCTCGTGCTTTGCGCCCCATGCCATCGGAATTCCCGTCGGGCCCGCTTGCTCCGGCATGGACAGGCCGAACTGGCCCACGGGAAAATACGGCACGCGGAGCGCCGCGCCGGCATGGCCGGGACTGACTGCAATACGGATCGGCTCCTTGCCGAAGAGGTCTTCGCGCGGCCCTTCGGCCGGCTGAATCGGCGGGACGGGCGGGGCCGGACGTGGCGCCGGTTGGCTCGGCGGCGGCTCGGCGGCGTCCTTCGCGCAGCGGAATCCCAGCCAGGTGTGCCAGCGGCTCGTGTGCGCCGAGAAGTTCCTCGCAGCGCAGCGGAAGTTGTACTGGGCGGTCATCGCTGCGCCGGCCCCTTTGACCACATACCACGCCCAGCCGAGCTTGGGGTTCGGCGGCTCCGACGGCGTCGAAGTCCACTCGGCCACGTTGCCGCACAGGTCGAGCACGCCGTAAGGGCTGGCCCCGGCCGGAAATGCGCCGACGGGCGCGGTGAGCGGTCGGGTCTGGGGGTCACGAGGGTCGCCCAACCGCGTCGCATTGTCGAGCCACGTGTTGCCCCAGGGGTAAACGCGACCGTCGGTCCCCCGCGCCGCTTTTTCCCATT
>Ga0172371_10010314_pt1 | contig 12638 bp, 9 predicted proteins | sample Lak12m_FD_114543 | JGI IMG/M metagenome (GOLD analysis project Ga0172371, IMG submission 114543) | Freshwater microbial communities from Kabuno Bay, South-Kivu, Congo - kab_022012_12m | ecosystem: Environmental > Aquatic > Freshwater > Lake | place: Democratic Republic of the Congo: South-Kivu... | reverse complement strand
CATCCTTGTCCTCCTTGGGCTTTGCCTTACGAACCTACCCAAAGGATAAGGATGCGTCCTTCTTGTTCAACCCCGTCCGGCCCTCAACCGCCCCGAAATCGCTTCCGCAACAGAAACGAATTACGCTTTCGCGTCGTTTGGCATCGTTGCCATCCTGCTCATCTCCGGTTGTGCGGATTCCGGACCGAAAACCTACCCGGCGAGCGGAACGCTCACGCTGGATGGCAAGCCGGTCGCCGACGTCATGGTGATTTTCAAACCCAAGCAGTCCGGTCCCCCCGCGGTCGGCATGACCGACACCAACGGCCGTTTCGAGCTGAAAACCCGGGAGAAGCCCGGGTTGGCCGCCGGCGAGTACAAGGTTTGCGTCGAAGGCTCCGCTCCCAGCCCTGGCGGCGAGGCCGGCGAGATCGGCTGGTCCCCTTCAAAGAAGCCGCAAACCCCGGGCACGGGCATACCGGTCCGTTACACCAATGTCGCGACGTCCGGATTTTCGGCAAATGTGGTCGCTAGCGGTGAGAACGTGTTCAAATTCGAGATGAAGTCGCAGTAAGAGGCTATCCGAAAAGTGCGAGTTCCGGTCCCCTCTCCGTTTGGGAGAGGGTTAGGGTGAGGGCGATTCGGGAGAAGACATCGTTTTCAGCTTGTGTGTCTCACCCAAACCCTCACCCCCTGCCCCTCTCCCAAAGGGAGAGGGGAGACTTTTCGGACAGCCTCTAACATGACCCGCTCAAACTGTAAATGGGAAACGGCCTATAAGTAACCCGCTCGACTCTTGCCGCTTGGAAGGAGGACCCAATGCTTGCGAATCCCAGATGGGCCGCCGTGGCCGGTGCAGTCCTTTGGTTCTCTTGCGTTCGACTCGCTATTAGCGCCGACGATCTGCTGGCCCATTGGCCGCTCGATGAATCCGTGGGCGGCGTGGCCAAGGACGTTGTCGGGCAAGGGCACCCTGGGAAGGTCTTCGGCGCCCGGCCCGTGTCCGGCGCCGTGGGCGGTGCCCTGGAGTTCGACGGCCGGGACGACTACGTCTCCTTGGGCAACTTCGGCCCTCAAGAGACTTTCACCCTGGCCTTCTGGGTCAAGCCCGATCCCTCGGCTGCCGGCAAGGACGAGTGGCAAGGGCTGGTCAGCAGCGACGGTCCGTGGGAACAGGGCGTGCTCCACGTGGCGCTGCGCAAGGGGCATGTCGAGGTGTTTCTCCATGCCGGCGGGCGAGGCCGCGTTCACCTGCAAAGTCGAGTGCTTTCCCCGGGGCCGTGGCATCACGTGGCCCTGACGGCCGACACGCGGCAACATTCCATGCGGCTGTTCCTCGACGGCGAGGAGGAGGCATCGAACCAGGTGCCCACGGAAATCGCCAAGATCCTGCTCGATCACCAGGTGATCGGGCGGGAATCGAACGCCAACGTCCCGCAACGCTACTTCCGCGGAGCGATCGACGACGTGCGGATCTATCGTCGGGCCCTGGAGGACCCTGAGATCACGGTCCTCTGCCCCCACGCGGCGTCCGCCCAAGCCAACGATTTGCGTAACATCCGCAAGGGCCATCGCATCCCCGGCGAAGGCTACTGCGACCAGCCGTACGTCGTGGTCACCCGCGACGGAAACTGGCTGTGCCTGCTCACGACCGGTCCGGGGTACGAGGGGCAGGACGGCCAGCACGTCATCGCCACTAGCAGCGCGGACCGGGGACGAACCTGGTCGAAGCCGGTCGACATCGAGCCTTCCGGCTCGCGCTCGGCCTCGTGGGTCGTGCCGCTTGCGACGCCCTACGGCCGCGTCTACGCTTTTTACACCTTCAACGGCGACGACGTACACGAGTTGCGCGGCAAGCGAATCCGGGAGGACACGATCGGCTGGTATGCCTTCAAATACAGCGACGACAACGGCCGGACCTGGTCGCACGAGAGGTATCGCCTCCCGCTGCGAGTGACGGCCTGCGACCGGACCAACGACTGGCAGGGGAAGGTGCAGATCTTCTGGGGCATCGACAAGCCCAACGTCGCCGACGGAGCAGCCCTGTTCGCCTTCACGAAACTGGGCAAGTTCATGCTGGATAGGGGCGAGGGATGGGTGTGGCGATCCGACAATGTCCTTCAGGAGCGGGACGTGCAGAAGCTGCACTGGGAGTTGCTGCCCGACGGCGACCACGGCCTGCGCGTCCCCCAGTTCGGCTCGGTGCAGGAAGAGCACAACCTCGTGCCCCTTTCCGGCCGGTCGCTCTACTGCGTGTATCGCACCGCCCTCGGCTTTCCGGCTCACTGTTACAGCCGCGATGGCGGCCACACCTGGACTGCGCCGGAGCGCATGACCTACACGCCCGGCGGACGGGGCCTCAAGACGCCCCGTGCCTGCCCAATGGTCTGGCGCACTTCCGGCGGGAAATTCTTGTTCTGGTTCCACAACAACAGCAGCAAGGTGGGCTTTACCGGACCGACCCGAAACCCGGTCTGGATCACCGGTGGCGTGGAGAAGGACGGCCGGCTTCACTGGTCGCAGCCCGAGATCCTCCTCTACGACCCTGACTCGACGAAAGGCCTGAGCTATCCCGACCTGATCGAGCAAGACGGCCGGTACTGGTTCACGGAAACGCAGAAGTCGACCGCGCAGGTCCATGAAGCGGATCGGACCCTCCTGGAAGGCTTGTGGGGGCAAGGCGAGGCCCGCGCCGTCGCTCGGCAGGGGCTGTTGCTGGAGGCCGGGCCCGAGCAGCTCCGCTCCGGCCAGGTGAAGCTGCCGGGGCCGCTGGAGTTGCGTCAATCGGGCGGCATGGCGCTCGACCTGTGGCTCACGCCGCGGAGCGTCGCGCCCGGTCAGACCGTGCTCGACTGCCGCGCGGCGGACGGCAAGGGCTTCGCGCTGGTGACGAGCGAGGCGGGCGCCCTGCGCCTGGAGTTGGCCGACGGCCAGAACAAGGTCGCCTGGGCCTGCGATCCCAATCTGCTGAAGGCCGGCAAACCGCACCACGTGGTCGCGGTGGTAGACGCCGGACCGCGGGTCGTCAGCTTCATCGTCGACGGCGTCCTCTGCGACGGCGGCGAATCCCGCCCCTACGGTTGGACCCGCTATGCTTCCGATCTCGGCGACGTCAGCGGCAGCGGCGTGCTCCGCGTCGCTCCGTCCTGGGACGGCGCGGTCCAGAAACTGCGGATCTACGGCCGATACCTCCGCACCTCCGAGGCGGTCGCAGCCTTCCATGCCGGGCCCTGACGACGAAAGAGGCATCGGACGATGAGAGACGCGGTCGTCCACATCCCTCGGTTCAGCCATGGTATGGGACATCTCGCAGCAATTCGCGGTAGCGATTGCGCAGCCGACTATCGTATCGCCTCGACTACGATCTCGGCCACGTCCTTGACCTTCACCCTCCCTGTGGCGTTTTCGTCGCGAAGGCCATCTTCGAACATGGTCATGCAGTAGGGACAGGCCACTGAGATGGTGGAGGGATTCAGGGCCAAAGCTTCCCGCGTCCGTTCCAGGTAGATCGCCTGGCCGATGTCTTCGTCCATCCACATTCTTCCGCCGCCGGCCCCGCAGCAGAAGCTGTTCTCACGGCATAGGGGCATCTCCAGGGGCGGCTTGCCGGTGGCCGCCGCGAGCACCTCGCGCGGTTCCTGGAACACGCCGTTATAGCGTCCCAGGTAGCAGGAATCGTGGAACACGATCCTGCCGTCGGTCTGGCCGGACAGGTGGAGTCGGCCCTGGCGGATCAGATCGGCGATGAGCTGCGTGTGGTGAACGACCTCAAAGTCGGCTCCAAACTGCGCGTAGTCGTTCTTGAGCGTGTTGAAGCAGTGCGGGCAGAAGGTAATGACCCGGCGGATGCCGTGACGCTTGAAGAGCTGCACGTTTTCTCGGGCCAGCAGGTCGAAGACGTATTCGTTGCCCAATCGCCGCAGCGGATCGCCGCAGCACTTTTCCCGGGTGCCGAGGATTCCCCAGGAGAGGCCGGCCCGGTTGAAGATCTTGGCCAAGGCCAGCGACGTTTGGCGGCTCCTGGAGTCCAAAGCGCCGGAGCAACCCACGAAGAAGAGGTAATCCACCTTGGCGTCGTCGGCCAGCACCCGGACCTCGTGCTCCTGGGCCCATTTCACCCGTTCGCCGGGGGCAATGCCCCAAGGATTGAACCGCTGCTCGGCGTTCTCGAAGAGGTTGATCAGTTCCGGGGGGAACTCGGCCTTCTCCATCACCAGGTGGCGGCGCATTGCGATCAGCTTGGGAACGTGCTCGATGAACACGGGGCAGGCGTTCATACACGCGCCGCAGGTGGTGCACGCCCAGATCGCGTCGGGCGAGACGCTTGGCCCCCCGCCGCCGATCAGCGGCCAGACCGTGGGGGCGTCGTCGCCGGCGGAGGCCAGGCTGTCGGACCGCCCCACCATGACCTGCGGCCCGTTGGCCAGCAGGTTCAGCTTGCCCACGTGGATGACCTGCTTGGGATTCAACGCCTTCCCAGTGCTGTGGGCCGGACAGCAAGCCTGGCAGCGGCCGCACTCCGTGCAGGAGTAGAAGTCGAGGAGGTCCTTCCACGTGAACTGGAACACCTTGGAGACGCCGAAGCGGCGTCCCTTCTCGAAGACCATGCGCGGCACCGTCTTCACGAAGTCGAGGCTGCGGAAGAAACAGTTGGGGATCGCCGTGATGATGTGGAGGTGCTTGCCCCGGGGCAGATACGTCAGAAAGAACAGCAGGGCCAAGGCGTGGATCCACCAGAACATGCGGGCCACCAGGTGAATCTGCTCGGGAGCATGCCCGGCGGCCAGCCCGGCGAGCAGTCGCGCGATCGGCATCCAGGCGGCCGCCTCGGCACGGCCCTCTTGGATCTCGCAGGCGCCGAGGCCGAAGTAGGCGATCATCAAGGCGCCGATGAGCGTAAGGATCACATAGGCGTCGAGGGTCGGATCGACGTGCGCGGGCCGGAACGCGAGCCGCCGCACGGCGGCCACGATCACGGCGGCCAGCACGACCAACGACATGCAGTCGGCGGCCAAGAGCAGCGCCGGATACAGCACGGGCCCCAGGAACTGGAAGGAGAAATCGGGAAACACGCCTGCCACCAGGAACTGCGTGTTCACCAGCAGCAGGACCATGAATCCCCAGAAGATGAAGAAGTGGTTGAAGCCGAATTTCTCGCTGAGCACGCGCCGCTGGCCAAAGGCGTAGAGCAGCACGCCGCGGAGCCGGGCCCACAGGCGATCGAAGCGGTTCTCCCAGCGGCCCAGGCACATCACGGCGAAGAGCCGATAGAGGTCCCTGGCAAACAGGACCCCGGCTAGCAGCAGCAACACCGCGAACATGCCGATTTCCGCGCCGTTCAACTTCGTTCTCCTTGGTCCTGGTTAATGGGGCACGATTTCCGCCTTGCTCTGGCGAAGTCGCTCGGTCAGCGCCGGCAGGATTTCCAGCACGTCACCCACGATCCCCAGGTGAGCCACCTCGAAGATGGGCGCGGTGGCGTCCTTGTTGATCGCAATGATCTGGTCGGCGCCCTGCATGCCCACCAGGTGCTGAATGGCGCCCGAGATGCCGCAGGCGATGTACAGCCGGGGTTTCACGGTCTTGCCGGTCTGTCCCACTTGCCGCCCGTGGGGTATCCAGCCGGCGGCCACGGCCCCTCGCGAGGCGGCCACGGCTCCGCCCAGCACATGCGCCAGATCCTCCAACAGGCGGAAGTTCTCCGGCGCGAGCATTCCTCGGCCGCCGCTGACGATCACGTCGGCGCCGGCGATGTCGACGCACCCCTCGCTGGTCAAGGGAATCACGTCGAGGATCTTGGTCGCGATCTCCTCTTCGGAGAGCGTCAGCGGCTCGGAGACCAACTGGCCGGTCCTGCCGGGCTCGAAGGGGGGACACGGCATCACGTAGGGACGCACGGAGGCCATCTGCGGCCGGGCCGTTTCCGTGAGGATGGTGGCCATGATGTTGCCGCCGAAGGCGGGACGCGTTTGCTCCAGCAGCCGGCGTTCCTTGTCGATCGACAGGCCCGTGCAGTCGGCAGTCAGTCCCGTCTCCAACCGCGTGGCCACCGCCCCGGCCAAGTCGCGGCCCAAGCCAGTGGCCCCCATCAACACGATCTCCGGCCGGTACTTGCGAATCAGGGCCACGGTGGCCTCAAGATAGGGCTCAGTCCGATAGCGCCCGAGTACCGGGGCGTCGACTAGGTAGACCTTGTCCGCGCCGTAGCCAAACGCCTCCTGGCTCAAGTGCACCACTTGGGAGCCCAGGATGAATGCGCAGAGATCGACGCCCAGGTCGCCGGCCAGGGTCCGTCCCACGCCCAGCAATTCCCAAGACACGGGATGGGCTTCCCCCTGGCACTGTTCCACGAAGACCCAGACGCCTTTGCAGCCGTTCGGGGCCGGCTGGCCGGCGACCGCAGTCTCCGGGGCGCCCGCCGCGTGAGGCTCTTCTTCCACCCGTTCTGCTCCTTCAGGGAGCACCATCTCCAAAGCCTCCGCCGGACAGACCTTAACGCACTTTCGACAGCCGATGCACTTCTCCGGATCGATGACCGGCTCGCCCTGCGGGTTCATCTTGACGGCGTCCGTGGGGCATGCTTGTTGGCATCGCTCGCCGCAGGCAATGCACTTGCCCTCGATGAGCTTCGCCTTTCCCCGCGGTTTCTTCGGTTTGGCCGGGCCTTTTTCCATGAGTCACCTGCGTCAGCTTTGGTCGTGCAGGCGCACGACATCCCAATCAACGAGCTTCTCGAGAACGCGCCGGAGCGCCGGTTCCCGGTCGTCGCCCTCACCCTGCACGATTTCTCCTTTGGAGCGCTGCGGGGCGAAAATCTTTTTGACCTGAGTGGGGGAGCCCCGCAGTCCGATCTTTTCGGCTTCCATCTTCAGCACGCTGTTCGACCACGTCGGCACCGGCGCGTCGGCCGCGGCGAGCCTTCCGGGGACCGTGGGATAGCGGGGCACGTTGATTTCCCTAACCACGGTGATCAACGCCGGCAGGCCGGCCTCCACGATCTCGTGATGCTGCTCCAGCCGGCGGCGCACGCAAATGACCCTGGCCCTCTGGTCGATCTTGGAGATTTCCTCCACCAGCGTGAGTTGCGACATCCCCAGCCGGCAGGCAATTCCCGGCCCGACTTGCGCCGTGTCGCCGTCGATGGTCTGTTGGCCGCAGATGATCAGATCCACGGCCCTGTGCTGGTCGAGCCGCCGGATGGCTTCGGCCAGGACCTTACTGGTGGCCAGGGTGTCGGCGCCGCCGAAGGCCATGTCGCTCAGCAGCACCGCTTCGTCCACGCCCAAGGATAATGCCCGGCGCAAGACGGCTTCCGCCGTGGGCGGTCCCATGGAAATCGCGGTCACGTGCGCCTGGTACCTGTCCTTTACGCGCAGCGATTCCTCCACGGCGCGCGCGTCGAACGGATTCGTGATGAACGGGACATCCTTGCGGACCAGGGTGTTCGTGACCGGATCGATCTTGACCTGCGTCGTGTCGGGGACCATCTTCACGCAGACCACGACGTGCAGCCGCAACTCCCCGAGCAGGCGCTGGCCCGCCGGCGCCGGCGGTTGCCCATATCCCGTGGTGGTCTGAACGGAATCCGGCTCCGGTTTCGCGGCCGCGTCACGCTCCAGCATTCTCCGCACGGCCGGGACGATATCGTCCCGCGCGAAGGGCTTGGTGATGTAAGCCGCTTCGTCGTCGACAATCAGCAGTCTGCGCTTCTGGGACATGGCACCGCTCCTCACTCAGGTTGTCCTGTCGCGTCGAATCTGTTCTGACGAACAAGTCGGGCAACACGAGTGGGTGCCGTGACAAGGCAAGCGTGGCCATGCCTCCCCACCCATAAGGCCGCAACCGGTGATCGCGCTAGCAAGCACCAGTCAGTTTGTTGTGCCCGCGATCACCGGTCGCGGCGCTAGCCGGTCACCAGTCTCGCTCATCAAAACGCACTGGGCGCCCTTCAAGTATACCACTGCCGTCTTGGCGTTCCATCGCCTTGCGAGCCCACCCTTCTGGTGGGTCGAAACGCCTGCCGTTGACCGAGCGATTGTCTCTGAAACCCGCGGGGCGTGAGACGTGCCGTGAATCGACCGAATTCCGAGGCGCGTGGCAGGGTCCTAAACGATGCCCATGCCGGTGGGACTGACGGTGCCGGAAACTCGATGCTTTTCGTCGGACTCGGGCCGGTTGGATGATTCGCGCTGGACGGGCCCTCGCCGCGCCCGATCAATCGAACGATACTTGGAACGAATCGCAATTGCGGCCGCAATTCGTACGAGCATCGAGTATCTCGGTGCAGCCGAGCATCTTGACGGGACCTTCTATGGGAGGGCCTGTGGATACCTTCCGAAATCAGAGTAGAATGAACCGCGAAGCCGCCGGATATGGCATCCCCGGAGTGTTCTTCGCGGCTCGTCCTTATTTCGTGGAGCGTACTCTCGTGAGTACGACGCTCGCTCTCGTCTCGTCGGTCGCATGCCAAGCCTTAGCCGCAGTCCTTGCTATCCGCCTGATCTGGTTTACAGGGAAGCGATGGGCGTGGGGCCTGATCGCCGCCGCGATCCTCTTGATGGTCGCCTGACGCTGTGTTCCCCTATTCCGGGCGCCTCTCGGAAACGTGGCGCTTGAGTCAGACTCAGTTTATGAGTTGATCGGTTTGGCGATCTCGGCACGGATGCTGGCAGGCGTCGCGGGAATGTATCCGCTGTTTGGGACGTTCCGGGAGATCGACGAGCGCGCCAAGGCCGCCGTGCCGTTCTTTCTTTACGTGCCGCTCAGCCAGCCGCACACCCCCGTCGTGCCGGCGGCGGAGTTTCGGGGCAAGAGCGGGCAGAGCGCCTACGGCGACTGGATGCTGCAAGGCGATGCCGTGGTCGGACAGATCCTCGACGCCCTGGATCGCCGCCATCTTGCCGACAACACGCTGCTGCTGGTGAGCAGCGACAACGGCGCCGCCAATCGCGTGTATCCGCCGTTGCGCGGCTGCAAGACCGACATCTGGGAGGGTGGCCACCGGGAACCGTTTTTCGCCCGATGGCCCGGCAAGGTCAAGGCCGGCAGTGTCTGCGACGACACGATCTGCCTCAACGACCTGATGGCCGCGTGTGCCGACCTCGTCGGTGCGAAAGTCCCGGACAACGCTGGCGAGGACAGTGTCAGCATCCTGCCGGACCTGCTCGGCACGGCCCGAGGCCCGGTGCGCGAGGCCACCGTTCATCAGTCGATGCGCGGCGATCTGGCGATCCGGCAAGGCCCTTGGAAGCTGGTCTTCCTTGCCAACGGCGCCAAACAACTCTACAACCTCAAGGCGGATCTCGGCAAGACCAAAGACGTGGCCACCGCGCAGCCGGACGTGGTTGCGCGGCTGACCGGCCTGATGGAGCGCTATATTGCCGCCGGCCGCAGCACCCCCGGCAGGCCGCAGAACAACGCCGCTAGAATCTCGGTGACCGGCCAGCGAGGCAAGAAGCGGGCGAAGGTGGAGCCGGAGTAGCACGAACCTCCCTTGGAGAAAGACCCCATCGATGAAACGAATCGCAATCCTCACAATGGCGGCCCTGGCCTTCACGCGCAACCTGGACGCCAAGCCCGCTCTCAACCTGATCGCCATCGTCACTGATGACCAAGCCGCCTGGACACTCGGCTGTTACGGCGGACGCGAAATCCGCACGCCGAACCTCGACCGCCTGGCGACCGAGGGCGTGCGCTTCGCCAACGCCTTCGTTCACACGCCCGTTTGCTCGCCCAGCCGCGGCACCTACATGACGGGGCTGTTCGGCACCTCAATTCGTGTGCCGCTGATGATCCGCTATCCCGGCGTGGGCAAGCCGGGCAAGGTGGTCGAAGAGTGGGTCACCAACGCCGATACGTTCGCGACCGTGCTCGGCCTGCTGGGCATCGAGAAACCGTCAGTGATGCCGGCCCGCATTCGCGACTACTCCGCGGCCGTGCGCGGCGAGAAGCTGCCGCCGGAGGAGTTTCCCCGTGAGTTGTTCGGCCAGTACGACCTGATCAACAACCCCACCAAGCGCCACATGCGCATGATCCGCACCGACCGCTGGAAACTGGTCCTGCACCTCAACGCCACGGCGCAGAACGAACTCTACGACCTCGCTGCCGATCCGGGCGAACCCACCAACGTGTTTGGCCAGCCCGGCACCACGGAAACTGTCGGTGAACTGACGAAACGGTTGCGCCGACACATGGCCGCGATCAACGATCCGCGGTTGAATGAAGTGCATTGATCCATTGAAGAACCGGCGTCTCATCAAGCCGTACGTTTTGCGAGGCTGCCAGCAAAGGACCGTGAGTGAAACACTCCCACGGGGGACACGCGGGCAAGGATCCCGTTCCTGCGGGGAGGGACCGAACGGATTCTCCAAAGCAGTCCGCCAAGGGGGCGAGTGGTGATGCCGTCGAACTGGTCACAGAAGTCGGCGCTTGGTATGTTGGTGCAATGGTTGTGGCTCATGCGTCCCCCAAAGCGAGGAGTAACGATCATGCAAGACTGCCAGACGTGCCGAGCGACGAGTTGCCCGATGACGTTCAGCCGCCGGAGTTTTCTGGCCGGCGCGAGCACCGCGGTGGCGGCGACGGAAATGGGATTATTCGACTTCGCATCCTCGCTCTTCGGAGGTGAGGTGAAGCCGGCGGGCAAGCCGGTGGTCAACGCGGTGTTTGTCCGGCCGCTCAAGGCGCAGGACGTCAGTTGGCCTGGCGGCAACTGCGACATCCCCGCCCAGCAGGCGCTGTTCGCCAAGACGCTGCGCACGGCGGCGGACAAGTTGAGCGTGGACCTGCGCGTGCGAGGCGAGCCAATCTATGCCGACGGTGAGGTCACCGCCTACCTTGAGCAACTGAAGAAAGCGCCTCCCGACGGCCTGATCCTGGGGGCGATGTGTCTGGAGGGCTGGAAGCCCGTGCAGCAGATTGTCAGCAAGCGCGGGGCAATCCCCACGATCATCTACTCTCATGTGAGCGGCTTCACATCACACCTCCAGTTGGGCCGAAACGAGCCCGGAGTGCTCATGGCCGCCACGCAGAGCGTCGAGTGGCTGGAGATGGCCGTCCGGATGCTGAATGCCATCTGGCGGCTGAAGCACGCGCGAATCGTCACCACCGCGAGGGGCAAGGAGTCAGTGCACGAACTGGGCGTCAAGATCGTGCCGTGCCAGGTCAACTGGCAGGAGGAAATCAAGAAGGCCCAGGAAACCGACGAGTCACGGGCCATTGCCGACTTCTATATCAAGAATGCCAAGCAGATTGTCGAGCCGACCAAGGCCGAGATCTTTGAGGCCGCGCAGCAGTACGCCGTGCTCCGCCGGCTCATGGCGGCTCAGGATTGCCAGGGCATCACGCTCTCGGGCTGCCTGATCCACAAGCCGCCTTGCCTGGCCGCGTCCAAACTCCGCGACGAGGGAATCGTGGCCACCTGCGAGGGATGTGCCTACGGTGCGCTGGGAGAACTGGTGTCGTTCCTGCTCTTCAATCGGCCGACGTTCATCCAGGACCCGTCACCCAACACGATCAACAACACGCTGATCGGCGCGCACTGCACCTCGCCGACCAAGCTGCAAGGCTGCGACCAGCCGTACCGCGCCCCGTATCTGATTCGCAACTACCACACGCGCGATGGCGTCTCCCTGCAGGTGCTGTGGCCCGAGGGCAAGGAAGTGACCATCCTCCAGTTCGGCTGGCCCAAGAAGACGCTGATGGTTGGGACGGGCCGCGTGGTCTCCAACATTTCCCAGCCGCCCACCGGCTGCTGCCGCACCTCGGTCGAGGTGACCGTGGACGACTGCCCGGACACGCGCGACGTCAAGGGCTTCCACCAGTTGTTCCTCCTGGGCAACCTGGAGCGCGCGTTGCGGCAGTTCTGCCAGCTTGCCTCGATCGAGGTAAGTCGGATCTGTTAGTCGCCAAGGGCAACGCTTCTTCGATGACGACCAAATGAGCCTCGTCTAGCCGGAGGCATCACTCAGCCCCCGGCTGAACTAATCCCTCGGGGGCGGCCGGTGATTGTTTGCCCGTGTCAGAAGAACGGTCAGTCCGGGGTTTTTCGGACACGCCGGGAGCCGAACCGTTTTTGACACGGTGTTTGGCGCTACTACAATGGAGGCCTGAGCAGTCAGTCGCTATCGGGAGCCACGCGGTTCCGCCCCTACGCGCGAAAGAGAATTCCCCCATGGACAGAACGATAAGATACTCTCCGGTGGCTTTCACCTTCGCGCTGCTGGTGGCGCCGCTGGCCTCGCTTCACGCCGCCGATACGCCGCCGCGGAAGCCCAATATCGTTCTCATCCTCGCCGATGACCTCGGCGTGGGCGACGTGCATTGCTGTTTTAGGGACGGAAAGATCTTGACGCCGAACCTTGACCGCCTGGCAAGCCAAGGGATGATGTTCACCGACGCCCATTCCGGCTCAGCCGTCTGCACGCCGACACGCTACGGTATCCTGACCGGGCGCTACGCCTGGCGCACCTACCTCCGCAGTTCCGTCCTCGCCGCCTACGACGATCCGCTGATCTCCGCCGGCCGCCTCACGCTTCCGGCCATGCTCAAGCAGCAAGGCTACGCCACCGATTGCGTCGGCAAATGGCACCTCGGCTGGGACTGGCCGTTCCGTTCCGACGAGATGCGGAAGAAGTATGGCATGGGACACAAGGGATGCT
>Ga0172371_10010312_pt1 | contig 12641 bp, 14 predicted proteins | sample Lak12m_FD_114543 | JGI IMG/M metagenome (GOLD analysis project Ga0172371, IMG submission 114543) | Freshwater microbial communities from Kabuno Bay, South-Kivu, Congo - kab_022012_12m | ecosystem: Environmental > Aquatic > Freshwater > Lake | place: Democratic Republic of the Congo: South-Kivu... | reverse complement strand
ATTATTGTTATTGGTCACTATCTCAATTCAGAAGATATTGTTTTCGCCAAACGCCTAATTCTTGTTCCCAAATCAGAACTCACTACTACTCGTTCAACTGTCTTTGGCACTATTATTAGTGTTAATAGTAAAACCAAAACAATTACCCTTACTACTTCCGAAAACAAAAGCGCCGATATTCTCATCTCCACCAAATCTACTCCCGGCCTAAAAGATTTTTCCCCTGACCAAAAACTCTTTGCCATCATCACCACCGACAGTAAAGATAACACTTCCACTCTTCTCAAAGGTAAAATCATTGAATAAAAAGGGTGAGGCGATAAATATCTTACCCCCTCACCCCAACAACACTTCAATTGTCCATCACCACCCCATATCCCACGGCCCTCCCTTATGCTTCGCCGTAACAATAACCAAAATAACACAAACAAGGCCAGCGATTATCTGGCTTGTTGGTCTTATTGCCGGCGAAGTTGCCGCAACAAGAATCATCTCAAATCCAAACACCACCCCATAAACCACAACAGCTCTTCCCAATAAAGACCACATTTCGTCCCCTTTCGTCTTTCTCAAAATTAAAGTTTGTTAAACTGCAACCACCATATTTTATCACATAATATAGACCATATTTCAACCCATTCCACTTTTTAAACAACCTGTTAAAATCAACTTTATGGCCACCTTACAACCACCCAAAGGCTTCCGTGATTTTCTCCCCCAGCAGATGCTCATCAGGAACCATGTCACTTCCCTTTTAAGCCACTTTTTTGAAGCTTACGGCTTTCAACCTCTTCAAACTCCAACCGTCGAATACGCTGATTTACTGCTTAACAAAGGCGGCCTCGAGACTGATAAACTCCTCTATACTTTCACCGACCGGGGCGGCCGCCACCTTGGTTTAAACTATGATCTCACCGTCCCCACTGCCCGCATCCTGGCTCAATACCCTACCCTGGAAAAACCCTTCAAACGTTACCAAATTCAATCTGCCTATCGGGCAGAAAATACCCAAAAGGGCCGCTACCGTCAATTTACTCAATGTGATATTGATATCTTTGGTTCTAACGATTGCCTCGCCGATGCCGAAATCTTAACTCTCACTTCTCAAGCTCTAACCGCTCTCGGCTTTAATAATTTTCAGCTTAAAATTAACTCCCGTCCCCTTCTCTTTCATCTTCTCGAACAAGTCCAAATTCCCCCCTCCCAACACCTCTCAGTTCTCCAATCAATTGACAAGCTGGACAAAAAAACTCCTTCTGAGGTTGAAGTCGAATTAGCTAACCAAAATCTCTCCTCTTCTCAAATTAAAACTTTATTCTCACTAATTAAAAAGGCCACTCCCGATACTCATTTAAAACAAATCTTCACCTTGGCTCAAAAAATGGGTGCTATTAATTTACACTTCACCCCCTTCCTAGTCAGAGGTCTTGATTATTACACCGGACCAATTTTTGAAACCGTCATCGAAAATTCTTCAATTTCCGGCTCAATTACCGGAGGGGGGCGTTATGACAAGCTCATCAAACAGCTTGGCGGTCCGGATATCCCCGCTGTCGGCTCTACTTTTGGTCTTGATCGCATTTGTGACCTACTGGAAAACAACTCCAAATTTAACTCTACCGCTATCACTCAAATTTTGGTCACTGTTTTCTCTCCCGCTACTCTCAACCACTCCTTAGACCTTAGTCGCCAACTAAGAGAGATAAACCTTAACACCGAAATTTATCTCTCTTCATCGACCGATCTTAACAAACAACTCAAATATGCCAACCAAAAAAATATCCCCTACGTCGCCATTCTTGGCCCCGATGAAATCAACCATTCCACCGTTACTCTCAAAAATCTACGGACCCACTCTCAAAAACAATATCCACTTAATAAGTTATCCGACCTTTTTCAGGATGTCACTGCCCCACTCCCTCCGTTCTAAAGCTTACTCACTTCTTCTTATAAACACCGTTATATGGGGAATTTCTTCTCCGATCATCAAACATTCTATCGGTTACGTTTCTCCCAATCAGTTTCTTCTCGGCCGTTATCTTATTGCTAGTCTAATCTTTCTCCCTCTTTACTATTTTTGGTTTAATCGTCCCAAAACTAAATCGCTTTCTTCTGTCAAATTAATTCTTCTTGCTCTTCTTGGTACTCCTCTAACTCTCATTCCTCTCTACTACGGTCTTGAGCTAACTAGTTCCATTGATGCCGCCGTTCTTGTGGCAACTGGTCCCGTTATTACTATCATTGGCGGCCGCTTGTTTCTCAAAGAAAAAATCTCCCCTCGGGAAAAAATCGGCATTATCATCGCCCTTATCGGAACTTTAGTCGTCGTTCTCGAACCTATCACCAATTCTCTTGTGAGCAACCATTCAAATCCAGAAAGTTCACTCCTCGGTAATTTTCTGATCATCTTTAGCAACTTTATCTGGACTGCCTTTCTCTTAATCGATAAAAAATATCAAGCTAATCCCGTCCAGATCAGTCTTCTCTCCTACTTAGTCAGCATTCCTATTTTCTCCCTTCTTACTCTCGTTGAACCCGCTTCTACCACCAATATTCTCCAAAACATTTTTGCTAGCTCAGCCACACCGGGTATTGTTTTTATGGCCATCTTCGGTTCTGTAATCGCCTTCTGGGCCTATACTGCCGGTCAAAAATTAATCGAAGCTTCTGAAGCCGCCGTCTTTACCTATCTTCAACCTTTATTCGCCCTTCCCCTTTCCATCTTTTGGCTAAAAGAGTCTCTTGGGCCAACGTTCATCCTGGCCTGTCTTGTCATCACTCTTGGTGTTTTTATCTCCCAAACTCGCCGATCATGATATAATTAGCTTCTTATGAAAGCTAATCTTCATCCAACATATTATCCCAATGCCCTTGTTACCTGTGCTTGCGGTAACACCTTCAATACCGGCTCTACCAAGGCCGAAATTGAAATTGGTGTTTGTTCAAAATGCCATCCTTTCTTCACCGGAGAAATGAAATTCCTCGACAGTCTTGGTAATGTCGATAAATTCTTAAAGAAACAGCAAGCCGCCAAAGGCTATCAAAAAAAGGGCAAGGCTCAGTCTTCGCAAACCGAATATAAGAGTCTCAAGGACATGCTTACCGTCACCAAAATCAAAAAACCAAGCACCAGTAATTAGATTCCTGTGCTCAACTATCTCGACATCGAAATATCTCGTCTTAAAAAACAGCTTCAGGATAATCAAAGGCTATTGTCTAATCCTGAATTATCTTCTTTAGCCAAAGAAGAGATTAAAAAAATAGATAAGCAAATAAGCATTCTAGAATCTTCTTCTGTCCACCCTACACCAGCATCGGATATTTCTTCCTCATCTTCAGATACTTACGCTAATTTACCCGTCATCTTGGAAATTCGTGCTGCCGCTGGTGGTGACGAAGCCAAAATTTTTGCCACCGACTTATTACGTATGTATCTTCACTTTGCTGATAATCATCGTTTCACCACCGAAACCCTCGACGATAATATCATTAAAATTAGCAAAAATAACCAAACAAATTGGAACTTTCCCTGTTTTACCACTTTTAAAATCGAATCTGGAGTTCATCGAGTCCAAAGAGTCCCAGAAACCGAAAGCCAGGGTCGCATTCATACCTCCACCGCCTCAGTTGCTGTCCTCCCCTTCATCCGCCAATCAAGTATCGAAATTAAAGAGACTGATTTAAATTGGACTTTTAGTCGTTCCGGTGGTCCTGGTGGCCAAAACGTTAACAAAGTTAACACTGCCGTTCGTTTAACCCACCAACCTACGGGAATTGTCATTAGTGTCCGCCAGGAAAGATCTCAAACCCAAAATCGGCAAATCGCCCTAGATTTACTTCATTCTAAACTCTGGCAGATTGAAGAAGAAAATCGCTTAAAAAACCAAAAGGATGCTCGATCTGCTGTCGGACGAGGAATGCGAGCCGAAAAAATTAAAACCTACAATTTCCCCCAAAATCGTCTCACTGATCACCGCTTTAACCAAAGCTGGTATAACCTCAAAGATATTATTGAAGGTAAATTAGACCAAGTCTTTCAAACTACTATTGAGATGCTTCTAGGGTAACCTTCACTTCCAACTCTTTTTGGTCTCGCCATAATTTCACCGTTACCTTCTCTCCCACTTTCTTTTTGGCAATGAAACCAGCCAAACCACCCTTAATGCTCCCCACCTTTGTTCCATCTAAACTCATTAAAATATCTCCCTTCTTCATCCCTGCTTTATCAGCGGCAGAATCAATCACCACCTCCACTACGTAAGCTCCTTCAGGAACATCGTTAAGTAAGGCTGTTTCCTTTTCAATCATTCGGTAACGCACTCCAAACATTGCTCGGTTAAATTCTCCTGTTTCCTTAAAGTTAGCCAAAGATTCCTTGATAATGTTTATCGGGATCGCAAAACCTATATTTTGGGCATTATCCGCTACCGCCACCGAAACTCCAACCACTTGTCCAAGACTATTCAAAAGCGGTCCGCCGGAATTGCCTAAATTAATCGCCGCATCAGTCTGGATAATATTATCCAACTGTTCCACTGATCCACCCAAACTATCCCCAGCCATCACCCCTCGGCCCAAACCGGAAATTACTCCTTGGGTTACTGTATGTCGAAATTGTCCCAAAGCTGTCCCTATTGCTATGACATATTGACCCACTTCCAACTTATCCGAATCCCCCATCTCCACCGCCACAAATTCTTCACCCCCCTCAACTGGATTTATTTTTAGTATTGCTAAATCATTGATCGGATCACGATAAATATTCACTACCTGATATTCCTTATCATCTTTAGTTATTATTTTATACGAAGCGGCAGTATCCGAAACCACATGTTTATTGGTTACTACCAACCCTCCTTTATCAACAATAAATCCACTTCCAATATCCTGTTTTACCGTTGTTTCTTCTTGATTACCGGGAATTTCAAAACCCAATGGGCCAACATAAAAATTAGGTACTTGAGTTTTTTTAAGAATTTCTACTGTTACCACTGACGAACCCACCTTTTTAGCCACCTCAATTACTACATTTTCTTCAGGTACTATTTCTTGCTCTTTTTTTAATTCTTGGCTATTTTCTCCGTTAGGACGCGGCACCAATTTATCTAGTGGTCTAATTACAAACAACCGATCAGCCAGAGCCCCTCCTAGTGCCGAAAAGACAACTAAAACAGACACCATTACTCCTAAGACAAAATTCTTCATCTGCTACTTATTTATACTCCCCTCCTCAGCCCCTTTTCAACTCTCCAATTGCTTTTTCTAATTGATTATCAAAATCAGGATTATCTTTATTCTGTTCGTATTTAATTACCACATCTGGTTCTAAACCTTCTCCGTGGATATTTTTACCCGAAGGTAACAACCATCTGGCAATCGTTACGTGGAGTCCCGCTCCCTCTGATAATTCTTGTGCTTCTTGAACTGTTCCTTTACCGAAAGTTTTTTCTCCCACCACTTTAACTCCCAGTCTCTCCCGCAATGCTCCCGCTAGAATTTCACTGGCACTGGCTGAACCTTGATTAACCAAAACCACCAATGGTACTTCCGATAATCGTGCTTCGCCGTTAACCGAAAATTTTTCTGTCTTGTCTCGACCTTCTTGTTGAACCACTACTCCATCAGTCACAAAATCACCCGCCAATTCCACCGCCCCCCGGAGATATCCTCCAGGGTTATTCCGTAAATCAAGTATTATTCCTTTGAACGTGCCACCCTTCTTTGTCAAAATTTCTCCAACCGCCTTATCCCATTCTTGTTTTGTTTTGTCTCCAAAACGGTAAACTCTCAACCAGGCTACTTGACCATTATCTACAAATGACAAATCAACCGAAGGTACATTTATTTGCTCTCTAACAATGGCCACCTCTTTAAGATCACTCTCTCCTTCTCTGCCAATTGTCAAAACTACCGTCGTTCCTTCCTTCCCTCGAATCAAATCCATTGCTTCTGTCAAACTAATTCCTTGAGTATCTCTATCTATCTTCTGTAAATCATCTTTAATTTTTAAGATCAAGTCCCCCGCTTTAATCCCCACTTTCTCAGCCGGACTATCGGGTAAGGGGGCTATCACTCCTAAGGTTTTATCAATAAATCCTAGTTGAATCCCCACACCCCCAAACTCACCCGACAAATCCTCTTTAGACCGAGCATTATCATTCGGAGCCAAAAAAGCCGTGTACGGGTCTTCTAAGGCCGCCGTCATTCCCCGTATTGCTCCGTACACCATCTTTGAAACATCTAAAGATTTTTTATCCAAATACTGCTCATTCAGTCTCCCCCATACTTCCCAAAACAAATTCATATTCACCTCGCTCGAAATCTCTGTTGAAATCGAAGTTCTTGTTTTCGCCACCATCATCCCCTGTCGATAACCAACCCCTGCCGAGAAAATTACTATCAATAAAACTAGTGCCGCGTTCCTTACCTTGGACAACCTCATCACAGCCTACCTACAAATGGCAATAATGCTATGTGTCTAGCTCGTTTAATCGCCACTGTCACTCGCCGTTGGTGTTTTTGACAAATTCCCGTCACCATTCGGCTAACTACTCTCTTTTTATTAGACAAGGCCACTTCTAAACCAGTAATATCCTTATAATCAGGTTCCATTTTGGTAACACAGAAAACACACGGTTTATTGCTTCTTCTTATTTTCTTTTTTACTGGTTGTGCCATAAATATTGATTAAAAAGGTATATCATCGGCCACTTCTGCCGCTTTTGATTTAGTTGGTTTATTTTTTTTGTCCAAATCTCCACTTATCTCTTCTGTCCCAGACTCATTCTCCTCAGCCGTAAAAACCTGCTCCTCTACCGTTGACGGCTCTTCTCTCAATTCAGTTTCTGGTACATACTCTGTTCCCCTCTCTCCGCCTCCTTTTGGCTCTCCCAAAGCAATCATTTCGTTAATTACGATTTCGGTTGTTTGTTTTTCCTGACCATCCTGTCCTTGCCAATTCCTGGTTTGCAGCCTTCCTTCAACATAAACCTTTCTCCCCTTATTCAAAAGCTGAGAACATATCTCCGCTAATTTACTCCAAGCTACCACTCGATGATATTCTACCTCTTCTTGTTTCTGCCCTGCTGAATCAACCCACTCACGGTTAGTTGCCAAACTAAAAGTACACACCGCTGTCCCCGAAGGTGTATAACGAAGTTCTGGATCTCGAGTCAAATTTCCAATTAAAGTAACCTTATTGAGACTTCTGGCACTCATTTTTTATCCTTTCCTTTTATTATTTTTTTACTTTTAACTGCCTTCTTCTCCATTTTAGCAAACTTTCCCGCGCTAACCAATAAATATCTCAGTAAGCTCTCGTCCATTTTCAATAATTTCTCAAATTCCACTACCTTTTTACCCTCAGTCACTTCTAAATCATACTTAAGATAATAAGCTTTTTCTTGTTTTTTAATCGGATAGGCCAAAGTCTTTACCCCCCATTTATCCAAACCAACAATATCTATTTTAAGCTTCTCGCATTTATCGGTGATGCTCTTCTCCGCCACCACGTCATTAACGCTTGTCGAAAACATCACCACTAATTCATACTTTTTCATCACTGACCTATTTTACACGATCTCCTCATCAACTTCTACCCTTCTTTTAACTTCCAATCATAAACTCCGCAATATCCCCTTCTCTCATCTCATATTCTTTTCCTTCAAATCTCACTTTCCCCTTTTCTGTGCATTTTTTCCATCCTCCTAGAGTAATAAAGTCAGCATAATCACAAACCTTGGCTTTGATAAACTTCTTTTCGAAATCGGTGTGTATCACCGCCGCCGCTTGTGGCGCTTTAGTCCCTCTGCTAATTGTCCAAGCTCTGACTTCTATTTCTCCTGCCGTCAAAAAACTAATTAAATTTAATTTTTTATACGCCACTCCAATCAATTTTTCTAAACCCGTCTCTTTAATTCCCGCTGATCGCAAATAATCTTCTCGTTCTTGTTCTGAGAAACCTGCTAGATCTTCCTCCATTTTGGCGCAAATCACTAATCCTTCACTTTCCCCTACTTCTTCTTTCAAACGCTTGTCTTCTTCACTAACATTAAAAACTTTAATTTCTTCTTTAGCCGTTAATAAGCATAAGTCCTTTATTGTCTCCAATTCAATTTCAGATAAAACTTCTTTTGCTCTTTTCCCTTGGTCTAAACCTTGATATAGCTTTCCTAGTACCACCCCTCTTTTTTCTTCCTCTCGTGTTTTGTTCCTCTGCGACTTAGCTTTTCTGATCTTTTCTACTGTTTCCAAATCTTTTAAAATTAGTTCTTCGGTAACCACTTCATAATCAGTTTTCGGGTCAACACTTCCCTCTCTAACAATCTCATTATCCCCAAAATCTCTTAATAACTGGACAATCAAGTTAACTTCTCTAATATGAGCTAAAAATTTGTTACCCAATCCTTCTCCTTTGGCCGCACCCTTAACCAACCCGGCAATATCTACAAATTCCACTATTGCCGGTTTAAGTGGTGGCAAATCGGTCAGACTTTCAACCGTCTTAATAACTTCCGCTAATTTATGCAAACGTTCATCAGGTACAGGGACTACTCCTATATTTGGTTCCACTGTTGCAAACGGATAATTAGCCGCCAATGCCGCTTGTTTCTTTAAGAGCGCATTAAAAAGCGTTGATTTCCCCACATTAGGTAACCCTACTATTCCGACCGATAGGTTCATATCCCAACTTTTGGGTAGCTAGCTGAAATTCTAATGGTATATGGGCGCATACTTCTACCTCACTCCTTTCTTTTATGGTAACTCTCCCTATTATATCTCGAACGACCTGGATTTTGTTGGAGAAATCAAGTTTTTTCAGGTATTCTTCCGCATATTTCAAGTAATCTTCTGTTGAAACATCAATGGTTTCTTGCGAACTTTTAGCCACAAGTTCATTTAACTGTTTCTGAATTGCCAGCTTTCTCTTCTTGGCATCCTTCATAACCTCTTGGAATTGTTCAAATTCCAGCGTTCCAGAGCCACCAGCAAAGACACGGTTAGACTCACCAGCATCACAACTTCGCATTGCCTACTTTCTTTCCTGGGACAAAAAAATACTATGTCCCATTTTTACCACCAAAGATTGTCTTTTAAGAGACTTTCCTCTGAATTTTACTTGGCTAAAGCGCTAGCTAAAGCCTTCAAAAACAGGCAAGCAGTTCTCTCTCCTTAATAAGCACACTTCTTATAGCCTTAACCACCATAAGAACTCTGGCTTAATTTCTCTTTAAGGTTAGAGGGTTCTGTGAAATACAGGCATTGCCCGCATTTGCATTAACAAAACCTATAAAGAATTATAAGGAGAATTCAGACTGATCCTTCACCAGAAGTACGGCTCACAGTTTTGTCTGTAATTCACAATCGGAGAGAAAAATTTCCGCAATTTTTAGAATGGGTTGACATATTTACAGAAGACAAAGATGAAAATGTTAGAGGAAGTGTGCTGGCGGAATTCTCTGGAGCGCGTCACATACCCTACTCAATCCAGATGAAATTGCCTTTAGGTATATTAATAGCACCTCACCTCTTATACGAGGGGCAATGATAACGCTGGTTGCCTCTCGAATTGATGATATCCATAATCCTGGTGAAATTGTAATCAAGGGTTTAACAGACCCCGATCCGTGTAACCGAAACCAAGCACTCTGGGTTGTGGGTATAAAAAAACCTGGGCTCTACTCCCCTCCTGTGCCCCTTATATTACCGCTCTTTGTGAAGATGATGATCCACTAGTATCCTCACATGCAAGATGGCTAAAAAGAAAAATTGTTGAGGGGTTAACAAAAAAACTTAAGTATCAACACGAAGAAGCTTCCCATATCTGCGGATAGGCTTGTCGCAAACGATGCACTGCTTCCAAAACAAAATGCGGATAAATTCGGTGACCAATCCTTTGGGGTAAATGGCCATTTCCCAACATCGGATCTTCCCAATATCTATAAGCCAATTTACCTCGTCTAAAACAAACTAACACAGCAAACTAAACTAAAACTGCATCAAACCATGTCAATTAAAAATAACTTAAACCCAAAACTGGTCTTATTCTCTCACTCCTACCGTAATAATTAGATCGTATTCCTCAGTCTCATCCAAAACACCACTTTTAGTGACCTCATAATCAGTCAATTTTTCAACTACTTTCTCGTATACCTCATCGGGAACCCCCTCTTTCAGCTGAATTTCCGTTTGGGTAAAACCTAACTTTTCCGCATTTCCTGTCTCAATGTTCTCAAACCCCAATGGAACAATCAGTTCTTTCACTTTTCCTGCCACCCCAGCAACACCAGAACCGTTTAGTATCTGAACTGTGTACTTGGAGTAATCAATTTCCTGAATTGTTTTTTCAGGTATTGGCGAAAGTATCTCCGTTGGAGTTGGAGTGACCGCGATATCTTGCACCACTTTGCCTTTCATATAATAAAAGGTGTAATAATAAAAACCAATTCCTCCTGTCAATACTCCTCCCAGTAGCAATCCTAAGAAAAATACTAGCAAAAATGTCTTAACTGGTTTCTTGTCATTGATTTTTTCTGGAACTATTTCTGGTTTTTTCTCCTCTTTCACTTCCTCTTCCTTTACCTCTTTTATTTCTGCTTCCTTTAATTTATCTGCTTTGACAATTTTCATCTCTTATACAAGTCTAGATTGCTAATTTTCAATAGTCAACTTTAATAACTACTTAACAATAATTTTTAGTCGCGGCGACACTATTTTTATCCCCTCCCCTGTCTTACTTTTTACTTCAATCCGGTATTGATTTTGTCCTCGCCAAATCGCCATATTTTTTGAGTAAAAACTAACTCCGTTCACTCCGGCTACTGCTACTTCACTGTAATCCACTCCTCGATGATTCGTTAAATCGTAAACCCTCACCCAACCATCAACACTTCCTCCTCCAACCGATTCAACCCTCCCCTGCCAACTTACCTCAACATTAGAACCATATAGGCTGGTGTTTAGCCAAAACTCACTTGAAGCTACCGCCGTCCATTCAGTTCCCGCCGCACTACCCTCAGGGAGAGCCATAAAACTCTCCTTTGGCACACTATTAATATTTGTACTAACATTTCCGGTTTTCTTTTCTAAACTGGCTACTCGCTTCTCTAAATTTGCCACCCTTTGCTCTAAAGTCAAACCCGTTTCCGCCGATAAAACCTGACTTTCAGCCTTATTTACCCCTAAAAATCTTTCCGTATTAAAAAGTAAAGCCGCCGCCAGCGCCAACGACAACCAGCCAATTTCCCGCTTCATTACTTCAGTCTAGCACTTTAAAAACTTCACATCTTTTCAATTTTTCCACCATTTTCTGTATCTCTAACCACAAACCCTTTCATTTCTATTTCCTTTCTTACTTCATCCGCTTCCTGCCACTTTTTATCTTGTCGAAGTTGATCTCGCTTCTCCACCAAAACCAACACTTCCTCTGGTACCTCAACTTTCGTTTTATCACCCAAAGTCAGACCCAATACTCGGTCAAAGTCCAAAATAGTTGCTTTTTTATCAGCCTCAGATAAATCACTTTTTAATATTTTCCAGACCAAAGCCAATCCTTCCGGTAAATTTAAATCATCACTCAATACTTCAATAAATTTTTCCTTCCAGCTATTACTAATTTTTCCTTTCTCCGTCAAACCCGCTATTGTCATTCGCAGTTTTCTCAAAGCTGTTTGGGCCGCCTCTAAGCTTTCCCAACTAAAATTCAGTCCCGATCGATAATGTGATGACAAAATTAAATAACGTAAGGCCAACGGCTCATAACCTCTACTGGTCAAATCACTAACTAAAATACTATTTCCCAAGCTTTTACTTATTTTCTCCCCGTTAAACATTAACCATTCGTTATGCAGCCAGAAATTCGCCGTTTGGTGACCAAAAACTCCATAGCCTTGGGCTATTTCATTAGAATGATGAACTGGAACATGTTCCTTACCCCCGGTATGAATGTCAAAATTTTCCCCCAAATATTTGACCGACATCGCCGTACATTCAATATGCCATCCCGGAAACCCCACTCCCCAAGGGCTTTCCCATTTCATCACGTGTTCCGGTTGATTCGTTACCCACAACAGAAAATCCCAAGGCCGTTTTTTTTCTGGATCAACCCCTACTCTCACTCCTGCTTCTTGTTTTAACAAATCAAGCCGGGCAAATTTAGCATAATCCGGAAATTTATCAGTCTCAAAAACTAACCCTGTCTTGGTTTTGTAAGTAAATCCGTTTGCTTCGATTTTCTTTATCAATTCAATCTGTTCCTTAATATGTTCCGTTGCCCGACACAAAACATCAGGAGTCACAATGTTCAGCAATTCCAAACTTTTCTTAAATTGCAAAAGATATTTGTCAGCAATCTGCCAGACGCTCAAACCTTCGCGCACCGCTCCTTTTTCCATCTTATCTTCACCTGTATCTTCATCCGAAGTCAGGTGTCCCACATCCGTAATGTTCATCACCCATTTTACCTCATTGCCTAAATATTTAAGAAACCGTACCAGAGCATCCCACTGAACATACGCATACATATGACCAATATGTTGGTTCCAATAAACCGTAGGACCGCAAGAATATATTCCCACTTGCCCCTTGGTAATCGGTACAAAGTCTTCTTTTATTCTCGTCAGCGTGTTATATAGTTTCACCCT
>Ga0172371_10010310_pt1 | contig 12642 bp, 10 predicted proteins | sample Lak12m_FD_114543 | JGI IMG/M metagenome (GOLD analysis project Ga0172371, IMG submission 114543) | Freshwater microbial communities from Kabuno Bay, South-Kivu, Congo - kab_022012_12m | ecosystem: Environmental > Aquatic > Freshwater > Lake | place: Democratic Republic of the Congo: South-Kivu... | reverse complement strand
TTCCACCGCCAGCATCAGGCAGGAGTTGACCGTGCGGCCGTTCACGATGACGGTGCAGGCCCCGCACTCCCCCACCACGCAGCACTCCTTGGTGCCGGTGAGCCCCAGGTCGTCGCGGAGGAAGTCGAGCAGGGTGTGGTAGACGGGCACATCCACCTGGTAGCGCTGCCCGTTCACCTTCAGGTCGATGGGGAAGCGGTCGTTCATCGGGCGTTTCCCTTCGCCAGTCGTTCGATCGCGGTCTGCAGGGCGCGGCGCCCGAGCACCCGGAGCATGGCGAGGCGGTACTCGGGACCGGCGCGCATGGAGCGTGGCGAGGGGCTGGCCCCGGCCAGCATCCCCTCCAGGATGAGGGCCTTGGCTTCGTCGGGGGCGCCCGGGTCGGCGAGGGTGCCGCTGTCGTCGAGAACCAGCAGCGGCCGCGGCCCCACGCTGCCGTACGAGAGGCGAGTCACCCCGGCCTCGTCCACCCCGACGCACAGGGTGATCGACGCCAGGTCGGTGCCGCGGCGCCGGGTGAGCCGGGTGTAGGCCGCCCCCATCGCCTTCTCGGGAAGCGGCACCTCGATCCCGGTGACCAGTTCTCCCGGCTGCAGCGTGGTCACCCTCGACTTCACGAAGAAGTCGTCGATGGGGATACGACGCTCGCCGGCGGGGCTCGCCGCCAGCACTGCCGCCCCGTAGACGAGGAGCGGCGGGGCGGTGTCGGCCGCCGGCGAGGCGTTGCAGATGTTGCCCACGACGGTGGCCCGGTTGCGGATCTGCACCGAGCCGACCCAGGCCGCCGCTTCGGCGAGGGCCGGGAAGTGGGCCTTGACCTCCGTGCTCTGCTCGACCTCCCGCATGGTTGCGGTGGCGCTGAGGTGCAGGCTCCCGTCGATCAGGCGGAGGCTGGGAGCCAGGCCGGCAACCCGCTTCAGGTCCACGACCACCGCCGGCCGGATCTCGCCGTTGCGCATGCCGATGACCAGGTCGGTGCCGCCCGCCAGGATGCGAGCCCCGGCGCCGTGCTCGGCCAGCAGGTCCAGCACCTCCGCCACGGTCTGCGGCCGGGCGTACTGGAAGGCCTGCACCTCAGATCACCTGATCCGCCTCATCCATGAGCACCTGCGGGGTGGCGGCGCGGATGAGGAAGTAGGGACGGCTGCAGAACGACTCGAGGAAGGCCGCCCGGCGCAGCCGCAGCGCGTCGGAGTCCATCAGCGGCATCGGCCAGCCCGGGGCCAACAACTCGTTGAGGTGCAGGTAGTTGAGCAGCGAGTGGAGTGACTGGAACTGGCGCTCGAACGGGATCATCTCCACAGTCGTCGGGGCGTAGTTGCCGTCGATGGAGGGGACGATCACCACGTCGATGTTGGCCGGGTCCAGGTGCTCGACCATCTCCGGCATCTTCTCACCGAAGAACTTGGCCGCTCCCGCTTCGGGGGAGGCCTTGTCGGCGCGCTCGGTGCCCTTGGCCCGCGACTTCAGGAAGATCGTCTTGGAGCCGGCCACCGCCACGCCGTCCTCGTTGATGACCGTGGTCTCGGTGGAGATCAGCCTGCCGCCCCGGCGGCAGGCCTCGATCTGGCTCATGCTCTTGCCGTGGTTCGATTCGCCGCCCAGGAAGAGCACCGCCTTGCCCTTGTAGAGCACGGCCGAAGAGTGGAAGGGATGCAGCCCGTGGGCTTCCATGCGCAGCGCCAGGAGCGCCACCATCGACTTCTGCAGCGGCCCGGCGGCCCAGTCACCTTCGAAGCGCATGGCCCGCCCGTCGTAGCGAACCGACTTGGCGGCGGCGTCGCGATCCCACACCAGATCGGGCTCGCCCAGGCTCACCGGCTCCAGCCGCACATCGGCCAGCCGGTAGTTCAGGAAGTCCATGTTCTCCAGGACGTGTTCGGGCACGTCGCGCCCCAGCACGTCGACGCGGATGCGGGCCGGGCCGGCCGACATCTGCTCCGATAGATGCGCCATTCGCTCTCCTTGCCTCGTTCGACTCAATCGTCCGACGTCGGGCGGCCGCCGGTGATGTGCTCGCCGTCGGAAAGGTGCGCGAGGAGGCCGGCCGCTTCCACGGCGTGCTCCCGCAATGTGGCAGCGGAGCGCTCGGGATCGCGCGCCCGGAGCGCATCGATGATGCAACGGTGCCGCTCGCCCAGCCAATGCAGGTCGATGCCGGGCAGCGACGCGGTGACGTAGGTGCGGCCGTAGGGCTCGAGCATCCGCCACAGGCGCTCGAGCGACCGATTCGCCGCCGCCTCCACGATGGCGGCGTGGAACTCGGTGTTCTCCAAAGCCTGCTCATGGGGGTCGCCGCGCTCGGCTGCCTCCGCCATGTCGGCCATCAGCGTTTCGAGCCTCTCCAGGCAGGCCTCGGTGATCACCGGCGCCGCCAGCCGGCCGGCCAGCGCTTCGAGCTCGCCGCGCACCATGATGGCTTCCCGCAGCTCCCGGGTGCTGGGCTCGCGCACCCGGGAGCCCTGGTACGGCTGGATGTCCACGAACCCCAGGGTGGCGAGGTCGCGCAGCGCCTCGCGCACCGGCGCCTGGCTCGTCCCCAGGCGGCGGGCCACCCGGGTCTCGACGATGCGAGACCCGGGGGCCAGCTCTCCTTCCAGGATCCACTGCAGGATCCGATCCTTGACCCGTGCCGACAGCACCTGCCGGGCGATGGGCTCGTGATCTGAATCCAGGCGGGGGATCTGGGTCATCTCTTCCTCGGCTACTTCAGGATCTCGACGAGTCCGGTCGAGCCGTTGACGCGGATCCGGTCGCCGTCTTTGATCCGGGTGGTGCCCACGCTGGAGCCGACGACCGCGGGGATGCCGAACTCACGGCTCAGCACTCCGGGGTGCGACACCGGGCCGCCGGCGTCGGTGACCAGACCGGAGATCTTGGTGAACAGGGTCACCCAGGCCGGGTTGGTCATCTGGCACACCAGGATGTCGCCCTTTTCGACCTTGTCGAACTCGTCGATGGTCATGACGACCTTGGCGACGCCTTCAACGACGCCGGGGGACGCCGCCAGGCCCTGGACCTGGTCCATGGCTTCCGCCTGCTCGATGTAGAGCTTCTCGGGGAAGCCCCACAGGCCCAGGTAGGGGAAGGCCAGCTGCGACTCGGTGGCGGTCCCGATCCAGTCCCGCGGTTTGATGGCCTCGGCCTTGCGGTAGGCCGCCCGGGCCGCCGTCACGATGGGCTTCGCGGCGAACGACGGGTCGCCGATCAAGTACCGCAGCTCGTTGTAGCGGAGGTACATGACGTCCTCCGGGTCGTCGAGCAGGCCGGCCTTGACCAGCTTCTTGCCGATGCAGATCAGCACCAGGCGCAGGTGGGCGTTGGTGCTCTGGTCGATGTAGAAGTGGTGGTCCGGCGTCAGCGGGGCCATCTTCAGGTTTATGGCGTTGGCCGCCTCGACCTTGGCCCGGGCCTCGCCTTCGAGTCCCTCGACGAGCTCGATGCAGGCCTTCTTGATGTCCTCGGCCAGACCCTTGACGTGCGACGGGTAGTCGTAGTCGGTCTCGATGTAGCCCTTGACCGTCTCGATGAAGGGGGCGGGATCCTCGAACTGGGTCGGGAAGGTGAACTCGTGCACCCACACCGCCGCCCAGCCGAATTCACGCTGGTAGGGACGGATCCGCTCGGCAATGAACTTCTTGCCGCGCTCGCTCCTTCCCAGGGCGGCCACGACGGCGCTCCCGGTTTCGGCCTTGAAGGCCTCAGCCAGCGTCTTGTCGCCCTTGATCTCCTCCTTCATGCTCCACAGGGCCTCGATGCGGTCCCAGTTGCGGTCGTTGGCGGAGTTCTGCAAACGGCCGAGAAGGGCCGAGTCCACCGAGCCGCGCGCCTCCTGAACCACGGCCTGGAGGCCCATCGTCCCGGAGAACTGGGCGAAGTTGAGCATCCAGTGGATCTTCCAGTGGCGATCGTGGATGTCCATCGCATCCTCGAGGATGGTGGCCCACTCCAGGAGGTCGATCTCGTCCCAGCGATCGATCTTCTCTTCGAGGTAGTCGAAATTGCGCTGGATCTCGGGGACCAGGCGGTTCCGCCACCAGCCGTCGAACTCACGGCCGTAGACCGGCAGCACGTTGCCCAGGTAAGCGCCGATCTTGCCGGGGTAGGCCGGGTCGGTGGTCGGAACGCGGGCCCCGTAGCGGTTGCCGTACTCCTCGCCGTCCACGATGCAGTCGGCATCAGCCGGGACCGCTGCCGTGAACAGATAACCGTTGACATTCTTGGCGATCCAGTCCGCGGCGAACGGCGTTCCGAAGCGGCGGAACATGTGGTCGCAGGTGAGCCACCAGCCACCGATGTCGAAGTACATCGGAGACAGGGGGTGCGGGCAGTGCAGATCGTCGTAGACCCAGAACAGCTGCTTCTCGGCCTCGCTGTCCCACTTGACGGGGAACTTGTCGTCCCCGAGGAACTGCTTCACTACCTTGCTCGTGTCGGCCATTCCGACCGGCTCCTTTCCTAAGCGCCTGTGTCTCGCGGGCCGCGTCCTACGGCCCGGCGATGGCTTCGACTGGCTGCTGCGCTGCCTCCTTGGGCTCCGGTGCCGATCCCTCCTGCTCGGGCCTCCCCCGGCGGGCCCACGCCTGGTAGTGCTCGTCCAGGCGTGCCGCCATCGCCGCGGCGAAGGCAGGGTCGTTGATGTGCGTGCCTAACTCCACCACCTCGATCCGGGGATCGAGGCCGGCCTTCAAGCCGGCGACCAGCGCGGCATCGGCCGCGGGGTCGTAGAAAACTCCCCCCTCCACCCCGATCGCCGAGAACCCGCGGAGCGGGAGGAACACCGTCAGGGGTCCCGTGGCCCCGTTCAGCTTCTCGGCCATGATCCGGCCCAGTTCGGCGCACTCCTCGGGACTGGTGCGCATGAGGGTAACCGCCGGGTTGTGCCGGTACAGATGACGGCCGCGGAAGCGCTCCGGGACCGATCCGGGGGGACCGAAGTTGACCATGTCGACTGCACCCGGCGCCACCACTTGCGGCAGGCCCAGCCTCCCCGCCACTTCCAGGCGGTGCGGCCCGGCCGAGCCCAGCCCTCCCAGGAGGTCGTCGGCCAGTTCGGCGGCGGTCACGTCGAGCACCCCGGTGATCAGGCCGGCCTCCATCAGAGACTCCATGGCCATCCCGCCCGACCCGGTGGCGTGGAAGACGAGCACCTCGTACCCCCACTCCTCGAGCCGGTGCCGGGCGGCCTCCACGCAGGGGGTGGTGTTGCCGAACATGGTGGCGGCGAGTCGCGGCCTGCCGCCGGGGCGAGGGACGAAACCGGCGAAGTGGTGGGCCATCCCGGCCATCGCCGCCGCGGCATTGCTCAGGATCCGCTCCGAGATGGCGTTGATCCCGGCGATGTCCACCACGGAGTACATGAGGGTGAGATCCGAGATGCCCACGTAGGCCCGGGTATTGCCCGAGGCGACGGTGGACACGAGCAGTTTGGGGAGGCCGAGGGGCAGGCCCCGCACTGCCCGGCTGAAGAGCGACGAGCCGCCGGAGCCGCCGAGGCCGAGCACCCCGTGGAGCCGGCCATCGGCGAAGAGGCGCTCGAGCACGCTTGCCGCCCCTTCCGCCATGGCGGCCACCGCGGCGCCCCGGTCGCCGGCGGCGGCCAGGGCGGCCCGTTCCTCGCCGGCGGCGCGCGCCACTTCATCGGCCGTGACATCGGCGGTGGCTCTAGGAGGGCCCACGATGCCGGCATCCACCAGGATCACATCACAGCCGGCCGCCAGGACCTGCTGCCGGATGAAGGCGTACTCCCGCCCCTTGGTGTCGAGGGTGCCGAGGAGTGCGACCAGGGGCACGGCTAGCGGGCCCCCGCGAAGTGGTACGAGGCCCGGGGCACTAGTAGGGTGCGCCCGGGCGCAGCGCGAGCTGCGCCCCATGTCGAGGTCATCCGGCCCAAACCGGGGCGAGAGGACGGCAGCACGAGGGACATGCCTCCAATGGCTCAGTTGCGGACGACTATCCTCGATAATCGATTGAAACACTACCACCACGGAGAAGCCCGTGCCGATGCCTCGAAGTGGGACCCGCCAGGCCGGTAACGGCTGCCCCGCGCTGGGCCCCGCAGCCGTCTCCCGGAGACGGTGCCGGCGCGGCCCGGAAGGGGCTCTCCGTCCGACGAGCAGAGGGAGCATCGCTTGATGTCGACGCCCACCGGCACCATTGAGATCACCGAGGCCACGCGTCTGCTCCTGTACCAGAGCATGCTGCGCTGCCGCGGCCTCGAGAAGAAGGCCTACGACCTGTTCATGGAGGGCCTGGTCCAGGGCACGACGCATCTCGGCCTCGGGCAGGAAGCGGTGGCGGCGGGCTTCGCCGCCGTGCTGCGGCCCGACGACATGTCCTTCGGCACCTACCGGGGCCACAACCACATGCTGCTCCGCGGCATGTCGATGGCCTCCATCCTCGGTGAATGCGCCGCCCGCGCCATCGGCTGCTGCGGAGGCAAAGGCGGCTCGATGCACATCACCGACGTCACCAAGGGGGCCATGGGCTCCTATGCCATCGTCGGCGCCCACCTTCCGGTGGCGGTAGGGGCGGCCTGGGCGGGGGCGGTGCGCGGGACCGGGCAGGTGTCCCTCTGCTTCTTCGGCGACGGCACTACCAACATCGGGACCTTCCACGAGGCGGTGAACCTGGCTGCGGTATGGAAACTGCCGGTGGTGTTCGTCTGCGAGAACAACCTCTACATGGAGTACACCGCGATCTCGGCGGTCATCCCGGTGAAGCACCCCGCCGCCGATCGGGCGAGCGCCTATGGGCTCGAGCCCATCATCGTGGACGGGAACGACCCCGACGCCGTCTACGAGATCGCGGTGAGCACCGTCGAGCGGGCCCGGCGCGGTGAAGGACCTTCCCTGGTGGAGGCGCTGACCTACCGGCACAAGGGCCACTCCCGCGCCGACCCCGGCAAGTACCGGCCCGACGAGGAAGTGGCTGCCTGGATGGCCCGCGACCCGCTGCCCCTCTACCGGGCGCGGCTGGAGAGCCTGGGCTTCCCGGCAACCGTACTCGACGAGATGGAGCGCCTCGTCAAGGTCGAGGTCGAGGAGGCCGCCGACGCGGTACGGATCGCTCCCCTGCCGAACCCGGCGACGCTGCTGACCGACCTTTGGGCTAATGGAGGCTCGGAATGGCGGAACTGACCTACCGCAATGCCATCGCCCGCGGTATCGGGCAGGAGATGGAACGCGACCCGCGCGTGGTCTTCATCGGCGAGGACATCGGCGCCGCCGGCGGCGTCTTCAAGACCACCGTCGGCCTCCTCGAGCGGTTCGGGCCCGACCGGGTGCGGGACACCCCGATCTCGGAGCAGGCGATCATCGGCGGGATCATGGGCGCCGCCATGAACGGGCTGCGCCCGATCGGCGAGCTGATGTTCAGCGACTTCGTGGGGGTGGCCTGGGACGGCATCGCCAACCAGATCGCCAAGACCCGCTACATGACCGGCGGCCAGGTCAAGCTCCCCCTGGTCATCCGCACGGCCAACGGCGGCGGGACCCACTTCGGAGGCCAGCACTCCCAGAGCGTGGAGAACTGGCACATGATGATCCCCGGCCTCAAGGTCGTGGCCCCGGCCACCCCGCGCGACGCCGTGGGGCTCATGGCGGCCGCGGTGCGCGACGACGACCCGGTGGTCTACCTCGATCACAAGAGGCTGTACGGCCTCAAGGAAGACGTCCCCGACGGAGAGATCCTGGACGTCCTGGGCAAGGCCGTGATCCGGCGGCCCGGATCGGACGTGACCATCGTGGCTCTGGCCGCCATGGTCCACGTCGCCCTCGACGCCGCCGGCCGCCTCGCCGAGAAGGGGGTCTCCGCGGAGGTCATCGACCTGCGGACCCTCGTTCCCCTCGACACCGCCGCCATCCTGGAGTCGGTGTCGAAGACGGGCCATCTCTTCACCGTCGAGGAGAACCCCCGGCTTTGCGGCTGGGGCGCCGAGATCGCCTCCATCGTGGCCGAGGAGCGCCTGTGGGATCTCGACGGCCCGATCGTGCGCATCACCACCCCGCACATCCCCCTGCCCGCCGCCGCGGACCTGGAGGACCTGGCCATCCCGTCGGTGGAGCGGGTAGTGGAGACGGTGCTGTCCAAGACGTAACACACAGCAACAAGGGAACCAGCATCATCGCCCTGGGGTCTGCGGTACGGCGAGTTGCGATGATGCCCCGGGCCTGTTGAGGCGTGTTCTGGGGCGGCGTCGAGGCGAGGGCCGGCGCGACCGGCCGAAGAGAAGAAGAAGCAGCAGCAGTCCGGAGGAGGACTTGGTGAACGAGTATCGGATCGCAGTCATCCCCGGCGACGGCGTCGGGACGGAGGTATCCGCCGAGGCCGAGCGGGTGCTGCTGGCCGCCGCCCGCCGCTTCGGCTTCGGCGCAAAGACGGAGTGGTTCGACTGGGGTTGTGACCGCTACCTGAAGGACGGGGCGATGATGCCCCCCGACGCGCTGGACACCCTGTCCCGCTTCGACGCCATCTTCCTGGGCTGCATCGGGGATGCCAACAAGATCCCGGACCACATCTCCCTCGAGATGCTGCTCGGGATCCGCAAGGGCTTCGACCAGTACGTGAACCTGCGCCCCATTCGGCTCTACCCGGGGATCGCCACCCCGCTGCGCACCGCCACCCCCGAGACGGTGGACTTCGCCGTGGTGCGGGAGAACACCGAGGGCGAGTACTCCCGGCTCGGCGGCATCTTCAAGGGAGGCACGCCCGACGGCTTCGCCGTGCAGACCGGGGTCTTCACCCACAAGGGCATGTCGCGGATCATGCGCTATGCCTTCGATCTGGCCCGTTCCCGTCGCAAGTTGGCGGGCGGCGCCGACGGCAAGGTGGGCAAGGTCACCAACTGCTCCAAGTCGAATGCCCTCAACTACTCCATGGTCTACTGGGACCAGGTGTTCGACGAGGTGGCCGCCGGCTACCCGGATGTGGCCACCGACAAGGCGTTCGTCGACGCCATCACGATGTGGTTCGTCAAGAACCCGGAGTGGTTCGACGTGATCGTGGCTTCGAACCTGTTCGGCGACATCATCACCGACCTGGGCTCCATGCTCCAGGGCGGGATGGGCTTTGCCGCCGGAGGCAACATCGACCCGGAACGCCGCTACCCGTCGATGTTCGAGCCGATCCACGGTTCGGCTCCAAAGTACACCGGGCAACGCCGGGTCAACCCCATCGCCTCCGTCGAAGCGATGCGCATGCTCGTGGAGCACATCGGCGAGCAGACCGCGGCAGACGCCATCGGCGACGCGGTCAAGGCTCTGCTCACCAAGGGCGAGGTCAAGACCCGGGACATGGGCGGCACCAACACCACCGACGAGGTCGGCCAAGCCATCGCGGGCCTCGTCGCCGCAGGAGACAAGAAGTAGCGACCGGCAAGGGATCTGGTCTCGTGACGGGCCGCCGGTCGACGACCAGGGCAGCCCGTCGCCGGGCCACTGAGGAGAGTGAATGATCAAGAGACTGAAGTACTTCGTGGGGGGCGAGTGGCGCGATTCGGCCACCGGCGAGTGGTACCCCATCACCAACAGCAGCACCGGCGAGGTCATGGCCGAGGCGCCGCGCTGCACCCCCGAAGAGGTCAGCAGCGCCGTAGCGGCGGCGGCAGCGGCCTTCCCAGGCTGGCGCGATACCCCGCTCCCCACTCGGGTGCAGGTCATGTACCGTCTCAAGGAGCGGCTGGAGGCGAACCTCCACGAGTTGGCCGTGCTCACCTCCACCGAGATGGGCAAGACCTATGCCGAGGCGCGGGGCGACATCCTCAAGGTCATCGAGGTGGTCGAGCTGGCCTGCGCCCTGCCGGTGACCATGCAGGGCGACTCGCTGATGAACGTCTCCCGCGGGTTCGACACGGTCACCTACCGGGAGCCCCTGGGGGTCTTCGTAGGGATCGCCCCGTGGAACTTCCCCGGCATGATCCCCATGGGCTGGATGATGCCCCTGGCGATCACCACCGGGAACACCTTCGTCCTGAAGGCCGCCTCGCCGGTGCCGCAGACCTCGATGCGCATCGCCGAGCTGCTCCACGACGCCGGCCTCCCCGCCGGCGTCTTCAACCTGGTCACCTGCTCCCGGCATGAGGCGGAGCAGCTGTTGACCCACCCCGAGGTGCGGGGCGTCAGCTTCGTCGGCTCCAAGAAGGTGGGCTGGCACGTCTACCGCACGGCGGCGGCAGCCGGCAAGCGGGTCCAGGCGCTGACCGAGGCCAAGAACCACGCCCTGGTCCTGCGCGACGCCCCGATCTACGCCACCGCCCAGCGCATCGTGAACTCGTCCTTCGGCTGCGCCGGGCAGCGCTGCATGGCCCTGCCCGCCATCGCCGTCGAGGAGGAGATCGCCGACGACCTGGTCAAAGCGCTGATCGAAGTGGCCTCGGCTCGCAAGATGGGCCCCGCGTGGGAGCCTTCCACCGAGCTGGGCCCCCTGGTGGACGCCGAGCACAAGGCGTTCGTCACCGGCTGGATCGACAAGTCGGTGTCCGAAGGCGCCCGGCTGGTCCTCGACGGACGCGGCGTCAAGGTCCCCGGCTGCGAGGGCGGCTTCTTCGTCGGCCCGACGATCTTCGACCACGTCGCCTCCGACATGTCCTGCGGCTGGGAGGAGGTCTTCGGCCCCGTCCTGTACATGAAGCGGGTGAAGGGCTTCGATGAAGGCATCGAGCTGATCAACTCCAGCGAGTTCGCCAACGGCGCGTCGGTTTTCACCCGCAGCGGCTACCACGCTCGCGAGTTCGCCCGCCGCATCCACGGCGGCATGGTGGGGATCAACGTCGGCATCCCGGTGCCGATCTCGGTGTTCCCCTTCAGCGGCCACAAGAACTCGTTCTACGGCGACCTGCACGTCATGGGACGCGACGGGGTGGCCTTCTTCACCGAGACCAAGGCCGTCACCAGCTACTGGTTCGACGAGGCCGACCTGCGCGGCGACAAGGTCGGCACCTGGGAAGGGACCATCAACCGGATCTGACCGGATCGAGACGGACGATCATCGTGCCCCGGCCGCCCGCCGGGGCACGATCGCGTTGAGAACGCGCATCAATAGGCCCCGGGGCATCATCGCCATCGGCCGTTCTGCGGACTCCAGGGCGATGATGCTGGTTCCCCTATGGACGCGTGTTCTGAGACCGCCCGCGGACCGCAGCATCACATGCGATCGAGCATCTCCCCCGCGGCCCGGAAGGCTGAGGCGCCGAGCTTGAGCACCGGCACGCCTGGATCTTCGTGCTGCGTGCCGCTCATCGAGGCCTGGGCGAAGATGACCGAGTCCACCGGGTGCTCCCGTACCAGTTTCAGGACGGCGTCCGACACCAGGCTGTCGTGGGCCGCGGTGTCCCCTCGGCCGCGAGCCTTGAAGGCCTCCTCCTCCACCGCGATGGTGATGCTCAGGTCGTCCCTGGTCAGGCCCCGCTTGGCGGCGGCCGCCAGCAGTGGCTCGATGATCTGGGCCGGGCTGGTCGGGAGGGTGCCGATGATCCCGATCCGAGTCCCCAGGTCGAGGGCCTCTTCCACGAGCGGCTCGGTGATGCACAGCGTGGGCAGGCCGGTGAGCCGCCGCACGTGGGTCATGCCCTCCCCCATCGAGGTGCAGGTCAGCAGCAACAACGCCGCCCCGGCCTGCTCGGCTTCACGGACATAGCTCAGGAGCCGGGCGGCCGTCCCCGGCGTGACCCTCCCGGCCGCCATGGTGTCGGCCAGGAGGCTGGTGTCGAGCATGGTCTGGATCTCGACGTCGGGGTGCGCCGCCAGGAACTCCTTCTCCAGCGGGGCGGAGATGTGGTTCATCACGAACGGCATGGTGTGCAGCAGGAACAGGCGCTTCTTGGGGGCCATGTGTGTTCGGTCTCCTTGGTCTCGCCGGCCGCCGCTTCAGAGCCGGGGGCTCGGCACCACTTCGTTGCGAATCGTCCCGATGCCCTCCACCTCCAGCTCCACGACATCGCCCACCTGCAGCCAGCGCTGCAGCGCGGAGGTGAGGCAGGTTCCGTGGTCGCAGGTCCCCGAGGCGATGAAATCGCCGGGGTACACGAACTCCTCCTGGGAGATGTACTCCAGGATCCGGGAGAACGAGTGAGTCATCCCCGAGGAGTGGTCGTCGACCACCACCTCGCCGTTGACCCGGGCCACCATGCGGAGGTTTGCCGGATCGATCTCGTCCAGCGTCACCAGGCAGGGGCCCATGATGTTGGCTCCCTCGAAGTTCTTGCCCTTGGCCGGCCCCAGGAACAGGTCCATCTCCTGCCACTGCACATCGCGGGCCGAGACGTCGTTGTAGATGGTGATGCCGGCGATGTAGCGCTCCGCCTCGGCTGCGGGGATGTTGATGCCCTTGCGGCCGACGTAGACCCCAAGCTCGAACTCGAAGTCGAGCTGCTCGGTGAAGCGCGGCTTGACGATCGGGTCGTAGGGCCCGGCGGTGATGGCGCCGCTCTGGTGGAAGTAGGGCGGGAACTTGTAGAAGTTCGCCGGCGCCGGTGCGTCCGGCGGCACGTCTGCGATCCGCCGGTCTCCCGACACACAGGCCCGGCCGAACCGCACATGGCCCAGGAAGGCGCTGGCGTCACGGACCAGGGGCGGCCGAGGCACCGGAGCCAGCAGTTGCACCTCGGAGAAGTCGTAGGCCAGCCGCGCCCCGCCCGGGCCGTGG
>Ga0172371_10010307_pt1 | contig 12645 bp, 21 predicted proteins | sample Lak12m_FD_114543 | JGI IMG/M metagenome (GOLD analysis project Ga0172371, IMG submission 114543) | Freshwater microbial communities from Kabuno Bay, South-Kivu, Congo - kab_022012_12m | ecosystem: Environmental > Aquatic > Freshwater > Lake | place: Democratic Republic of the Congo: South-Kivu... | reverse complement strand
GCAGCTCCTCCAGCTTCGCCTCGATCACAGCCGTGGTCTGGCCCTGTCGTCGAATTCGTCGTACCTTCTTCCCCATGGGTGGCCCCTCCTTGCTTCGATGCGATGTTGCTATCGCCGAGCTTCACATCGGTATGGGGAGTCGCCACCCAAATTTCAACTGAGATTAGCATTCCGTCCCGGTCCGGCAGGAAGGTCGCCGCACGGCAGAATCGCTCAGCGCCGGCCGGTCACGGCGAACGTTCGGCCGACTGAGCTGGCATTGCGCACAACGACACCGCGGGTCGTCGCGTTGTTGCTCGTCGCGAACACGGTCGCCATCGTCGCGGGCGCCCTCGCCCTTGGCGGAACGAGCACTCATGGGATCCAGCGGCCAATCTGGCTTCCGCCGCTCTGGCTTCGTAGCACGATCCCGCTCGCCGTGGCTGGGGGCCTCTGGTTCGAGGAGCGATGGGCTTGGTGGATTGCTGTCACGATGTGTGCCGGACTACTTCTTTGGACCGGAGTCGCTTCCTTCCTATTGGCGCTCGGCGGATACTTCAGTGGAGACGGCGTAACGTTAGCCACCTTGCACCTCGCCCTATTGGTCGCGACGTGGCTGGCGGCCTTCGGGCTACTCCTGTCCCGCTCAGGTCGGACTATAGGGCTCGGCAGCACGCGCCGGATAACCCGCCGATGAACCTGACGAGTCTTGCCGGCATCCGCAGCTCATCGGCACGTTCGGCGGCGAACGATAGCGATGCTAGGATCTTATCGTGACGTTCGAATGGGACCCGAAGAAAGCTGCGGACAACCTCCGCAAGCACGTCGTAGCTTTCGAGGAAGCTGCCTCCGTCTTCGTGGATCCCATTGCCCGAACCTTTCCAGACCCTGACCACTCAACATCCGAACACCGCGAGATCACGATAGGCCACTCCACGAGCGGGCGAGTTCTTTTCGTTGCCCACACCGAACGCATGGGCCGCTATCGGATCATCAGCGCACGTCGCGCAACGCCGCGCGAGAGAAAGCAGTATGAGCAAAGCAAAAGCCAAAGATGAGCTCCGCCCCGAGTATGACCTCGAAGCTCTTGGTCACGGGGTTACCGGGAAATACTTTCGCCAGGCGCTCGCCGGAACGAATCTCGTGCTACTGGAACCGGACGTCGCCGACGCGTTTCCAGACGCCGAAGCAGTGAACCGAGCTCTCCGGTTGCTGATCGATGTCGCCGCGTCCAATCCTCCTCCGGCCAGGCGCCGAACAAGCCGTTCCAGCCGGCCGCGGCCAGCGGCCGTTGTCGCCAAACCAAAGCGTGGAAGTGTTGGCCGCGGCAGCTGAACGGCAGCGTTCGGCTGCCAGTGCGTTGCGCAAGGATGTGCCGATGAACAAGTGGTCAACGGTCCACTGCGAAGAATGCGGCTGTGAGATCTTCGTTCACGAGGACTGGGACCACACGCCGCGCTTCTGCAAGAGCTGCAAAGCCGAGCGCCAAGCCCAGTGGTACGAGCGGTCCTGCAGGCACTGCGGTGGTGCGATTCGCGTTCATCGGGACTGGGACAACGTGCCCGACTACCACAAGGAATGCGCTTGGTGCACGGTCAGCTGCGAGATCTGTGGCGGGTCGCTGGAAATCCACCGCGCCTGGGAGAACTCACCGAAGGTCCACAAGGAATGCCGGGCGAAAGAGGCCGTAAAGTGGTATGAGCGATCCTGCCGGCACTGCGGCGGTGCGATTCGCGTTCATCGCGACTGGGACAAGATACCCGACTACCACAAGGAGTGCGCTTGGTACACGGTCAGCTGCAAGATCTGCGGCGGGTCGCTGGAAATCCACCGCGCGTGGGAGAACCCACCGAAGGTCCACAAGGAATGCCGGGCGAAAGATGCCGCAAAATGGCATGAGGTCACTTGTGAGATTTGCGGCCAGCGTCTCAAAGTTCACCGCGACTGGAGCAATCCGCCCCGCTCCCACAAGGAGTGTCTCGCCGCGTACCGCCCGAAGGACGTGGCGTGCTCACAATGCGGAAAGACGTTTACCGTATCCACCGGCACCCAGCTGAAGTGCAAGCGCAACGGGTGGGACTTGCCCAAACGCTGTCCGGAATGCAAGCACGACTCCCTATTGATTAAAGGGGCCATCGGAGCCTTGCGAGACAAGTATCCGTTCCCGTTGGAGACGACGATCGAGCAGCGAGGACTGATCTTCACCGACAAGGTTGCCGTGGTCAGGAACAGGAGGACCGGAGAAATCGTGGCCGAAGTAACCATGAAGGACCAGGGGTTGATCTTTACCGAGCGCGTGGCCGTCGCGAAGGCGAAGGACAGCGGCGATGAGATCTCAAAGACCCGCGAAGGCACCACGGGTATCATCTTCCCACAGCGCACCGCAGATACCTATGATAGGCACACTGGGGCCAGGACCCACCGGACCAAGATCGTCGAGAAGGGGATCATCTTCCCTGAGCGGGTTGCCGAAACGACCAGAACCGACGATGAAGACAAACGCAAGACTGTGACCCGTATCGAAGACAAGGGCATCATCCTTCCAAGGAAGGTGGCGAGAACCGACAAGGAGTAGCCGAAATGGTCACGCGGCCGGCACAACTCGGAAGGCAACCTAACAACCGGTTGCAGCGGACGGTCCGCTTCGCGGCCCGCCGCTGAACCGGAGCGTTAGAAGCAGCGAGCGGAGATGCGATGCGCACGCAAAAGAAGATCCCGTATGGTCAACCCATCGACGTAGCATTCACGGATTGCGAAAGTGCTCTCATCTATGATCACACGTTTGCCGATCCCGAGCTCACCGCTCCGCTGGGCGCCGCCGAGCGACGCGGAACCAAGTTCATTGCAAGATACACGCTTGATGACCTGGATGCGTTGCTCGGCTTCGTCGCGGCAGAGGCAAACCACACCAAGGATCGGAAGCTGGAGAAGCAATTGCGCGCCATCTTCGCGCGGTTGTCCGAGGGAATGGGACGCTACGATGACGGCCAGCGGCAGAGTAGCTTCTAGAAAGAAACTAGTCCACGGGCTTGACGCATAATAGAGAAACCGACCTCAATGCCGACGCCGCTGCTATCCTACTCCAGTTTCATCCGAAAGGGTCGGCCGAAGGCCGGTGGGGAACTAACCCGCCGCTGGATCGGACCGCGGGCATGGGCCGCGCCGTTTGGATCGAACCCTTGCGCTGTACCCGCGGCCGCTCAACGCCAAGTCGTTATACGTCTAAACACGCGGACTGGATGCAGGGTCGTAATGAGGGTAGCCTGTGGGAACGATTCAGACGACGGCCGAGGTGAAGCCACGATGGAACCCGCGCTTGAAAGAGAACTTCGCGAACAGCTGGAACGCCTAGCCCCCGAAGGCCAGCGAGAGGTACTCGCCTACGCGAGGGCCTTGGCGGTGCGGCCCAGTTCCTTACCAAAGAACCTCGTGCGCTTTGCCGGCACGATAGATTCGGCCGATCTGGCTGCCATGAGCGCCGCGATCGAGGCTGGGTGCGAACAGATCAACGTCGATGAATGGTAGATTCGTTCTCGACACCAACGTCGTTATTGCGCTTTTTCAAAGCGACTCTTCCGTCCTGCATCGCTTGGACGCAGCAAGTGCGGTTTATGTACCGGCCGTAGTCCTTGGCGAGATCTACTACGGCGCCTACAAGTCTCAGCGTCCCGCGTCCAATCTCGACCGTATCGCTCAATTCACCGCTTCCTGCGCGGTCCTCGTATGCGACGACAACACGGCGCAGCACTACGGTCGCATCAAGAACCGACTCCGTGAAATCGGTAGGCCAATTCCAGAGAACGACATTTGGATCGCAGCAATCGCCGCGCAGCATGACTGTGCAGTAGCATCACGAGACGAACACTTTCATGGGATGGATGAAATTCTTGCCGAAGCGTGGTGATGCAAGAGTGCGCGCGGATCGTATAACACCGAATGGAGCAGGCCGGCACGCAGGGTCTGTCTCACGTCGCGCGCCTCGCGCCGGCTGCTCATGCAATCGTTCGGCTGGTGGCCGCTGACGGTAAGACCCCGCCTCGCCTTGAGCCTGACCAATTTTATGGTCATAATCCTGTCGGATGGCGAGGGCGAAGCGGGCGTTCGAGATTGTCTACAGGCCGGCGACCGTGCGCCATCTCGACGCAATCGAGGCAAAGTACTTGGGTTTGATCCGGACCACGATCGAGGAGCAGTTGTCGCATGAACCGTTCGACGAAACGACGAATCGCAAGCCGCTCCTTCGGCAGTCTCCATTCGGAGAGAACATCTGGGAGATTCGCTTCGGCCCGCAAAACCGCTTGCGCGTCTTCTACTGTCCTGATCCGGACGAGCCTCGCCGCGTGCTCGTCGAGGCGATCGGAGTCAAACAGCGAAACCGGCTCACGATCGGTGGTCAGGAGGTGAAGCATGAGAGCTAGCGTGGCGCAGGCCAAGGCGCGTTTCAGCGAGATGATCGCCGCCGCGCGCGGCGGCGAACCGGTCATCGTTACTCGCCACGGTGAGCCTGTCGTCGCCGTGGTCCCCGTGCCATTAGATCCTGACGACCGCGAGCGCTTTCTCCTCGCACATAACCCAATCTTCCGGAGTATCCTCAAGGCGTCGCGCGACAGCGGCGAACCGATTCCTCACGACGACATCTGGCACCTGGTGGCGAAACGTCGTCGTCTGGCCGAACAAGAGCCTTCCAGCCGACGGCGCACAAAGACGCGCCGCGGCTGAAGGCTGGCGTTATGCAGCTTTCTTCATGGCTCGAACAGTGACCTGAACGGCACCGCCGGCCCGGGAGACCATGTCGATTAGCGTATCAATGCTGAACAGGTCGATCTTGCCGCGAACCAAATCGCTCACCCGTGGCTGCGTGACGCCCAGGAGCTTCGCCGCACCATCCTGTGTCAGTTTCCGCTGCTTGATGATTTCGGAAAGCTTGATCATCAGATCTGCACGAATCTTGAGGCTTGCCGCCTCCTCGGGGCTGAACCCGATATCCCGGAAGACGTTACTGCCGGACTTCCCTTTCTTGCTAAGCGCCATAACTGCTACTTCCTTCGAGACTTCTCGGCTTCTCGGCTACGCCGAGCCACAAGTTCCCGATATCTCGTCTTTCCGATCTCGATGTCCGCTCGGGACGTGTTCCGTGTCTTCTTCTCGAACGCGTGGAGGACGTAGACTGCCTCCGCAAACTTCGCTACGTAGAGCAGCCGATGTTCCCGGCCCGTTCGAACACGGATTTACCGAACACCTTCGCCAGCCGAGGTCATCGGCTTCCAATCCGTTGGGTCCAGGCCGAGTTGAACCCGGTACACATCGTAGCCAGACCGTGCCCGCGCATTGTCTGGGAACGCGCGAAGGTCCTTCTTGGACGTACCTTCCCAGCGGGCAGGTTTCATCGTCGGCACACATACAAGAGCTTGTATGTTCATGCAAGGGCTGGCATAACAACGCCCTCAAGCTGCCAGCGGCCGCCGGCGCCGCGTTGCGAGCGCGTTGCGTCAGCGTGGCGGCCGCTGCAGCTTACGGCAATCGTTAGCGTGCAAGAGGGCGAGGACTGAGATGCCGACGATCCTTCGCGTAGGTTCCTACCGCTTCCACTTTTACGCGAGCGACCAGCCGGAGCCGATCCACGTGCATGTCGAGGGGCGCGGGGGAAGCGCGAAGTTCTGGCTTCGGCCGCCTCGGTTGGCGGCGAGTCGCGGTCTCTCCCGGCCTGAGCTATCCCGTCTCGCAGGCATCGTTGCCAAGCACCAGGAGCAGTTCGTGAGGGCGTCGAATGAATACTTCAAAGATTGATCCAGTCCAGGCGCTGGCAGTTGCCGTCAGGATTGCGGGTGATGCGCTTGTCGTCGATCTGACCGATGGGCGAACAGTGACCGTACCGCTGGGCTGGTATCCTCGCTTGGCCTACGGGAGCGCGAGTGAACGCCGCAAGTGGAGGCTCATCGGAGCCGGCGAGGGAATCCATTGGCCTGATCTCGATGAAGACATCAGCGTGGAGGGACTCCTCGCTGGTCGGCCGTCTGGAGAGAGTCAGAAATCGTTGGAGCGGTGGCTCCAGAGTCGCGGGCCTCGCGCTAACACGCGGATGCAGCCGGCGCGCGCAAAGGCCGGTAGGTCTGTCGCGCGTCGGAGCGCGCGCGGCTGATCCGCGGCTGAGCGCCGTCGTTCGGCGGCACCGCTTGATTGAACATACGAATAGACGTATAAGGGGCATTGCGTGAAGACCGTCGTCTTCATCGGATCCGTCGGCGGGGATCTGGCGGCGTTCCCGCGGGATGCACGTCGCCGTGCTGGCCACGAGCTGTTCATGATTCAGATGGGTCGGAATCCGGCAGACGTCAAGCGATTTCCCGAAGTAGGGCCAGGCGTGTGCGAAATTCGGGAAAGATCGCGCTGGCGCATTTCGCGTCATGTACGTGGCAACCTTCCGTGACAAGATCTACGTCCTGCACGCCTTTCAGAAGAAGACGCAACAGACGGCGCGGGCGGACATCGAGTTGGCACAGCGTCGCTATCGCAGCCTGGAGGTTGGCTAATGAAGAAACGCTCCATTCGGATGACACAAAGCTCCGGGAATGTGTTTCGCGACCTTGGTTTCCCCGAGCACGAAGCGACGGTCATGCTTCTGCGCTGCGAACTGGCGGAAGCGCTTCGCCGGTGGATCGAACGCGAGGGGCTGACGCAGGCCCAGGCCGCCAAGAAGCTTGGAATCGCCCAGCCACGCGTATCGGAGATCACGCGCAACAAGATCGACAAGGTCTCTCTGGACTACCTGGTGGGACTCTGCGCCAAGGCCGGGCTCACCATACGAATGCGGCTGGCCGCGTAGGCCGAACAGCGCATGGAGCAGCCCGGCATGAACCGCAGCGCCACGATCGAACCGCCTCGCGCCGACTGCTCATGCGAGCGTTATGCGAATGGAGGTTCGTGATCCATGCCTGAGATCTCACGCTTTCTCGGCATCGTCATCGCAATGTACTATCGAGAACATGCCCCACCGCACTTCCACGCGAGTTACCGTGAACTTGAGATCCGCGTTAACATCCAGACGGGTGAGATCATGACGGGCCGGTTTCCGCCACGCGCGCGGCAGGTCGTGCTCGAGTGGCTTGAACTGTATCGCGAGGAGCTACTCGAGGACTGGGAGCTTGCGCAGAAGCGCAAGCCACTCAAGAAGATCGAACCGTTGGAGTAAGTGCAATGACACCACAACTACTCGAAGCGCGGTACATCGAAGGATATCGGATCGCTGTCGCGTTCGCTGATGGTACCTCTGGCGAAATAGACCTGGAGACGGAGCTTTGGGGAGAGGTCTTCGAACCGCTTCGGAATCCCGACCAGTTCAAGACTTTCCGCGTTGATCCAGAACTGCACACGCTGGTCTGGCCGAACGGTGCGGATTTGGCGCCCGAGTTCCTCTATGACCAGGCGCGCGCATAACAACGCATGGAGCAGGCCGGCATGCACCGCTGCGCCATGATCGGTTGGCCTCGCGCCGGCTGCCCATGCCATCGTTGTAAGCAGCGAGCGGAGATGCGATGCGCACGCGAAAGAAGATCCCGTATGGTCAACCCATCGAAGTAGCATTCACGGATTGCGAAAGTGCTCTCATCTATGATCACACGTTTGCCGATCCCGAGCTCACCGCTCCAATGGACGCCGCCGAGCGACGCGGAACCAAGTTCATTGCAAGATACACGCTCGATGACCTGGATGCGTTGCTCGGCTTCGTAGCGGCAGAGGCAAACCACACCAAGGATCGGAAGCTGGAGAAACAATTGCGCGCCATCTTCGCGCGGTTGTCCGAGGAAATGGGACGCTACGATGACGGCCAGCGGCAGAGTAGCTTCTAACCCGCCGCTGGATCGGACCGCGGGCATGGGCCGCGCCGTTTGGATCGAACCCTTGCGCTGTACCCGCGGCCGCTCAACGCCAAGTCGTTCGACTGGACAAGTGGGATCTGGTGAAGCGGCGGCGTAGGATAGCATCGTGAACTTCGAATGGGATCCGACGAAGGCCGCCGCAAATCTGAAGAAGCATCGCGTCAGCTTCCAGGAGGCGTCGACGGTGCTCTATGATCCCCTATCGACGACATTTCCAGACACCGGCGGTTCATCTGAACCGCGCTTCGTGACCATCGGCGTCTCGGTACAAGGGCGACACCTCGTCGTCGTTCACACCGAACGGCGTGGTTGCTTGCGCCTCATTAGCGCGCGGCGCGCGACTCGCAACGAGAGACAATTCTATGAAGAAGAGTAACCGCACAAAGGAAGATGATTTGCGTCCCGAATACGACTTTGCGGCGATGAATGGCGGGGTGCGCGGGAAGTACGCGGCGCGCCTTCGTAAAGGTAGCAATCTTGTCCTTCTCGACCCCGACATCGCCACGGCTTTTCCCTCGACGGCTTCGGTCAACGAAGCCCTGCGGGGAATGTTGGATACGACAAAGGCGGTCATGCGCTCAGGAGGCCTGCCGAACAAGGCGCTGCAGCCGCCGAGCCGCGCCAAGCGCGGTGTGAAAGCGCGAACACCTGTACGCGCGGCTCGCGGCTGAGCACCGTCGTGCGGCGGCAGACAGCGCGCCCTGGTAGGCGCAGAGTGGCATGTACTTCGAGATCATGAATCCACTCGGCAACATCGAAACGTTCGCCGTCGGCTCGTCAATTCGGGACCTTCCGCGACTTCGTCGCCTGTATGGACCGGGCCGCTGGCGCAAACGCAAGGTGATTGAGGCGTCCGAGGAGACGAGGCAGAATCTCCGTTGGTGGAGGTTTCGACATGAAGTTGACGATACCGCTGGGCGAGATGACTACGGTCGAGAAGTTGCAGGCAATCGAGGCTATCTGGGCGGATCTTCAACGTGCTCCTGAAGAAATCACTTCTCCTGGGTGGCACGCGGACGTGTTGGCGGCCCGTGAAGATCGCGCTCGGCAAGGAACGTCGCGCTTCTCCGACTGGAGCACAGCGAAGTCAAGGATTCGCGAGAAGGCGTAATGCGCGTCGAGATCCTCGACTAAGCCGAGCGGGATCTCGTTGACGGCGCTGTCTTCTACGACGCACAAGATCCGGGCTTGGGCCAGTACTTCCTGGATTCGCTCTTCTCCGACATAGACTCGCTGTAGCTGTACGCCGGGATCCATTCCTTGCGCTTCTGATACCATCGGCTTCTATCCAAACGCTTCCCGTACGCGGTCTACTACCGAGTCGAGGGTACCGTCGCCCGCGTGTGGGCCGTCCTCGACTGTCGGCAGGATCCGGAGAGGATCGCGAGTCGGCTCACACGGGATCGATCATGACGGCGCGCACCCATGACGCGAAGCCGAACGACCGGTCGCGGCGGACGGTCCGCCGTGCGGCTCGCCGCTAAACCGGAGCGTTAGGCTGACGTACGGGAGAACACAGGTGTCCGAAAATGAAGCCAAGAGCTTGAGCGCGGCGCCGGCAAGAACCGCCGACGACATCCGCGCAGAGTACACCGCGATCTCTGCCTACTTCGGCACTGTCATCAACTTCCGCTTTACGACGCTTGGGTTCTTCTTGGCGGCGCTGAACGCGCTCGCGAGCCAAGCGAACCGGCGAATCCCAGTCAAAGGCCTCCAGGGTGTGGTCGTGTTCGAAGCCGGCCTTTTACAGTCGAAGCTCCAGGCCCTTGTGATCGCGTCTGTCAATCTCGTCTTGCTGGACGAGTTCGAGTAAGTCATCCAGCGGCAGTTTTGTCTTGACGGCGTAGGTGGCGCGATCTGGCAGGGTTGCCAAGATCACCGACAAGCGCAGGCGTTTCAGTACAGTCTCAAGAGACGGCTTCGATTCCATCGATGATCTCCTGGGTGGTTGCGGTTTGGACTACTGTTGTTGGTTCGGATGCGGCGGCGTGACGGGAACTCGCTGCGGGACGGGCGAAGCGAAGCGGGTGCTGGACGACCTTGGTGGCGTGAGGCGAGGCCGAGGGCGCGGCGGCTTCGGTTTCAAGCGCACGCTCGACTATCTTGCGGAGGCGCGGCACGCTGATGAGCTCGAAGGCCAGCGCACGTTCGCAGGCAGCTTCGACGCGGGCGCTGCCATACTTCGTGACCAGACGCACGAGCGCCTGCCCCTGACGAAGCCTGCTCCAGGGAAAGTCACCCGCGAGCAGGCGCGCGGCGAACTTGCCGATGGTCGGGCCTGCCGCGCGGGCCTGCGTGATGATCCGATCGGGATTGCGCATGGCGTACTCGGACTTGTGGCGGGGATAATCGGCGAAGTCAGTCGAACGACCTCCGGCGTCCTGAAGAGCGTGGAGCTTGATACGCTGGCCACCGTAGTAAACCCGCACCAGCCGAGAGTCTCGGCGCACGGTGACTTTCTTGCCTTTGTAGGTGAACGGGACCGAGTACAGGGCGTTGCCGACGCGAATGTGGCAATCGGGATGGACCTTGGGCTCGGCCCAGGCCGGCACATCAAAGTGCTGCGGATTGAGGATCCGGATCAGGGCAGCGCGTTCGTGCCGTTCAAACTCGACCAGCGGCTGCTTGCGGGTGGTGCCGTGCGTGCGCTGTCCGGCTTGGCCCAGACACCACTGCAGTACACGGCGCTGGACGTCGTCGCGGTCGATGAACTGCTCACCGCGAAAGAAATTCTCGCGCACGAAAGGAACTTGGTGCTCGACATGGGGCTTTTGCTGTGGGCTGCGCGCGACGGCTGCGTCGATTACGAAGCCGCGGTAGCGAGCGTACTCGTCCAAGGTACGCTGGAAGAATGGCTCGTAGCGGTCGGCCTTGATCCCCGCGGGCTCGAGATTGTCGATGATGGCGCGGCGCGTACAGCCCCCGAAGAATTCCCACGCCTGCTCGAGCCCCTCGATGACATCGACGAGTTTTTGCGAAAAGGTGACGTAGACGTACTGATGACGACTGAAGACGAGCGTAACGACGAGCGCGTGCACGAAACGCAACTTGCCGATGGCTGGGTCGTAGAGGCGACCGAGGCGTCCAAAATCGATCTCGGAAACCTCGCCCGGCTCGCAGTCGGCCATGCGCACGGTGGTGCGATGGGCACCGAAGTCGAGATGCTTTCGGACGAAGCGATGTAGCGCGCTGTAGCTGACATCGACGCCGTGGCGGCGCAGCAGGATGTGAACTTTTGTCAGCTGCAGGCCGCGCCGCGCCAGCCATGACCCGCGACAGGGTTGCCACTGCGCTTTGCTCCCGCTACCCAGGTACTCGGAGGTACCAATGCCGCAAGATCGATCCGCCGTTCCCACCGGTCTCACGCTCGACAACATCGACATCATCAGCAACCAGACCTACGCCGACCACGGCTACCCTCACGAAGCCTGGGCGCTACTACGCCGCCAGGCACCGATATTTCGCTACGAGAGACCTGGGGTCGTCCCGTTCTGGGCCGTCACCAAGTACGAAGACCTAGTGTACATCGGCAAGACCCCCGAAATCTTCGAGAACGCGCCGCGGCTGGCGGTGTTCCCGGATTTCGAGACCGCGGGCGGTCAGCCGCCCCCGGTGCGCCATCTGCTCAACATGGATCCTCCCGATCACGCAGCGTACCGGCGACTGATCAGCGGTTACTTCACTCCGCGAGCCGTACAGCGCCTGCGCGCCGGCATCGAGCAGATCACCCGCGAACTGCTCGACGAGGTGATGGGTGACGCCGAGATGCGCGACGGCGACTTCGTGCAGTTGGTCTCGGCCAGGCTTCCGCTGGCGGTACTCGCCGACCTGCTCGGCATCCCGCGCGAAGACTGGAAATTGATGTTCCGTTGGACCAACGAGACCATCGGCGCCGCCGATCCCGAGTACCGGCTCGAGGGCGAGACCGCCGAGGAAACCGGCGAGCGCGCGCGGCTGGCACTCTTCCAGTACTACGCCGACATGGTCGAGAAGCGGCGCAAGGACCCCAAGGAAGACATCATCAGCGTTCTGGCCAACGCCAAGATCGACGGCGACGACGTTCCGTGGATGGAGTTGCTGTCGTACTTCTACGTGCTGGTGGTGGCGGGCAACGAGACCACTCGCAACGCTACTACCGGAGGTCTGCTGGCGCTGCTGCACCACCCGCAGCAACTGCGCAAGCTGCGCGAGAACCCGGACCTGATCGACAAAGCGGTCGAAGAGATAGTGCGCTGGACCTCACCGGTCATTCAGTTCTGCCGTACTCCCAATCGCGACGTCGAGCTGCGCGGCCAACGCATCGAGGCCGGCCAGAACCTTACGCTGTTCTACCCCTCGGCCAACCGCGACGAGGACGTCTTCGAAGATCCGTTCAGCTTCAAGATCGACCGCGACCCCAATCCCCACCTCGCTTTCGGCATGGGCGAGCACTCGTGCCTGGGAGCCAACTTGGCGCGCCTCGAACTGAGAGCCGTGTTCGCGCAACTTCTGCCGCGGCTCGAGCACTGCGAACTGACCGGAGAACCCGACCGTCTGCGCTCGAGCTTCGTGGGGGGGATGAAGAGGCTGCCGATCCGCTACAAATTGCGCCCCGCGACTTGATCTGCGCTCGGCGGCGCGGCCGCCTGGGGCAGACCGGGAGCGCGATGCGGCGCGTGCGGCGACCGCGGGAGTTCACCCGGAGAAGCGGGATTGCCACCCGCTTCATCGAGCAGCTTTTCGATGGCGGAATCGAGTTCTCCCGCAGAGACCGCGCCTTGGGTCCGTTCGGCGGTGCGACCACGACGAT
>Ga0172371_10010306_pt1 | contig 12646 bp, 13 predicted proteins | sample Lak12m_FD_114543 | JGI IMG/M metagenome (GOLD analysis project Ga0172371, IMG submission 114543) | Freshwater microbial communities from Kabuno Bay, South-Kivu, Congo - kab_022012_12m | ecosystem: Environmental > Aquatic > Freshwater > Lake | place: Democratic Republic of the Congo: South-Kivu... | reverse complement strand
ATAGATACGGATCTGGAGTGGTAGTGAAATATAAGGTTGATAGAGACATTAAACCGACAGTAGACAGACTGTTTAAAAAATTCGGCAACCTAAGAATCGACCCGGATCCTGAGGAACTATAAATATGATTAATTTTCGTATCGAAAAAAGACTGGGAAAAAATACCGGCAAAACAATCGTTGCGATGGACGAGGTTGGACGCGGACCGATCGCTGGTCCGGTAGCGGTTGGCGCAGTATTGCTGGATTCCAGCTTCTACGCGAAAATCAAAAAAAAAGATCAATGGTGGAAGCTGGTGGACGACTCAAAAAAACTTAGCCCCAAATCGCGCAAGAAGCTATTCAACTCCATTAAAAAAAATCTGACCTTTGAAGTCGGTATGGCTTCTCAAAATATTATAGATAAATATGGAATAATAAAGGCGATTCGGCTGGCAGCAAAAAGAGCGTTAAGAAATCTGAAAGCAAAACCGGAAATAATCCTCGTTGACGGCTATAGAAAGTTTGTTGGCTCCAAAAATTGTTCCGAGAGAACTATCGTCAAAGGAGACAGCCGAATTTGGGGTATAGCTTGCGCTTCAATCGCGGCGAAAGTGATAAGGGACGATTACATGAGAAAAGCGAGCGAACTTTTTCCGCAGTATCATTTTCACCGACATAAAGGATACGGGACGGCCCTTCACATTAAATGTCTTAAACGATACGGTCCTTGTTCTTTACACCGATTCTCTTTCGCTCCCGTAAAAAATCGGGGGTTTCGAAAATCATCTTTTCAAACGAAGCGCGGAAACGCGAGCAATTAACCAGTTTTTTAAATTCCGCGATAGTGATTGACCGGCCGGATTGGATGTAATAACGTTCGCGAACCAGTCCGGCTAGATTTTTAATAACGCTGCCCCAACCTTTGATTACAACCAGAAAAACACTGACTTTGCTGCTGTTTTTAGCCACTTGAGCGGCCGGCCCACGCTTTCTGCCAAGACTTTGCATCAAATAAAAGTATCGTTTAAATGCGTTTAACAATCCGGCAAAAACCCAATAAGAAGGGAAGTCTCTCAGGATGTTAAAATATTGGTTGCGGTGGATATAGAACGATTTAAAAGTGGAGTAAGATTTCGCGGTAGCGGAATGATAATGAAGTATTTTTACTTCCGGAACGTACACGCATCCCCAATAGCGAAGACGCAATCGCCAGTCTATATCGACATCTTCGAAATAGGCGAAATAACGGGAAGAAAAAAACTCCTTTATTGGCAGATACTGGCAGTTAGATTTTTTAACTTCCGTTTTTTGGGAATCGGTCCGCAGCTGTTTTTTGCTTCTCATACCCACCGACCAGATTTTTTCTTTTTCAAAGGGTTTTCCTTCCCACCCTTTGAGAACCGCCACGTTTTCTGGAGGCAAAGCAACATCTGATAAAGCTTTTTCAAGATATAAAACGGCCGATCCGGAAGATCCAAAGACCTCTTTTTCTCTCTTAAACTTAAAAATTTTTTCTCCGACACCTCTGTTTATAGCATTTCCATCGGAAGATATTCTTATTCCGGCCGCGTCAACCCGGCCGGAAGCGTAATAATTTTCCACCAGTGGCGCGAAGCTGCCTATTTTCCAGTCCTCTCTTCGAGAAAGAAAGGGAAACAGTTTTTTGTCGACCTCGAGATTTTTTTGGTCGGAGCCGTACAGATAAGAATCGGCTTTTCGCTGGAAAGTTTCAATAAATTTTGAATCGGGAACAGTATCATTGTTTAAAAGAATAATATAATCAGGTTTCAGAAATTCGGCGGCAAAAGTTATGCCCAAGTTGTTGGGCAAAGCAAATCCCATATTTTCTTTCAAGAGAAAAACCCAAATCGGTATTTTTTTTCCAAGGACTTCTTTTGCCTTTTCGATAAAATACTCGCGCGACCCGTCTTCCGATCCATTGTCCGCGATTATAATACCGAAATCCGCAACAGTTTGTTTTCCCAGCGCCGTAAGAAGCTGTTTCGTAAGATCAAGCCGGTTCCAATTGACAGTGACAATAATAGATTTATATTTTTGATCTAGTCGCAAATTAATAAATAAATAATCAACCGATAGGATTAGCTATTTTACCTTTACGGTCTTTTATCCTGCTCACCCGGATAAATCCGCCAGCCGGAAGAATCTCAATTCCGCGCTTCTCCAATTCGTCGACAAATAAGTTCATACCCAAAGAATCGGAAGCGATGTGGGGGGCGATGACAACATTTACAAAGGATTTTTCAGCCTCTTTGCGATGCGATTCGGGCTGATGCATCGATACCACCGTTCCAACTCCGGCAGTAGCAAGATGGGAATAGATTTTTTCCGCGCCGTCTGTCCCGCCGGTAAACTCAGAAACTACCGTCCTACCGCAATGGTTCTTGGGACTGCCCGCGAAGAGTTTCGGGGCCGACCCTCTTCTCGCCGCTTCCTGATACTCAGGTATGTCAGACAGCAATCCCAGTACTTCAAAGACATATTCAGGATTTCTTTTTTCAACTTTTTTTTCAATAAAGTCAAACGATAAATTGTCGGCCGGAGTGTGGATGTTCATCAGATTTATTTTCAAAAGCCGTGCCGTATCCACAGCCAGGTAATGATTTATGGCATGGATATTTCTTCTAACCTCTTCGATTTTTCTTCTCAGCAATCCTTCAATAATGTTTATGGGTACTCCGTATTTTTTATAAACATAAAGCTGTAGTTTCATTGCTTCGCCGAGCAGGGCAAGGCTTTTGCCGGTTGGATGATGGCTGATAACCAAATCCGCCCCCAACTCTCGAGCGATCATTTGTTTTCCCTCGGTGGCATCAATAGTAACCAGAATTTTTTTGACTTTTCGTTCTCTATCGCCCACATGTATCAGTGAATCCGGATAAGGATTGGTCAATTTTTCCCGAGGAAAATACCTTTGCTCGTTTTTGGAAAGGCGGTCGAAATTACGTTTAATATGCTCTAGCTGTTTATCTATATCTTCCTGTGGACGCGGATCGGCTTGACGCCCTAATTTAATGGCTAAGTCAAAAATTTCTTGAATGGTCATGAAAATAACATTAAAATTTTCTTCATAATTTTTTATCTTACTCTTTTTTCTTTTGGGCAATATTCCGCTCTAAATAGTTTTCAATAAGCTCGTCCAAGCCACCATCCAAGACTTTATTCACGTCGGAAACGGAAAAGCCGGTGCGATGGTCTTTGACTGTGGTGTAAGGGTGGAGAACGTACGAACGGATCTGGTTGCCGAAAGAGACGTCACGATGTTCGCCGCGCAAATCGGATATTTTTTTTTGGTGTTTTTCTTCCTGCTTTTGAAAAACTTTTGCTTTTAAAATCCGTAAAGCTACCTGCTTATTTTGCAATTGGCTGCGTTCGTTCTGGCAAGTGACCGTAATGTTTGTTGGAACATGCGTGATGCGTACGGCAGAAGAAGTGGTATTCACATGTTGGCCGCCCGGTCCGCCCGCGCGAAAAGTGTCAATTTTTAAATCTTTGTCTTCTATTTGCAGTTCGTCTTCTGGAATTAGTGGAACCACTTCCACTGAAGCAAAAGATGTTTCGCGGCTTTTAGCCACATTGAAAGGCGAAAGCCTCACCAGACGGTGAATTCCGTGCTCACCCTTTAAATAACCGTAAGCGAAATTTCCTTTTACTTCGAGTTCGGCGTTTTTTATTCCAGCTTCTTTGCCCTGAGACTGGTCGGTAATTTTAGCGTTAAACCCCTTTCGTTCGAAGTAGCACAGATACATTCTCAGCAGTATTTCCGCAAAATCTTGGGCGTCCGTGCCGCCGGCACCGGATTTTATCGTAAGCACCGTGCCGCCGCGATCGTATTTTCCGGAAAACGTGAGTAATATTTCCCTTTCTTTTAGTTTCTCCACGATTTCCCCGACCTCCTTCTGCCAACTTCGTCGATTCTCCTCTAAGTCTTTATTCTCTTTTTCCGTAAAGCTTTCTAAAAATTCTTTTTCTTCTTTCAAATTATTGATTTTTCTTTCGATCTCTTGCCAAAACAAAACTTCGTCTTCTTTATTTTTTAATTCAACCATAAAAGATTTGGCTTTTTCCTGATCCTGCCAAATGTTTTCTCGCTCTAATTTCTCCTTCAAACCAAGCAGTTCTTTCTTTTGTTTTTCGAGGTCAAAGAAACTGGGATAACTTATCCCAAAGCGAGACAAGCTCTCCCCAATTAGAGTTATCGTTGTCTTCTTTAGCCATTAGGAATATCACAATTTACCTTCTATGTATCACGTTTCATGTAAGTTCCATATTTCAGTTTCGAGCCAGCAGATTTTACCAAAATGATATAATTCATGACACATATATGAAACATGAGATATCAAGTGGATATATCTTTATTTTCCGACTTCTTCAATCGTTCCTTTCATGTAAAAATCCTGCTCGTTTTTATCGTCGTACTTACCGGAAATTATAGCTTTAAATCCGGCGATAGTATCTTCCCTGCGGACATATTTACCGGGGCGGCCGGTGAATTGCTCTGCCACGCGGAAGGGCTGGGAAAGAAACTTTTGGATTTTTCGGGCTCTCGCGACTAACAGTTTATCTTCCTCGGAAAGTTCGTCCATTCCCAAAATAGCGATTATGTCTTGAAGGTCTTTATAACGCTGCAAGATTCTTTGGACTTCCCTGGCGGTATTGTAATGGTCCTCTCCCACCACGGTCGGGTCAAGAATAGTAGAAAATGAATCCAGAGGGTCTACTGCGGGATAAATTCCTAATTCCGTCAGGGACCTGGAAAGGGAAACGGTTGAGTCCAGATGCCCGAAAGTGGTAGCGGGTGCCGGATCGGTCATGTCGTCGGCTGGAACATAAACCGCTTGAATAGAAGTAATTGACCCCTTCTTCGTGGAAGTGATTCTCTCCTGCAGAGTTCCCATTTCCTCAGCCAGAGTCGGCTGATACCCGACAGCTGAAGGAATACGGCCCAGTAAAGCCGACACTTCCGAACCCGCTTGGGTAAATCGGAATATATTATCAATAAATAAGAGAACGTCCTTTCCTTCTTCGTCGCGAAAATATTCGGCCATTGTAAGTCCCGTGAGAGCCACTCTTTGACGTGCTCCGGGCGGTTCGTTCATTTGGCCGAAGACCAGTGTCGTCTGGTTCAAAACTCCGGATTTTTTCATGTCGAAATATAAATCGTTTCCCTCTCTCGTCCTCTCCCCGACTCCGGAAAAAACCGAAAATCCGCCGTGTTCGGACGCGATGTTGTGAATCAACTCTTGAATTATAACCGTTTTTCCCACTCCGGCACCGCCAAAAAGTCCCACTTTTCCACCTTTCACAAAAGGACAAATTAAGTCAATCACTTTTATCCCTGTTTCGAAAATTTCCGTTTTAGTCGATTGATCAGTAAATTTGGGTGATTCTTTGTGAATGGGCATCGCCTTCGCCCCGTTCAATTTTTCTTTTCCATCAATGGGGTTACCCAAAATGTCGAACATTCTGCCTAAAGTTTTTCGTCCTACCGGAACATGGATGGGATTTTTCGTGTTTGTTGCTTCGATTCCCCTTCTAAGTCCATCGGTAGGACCCATGGCAATGGTTCTTACTCTTCCTGCACCTAAATGTTGGTGGACTTCCAAAATCAGTTCTTCCTGCTGGTTTTGAACCAAAAGAGCGTTATAAATCGCGGGAAGCTTTCCTTTTTCTGAAAATTTTACATCTACCACCGGACCGACAACCTGAACAATTTCGCCTGATTTTACTTCATTGGTTGGCATACTAAAGAGGAAATTAATTTTAAATTATAGCTACACTCTTCTTGGTTTTTTGGGTCGGCATCCGTTATGCGGAGTTGGCGTTATGTCTTTTATGGAATTTATTAAAAGTCCGGTGTTACCCAGTGCTCGAACGGAGGCTTCCCTGCCTCCGCCCACGCCTCTAATGAAAACGTGCGCCTCCTTTATCCCGAAACGGGCAGTTTTTTCGATAACCTTTTGCGCTACTAAAGTAGCAGCGAACGGAGTGGCTTTCTTGGGTCCTTTAAAGCCCAACGACCCTGAGCTGGCCCATCCTAAAACATTACCATCAAGATCGCTTATTGTGATAGCCGTATTGTTGTAAGAGCATAAAATATAGGCTTTAGCTCTTGCCACATGGCGTCTTCTGGAAATCTTTTTGTTGGACGCGGCTTTTATGCCGACCAAATCTTTTTTAGCGGTTTCAGATTCGGTTTCTTTCGCCTCCTTTTTTATCTCTTTTACTTCTTCCTTCTTCGGTTCGCTTTTTTCGATTTTACCGTCAACATCCTTGACTTCTTTTTCCGGCTCCTCAATTTTTTCCTTTTTAACTGCCATTATTTATAAGTCGTTAGTGATTATTTAACTATGGCACGGATAGCACAAGCGCCGTCTAGGTTTTTTCCAGCTTACGCTTACCGCTTCCCATGGTGTGTCGGATATTACCTCTTATAGTGCGGGAATTAGTCTTGGTTTGCTGTCCTCTTACGGGAAGATGTCTTGAATGTCTCATTCCTCTGTAGCAACCGACTTCTTTCAACCGTTTAATGTTAGAAGTAATTTCATGGCGAAGCTCGCCTTCGGTTCTATACTGCTCTATCTCCTTTTTTAACTGGTTTACTTCTTCAGGGCTTAGACTCTTAGCCCTTTTATTTCTATCGATACCGGTTTTGTCTAGAATTTTATTGCTCAAAGACCTGCCTATCCCGTAAATATAGGTAAGGGCTATTTCAAGACGTTTATTGTCCGGTATGTTTACTCCAACTATTCGAGGCACGATAGTTAATTTAAAATTAAGAAAGAAAAATTAAAAATTTCGGTGTACCTTACTATCCCTGCCTTTGTTTATGGCGCGGATTTTTTTTGCAAATTATATAAACTTTTTTCTTGCGGCGGACCACTTTGCAGTCTCGGCAAATTGGCCTTACTGAAGCTTTAACTTTCATGACGGAATGGACTTATGGTTTACGAATATAGATTTAAGAATAAAATACAAAACAAAAAACTCTTCAAGAGTTTTATTCTTAAATCCTAAATTGTAATTCTTAGATCTCTTACTTATAGTCTTCGCACAATTCTACCTTTTGTCAAGTCGTAAGGACTCATCTCAACCAATACTTTGTCCCCGGGCAAGAGTTTAATGTAGTTAACCCGCATCCGGCCAGAAATATGAGCTAAAATTTCATGACCATTCTCCAATTTAACTCTAAAAGTAGCGTTGGGAAGCGCTTCTAAAACCTCACCTTCAAATTTCACTATTTCTTTGTCCACGACTAAACTTACAACTTATCTAATAGGTAGCTGCAAAATTGGTCTTGCAGCCATCTAATAATAACTTGTAACAAAATAAAAAGTTATAAATTCTTATTATGCCGTTTCTTCAGTCTGTTTTTTCTCGCGTTGAATTTAATATTACGTGACTTTTTTAAAATAGCAAAGTTTGATCAAACTTTACCATGAACCGTTTATCCGGAGTGGCGCCTAATTTAGCCTATAAGCCGGCAACGCGGTTGAATAGCCCCGTTATTTCTTTTTCAATATCCTGATATTTTGATGTTTTTGGCATGGAAAAAGCCATAACAACAATTTTCCTCCCGGCCGGTAAATTTTCTAAAATGCCGGGGTTGATGGTGTTTCGGATTTGGCGTTTGAGTTTGTTACGGTTAACCGCCAGTTTGCAAATTTTTTTGGCAACAACGATGCCGATTTTACTCGGCTCGTTTTTGTCCTTTGAAAATAGAACAATCAAGCCGAAACTTTGGCCGCGAATGCGTCGGCCCTGTCTAAAAACAAGATCAAAGTCGGAACGTTGGAGACGATGTAGTTTTGGAAACATGGAAACTTACAACATACGACTTACGACTTACAACATACAACTAATGATTTTATTTTCCTTTATTGTCAGTCGCCAGTTGCTGGTTGTCAGTTGTTGGTCAACACCGCTTTTATCCTTCTCACTCCCGCGCTTACCGCTTCTTCTTTTACTATCTTGAACTTGCCCAACTCACTGGTGTTTTTGACGTGTGGACCGCCGCAGATTTCTTTACTGAAAGGTTGGTCCGGATTTCCCACGGTGTATACTTTCACTTTTTCCGCGTAACGTTTCTCGAAGAATCCCAGTGCTCCGCCTCGGACAGCCTTTTCGTGTGGCATTTCGGAGAAATCGACCGGTAATTTGGATTGAATTGCGTTATTAACCATCTCTTCAATCTGTTGTTTTTCCTTCTCGGTTATTTTTTCGGAATGGGTAAAATCAAAACGCAGCCGTTCCGGAGTTATATTGCTTCCCCTCTGCTCCACATGATTGCCAAGGACAGCTCGGAGAGCCGCTTGAAGAAGATGGGTGGCAGTGTGGAGCTTCACCGTCTCCTGGCTTTCATCCACCAATCCGCCGCGGAACCTTTTATCCGCGCCATTACGGGAAATCTTTTGATGTTTCTCGAAAGATTTTTCAAATCCTTTTCTGTCCACGGAAAGATTTCTCTCTTGGGCCAGCTCCAGAGTGAGTTCGAATGGAAAACCATAGGTCGAGAAAAGCAGAAAAGCGTCTTCGCCGCTGATTTCTCCTCTTCGAGATATCTTCTCCCATTCTCTCAGGCCATTTTCCAAGGTTTGGTGAAATCGTTCTTCTTCCCGCTTCAATTCTTCCAGAATAAAGTTAAAATTCCTGCCCAGTTCCGGATAAATATTCCCGTAACTTTCGACGGTTGTTCGGGCTAATTGCTCGAAAACATTGTTGTTTTCCTCGCTAATATTCAAGATTTTTTTGTAACGCAGCGCCCTTCGAATCAGCCGGCGCAAAACATACCCCTGACCAAGATTCGAGGGCGTGGTTTTTGAATCGTCCCCCAGAATGAACACCGCGCTGCGGACATGGTCGGCAATGATTCGCATCGCCCGAGTCTTCTTATGATCCTTGCCGTAATCAATATTACTTTCCTGTTCCAGTACTTTTATAAGAGGCTTGAATAGGTCGGTAAGATATATGTCGGGATGGTCCTCCATAATGGCGCATACTCTTTCTAATCCCATTCCAGTGTCAACATTCTGTTGAGAAAGTTTTTCATAAGCGCCGTCAATTCGGCGATATTCCATAAACACATTATTCCATATTTCCCAAAAATTGTCGTCATTGAAACCGGGACGTTCTTTTTCTAGGTCGGGCTTGTCTTTTCCCCAATAATAGAAAATTTCCGTGTCCGGCCCTTGCGGCCCGGGATGTTTTCCACCGGTTGGCCACCAATTATCGTCCTTTCCCAGTAAAAATATGCGATATTCCGGTTTCAGATCCGAAGTTTTTTCTTCTAAACCGTCTTGCCGGTAAACTCTTGCGTCTATCCCGACTTTAATAAAAGCTTCTTTCCAGATCTTAATTGATTCTCGGTCTTGGGGTGACTCTTTGTCACCGCAAAAAACGCTTACGTAAAGATGGTTTTGATCAATTCCCAATCCGTATTCGGCTGAAGTCAGAAAATCCATACTCCATTCAATTGATTCTTTCTTGAAATAATCTCCCAAAGACCAGTTGCCCAGCATTTCAAAAAAAGTATCGTGGTTGGCGTCGCCCACTTCTTCGATATCGGTAAGCCGGATACATTTTTGCATGCTGGCAATTCTCGTTCCAGCCGGATGCTTTTCGCCCAACAAGTAAGGCACCAACGGTTGCATGCCGGCAGTGGTAAAAAGTACGCTGGGGTCATTTTCCGGCACAATAGAAGCGGAAGGCAATATGGCATGCCCCCGGCGCTTAAAGAATTCCAAAAAACGCTGGCGAATTTCGTTGCTGGACAAAATCATGTCGTAAAGTTTATAAATTTTATAAGCTATCTCACATGCTTTCTAATCTTCTTTCAGAAGTAATTTTATTGATAAAACCGCAAAGAAATTTTCTCTCTTTGCCGGAAAGCTTAAACTGTCGAACTTTTATCATAGTGTCTTCGAGCGCTTCCTTCCATTTTTTGTCTCTTTCGGCAACAACAGAGGCATAACCAAGTTCGTAAACCACCTCCCTAATTCCCGTTCTCACTAACAGTTTTATGCAGCTATAACAAGGAAAAAGAGTCATATACGCGATCCCGCCGTTCAAGCTGACTCCTAACTTGGCTGCCAGCGCCACCGCATTGGCCTCGGCGTGAATGCTGCGGCAAAAATCATATTTTTCCACGCCTTTAATTCTTATTTTTCGTCTGTAACATTCCCCTTCGTCACTACAGTGTGGTACTCCCGGCATGGATCCGTTATACCCTGTTGAAACGACCTGTTTGTCGCACACTATCACGCAACCGGCAGGCCGTGACAGACAAGTTGACCGTGAAGCAGCCAGCTTCGCTAAAGCCATGAAATAGGCGTCCCAAGACGGCCGATTAATGTTTTTCGCGATTTTCGAGTTTTTAATTCTCATTCAATTTTTAATTTAGCAATTTTCGATTTTTTGCCATTCCTTATTCTCCCTTCCTTCTTCTCTCCAGTTCTTCATAGAGCGTTTTAAAAGCGAAGGGTTCCCCTTTCCAAATGTCTTCATCCGTAATTCTAAAATGTATAAGCAGATCTTCATCGGATATGTTTTTAAAATCTTCCGCCAATTCTCTGTCGCTTTCACCTGGTTTTAGCACCTCTATCTTGGCAAATTTTTCCAATTTTCTCCATTTATCCTTTCCAACTGCGTTAATTTCGCTTTCTATGTACTTTCTGCGGTTGAAGCTTTCTCCAAGTAAATCTTTTGGTAATTCAGGTCTTTCTGGTTCCGCAGCTTCTCTTCTCTTCTTCTCCTTTTCTCTTCTGCGTTGTTCCAAGTCTATCACCTTGGAAGAGTCGGGTGGTTGTTCTTTCCCCATTTTATTTGTATAAGGAAAAAAATTAATATCGCTATCCGTATTTATCTTTAAGTTGCCTCAAAAGTTCACTTTAATCAAATGCGAGAAAATAAAGGCCGCCAGAGGTCTGAAAGACATGACGGCCGAAAACCGGACATTCAAACACACACAGTAAGAACGAAGAGAGCTATTCGCCGCTTCGTCCAAGAAACGCGGTGAGCAGCTTTCCACCAGAACGAAGAGCTTCTTCAAACACGGACACAAAGAGCACGTTTATTCTCTCTTGCTCCTCATCAGCGGCAAAAATGGGCAAGCCGTAATTTTTTACACCGTCAATATCCCGGCGTGACTCCTCGTCAATTTCATAAGCGGGATTCTGAAGTTTTTTGATTAAAGCCGAAAAAGCGACAGGGCTTTTTTCTCTTAAATCCTGAAGAATCTTCACGCCCACAAACACGAGAGGAGGATCAAAAACCCCCAGGGGCAACTTTTTCCCGAATTCTTTTTCCAACACTTCTTGAATTTCCCTTTCGCGCTCTCCTCGCTCTTTCATATATTTCTCAATATTGAAATTGCAGGGAACTCTCTCCAACACTTCTGCCAGTAATCCAGTCTTTTTTCCGTTCATCTTTTGCTCCTTTTCACTTATCGCCGAAAATTTTAACCGCGTCATAATAAGTTCTGTCCGGTTATTTTAACCGAACAAGCATGCCTCGCAAGGTACTTTAATGCGTCTTATACTAAACGCAATAAATTTTTATCGCATTTATTCTCAATTGGCGAATATGGTTTTAACGAATCGCTGATGCTATTAAATTAGACTTATAAGAAATCCAAGCATTGTTCACATTTCTTTAAAATTTTTCATGGTTGTCATAGAAGTCCAGACATTCGCAGGGGCTTGCCACTCGGGGATGCTTTGTCGTGTACAAGATGAGTACCTTTCGGACAGTTGCCTGTGTTTGATGGCAAATTCAATGGGAGTTAAATATTCAAGGTTTTCATGTGGCCTCACGAAATTGTATTCAACCACGAATTCTTTTAAGCGGGAATTGAACAGGTTCACATCTGGGTTAATTCTTCAAAGCGCGACCACAGCGGACTGCGTCCTGTCGTCGCTATTGCTATGGTGGGCATTGTCCGCCGAAGGTCGCTTTGGCGACCGAAGGCGGAGAGGATGGGACGAATTCGGAACGTATTTAACGTTGCACTGTTATTCTGCAGAAAAAGTCTGATTTTGGCAAACCTTACTCAAACACATTTTTATTTCAAAAAACATGAAAGCGGTTCTAAGTGTGGTACTTAAGAACCGCTTTGCTGATCGCGACACAGGACTGCTAGATACCCAGTTGGAAGGTACCCCATATGTTGGACACATATTCTACAAAATATATAATCAAAAGTAAGTAGAATAATTCCAAACATATGAACTCCAAGAAAAACTATCGCATCTCCAAAGAGATCAAGGACGAGATTTTGAAGAAGATTAAAGATGAAGGCGTAACCGTTTCCCATGCAGCCGAGAATTACGGCGTAGCAACGCAAACGATCTATGTCTGGCTTTCCCGGGGAGTAACAGGGTTTCCCAGTTTCCATGAAGTCGCCCAATTAAAGAGACAGAACCAGGAGTTGATGGCTTTGGTGGGAGAACTCACCATGAAGCTCAGCCAAACCCAAAAAAAGAGATAGCTTTGAACCTTGAAAATATGAACAAAAGCAATCTAGCCAGGTTTTTAGGCGTTCCGCGGTCATTGCTGTATTACCGGCACAAGCAACAAGAGAAAGATTGGAGATTGAAGCAGGAAATTGAAAAGGTGCTGCGGGATTTTCCCAGCTACGGCCACAAGCGGTT
>Ga0172371_10010304_pt1 | contig 12649 bp, 13 predicted proteins | sample Lak12m_FD_114543 | JGI IMG/M metagenome (GOLD analysis project Ga0172371, IMG submission 114543) | Freshwater microbial communities from Kabuno Bay, South-Kivu, Congo - kab_022012_12m | ecosystem: Environmental > Aquatic > Freshwater > Lake | place: Democratic Republic of the Congo: South-Kivu... | reverse complement strand
TGCCCACGATGACCGAGGAGATCAACCCCACCAGCCCGGGGGCCATGCGCTTGTGCAGGTAGCCGCGCCAGCCCAGTTCCTCCCCGAATCCCAGGATGGCATTGACAGTCGTGCCCGAGATGAGTGCCAGGATCACTACCAGCCATACCGGGTGCACCGGCATGGAGGCCAATTGTTCCCTGGCCTGCTCCATTTGCTGCGGGCTGAGGGCGGATGCCATAGTGTCAATAAAGCCCGACATGTCGGGTGTAAATGTGACCCCGGGCATGAACAGGCTGACTCCCATCACTGCAAATGCGATTATGAGAGGCAGAAACCAGGCTACAAAGAACCACCCGTTGACCTTGAAGGAGACGCCCATCGGCCCGGCCAGCGGTTGCTTGAAAACGGCTTTCTGTATGAAGATGGTTACGATCATGGGCACGAGCATGTAGGCCATGCCCAGCAACATGATGCCGAGGCTGTCGACCTTGCCTCCCAGCGTGAGATAGAGATATACCATCGACCAATCGATGAAGAATGTGAGCAGCAAGAAGAGCAGGATTTTTTTTATGCGTAAACTCATTATCAAGTCCTTCTGAAGAAAAATATATTCGGTTACGGCCGGGTAAATCTTACAGTATAGCTCCAGAGGTTGCCAGAAGAACTCTCAACCGTGAATCCTTCTGTTTCCAACTGGTGAAGTGTGGTCGATTTCCAGGGATAATCCGGGTCCGGCAGCCACTCCGATATGGCCAGGATTATCAGTAATATATAAACCGCTATCATGTGACTACTGGTTTCCCCAGGTACATTCCAATCCTATTTTTCCCGCTGGCGCATCTTATGCCGGGCAGGCAGACGTCTACAGGTCGGGGATTATACGGCCTTTGCTGTCGCGGTTGAATGAGCAGCAACCTTCAACCTCCTGCAGCTGTTGCATGGTACCGAAGGCAGTCAGGCTACCCCCAATTTCAATAGTTGTGTTCAGGCTGGGATTAATGATTATGTCGCCGTCCTTCTCCCTGATGGCCAGAATACGCACACCGGCGAATTTTTCCTCGATGTCTTTGATGCTTTTGCCAATCAGGGTGGAATTCTCGTTGATATAGACTTCCTCTACAAGATACTCTCCCCGATTGTTGGCCAGGACCGTTTCAATGAACTGGACCGTGCTGGGCCTCAACGCCAGGCGCGCCATCTGCTGGCCTCCAATTACCTCGGGCAGGATTATATGCGTGGCGCCGGCCTGCTTGAGCCTGCGCACGGCATCGTTGTTGTTGGCACGGCCGATGATGGTAAGCATGGGATTGATCTCGCGTGCAGTCAGCACCGCATAGGTGTTGTAAGCATCGTCTCCGAAGGCGGTGATCAGACCGTTTGCCCTATCGATGCCTGCGTGCATGAGCACCTCGTGGTTTGTTGCGTCGTCCATTATAGCCAGGCAACCATCCTGGACGGCCCGGGTATAGCTGTTTAAGCTGTGGTCGATGACCACGAAGTCTGATTTTTGCTGTTTAAGGGTTTTGGCAATAGCTTCACCAACGCGGCCGTAACCGCACAGCACAAAGTGATTGTCTAGCTTTTTAATTCTGGTTTCCATGCGGGACCTCCTGAACGATCCAAACTCCATTTCCAGAGTTGCCTGTACAATGCTGGTGAGGATATAGATTACCGTACCTACTCCAAACAGCGTGAGAATGATGGTAAAGATGCGGCCGGCCTGGCTCAGCGGATGTACCTCGCCCCCGAGCGTGGCAATGGTGATAACCGTCATATAGAAGGCATCGAAGAGATCCCAGTGCTCTATCAGCGCATAGCCGGCTGTGCCGAAGGCGAAGAGGCCAATTAGGACTGTCAGCCAGGTGACGTAATGATGTCTGTTACCCATTTCAGTGACCCCGCAACCGTTAAATGGTGCTACTTGCAGCAGTCTAATTTGGCGAGGGCGTCATCGATCTCGCTGAGGGCCTGGAAACGTTCGGATCTGATTTCCCGGATGATGCCGGTGGAATCGATAAAATAAGTGGTGGGGAAGGCCGGCCCCCTGTAAATGCCGTCCACCTCACCTTCGCTGTCCATCAGCACAGGGAACGTAAGTTTCTCGTTGGCCACATAGTACCTGACCTTTTGGGTGTCTCCACGTACATTGACCGCCAAGACGGCAAGCTGGTCGCGCCCGTATTTATCGTAAGCTGTCTGGATCAGAGGCATCTCCAGTTCGCAGGCGCGGCATCCTTCCAGCCAGAAATTGAGCAGGACTTTCCGGCCCTGGAACTGACTCAAAGTGTACTCTGTGCCGTCCTGCGCTGTGAGTGTAAAATCGGGGGCTCGCTTGTTCACCTGGGGCGCCGTCTCCACCATGCTCAGCGTCATGACCGAAGGAAGGTCCTGCAAAGCTTCCTTGCCGCTGGCATCCTTGGATCGCAGCTTCAGGTAGTACTGGGTATCCGGCGTCAGGCCGTCAACCTTGACGGTATGCCAGATAGTCAGGTTGTTCCCCTGGGATATCGTGCCCTGGAGGTCCTTGCCGAGGCTGTAATCGACTTCACCGCTGGCCGGCTCGTCGGTCTTCCATGTGACCAGTATGGATGAATCGGTAATCGAACTGGTCCCTGCCCCGGATATCTCCGGGTAGCTCGAATCCGTACTCGAAGTAGTGGCCAGATAACGTTTTGAGACCACTGTATCCGCCAGAGCGCTGAAGGAATGCTCGGAAACATTGACGTTGTTGATATTGTAAAGGATCCTGATGTGATAGGAAGTGTTGGGAGACAGGTCATTGATATTCAGCGAGTGAAGTGTGACCGGGGCAGCAGTTATCATCGTTTGAATGTTCTTGCCGTCTATGTCGACCTGCGTCGTGGTCGGCAGGGCAGTGCTCCAGGTCACCATGGCGTTTTTCTCGTTATTGGATTGAACGAGAACGTTGGCGATGGGTGGTTTAGGCGCGTTTACACTGCCACCGCTGCCGATGGCGTGGATGATCTGCTCATAATCGGATAGAGACAAGATCGGACCTTCCACCCTGGCCCTGATTATCCCGTTCTTATCCAGAAAAACGCTTGTCGGCTCGTACGATATGTTGTAGCTCGATCGGAGCTTGCCCGACATATCGCTGATAACCGGGAAACCTATTTCATATTCTTTCACCAGGCTGTCTATCTCATCGCTGCTGGCCCCGGAGGCGATAGCAATAATCGACAGCTCAGCGGGGGAATATTTGCTGTAAAGCTCATTGAGCTTATCCGGCGTGTAAAGCTTGTGAACTATGCCGTTGACGTTAAAGAAATGGTCGTCCCAGAAGTCCCTGTCCCAGAATACCAGTATGACATTCTTGCCGTGGGAAGAGCTGAGGGAAGAGGTCTTGTCGTCACTCAACTGCATTACGAAATCGGGGGCTATATTGCCCACTGCCGTACCCTGCCTCGGCACCAGCACCACTACAGCAGTCAGCAGCAGCAAACCAACGGCAACGGCTGCTATGATAACTATCAGCACCCTGTGCTTTTTAAACTTATCGCTCACGGACAGGGGTATGCTGTTTGCTTCCTTTTCAAGCATGCTGATCCTGTCGAGCAGGACCTTGCTGTTGGAGTCAAATACATCGCTGCTGATCTCCCCGACATTGAAACGGGTTTGCAGCAGCGCCAACTCCTCGCGGCATTTATCCAGCTCAAGTTTCCTGAACGCACTGTCACTATCCGGCATTTGATATCACCATATTTGACATATTATAACCGAATTTTGCAAACAGGTCAGCTTTACTTGAAAGAGGTCAGACGTTCCTCAATCTCCTCAAGGTTAATAAAAGGGCCGATTTTAATGGATGTAATGATGCCTTTATCATTGATGAAGATAGTCGTAGGCATACCCCTGATATTGTATAGTGTAGATACGATGCCCCGCGGATCGAGAGGGATAATAAAATCGAGGTCGTTGGTCGCTGCGTACGAAGCTACGCTGTCGGGATTATCCAGGGAGCTTACAGCGACTACCACGATGCTGTCATTACCATATTTGTCGTGTAACGCTTTAAACGAGGGTACCTCGTAGCGGCAGGGACCGCACCAGGTGGCCCAGAAGTTGAGTACGACGTTCTTGCCACGGTAATCGCTGAGGGTGAATTCTTTATCGCCGAGTGTGGGCAGTGTGAAGTCGGGCGCGGCAAGTCCGATCCTTGCTCCTGTTCTCACATTTTCAACAGGTATTGATGTAACAGGCATCGGGATGACCGCCACAGCAGGGCGGGTGACCCTCTCAACGACGGCGACAGCGGCTATTAAAATAAGTATAGCCGGTATCAGTAACCATAGTAAGCGCTTAAGCCAAACATCATTCATAATTTATTTTTCGACGATTCATACTTGCCAATCCCTGCATCTCATCATTGCATGATTTTATTCACTTCATTCAGCAGGTCGTCCTTGGTGGCAAATCCGCCTATCTTAATCGACTTGATGGTGCCATCGGTACCTATGAAAAACGTATTGGGGTCCGCGCTCTTGGGACAGCAAAATTTCTTATATATAACGGTTTTCAAATCTATCACAGTTATGAAGTTGTATCCGTTCTCGCTGAGGTAAGCCCTGGCCGTGCTGATGCTGTCCATAGTATTAACAGACAGGAATACCAGGCCTTTCGGCTCATACTGTGTGACCACATCCCGGAAGTACGGCATCTCCTTTTTGCATTCAATACAGCTGGTCGACCATGTGTTGATTATCACGGGTTTGCCCGCGTAATCACTAAGGCTCACATTTTTTCCGTCTATCCCCGGCAGTGTAAAGTCGGGCGCCTTATCGCCGATCTTGGGACATGACGGTACGGGCGTCCCGCAGCCGGCCAGCAAAGCAACTGTAAAGAGGGCCGTGACAACTATCAATAATCTGGATTTCATGGTTACCCTTCTCCTAATAAAACGCATTTAAGTTGCAAACTTGCTCAGCCAGGTTAGTTGGTTTGTCAGCATCAGTATGCCGACTATTATCAGCAGTATGCCGCTCACAATAGAAATGAGCCCGAGGTGGCGGTTGATGCCGCTCCAGAAAGGCACTATGTAGCTCCAGGCCAGGCCGATCAGCAGGAATGGTATGCCCATGCCCATCGAATAGACGGCCAGCAGCGCGGCGCCCTTGACGGTCTCACCGGTATAAGATGCGATAAACAGTATCGAACCGAGGATGGGGCCTATGCAGGGCGTCCATCCCACCGCAAAGGCTGCCCCGATCGACATTGATCTGATATACCCCGGACTGCGCGCCCCGGGTGTATGCAGCCGTTTCTCATAGTTGAGCCAGGGGATTTTGTATGCCGCGATAAGGAAGACACCGAAGATAATGACGACTATGCCGGAGATGATCCGCAGAGTGTCGGAATATGCGATGATTGAAGCGCCGATCAGGCCGGCTGACGCTCCCATCAATATGAACAGGATCGAGAAGCCCAGCACAAAGGCCACGCTGTGCAGCAGCGTGGGCCATACCCTGCGGCTGCCTTTTATATCTATGGCCGATTCGCCTGCCAGGTTGGCCAGGTAGGCGGGGACCAGCGGAAGAACGCAGGGCGAAAAAAAGGACAGCAGGCCTGCAATGAAAGCTGTCCAGTAGGTGACGTCGTTTAATGGGTTCACTACTGAGCTAGGACCTTATCCAGAAGTTTTTGTATGTCCTTCTTGGGGCGGTAGCCCACGACCTGTTCGAAAGGCTTGCCTCCCTTGAAGACGATAAGCGTGGGTATGCTCATCACATTGTAGCTGGAGGCAACCTTGGGCGCCTCGTCCACATTGACCTTGGCGAAATCCATCCTGTCTTTGTATTCGCCGGCAAGCTCATCTACGAGAGGAGCGATCATTTTGCACGGCCCGCACCATACTGCCCAGAAATCGACCAGCACCGGCCGGGCAGCATCCAGTACATTGGCTTTGAAATCCTTCTCGCTCACGGTTTTTATATTGTCAGCCATCTCGCCTCCAATGTATTTGATTATTATGTCGCAGGGCCAGCGGGCGCCTGCTGATTGATGGTCTGCCCTTCCAGGCGCTGCCCTTTATCTATCTTAGCACCGCTGGCAATAATGCTGTTAATAATGATCGCGCCCTCTCCTACCGTAACATCGTCCCAGAGGATGGAGTTCTCGATGACCGCGCCCCTGGATATGCGGCAGCCACGGCCGAGGACCGATGGGCCTGTGATTTGGACATCTGCATCCACCCTGCAGCCACCAGCCAGCATGACCGGGCCGGTTAAACGGTTGGATGGGTGTATTTCGCATCCTTCTGCGATGATGATGTCCCGGGCCTCATGCAGGGGGGAGGAGCATTTGCCCTGCAGCAGATCGCTGTTGACACGGTGATATTGCGCGGGCGTACCCATATCGATCCAATATGCGCGGTTGTGATAGGCGTAAAACGGCGCCCCCTTCTCCAGCATGCGGGGGAATACGCCGTTTTCGAACATGTAAAACTGGTTGTCCGGTATATAATCCAGCACTTCGGGCTCAAGTATATATACTCCGGCATTGATCCAGTGGCTGGTGACGTCCTCCCATTTAGGCTTCTCTATGAAACGTAACACACGCCCTCCGGTGTCTGTTTCGACAACCCCGAACCTGGTGGGATCATCCACGTGCGTCAGTGCGATGGTTGCCATAGCTTTATTGCGCACGTGCTGCTTCAGCATGTCGGAATAATCGATGTCCGAGAAGCAGTCGCCGTTGAGCACGAAGAAAGTATTGTCTACATGTCCTCCGGCGTTCTTTACTGCGCCGGCTGTGCCGAGCGGTGTCTCTTCCATGCTATAGGTCAGCTTGACGTTCAGTCCGCGTCCGTCCTTGAAATATGCGTAAATCGAGTCAGGCTTATATCCCATGGCCAGCACTATCTCGTCGATCCCGTGTTGAGCCAGCTTACGTATAACGTGCTCTATAAAGGGCCTGTTGGCAACAGGGACCATGGGTTTGACCACTGAATAAGTAAGCGGCCGCAGCCGGGTACCTTCGCCGCCTACAAGAATAATTGCCTTCATAGCTAAATAATCTACTAATTTTAATCCGTTTAAATTTGATGGGCAAACAGAGAGTATCTATATCCGTGTATGTGTGATAGATGACGGGTACATACTTATATCTCGTAGCTTTCGTCGAACTCGCGTTTGACCTTGGATTCGGCATGTTTGAGATCGTCTTCGGGCGAAACCAGACCCGCTGCGCCCTCGAGCCGTCCTATCCTTTCAGCCAGTTTATCGTGTTCTGCCAGAACCAGCCGGATGGCCTCGGCCACGGGATCGGGCAGGCGGTCATGGTTCAGGTCGATACCGTGGTCGCGGTATTGTTCAACAATGCGGCCCGGTACGCCGACCACGGTTGCCCCGGGGGGCACTGATTTTATCACCACCGAGCCGGACCCGATCCTGGCGCCGTCACCTATCGTTATGGCCCCCAGGACAATGGCCCGGGAGCCGATGACAACATTATTGCCGATCGTAGGGTGTCGTTTCTTTTTATAAAGGGTGGTTCCCCCGAGCACCACGCCCTGGTACATGAGGACATCATTACCGATTTCGGAGGTCTCGCCGATGACCACTCCAGCGCCGTGGTCGATAAAGAAACGCCGGCCTATAATAGCCCCCGGGTGTATCTCGATCTGAGTGAAAAAGCGGTTGATTTGCGAGATCAGGCGTGCCGTGAAGTAGCACCGGCGCCTGTAGAAGAAATGAGCCAGGCGGTGCCACCACAGCGCGTGGAGGCCGGGATAAAGCATAAGTACCTCCCAGGCGCTCCTGGCCGCCGGGTCGCGCTCCATAGCGGCGCGGATGTCTTCTCTCATCAATTTAAAGCAGGAGCACATGGCAAAGTAATTATACGTTATTTTCAATCTCACTACATTCAATTGACCGCTTTTTAATAACTGTGATAATCTTAAGACCGAATTGCCGAGATGTGTGGTGATAGCAGGATGGACTTTGGACCTGTTTGACCGGGTTCGATTCCTGGATCGGCAGCCAGGCCCCTCCTCCTGTTTTCAGGTAGATCACGATGATTGAAGTACTGCAAAATAAGAACTCCGCCACCAGGTTTCAGATCATGGCGGAGATAGCGTTGGCGGGACCCAACATCCATCAAAAAAATATCGCGCTCAAACTCGGCATCAGCCCGCAGGCCGTCTCGGAATATATCAGGCAATTATCGGACGAAAAGCTGCTTGCGGCCGAAAGCCGTTCATCGTACAAGATAAGCATCGAGGGCGTCAACTGGATGCTCAAAATGCTCAGGGAACTCAACGATTTCCTGGCTGAAGCAACATCGGCGGTTAAAAATATCACAACCTGTGCTGCCATTGCGGAGAACAACATCGCCAGGGGCCAGCCTGTCGGTCTTCAGATGAAGGGCGGATTATTAATCGCCACCAAGAAAAAGGGAGCGGGGGCAAGGGGAATAGCGGTGACGGGCGCTAAAGCCGGCGAGGACGTCGGCGTCTCTCATATAGAGGGGCTGGTGTTATTGAAAACAGGCAAGATTACAGTGCTTGAAGTGCCGACCGTCCAAAAAGGCGGATCCAGGGAAGTAGACATTTCCAGGCTGAAGGCGCTTGTCGGCGGACGGCAACAGGTAGGCGCCATAGGAATGGAGGCGCTCGCTTCATTGAGAAAGGCCGGCATCGAGCCCCGCTACCTTTACGGGGTAGCCGACGCGACCATCGAGCTTGCCAGGTGCGGGCTGCCCGTCACCATAGTGTCTACTTCGGATGCCATACCCGACTTGGTCAAGAAACTGCGCGAGAGCGACCTTGATTACGAGATGGTGAGCCTGGCGCCCGGAATCTCCCCTCACCGAGGGTGACTCCTTTACCCGAAATACCTAATTGACAACCTGCCTTGGCCGGCTTTATACTATCAACCGAACTTGATAATATACAAGTGTACTTGATATGATAAAAACCGGCATTGTGGTCCTGGTGCACGGAAGCCGTGGTAAGCTCGGCAAAGTCGAGGTGGAATCGGCCTTAGAGACAATTGTGGAGGGGCTGAAGCCGTGCCTGGCGCAGGGCGTAGAAGTAATCGGGGCCGCCCTCCAGTTCAATCAACCTTCCCTTGAGGAAGCTGTGGAGATACTGTGTTCCAGGCATATCAAGCGCATTATCGTAGTACCGTATTTCCTGTTCGCGGGCCGTCATATAACCGAACATGTCCCGCAGGCGCTGGCCGATTTGCAGCATTTGTATCCCGATACCCGCTTTATCGTGGCAGATGCCATGGGGCTGGATGGCTTTTTCATAGGTTTGCTGGCGAGGCGGGTTGTCAAGGCGGCGCCTGACCTTGGACGCGCTTTAGTCAACGCCCGTGGAAAATCAATTGAAACCGAGAGCATGCAAATAGTCGATAGCCTCCTTCCGCCGCTGCCCGACATGCCCGTTGAAGAAATGGCGGTTATAAAACGGTTGGTACATGCCGGCGGTGATGTCGAAGTCGCCAAACTGGCTAAATTCAGCTCCAATGCCGTTTCCAGCGGAATCAGTGCCATTACCCTGGGAAGCCCGATTTTCACAGATGTTCGTATGACTATGACCGGTATCGACCTGCGCCTGGCGGACCCCTTTGGCTGCACGGTAACCTGCGCTCTTGATTTAATGGAGATCGGAGGCCAGCCGGAACCGGGGGAGAATACACGTACAGCGGCCGGGATGAAGAATTTAGGGGGGAAGCTGGATGGCGCTATAGTTGCCATCGGGAACGCTCCGACGGCCCTGTTTGCTCTGCTCGAGTTAGTCGATGACCGGTCCATCAAGCCTGCTTTGATAGTTGGCATGCCTGTGGGCTTCGTAAAGGCCGCTGAGTCGAAACTGGAATTGATGAAACGCGATATCCCTTATATCACGGTTACCGGTACCCGCGGCGGGAGCGCATTGGCGGCGGCCGCCGTCAACTCACTACTAAGAATTGCCCCGGATCGGCATTCACCGGCATAAATAACATAAAAAGGAGAGTAGAACACATGCAGCGAAATAAATTCAGATGGGTCACCAAGTGCCTGCCGGTGGCAGCAGTAATAGCATTATGTCTTTTTCTTTTCCTGCCTGCTCCGGCCTATGCCATGCATATAGCAGAGGGCATACTCCCCTTCTATCCGGCCGCTGTTTGGTATGCCTTATCGGTGGTCTTTGTAGGAATAGGTATTTTCATGATTAAAAGGAAAACGCAAGAGAACCGGGGCATCATGCCGTTGCTGGGGATAACCGGTGCCGCCGTTTTCCTGATTTCCTGCCTGCCTATCCCTGTTCCAATCGCCGGGACCTGTTCCCATCCCTGCGGCACTCCGCTGGCGGCGATACTGGTGGGACCCTTCATCAGTACGGTACTGGCGGCCTTGGCCCTGCTCATCCAGGCGCTATTCCTGGCCCATGGCGGGTTCACCACCTGGGGTGCCAACATCTTTTCAATGGGCGTCATGGGCTCATTTGTGGGTTTCGGCAGTTTTGTGTTGTTTCGACGACTACACGCGCCTCTATTCTTCGCAGCTTTCGCCGCCGGGCTCTTCGGTGATTGGGCTACATATGCTACAACTGCGTTCGAATTAGCCTCAGGCCTTAGCACTGATAGTGCTCTTTGGACTATGTTTGCAACCATATTAATCGCTTTTATTCCTACGCAAGTACCTCTCGGTATCCTGGAAGGACTGTTTACCGGTGGTGTTGTGAGTCTTATATACCAGCAGCGGCCGGACTTGTTGGATTTCAAGCTGGCAACTACTGTTATAACGAAAGGTGAGATTACTGGAGGGAATATATGAAAACTACTACTGGCACGTTGAGTGTCGGCCTATTGATCATAGTTGTCCTGCTGTCACTGACTTTTTGGACGGTTTCCATGTTTGGCCGGGCTGACGTAAATGCTGAGGGCAAATGGCCCGGTGTTGATGAGACGGTAATAGAGAAATACGCGGCGGTAGCAGGCCGGGAGCCGGTGGAGCCCCTGATCAACACCGACCAGGGAGACCTGCTGTTGTTTGTCTTTGCCGTGGCCGGCGCTGCCGGCGGTTTTATTGCCGGCTATTGCTGGCGCATACTGTTACGTGAGAAAAATGGAATAATCGGACCCGGTTCATAGAGATATGCTGCTTGAATCCGGCTATTTCGCTGACAATTACGCACGTAGGCAGAATTTCGTGAGCTGCATCGACGCGCGTACAAAAATGGTCTTTGTTGCCCTTGCCCTGATTTTGAATATTATAAGCACGGGCTACATTGTGTCTATTTGCCTTCTGGTATTTTGTTTAATAGTATTATCGGCCCTGAGGCTGCCTGTACGATTATTGTTAATCAGGCTGAGCATTCCCTTCTCCATGGTTTTCGTCCTGCTCGTGACGCAGGTTTTTCTCTACGGCCAAACTCCCCTTTTTCAAATTAATATCGCGGGGTGCGTGCTCACAGGCTATACCGAGGGGTTAATGCGCGGAATAACGCTTGTACTGCGTGTTCTGGCCGGGATATCCCTGATTCTTCTGCTCAGCATGTCCACATCTGCAGACAAGCTCTTCAAGGCCGCCGCTTGGTTCAGGGTCCCGGGTACCTTTGTGGAGATTGGCTTATTGATCTACCGCTATATATTTGTGCTGGGTGAGGAATTTATCCGGCTGCAGGACGCCCAGAGAACGAGGCTGGCACGTAACGGCTGGCGCCGGGGTATGAGGGCTGCCAGTGTGCTTGGCGCCAGTATTATCCTGAGATCGTACGACCGTGCCGCGAGGGTCTTCGAGGCGATGACGGTGCGCGGCTACGTCGGCCGGCCGACGTATACCAGCCTTGATTTCAGGCTTAAGGATGTGCTTGTCGCGGCACTTCTCGCTGCTGTCCTGGCCGGTTTCTACATTATTGGACGGACCGTATGATCAGCGCCAGAGCTTTGACTTACAGCTATGGAGATGGAACCAGGGCGGTGGTTGATGTTGATCTGCAGGTGGAACGCGGAGAATTCACTGCCGTTATGGGCGCCAACGGGTCCGGGAAGACTACTTTGCTCAAACTGCTGATAGGATTGCTCAAGCCCACCTCCGGCAGTATTACTCTGGAAGGCAGGGAACTGCGTACGCTGAAGGATGCGGATATCTTTCAGCGTATAGGCATGGTATTTCAGGATCCCAACGATCAACTCTTCGCTCCCACCGTGGAAGATGATGTTGCTTTCGGAGTCATGAATCTGGGTGTATCGCGGAAAGAGACCGCCCGCATCGTAGACAACACGTTGGACACTCTTGGCATATCCGGCCTCAGAAACAAGGCTGTTCATGCGTTAAGCTTCGGCCAGAAAAGGCGTGTCGCCCTGGCCGGTGTCCTGGCTATGAAACCATCGGTGATTCTGCTGGATGAGCCGACAGGGGGACTGGACCCGCTGGGAGTCACTTCTATCATGTCGCTCCTGCATAACCTCAACAGGGAACACCGCATATCCATGATCATGGCCACGCATGATATAGACCTGGTGCCGCTCTTTTGCGATAGCATGGTTATTATGCATGGCGGACGTGCGCTTACCCAGGGCAGGCCATGTGATGTGCTGAAAAATACACGCACTGTCAGGCAGGCATCTCTCAGATTGCCTCGAATAGCCCATCTTTTTGAGATACTCCGGGAGGAAGACAAAATCGCTGTTGACACCCTGCCGCTTACCATCGGGGA
>Ga0172371_10010303_pt1 | contig 12649 bp, 12 predicted proteins | sample Lak12m_FD_114543 | JGI IMG/M metagenome (GOLD analysis project Ga0172371, IMG submission 114543) | Freshwater microbial communities from Kabuno Bay, South-Kivu, Congo - kab_022012_12m | ecosystem: Environmental > Aquatic > Freshwater > Lake | place: Democratic Republic of the Congo: South-Kivu... | reverse complement strand
TGCGGAATTAGAATGACAGCCAGTGTCAAACCTGCGATGAGATCGGGTTTAATATTTTCCTTTTTATAATCCTTAAGAATAACTAGAGGACGGAGAAAAAAACCCCATGTTGTGCGGACCTGTTTTGGAAAGTGAATATTTTGCATAAATAATTTACTTTTTATTACGCGCTAGGTCTTTCTACTTGGTTTGACATTTCTTTCTTGATAATTCTATTTAGATTTTAATTATTGTACCAAGAGAATCAGTTCAACGAAAAGATGTTCACAGCTTGGAAAAAATCCAAAGAATGAACATATGAAATTTTCAAGATAAAAATTAGCAAATCGGACAAAATCGCTTGACTTTTTTCAAAAAATAATATATTATTTGTGTAGTCATTAATTGTTATACAATAGACATATAATCATAATATGAATAATCCTAACTCAGTCATAAACGCTTTTAATTCTGAAGAGACCAGACAACCCGAATCGCTTCCAGAAATAACTGCAAACCGCATTCGAGGAATGATAGAAAGTGGAAAATTACCACCCGGGACTCAGCTGCCAAACGAGTTTGAATTAGCTGAAGTGATGAAAGTCAGCCGGGGAACGATTAGATCTGCACTAAGCTTATTGCAGCAGCAAGGATTGATTTGGAGACGTCAGGGAGTTGGAAGCTTTGTAAGCGAAGCACCAATCTTAGAAAATCGATTAGATATCAATTTGGGCGTAACCGATTTAATACGTTCGATGGGGCGCAAACCAGGTACGAAATTTTTAAAAGTTGAAGAGACAACCGCAGACGAACATCTTGCAGAGCAATTGGGAATACCAATAAATACACCACTTGTTTCCGTACATCGCATCAGAACTGCTGACGACAAAGTCGTTGTTGCATCTGTGGATCTCTTTCCAAGTTCTTTCCTAAATCGCGGAAGTGAGCCAATAGACATAAAACAACTTGAACAGCTAATTCAAAGGGAATTATCGCTTTATAAGTTGTTTGAAACGCACTTGGGGATTGTGCTCGATTATGGCATAGCACGGTTACGTCCCATCCAATTAAATGCTGAATCGTCCATTCATGTTGGATACGAATTTCCATCAGACTCAGTAATGTTATACCTCGAACAGGTCGATTACGATCGAAATCGAGAACCCATTGTTCTTTCAATTGAATACCACATTGCTGGATTCAGTGAATTTACTGTCTACAGAAGAAGGTAATAGAGAGGAGGTGATTTCGAAAGAATAGATATATCGTTTTTTTTCAGCTAATTTTTCTAATATTCGTCAATCAGTAATATATTCAATCGGAGGAAAGGATGAAGTCTGTAAGTAGTAATCTGTTAAAACTGTTTGTTCTAATTCTACTGTTAACAACAGCTTGTGCCCCTGCAGCAACACCAGAACCAGTAGAAGTTGTTAAGACCGAAGCTCCTGTACAAGAAGTAGAACAAGAAGGTGAATGGACACTCGCAAAAGCTGCTGAGCCTTGGAAAGGAGAAACAATTCATATCATCGGCGAAGCTCTCCCACCGCTTGAAGCTCTCCAGGAGCTGAAAGGTGAATTTGAGGAGATTACAGGCGTTGAAGTAGTGATTGAAGGTTTAGGACATGAAGAAGCGGTCGAGAAAGTGACCCTAGACTTTGCAGGGCAAACGGGTGTTTATGATGTTGTCCTTCAACCCCACAGAGCTTTGGGTAAATTAGTAGAAAATGGATGGGTGCGGCCTGTTGGTGAATTCTATGATGATGCTACACTTCGAAATCCAAATTTCAGCTTCGAAGGTGATCTCCTAAATCAAGAATGGTTCCGGGAAACTTGTACATATAAAGACAAGATTTACGGTCTTCCTTTCCATTTTATCAGCATGTATTTATGGTATCGATTTGATTGGTTTGAACATCCTGATGAGCAAGCCGGCTTCAAGGATAAATATGGCTATGATTTACCCTCCCCGCCAGTCACCTGGGATCAATATCGAGATACAGCTGAATTCTTCACTCGAAAAGCTGGTGAAACACTTGCTGGTGAGACTCTCGAATCAGATATTTACGGTCACGCGTGGGGTGCTGCCCGACATGTATCTACCTGGTATGACTTCTTGAATGTTCTCTACTCAATGGGTGGGCGTGATATTCAACTACCAGACAATCGCGGAGATTCATATGGAGAAGTCGTTATTAATTCCCCCGAAGCAAAACAAACTCTTGAATTCATAATCGACATGATCCAATTTGCACCTCCAGGTGTTTTAAGCTACACATGGGACGAAAAGCAAGCTGCACAACAATCTGGGTTGGTCGCAATGGCGATCCAATGGGACGATGCTACATTTGCAGTTGAAGACTCAAGCCAATCCGATGTAGCTGGAAAAATTTCTTACAGCGGTGTTCCTATTGGTAAAGAGAAAATAACTCAAATTGAGGGATGGAGCTATTTCATTCCGAATAGTTCAAAGAAACCCGAATTAGCTTGGTTATTCATCCAATGGGCCATGGGTACCGATGTTCAGATCGCCCAAATGAAGTTGGGTGGTGAATCAGCGCTCAAGTCTACCTATGAAGATGCAGAAGTCCAACAAATCCCCTATGTTCCAACAGGTGTGTATCTAAAGACTGCTGGTGAATGGGTAATTTCTACCCGACAGGTAGGAGATCCCACTGGGGTTGGCGTTCCGGAAAGCTATGTAAATGCCGAAAATCCTGCAACTGGTGATACGAGTGTAACGATCGTAGCAAAACCCACCTTCCCAGAAGAAGAAAGGTTAACCGAAACGATCATCCTTCTTGTAAACCAAGCAGTAGGTGGTGAATTAACCATTGACGAGGCATTAGCCAAGCTTGAAACAGATCTAAAAGAAATCTTACCGGAATAGAATTGACATAACCTGTTTTGAGTTCACATACGGAGCAGATGAATTAATAATGACCCAAAAATATAATTCATCTCTCCAAACCTAAAAACCAATAGAAGCGTCTGTTGATACTAATTATTCAGCAGACGCTAAACCAAGATAATAATTAATGCTCAATGTTATTTGAATACTGGAGTGAACAATGAATATTGGTGACAAATTAACCTGGGCATACCGCTCTCTCTTCATATTAATGCTGATTTGGCTTAGATTCATAGAAGCATATATTCCTTTTTGGGGTATCTGGTTTGTATGGGGATCTATAGTATTTTTGCTTTTTTATCAACCTTTCAAGAAGGATAAACAAGCCAAACAAGCTAATGGTGATCGAGAGGTACTCCCTAATGTGGGAGGTCATGAATGACTACACTTAAATTGGAAAACGTCTGGAAGCTTTATGATGATAAAGTCATTGCTGTAGAAGATGTGTCTTTCACCTGTAATGATGGAGAATTCTTCGCATTACTCGGACCTTCAGGATGTGGAAAATCATCCACCTTACGTATGATTGCTGGACTGGAGAAGATCACACGAGGGAAAATTTTGTTTGACGATATCCTTGTCAATGAACTTGAACCACGAGACCGCAATATCGCAATGGTGTTTGAAACTTACGCATTATATCCGTACTTAAATGTTTATGAAAACATAGGTTTTCCTCTTAGGATTCGCGGTGTCCCCAGAAAAGAGATCGATAAGAAAGTAAAATGGGCAGCAGACTTCCTTGGAATTACCGATTTGCTGTCAATGAAAGTGCGTGGATTGAGCGGTGGACAGATGCAGAGTGTCGGAATTGGTCGCGCTATTGTAAGAGAACCATCGATACTCCTGATGGATGAACCTATTTCTCATTTGGAAGCACGTCAAAGGGCACGAATGCGTGAGGAATTGGTCGTGCTGCAAGAAAGACTAACGACAACCACAATCTACGTCACACACGATCAAATAGAAGCAATGACAATGGCAAACCGTATCGCAGTGATGAATCTCGGAAAATTACAGCAAGTAGGGACACCCAAAGAAGTATATTCAGTACCACGCACTGAATTTGTCGGCGGCTTCATAGGTGAGCCACCGATGAATTTCGCTAATTGTGAGTTAGTTCGAGAAAACGGAAAATTTCAAGCTTTATCTGATTCTTTTCGAATTAATGTTTCAGAAGAAATATCAGCTTGTTTACAAGATTACAAGGGCGATAATCAATTCCGTCTTGGTATTCGTCCCGAAAGCATTCGCGTTGTCCCTGAAGCAACCAGTGAAAGTACAACTGCCAGTGTTTATGTTCTTGAACCTCAAGGAGAACGCACGATATTGAGTGTAAAACTAACTGGTGGGGAACTCTTCTTGGTTGAAGTGGGGCCAGACTTCCATGCTGAAGTTGATCAGAGTGTTAATCTGGAATTTCGAGAACCGATTCATTTCTTTGAGAAAGATAGTGGATTGAACCTGGTATATTTATAATCTACGATCTTCGCAATGAACCCCATTATCAGAGGTTCACAATGGAGTTTGAATATGGCTAAAATTGAAGTAAAGAACATTCAAAAAGAATACAAAGGTGGCCAGGTAAACGCATTAAAAGATGTGAGCTTTGAATGTGCAGATGGGAAGTTTTTCTGTTTATTAGGTCCAGCAGGAGCAGGAAAAACAACAACTATCAAATTAATTGGTGGAGTTGAAGCTGTTGACAAAGGAGAAATTTTTTTTGATGGAAAAGCTGTCACAGATATCTTACCAATGGAAAGAGACATCGCAATCGCCTTCGAAACTTATGCTCTCTACCCTCAACGAACTGTTCGGGAAAATCTTTTATTCCCATTACAAGCACCTTTTCGTAAAGAAAATTGGCCTGTAGAAAAAGCTGAAAAAAGAGCAGTTGAAATTGCTGAACTCTTAGGGATAGGAGAATTGTTAGATCGCCTTCCCCAACAACTTTCAGGCGGCCAGCGACAACGAGTTGCTCTTGGAAGGGCTTTGGTTCGCAACCCCAAAGCATATTTACTTGATGAACCCATCGCTCACTTGGATGCTAAGCTAAGACACCGAATGCGTGGTGAATTAAAACGTATTCAAATAGAATTAGGGATAACAACCCTGTATACAACACCAGATCAACTTGAAGCGCTTTCATTAGCTGATGAAATGGCAGTTATCAATCAGGGCATAATTGAACAAATCGGAACGCCAGAGTCAATTTATAAGTTTCCCAAAAATGTATTTATTGCAGGTTTTATCGGCGATCCCCCAATGAATATTCTAAAAGCGAACATTATCGAAAATGGTTTAAAACTGGAAGGTATGGGAATTCTTTCCCTGCCTGAAAAACAAAACAATGCACTTAGTACTAACTTATCTGAATCGAGCGTCCTGGTGGGGATTAGACCAAAAGATATAAATCTTGTTTCTCCCGATCACAAGGATTTACAAGCGAAAGCCCAAGTTCGTAACACTCAAGTATTGGGCGAAACGATGGTGATAACAATGATTACCGATTTAATTGAATTCCATGTAAAAATGTCAAGCGAGGTTGTACCATCACACGGAGAACAAGTAGGAATTACTTTCGACGCTGTAGATTGCCACTTCTTTGATCCCAAGACACAAATCAGGGTTGAAGGATTGTAAAATAGGAGATACCTAAAAGGAGCACTAAACTATGAAAAGTAGAAAGTATATATGGTGGTGGGTATCACCAGCAGCAATATTATTCTTGCTGATAATCTTAGTACCTTTTATCACTGCATTAACCTATAGTTTTCGGGCTTATAGCTTTACAGATTCTACAGCCCATGGCCAATTTATCGGTGTTGAAAATTATAGGAAACTTGTGTTCGATAGTGACTTTTATAATTCATTTAAAGTCACATTTTTATACATGATTCCAGCGATTGTTTTTCAAGGTGCACTGGGACTTGGTATGGCTTTATTGATGGCAGGAGCAGTAAGGAGGGCTCGAATTCTGATACCAATTATGCTGTTGCCAACATTGCTTACCCCAGTTGTTATCGGGTTAGTTGGAGTCTTAATTTTAAACCCCGATTTTGGAATTGTGGGACAATTTCTTTTTCGATCTGGATTGATAAAGGAGGCAGTCCTTGGCAGCACGAAATTGGCATTGCCAGCAATCATTGCAGTTGACAGCTATCAATGGACACCCTTCGTGGCGGTTATTCTTACTGCTGGTATGCTGGGTTTACCCAAAGAACCTTATGAGGCAGCCCAAGTAGATGGCGCCAATAAATGGCAGACTTTCATTCGAGTAACAATGCCCTTGCTTTGGCCTTATCTAGTCGTTGCGTTATTAATCCGAGTAATTGATGCTTTCCGCATCTTCGATATTATTTGGGTTATGACTCGTGGAGGACCGGGGATCTCGACTGAAACAGTAGCAGTTTATGCATATCGACACACATTCCGATTTTGGGATCTCGGATATGGATCAGCTCTGATCATGGTCATCTTTGTGTTCATTTCAATACTGGTTGAATACCTTTATAAAGCTCTGCAGCGCTGGCAAAGTAATGGAAGTGCAGCATAGAGAGGAGTAACAAATGAGAGAAGAATTTGCCCTTATAGACACAACAAAATCCGAAAAGAAGAAAGAAAGATATTTTACAAATGATCGGATATTACGATGGACTTCTTATGTCCTGACTCTATTCATGGTGCTTTTATTTCTATTTCCCTGGCTTTGGGTTTTTAGCCTCGGTTTCAAAACAAGAACAGAGATTCTAAGCCCAACAATTGTATGGCTTTGGAAACCAACCTTAGCAAATTTCCATGAGGTATTAATTGTCAAAGGATATTGGAAATTAATCATAAATTCCTTGATTATTGCTGTTTCTGCTGTGTCATTATGTATAATCATTGGAGTGCCAACTGCATATGCTTTTTCTCGCTTTCCCATTCCAGGAAAAGAAAGTTGGTTCTATATGATCTTAACCTTCCGAATGGCACCAGCGGTTGTTCTAGCCTTACCGCTCTATATCATCTTCGCCAGATTAGGGTTATTAGGCACCTTTCCAGCTCCCATTATTGCTCATATCACCTTCACGCTTCCATTTGTGATTTGGTTGATGAGAAGCTTCTTTGACGATATTCCCAAAGAAATTGATGCAGCTGCAATGACAGATGGATACACTCGAACTGGAGCGTTTATCCATGCAATATTACCTCTTGTTAAATCTGGTATTGTTGCAGTAACCCTATTTTCTATCATATTCTCTTGGAACGAGTTTTTATATGGATTGATTTTAACAAGTGATGCAACACGTCCAGTCGCTTCACAAATCCCATCGCTTATTCGACCACACGGAACCCTGTGGGGAGAAGTGGCTGCACTAGCTACAGTCGCATCTCTTCCAGTTGCAATACTTATCTTCGCTCTCCAACGTTCATTAGTGCGTGGTCTTTCTTTCGGAGCAGTGAAGGGTTAGGGAAATAGAAAATTAATCCACCGGAGGAAAATAAATAGATGAAACCTGAATTAATAATTATGCTAACCCATCACGATGAGACTGTACGAAATGCCCAGGAACTATTTGAGAGATTACAAGATGTACCAATAAAATATTGGGGGTTCAAAGACATCGGTTTACCTCATGATAAAATGAGAAAACTAGTGCAAACAATGAAAGAAGCAGGTAAAACCACATCTTTAGAGATCGTTAGCCTTTCGGAAGAAGAGGGCCTAGCTGGGGCAAAAGTAGCTGTTGAAGGTGGATTTGATATCCTAATGGGAACAGTATTCTATGACTCAATCAATGAATACTTAAGTAATAAAACAATCGAATATTATCCTTTTCCCGGGGAAGTATATGGGCATCCAAGCATATTAGGGGGAACTATCGAAGAAATTATAAATCATGCTCAGTGGTTAGAAAACCAAGGGGTTCAAGGACTAGACCTCCTAACCTATCGTTTTCAAGGTGATGCCCACTTACTTCTCAAAAAGGTCGTAAAGGCTGTAAACATCCCAGTTGTGTCTGCCGGAAGTATTGCTACTTATGAACGCATTGCAGAAGTTTGGGATGCAAAAGCTTGGGGGTTCACTATTGGTTCTGCTTTCTTTGATCAGAAATTTGTACCGGACAAAGGATTTGAAGAGAATGTACGCGTAGTCGCGAATTGGTTGAATTCAATTGATGAGAAGGAATTACAAAAACTCCTGCCAGACAGCAACTAATCTGAACTCATATTACAGATTATCTGATATGAGTCTTTTGAATATCAAAAAGATTGGAGAAAGATGAGAGATTGTGTCTTAGGATGTGATATTGGTTCCCAAGGAGTTAAATCCATTTTACTAAATTCATCGGGCGAGATAATAGCTGAGGCGAGCTCCAGCTACTATATCCATTATCCGTTCCCAACTTGGGCAGAACAGGATGCAAAAACTTGGTTAGATGCACTTGGACTATCTATAAGAGAGGTCCTCAAGTTAAGTGATACAAGTGTCTACCAAATTAAAGCCATCGGACTTGATGCACAAGTAGACGGGATGGTTGCAGTTGGTAGTGATGCCGAACCATTATATCCCGCGATCATTTGGATGGATCGCCGGGCGACAAAACAAGTCAAAGAAGCTTCCAAACGCATTGATCCACGGATTGCTTTTTCGATCACTGGTCTAAATCTTGACCCTTATCATGTTGCTCCAAAAATCCGTTGGTTTGCAGAGAATCAACCCGAAGAATATAAAAGAACCAGGTATTTTCTTCTGCCGGGAAGTTATGTGGCACTATATCTTACAGGAGAAGTCGGAGTAGATTACTCTAATGCTTCTTCAACAATGTTGATGGATGTCCACAGTAAAGAATGGTCAAAACAATTGCTTGAGTGCTTCGAGATTTCTGATGAACAACTTGCCCCAATCTATCCCGCAGATACAATAATCGGAAATTTAATGGTAAATGCAGCAGAATCCCTGGGATTAAAGCCAGGGATTCCTGTAATTTTAGGCTGCGGAGATGAACATGCTGCTTGTCTTGGAGCCGGAGTAATCGAAAAAGGTTTGATTGCTGATATCGCAGGAACTGCAGAACCTGTTTGCGCATCCTCACCTGAGCTAATTTTTGATGAAACCGGTTTGGTTGAAACGCATTGTCACGGACATCCTGATCAATGGCTTATAGAGAATCCGGGATTTGTTTCTGGTGCAAATTATCGCTGGTTTAGAGATCAGTTTGCAAGAGAGCTGATTGAAGTGGCAAAATCTCAAAGCATTGATGAATATGAAATACTTAACCAAGATGCTGAAGAAATCCCTCCTGGTTCAGAAAACCTAATTTTTCTACCCACTCTGATGGGTTCGGTTACACCCACTTGGAACTCGAATATGCGCGGCGTTTTCGTTGGTTTTACATTATCGCATGGAAGAAACCATTTTACTCGTGCAATCCTCGAAGGTTCAGCTTATGCTTTAAGAGATATCACCGATAGAATGCAGGAATTGGATTTAAATCCTGTACAAATCCGTGCAGTTGGAGGATGTGCAAAGGGAGCGCTTTGGAGACAAATTAAAGCGGATGTTACAGGCTTACCTGTCGCTTTGCTGCGAACTACAGAAACAACATGTCTCGGCGCAGCTATGCTTGCCCTAGTCGGAGCAGGATTAGCTGATTCACTTGAGGAAGCTTCTTATCGTATCGTTCAGGTTGTTGAAACGCTTGATCCTGATCCCAACTTAATGAGTCAGTATGAAGAACATTACCAAAAATATAGGAAAGCATACTTTAATCTATTAGAGTATTTTAATGAAATGAATGAATTGGAGACAAATTGAATCGTCTTGAGAATATTACCGGTTTTCTCCTAGACATGGATGGAACTTTTTACCTCGGAAAACATCTCATCGATGGAGCCTTAAGATTTATTGATATTATCCAAAAACAAGAAAAGGAATTCCTTTTCCTCACAAATAATTCCTCTAAAAACCGCCATGATTATGCTCTGAAGATCAAGGAAATGGGTTTAAATATTACCCAGGATAAAGTGTTTACAAGTGGTGGAGCAACAGCGATTTTTTTAAAAAGGGAGTTCCCTACTGCAAAAATTTTTCTTGTCGGAACTTCGTCTTTGCAAGAGGAGTTCAAGAATTGGGGATTTGAACTTGAACACAAAGAACCAGATATAGCTGTGCTTGGTTTCGATACTACATTAACATATAAAAAACTTTGGAGATTATGTGATCTGGTTCGCTCTGGTATCCCTTATGTAGCTACTCATCCAGATTTCAATTGCCCAACAGAATCCGGTTTTATGCCGGACATTGGCGCAATGATTGCATTTGTCAGAGCATCTACAGGACGCGTTCCAGATTTTGTGATTGGAAAACCGAATCGTTTTATCGTAGATGCAGCTGCTGAACTTATGAACAAACCCATCGAACAGTTAGCTATAGTCGGTGACCGATTGTATACAGATATAGCTTTAGGAGAATCAAGCGGAATAACTACTATTCTTGTACTCAGTGGAGAAACTAAATTGGAAGATTTGGAATCGTCATTATTTAAACCTAATTTTATTTTTAACAGCATCGCCGAATTGACAGACACATTAGATTCGAAGATTGGAGAATAGCAATGGAATTGATATACGATCCTGGAGAAAATGATCGCTTTTGGAATGAAATCAGCCAATTACCTGGATTTCCCACAGACGATAAAATATCATTAGAGAAAATGATCTTTGAATCTGACGCTTTATTCGCGATTCCATCCATTCTGTTGGAAAGTGGGTTAGAACAGGGGGAATCCGTGCTCTTAGTGATAGACCCAACTCCAATGCGCAGAGGAAAAGACAGTCTTAAACCATTGGTAATCAAAGTGTTGGAGCAAGCAGGATATCAGGTAATTCAGTTAATCCTTGAACCTGATGAAAGTGGCCAAGTCCATACGGATATGGATCATATTGAAATTGTTAAAAGACAACTGAAAAAAAATCTTACTGTAATTTCAGTAGGTTCGGGTGTCGTTACGGACATTACGAAACATGCTTGTTATTTATACGAACAAGAAAAGAACGAATCGATATTCTTCATAGTCTTTCAGACAGCTAATAGCGTCAGCGCATATACATCAGACATGGCGCCGGTATTTGTGCAAGGGGTAAAACGCACCCTAGCTTCTCGTTATCCAAACATATTGATATGTGATCTAGAAACACTTGTTGATGCCCCGCTTGAGATGACAGTTGCTGGTGTTGGTGACTTGCTGGCTGCTTTTGTGTCGTTCCCAGATTGGTATATTGCCTATCATTTGGGAATGGATGAACATTACACTACGCTACCACAATACCTGATGGGAGATTTAGACCAAATCTTTTTGGAATATGCCATTGACATTCGCAAACCTACCCTGAAAGGGATGGAAGTCCTAGCAAAATTGATCTCCCTGGGTGGATTGGCTATGTCACTAAGTCATGCAACTACACCAATGTCAGGTTATGAGCATGTCATTTCGCATGTATTGGATATGATTCAAGAACACCAGAAAGAGGAATTAACCCAACACGGAAGTCAAGTATCCTTAGCAGCTGTGATGGCAAGCCTTTCTTACCAAGATTTTCTACGAGATTTTGATCCCATCCGGGTGAATATAAATACTATATTTCCAAGCAAGCAGATGATGAATAAAAATGTTAAGGATGCTTTCATTCAGGTTGACCCTTCTGGGAAAGCAGGAAACGAGTGCTGGTCTGATTATGAACAAAAGCTTGACAAATGGGCAAAAAATTCCGATCAGATAAAGAATTTTCTAAAGAATTGGGCAGAACATAAAAAGAAAATTGAACCGTTAACAAGAACACCTAAAAGGATTCTGGATGTCCTAACGACCATTGATGCACCGTTACGCTTTAGGGATTTAGTTCCATCTATAAAAAGCGAAGATGCACACTTTGCCTTTTTCAATGCTCCACTTATGAGAAAACGACTTACTTTAGGTGATTTATTGATATTCTTTGACTGGGATCGAGATTCTCTATGGCAGGAAATAACAAAATTAGGTGTATTGTAGGATTAATTTGATTCAGATATAATGCAAAATAACATAACTAATAGTATTAAAATAGAAAAAAGATCCTACCATCTAATTATCGGATCTTTTTATTTAGCTTATAATTTTTTTTACTTCTTTATCTCTAAATGAGAGGGGAGTTCGGGGATTTTTAGAAACAGTCCTAGTTTGACCTTATTGGGATCATCTCCAATCACTCGTTTATTCATCTCGTAGATCACCATATAGTAATCCTTGGTCGCTGAACCATAATATTCTAATGCTAGTGAGCCTAAGGTATCACCCTCTTTTACCTTATGTTCAGCCAAGATCTTGGTGCTTGAAAATGCGCTTGTATCGGCTTTCATCTTTCCGGATCCTTTTTCCTCTGGCATTATTTATCTCCTTTCAACAAGTTATAATATTTCCAAAATTACTATCTAATCATAATCCTATTTTACCGATAATAGATTCATTTTTCAATCCCATATTATACTTGCAACAAATAGTGGTATAAGAAGAATAACATATCGAGATAACCGCTGATGACATTTATTTCAGTTCTCTTGTTATAATTGTATCCGAACACAGTTTATCCAGCCCTAATACCACTTTTTATCAGCAGATTTTCCCCACAATAATGTGAAATCATTAAAAATATTGAACAAATTACGTGATTTTCTTGAGCAATTGCGAAAATATATGTACACAAAAAGTGATAATTCAGTTATAATTATGTACAAACATC
>Ga0172371_10010301_pt1 | contig 12651 bp, 12 predicted proteins | sample Lak12m_FD_114543 | JGI IMG/M metagenome (GOLD analysis project Ga0172371, IMG submission 114543) | Freshwater microbial communities from Kabuno Bay, South-Kivu, Congo - kab_022012_12m | ecosystem: Environmental > Aquatic > Freshwater > Lake | place: Democratic Republic of the Congo: South-Kivu... | reverse complement strand
GTTACCAGGCGGGTGGAACATCCGCTGGAGCTGCTGCGGCTGACCCAGGAGTTCGGCAAGCTCAACCGCCAGGCGGCGGCCTCGGAGTTGCCCGTGGCGGTGGCGACGGTGCTGTATTATGCCAGCATCGCCACGGCGCTTGTGCGCTGCCAACGTCATCGGCGATCCGTGGGCATCTCCCCGCACATCCCTCACGCAGGTCCAGCTACCGTCCCAGGCCATGTCATCTGCCGACGGTGATGACTCCTACCTCCTGGGCCCACGCTGCTGGCCAACGGGGAACGGTCACCCTGGGAACCACGTCCCCACGAACCGGCATAACGGCAAGGTCAACATCGGTTTCTGCGACGGACACGTGGAGGCCCGCCCGTGGGTCGTACTGTTGCCGACCCCCGTCGCACCCTCCGGCTCGGCCGCAGGCACCACCTTCGACCGTCTCTGGGGTCACCGGCTGAACTGAGCCCTCCGGCGGGGTGCCAGGGAGGGCGGCGGGGTGGCCGCCGGCCGCTGCCCGTGTGGCCTCGGGCGTTCCAGGGACGGGAACCACCCAGCGACCGCCACGGCGGACGGCCCGGTACGGCGCTCCCGCCCGATCCTCTACGTCCCGCCCGCCGTGCGCTCCGTTTCATCCTGCGCCGCGGACGGCTCGCAGGGCATCCAGGCGTGGGTACGGGAGGGGCGAGCCGCACCAGGGCGAGCCTCTCGACCGTCAGCCCTGCCTTCGTCGCCGCCTCCTGGAGGCGGCGGTCGGCAGCGGCGAACACGAGAGAACCGTCGGCGGTGGTGCTGAGCCGATCGTGGAGGAGCTGCGCCGAGGCGGGAGGTGGGGCACATGGCCCGGCGGGCTTCACTCCGGGGCTGCGGTCGGGTCCCAGACCCGGGCGAAGCCGGCACCCGCGAAGTCCCGCAGGTTGCGGGTGGCGAAGTCCGTCACGCCGTGGTGTAGGAGGGTTTGCGCCAGGCGCAGGTCGAAGACGCGGCGGAAGGGCAGCCCCTCCTGCTCGGCGGCCTGCCAGACGCGTTCCATGATGCCCTGGCCGGGGACCACGTCGGCGATGCGCCACTGGGGGTTGGCGCGGAACTGGCGCACGATGCCGGTGGCCGCGCCGGCACTCAGTGGCGGTCGGCTGACGGCCGGGTGCCGGAGCAGGCAGTACAGCTCGAGGAGGACCTGCTCACAGAGGCAGAAGTCGCTCTGGCGCGCCTGACGGAGCAGGAAGGCGCGGGCTGGCCCATGCCAGGGCGAGTCGGCGTCGCAGGCGGCGAAGAGGATGTTCGTGTCGCAGGAGGTCACGGCGCGTCCTCGCTGGCCCGGTACCGCGGCTCGCGCTCAGCCACAGCCCGGTTCGCGTCGACGTGGAGTTGTTCGCGCCAGCACGGGTCGGCGAACGGGTCTGTCCCTCCGAGACGCTGCGGTTCCGGCAGTCGCCACGTACCCGGCAGGGACGTGTCCTCGGGGGAGACGCTCAGCATGTATTCCAGTCCGCGACGCACCAGCTCCGCCAGGGAGATCTCCTGGCGCTGCGCCAGGTCGCGGGCCCGGCGGTAGAGACGGTCTGGCAGTTGCACCTGAGTTCTGGTCATGATGCAAACTATACATGGATGTAATAATGATGGCAACCACGCTCCCTCTCGCTCGGCCGCGCGTTGGGCCTGAGGCGTGCCTTTGGGCCCCGCGCGGCTACTTTACGGACCGGCGCCCGGCGCCGGCCGGCGGAGCCGGACGCGTGAGGCCGGGGCGGCGGCAGAGCGACTCCCAGGGGTGCGAGGCAATGGCGGACTCGAGGCTCAGCCCGTTCGAGCAGGCGGTGTTGGCCTGCATCCAATCGGATTTCCCACTGGTATCCGATCCCTACGCGGCCCTGGCCATGCAGGTCGGCAGCACGGCGGAGACCGTCCATGCGGCCGTGCTCGAACTCCGGCGGCGGGGGATCGTGCGACGCATCGGCGGGTCCTTCGCGGCTGGGCCGTTGGGCTACGTCAGCACCCTGGTGGGGGCCCGGGTCGACGCCGGGGCCGTGGAGGCCGCGGCCGCCTGCGCCAGCGCCTTCGCCGAGGTGACGCACAACTACGAGCGCGAAGGCGACTACAACCTCTGGTTCACGGTCATCGCCCCAGGCCGCGAGCGTCTGGAGCAGGTCCTGGGCGCGGTCAGGACCATCCCCGGCGTCCGGGCGCTCCATGACCTGCCGGCCCTGCGCCTGTTCAAGGTCCGGGTGGATTTCCAGTTTGCCGAGGCACAGACCGGGAGCGCCGCGCCGGCGTCCGCTTCCGGAGGGGCTCCGGCCCCGGCCCTGCCCCTGGATGAGGCCGATCGCCGCAGCATCTGCCGCGCCTGTGGCGACCTCGATGCCACCCGGACCCCCTTCCGGGCCATGGCCGCCGAGGTGGGGCTGGCGGAGCCGGAACTGCGGCGGCGCCTGGCGGGCTACCGACAGGCGGGCGCCATGCGGCGGTTCGGCGCCATCCTGCGGCATCGCGCCGCGGGGTTCACGGCCAACGGCATGTCGGTGTGGGATGCCCCCGAAGCGGACGTCCAGCGTCTCGGCGAGGCCCTGGCGGCGCGTCTTGAGGTGAGCCACTGCTACGAGCGGCCACGTCTGCCGGACTGGCCCTACAACGTTTTTGGCATGATCCATGCTAATTCGCGAGCTGCTTGCCTGGAGGTGGCTGCGGCAGTGTCCCGGGAGACCGGGGTCGAGGCGATGCGGGTGCTGTTCTCCGGGCGGGAGTTCAAGAAGACCAGCATGGTCTACTTCGCCGCCGGCCGCGAGTCGTAGCGCAGGGCTCCAAGCGCGGTTTGGGGAGGGGCGCGGTCCGGGCAGGCGCGAGGGCCCGCGGCAGCGAGTGGCAGGGGCGGGCGAGCGACGGCAGGGGAGCGGGTGGAGTCCGCCAGATGCTGCACGTAGAGCCGGCAGTGCTGAAGGCAACGACCCGGTGTGCAGGCAACTTCGCCTGCCTGCAGGACCCACCGGGTTCGTTGTGCCGCATCCTGGCCGCCATCGAGGGGCAGAGGCTGTTCATCGTGTGCGGCTGTCCGGAGAAGGCGTGCCCCTACCGGGAGCCCGAGGACGGCCGGGACGTCTGCACCTGCCCGACCCGTATCCGCATTTTCGAGCGCTACCGGCTGTGATGGGTGTGCGGGAGACCGGCTCTGCGCCGCTGCGTCGCGGCGCAGGGAGATCCCAGTGGTCTGGAGGCGCGGTTCTTCGTAACCGCGCGGCGGCGTGCGGAGAGGCCGCCCTCCAGGGGACACCGGGCGCGGCGGGGTGCGGACGAGCGGCCCTCCGGGGAACGCCGAGTGAGGCGGCGCAGGGCACTGCGGGAATCTCCGCGGTCGCCGCGCATGGGGCCGCGGTCGGGCACGGAATCTTGCCCAGTTCCGCTGCCGCGGGTATGGTGGGAAGGTGGCGAACGGCTTCCTGGTGAACCTGGCGGCGTGCGGAGGGTGAATCCGATGGCGTCGAGAAGACCGCGGTCCGAGGCCCTGTGGCAAACGGCGCAGGGGCTGATCCCGGGTGGGGTCAACAGCCCGGTCCGGGCCTTCAAGGGCGTCGGGGGTACGCCGGTTTTCGCCGAGCGGGGTGTCGGGTCCCACCTGACGGATGCGGACGGGTGTGAGTACATCGACTACGTGATGTCCTGGGGGCCGCTGATCTTGGGTCACGCGCCGGCCTGCGTGGTAGAGGCCGTGCGGGAGGCCTGTGGCCGTGGCACGAGTTTCGGCATGCCGACGGCGGCCGAGAGCCGGCTGGCGCGGTGCCTCATCGACTGCGTCCCGAGCCTGGAGAAGGTCCGGCTGGTGAGCTCGGGGACCGAGGCGGCCATGAGTGCGATCCGGCTGGCGCGTGGGTACACCGGCCGGGACCTGGTGGTGAAGTTCGACGGGGGTTACCATGGCCACGCCGACGGGCTGCTGGCGGCAGCCGGTTCGGGCGTGGCCACGCTGGCGGTCCCGGACACGGCCGGCGTGCCGCGGAGCTACACGGACAAGACGGTCGTCATCCCCTACAACGACACGTCGAGCGTGCAGGCGGCGTTCGACGCGCTGGGCGACCAGGTAGCAGCCGTCATCGTCGAGCCGGTGGCGGGCAACATGGGAGTCGTGCCGCCGGCGCCGGGTTTCCTCGAGTTCCTGCGGGATATCACCCGCCGGCGGGGCAGCCTGCTGATCTTCGACGAGGTGATCACCGGGTTCCGGCTGGGCCTGGCGGGCGCGCAGGGGCTATATGGCGTGTCGCCTGACCTGACGGTGCTGGGCAAGGTCATCGGCGGCGGTCTGCCGGCAGCGGCCTATGGCGGGCGGGCGGCGATCATGGACCGGCTGGCGCCGCTGGGGGGCGTCTACCAGGCCGGGACGCTGAGCGGGAACCCGTTGGCGGTGGCTGCCGGGCTGGCCGTGGTGGAAGCCCTGATGGCGGACCCGCCCTACGCGCGACTGGAAGCGGCAGCCCAGGACCTGAGCGCGGGTCTGGCGGTCGCGGCCCAGGCCGCCGGCATCGCGGTGCAGCAGAACCGGGTGGGCTCCATGATGACCCTGTTCTTCACCTCTACGGCGGTGACCGACTACGCCAGCGCGAAGACGGCCGACAAGCAGGCCTACGCCCGTTTCTTCCACGGCATGCTGGAGCGCGGCATCTACCTGGCGCCGTCGCAGTTCGAGGCGGCCTTCGTCTCGACGGCCCATAGCGAGGCCGACATCCGTGCCACGATCTCGGCGGCGGCGGCGGCCCTGCGGGAGTTGCGGTGAGATACCTGCCGGTGAACCTCGATGTGGCGGGGCGCAAGGCGCTGGTAGTGGGGGGCGGCCGGGTGGCCTCGCGCAAGGTGAGGTCGCTGCGGGAATGCGGCGCCGAGGTGACCGTGGTGAGCCCGGCGTTCTGCTCCGGCCTGGCCCGCATGAAGGGCATCCGACGCCTCCGGCGGGGTTACCGCAAGAGCGATCTGCGCGGGGTGTGGCTGGTGGTGAGTGCGGCGGGGCCGCAGGCCGTGAACCAGCGCGTCTGGGAGCACGCCCAGGAGGCCGGCGTCCCGGTCAACGTGGTGGACCAGCCGGCCCTGTGCACCTTCACGGTGCCGGCCGTGGTGCGCCGCGGTGACCTGGTGATCACGGTCTCGACGGGGGGAGGCAGTCCGGCGCTGTCGGGGCGCATCCGAGAGATCCTGTCGGCCGCGATCGGCCCCGAGTTCGGACAGCACGTGGCCCTGTTGCGCGAGATGCGGACCGTGGTGAAGGCCTCGGGGTTACCGTTGGCCGCGCGTGGCGTGCTGCTGAAGGCCATGTCGGGCGACGCCATCCGGGATGTCATCCGGCGGGGCGGCCTGGCGGCCGCGAGGCGGCAACTCGGCAGGATGCTGGCCGAAGCGCAGCGCCAGCCCCCGGGCTGAGGCCCGCGGGGCGGGCACCCGCCGACGTCGGCCACGGCTCGGCGTCCGTGGCGGCGCCGCCGGGGGTGCGGCTGCAGGCAGGCGCTGCGTTCAGGAACCGTGCATGACTGGTCCTCTTCCACCGCTAGCCGACGACGGCGGGCTTGACGACACGCTACTCACCAAGGACCTGCGGACCGTACCGCAGCCCGGCCTGGGGACGGTCCTGGTGACGGGGGCCAGCGGCTACATCGGTGGCCGGCTGGTCCCGGAACTCGTCGCCAGAGGGTACCAGGTCGCCGCCATGGTCCGCGGGCCGTCGCCGGAGTACCGGGACCGCTGGCCCGGAGCGCGTATCGTGGTGGCGGATGCGGCTCACCGCGCCTCGCTGGAGACGGTCCTGGCGGGGGTGCACACGGCCTACTACCTGATCCACTCGCTGCTCCTCGGGCCCCGGGGACTGGAGGCGGTTGAGGTGGAGCATGCCCGGCATTTCCGCCTGGCAGCCGAGAGCCAGGGTGTACAGCGGATCATCTACCTGGGCGCCCTAGGCGACGTGCGCACGGGGCTCTCGCCCCATCTTCGCAGCCGCATCCGCGTCGCCGAGGAACTGCAGAGCGGCCGGGTCCCTGCCACCATCTTGCGTGCCGCCATCATCATCGGCTCCGGCAGCGCGTCCTATGAAATCCTCCAGCACCTGGTCCGGCGACTGCCGGTGCTGTCCATCCCGAAATGGGGCAAGACCCGCTGCCAGCCCATCGCCATCCGGGATGTCATGCGCTACCTGGTGGGCGTGTTGGAGCTCCCCGAGACGGCGGGGCAGTCCTATGATATCGGTGGGCCCGAAGTACTGACCTACGAGGAGATGACGCGGGCTTTTGCGGCCGTCGTCGGGAAGCGGCGGCTCTTCGTCCCTTCCCTGACCTCGAGCATCCAGGTCTACGCTTACGTGGCCGGCCTGCTGACGCCGGTCCCGGCGCCCATCACGCGGAGCCTGATGGAGGGTCTCCGCAACGATGTGGTCTGCCATGACGACCGCATCCGCAAGATCCTGCCGTTCCGGGCGATCAGCTACCGTGAGGCCATCCTCAGAGCCATGACCCGCGAGGAGCGCGACCAGGTCCACACGCGCTGGACCGACGCCTACCCGCCGGCCCACGAACTCGCCACCCGGCTCAGCGATCTCGATGGGCCGCCCGCTTACACGGCCAAGGCCGAGCTGCTGACCGACAAGGAGGCCGATCGCCTTTTCCGGGCCGTGTGCAGGATCGGGGGCAAGGAAGGCTGGTTCCAGGGGAACTGGCTGTGGCGCCTGCGGGGAGTCATCGACAGCCTTTTCATGGGGGTGGGGACGGCCCGTGGCCGACGCAGCGCGGCGACCCTGCGGGTCAACGACGTGGTGGATTTCTGGCGGGTGGAGCAGGTCCAGCAGGACGAACTGCTGCTCCTGCGGGCCGAGATGAAGCTGCCCGGCAAGGCATGGCTAGAGTTCCGGATCGACCGGCATCTGCGCCGGCAGCGGCTGTCGGTGAGCGCGTACTTCGATCCCCGTGGTCTCCTGGGCAAGGCTTACTGGTATGCCATGGTGCCGTTTCATTACTACCTCTTTGCCAATCTGATCCGACAGGTCGAGCGGCGGAGCTGACGGTCTATCGGTGGTGCTGTGGGGGCCCGGGCGGCACGCCTTCCATGGCCCGCGGCTAGCGCGGCGGCAGCGGCATCCTGGGTCCCACGGCGCGCCTGGGAACTCGGCCAGCGGCGGCAGGTGGCCGGCGCTGCCGGCGGAGGTGGCCTCCCGCGGGCGCGCCGTGGTGCGTTAGGCCTGCATTGCGTATCGCCCGCTGCAACAATATGGTATGGCATGACAGACGGGTGTGCCGCAGTACCACGGAGTAGGGCGAGGACAGGCCTGACGGCAGGGCTGTCCCGGGTCCGTGAGCTGGTGGATGAACAGGCCCGGCAGGTGGTCGCGGCGGTGGGGGCCCCTGAGCAGGCCGGCCACCTCCTGTCGGGGAAGCTTCTGCGCAGCCGTTTCGGGCTCTATGCGGGGGCGGGTGCGACACGGGACCCGGAGGATCTGGCCAAGGCGTGCGCGGCCATCGAGATGGTCCACACGGCCAGCCTGTGCCACGATGACGTCATCGACAACGCCCTTCTGCGCCGGTCGCTGCCGACGCTCTGGCGGAAGACGACCCCATCGGCAGCGGTGCTGATTGGCGATGTGCTGTTGTGCCATGCGGCGGCGCTGGTAGCCTCAGCCGCCAACGGCCGGTACCTGGTGCCGTTCCTGGCCAAGGTGACTGAGGTCTGCACGACCGAGGCCCGCCAGGAGCTGATCCTGCGCGGCCGGCGCGTGGGCCAGGACGCCTGCCTGGAGGTGGCGCGAGGCAAGACGGGGCCGTTGTTTGCCTTTGTGGGCCTGGTGGCCGGTGGAGAGGACACGGCCCTGGCGGCGGCCTTGACAGAGGCCGGATACCGGATCGGTACGGCCTACCAGTTGGCCGACGACCTGCTCGACGTGGACGGCCAGACGGGGAAGGCCGGTAAGACCCTTGGCACCGACCGCAGCCGGGGTAAGTTCACTCTCCCTCTGAGCCGCGAGTCTGGTCCCGAGCTGACCACGGAGTGCGTGCGCAGGCTGCTCACCGAGGCCCTGGCTGGGCTGGGTCCCTGGCCCGGAGTGCAGGCCGCGGTACGGGCGTACGTCGAGCGGGAGCTCGTGCCTGCCATGGAGATCCAGGGCGGGCGGTCCAGCCTGAGACCCGCGGCCCCCGATGGCGCTTGATCTCACCCCGGCGGGGTCTACATTGCGGCTTCGTTTTGTGTCGAGTCGCGAGTTGCAGTGGGAGCGCTGTTCCTATGCTGGTCGTGGCGTGCATCAAGCAGGTCCCGGACACGACCCAGGTCCAGATCGACCCGGTCACCAATACGCTCATCCGTGAGGGGGTCCCGTTCATCGTGAATCCCTACGACACGCATGCCGTGGAGGAGGGGCTGCGCATCCGCGACCGTTTCGGTTGCCGGGTGGTGGCCATCTCGATGGGGCCTCCGAACGCCCAGGCGAGCCTGCGCAAGGCGCTGGCCCTGGGCGTGGACATGGCCATCCTCCTCTCGGACCGTGTTTTCGGGGGAGCGGACACCCTGGCCACGAGCCGGGTCCTGGCCTCGGCCCTGACGAAGCTCAGTGCCGAGGTCGACGAGGTGGGTCTCGTGCTCTGCGGCAAACAGACCATCGATGGCGATACCGCCCAGGTGGGCCCCGGCATCGCGACGCGCCTGGGCTACCAGCAACTGACCCTGGTAGACCGCATCGAGGATCTGGACCTGGCGGGCCGGCGGGTGCGGGTCCGGCGGAAGCTGGAGGGTCGTCACGAGACGGTCGAGTCCCCGCTCCCCGCCCTGCTGACGGTGGTGCGGGAGCTGAACCGGCCGCGCTATCCACGGGTGCCGCTGCGCCTGGCGGCGGCGGACGCCAAGATCGAGACCTGGAGCAACCAGGTCCTGAAGCTGGATGCGCAGACCGTTGGGCTGAAGGGGTCCCCGACCTGGGTGATGCGGATCTTCTCACCCCAGCGCGAGAAGGGTGAGGTCCTCGGTGACGGCCTGGGCGACCCCGAGGGCACGGCCCGGCTCCTGGTCGAGAAGCTGGTGGCCAAGGACGCGCTGCCCGCGTAGGCCTGGGCGGGCACGACACCGGTGCGAGGCACGCGGCGCGCGCCTGAGCGCTGCGGCCGCCTTCCTGCGAGAGAGACTGGCATGGCTGACGCGAAACCGAAGATCAAGAAGCCGCGGGGGCGGGCACGCCTGCTTGAGGGCAAGTGTATTGCCTGCGGGGCACGCTGCCAGAGCGTCTGCCCGGTCGACTGCGTCGATATGTCCGACGCGGGTGAGCCGATCATCCGGGGCGAGAAGTGCATCGGCTGCAGCAAGTGCATCAAGATCTGCCCGGCCGCGGCGCTGGAACTGTCCTTCACCCCCGAGGAGCAGCGCCTGCTCGACGAGCTGGCCAAGGCCGCCGTGGGCAAGCCCCAGGAAGAGGTTGCCGAGGACAAGGCCGACAGCCTGACCGAGATGCTGCAGCGGTACCGCGGGGTCTGGGTCTTCGTCGAGCAGACCGACGGCGAGCCGGCGCGGGTCTCCTGGGAGCTCCTGGGCGTGGGCAAGCGCCTGGCGCAGAAGCTGGGCGTGGAGCTCTGCTCGATGGTCATCGGCGAGAACGTCGAGGGCCTGTGCCAGGAGTCCTTCCGCTATGGCGCCCAGAAGTCGTACCGGGTCGACGCGCCGGTTTACCGCACCTACCGCACGGAAGCCTACCTGGCGGCCACCTGCCATCTGATCGCCAGATACAAGCCTGAGGTCATCCTCATGGGGGCCACGGGCATGGGGCGGGATCTGGCCGGAGCCGTAGCGACGCGCGTGGCCACCGGACTGACCGCAGACTGCACCGGGTTGGACATCGACGACAAGCGGAACCTGATGCAGACGCGGCCCGCCTTCGGTGGCAACATCATGGCCACGATCATGTGCGACAAGTTCCGGCCCCAGATGGCCACCGTCCGGCCCAACGTCATGCCCATGCCGGAGCGCGATGAGAAGGCCACCGGAGCCATCCTGCACGAGGACTTCGCGGTGCCGGAGACGGACGTCCTCACCAAGGTCCTGGAGATCGTCCGGGACTCCAAGGACCACAGCCACGTCGACATCGCCGCCGCCGAGTTCATCGTCTCCGGGGGGCGCGGCCTGATGTCGCCGGAGAACTTCGCCATCCTGAAGGCGCTGGCCGACGAGCTCGGCGGCGTCGTGGGCGCGTCCCGCAGCGCGGTGGATGCCGGCTGGATGCCGCACGACCGGCAGGTGGGGCAGACCGGCAGGACCGTGCGGCCGAAGATCTACATCGCCTGCGGCATCTCGGGGGCCATCCAGCACCTCGTGGGCATGCAGGACTCGGATATCATCATCGCCATCAACCGCGACCGCAACGCCCCCATCTTCGAGGTGGCGACCTACGGCATCGTCGGCGACCTGTTCAAGGTCGTGCCGGCGCTCACGCAGGCCGTGCGCGAGGCGAAGCAGCGGCGGAAGGCATAGGTTCGCGCTCGACGGCTGAAGGTTCAGACATGGCCTCTCATTCCATCGCGTTTGCGGTTCTCCTGGCGGCCTCGCTGGCGATCTTTGCCTGGAGCGTCTGGCGGCGAGCGTCCCTGGTCATGGTCGGCCGCAAGGAGGACCGTTTCGGGGACCCGGCCACGCGGGTGAGGGAGATGCTGCTCTACGCCTTCGGCCAGAAGCGTGTGGTGGCGAAGCTGTTTGGCATCAACCACTTCGTCATCTTCTGGTCGTTCATCGTGCTAGTCATCGCCAACTCCGAGTTCATGCTCCACGGACTGGTCCCGGGCATCAGCCTGAGGCTCCTGCCGGACCCGGTGTACCTGCCCCTGGTGCTGGTGCTCGACATCGTCTCGCTGCTGGCGTTGGCGGCGGTGGTGATCGCCGCCGTCCGGCGGGTGATCTCGCCGCCGTATCCGGAGGCGCGCACGGCGGAGGCCTTCTTCATCCTGAGCCTGATCGGGATCCTGATGGTGGCCTTCTTCAGTATGAACGCGGCCCGGATGCACGGGGCCGAAGAACGCATCACCGCGGCCGAGGCGGCCTGGATGCCAGTCTCGCGCCTGGTCGCTGGGGGCCTGTCCGCCGGCGGGGCGGAGGGCGTCTACGGCGTGGCCTGGTGGGCGCATGCGCTGGCGCTCCTCGCCTTTCTCTGTTACCTGCCCAGCAGCAAGCATATGCACATTCTCACCGCGATTCCGAACTGTTTCTTCAAGCGCCTCGGCAAGCCCAACACGCAGCCGCAGGAGGAGTTTGTCGCCGGCGGCACGTTCGGCGTCAACTCGCCAGAGCGCTTCACCTGGAAGGACCTCCTGGACTCCTTCTCCTGCACGGAATGTGGGCGCTGCCAGAACGTCTGCCCGGCGGGCCTGACCGGCAAGCCGCTGAACCCCCGGGCCGTGATCCACGAGATCAAGGTGAACCTGCTGGAGAACGAGGCGGCCCTGAAGCGTGATGGGAAGGCCACGAAGGCGCTCATCGGGGCCGCTGCCGAGGGGAACGTCGGCGAGGAGGCGCTCTGGGCCTGCACTACCTGCGGCGCCTGCATGGAGGCCTGCCCCGTCTTCATCGAGCAGATGCCCAAGATCGTCCAGATGCGGCGACACCTGGTGGAGATGGAAGCGAAGTTCCCGGATGAGCTGCTGAACCTGTTCGAGAACATGGAGGGTCGCAGCAACCCGTGGGGCATCGCGCCGTCCGAACGCGTCAAGTGGTGCTCGCAGATGGAGGTCAAGCCCTTCGAGCAGGGCAAAACGGAGTACCTCTTCTACGTTGGCTGCTCGGGCTCCTTTGACTCTCGCAGCAAGCACGTGACCGTGGCCCTGGCGCAGCTCCTGGACAAGGCCGGCATCTCGTGGGGTATCCTCGGCAAGGACGAGAAGTGCTGCGGCGACAGCCTCCGCCGCCTGGGCAACGAGTACGCCTTCGACCGGATGGCGCGGGAGAATGTGGAGCTCTTCCGGCAGCGCGGGGTGAAGAAGGTCATCACCCAGTGCCCGCACTGCTTCTCGACGTTCAGGAACGACTACCGGCAGTATGGTCTGGAGCTGGAGGTCATCCACCACTCTGAGCTGCTCCGGGACCTGTTACGGGAAGGCCGTCTCCGCCCCAACCGGCAGGCGACCGAACTGGGCCGGACCGTGTTCCACGACTCCTGCTACCTGGGTCGGCACAATGGGGTCTACGAGGCCCCGCGTCAGGTCCTGGCGGTCGCGACGGGCGCCGCCCCCGCCGAGATGGCGCGCGCCAAGGGCGAGGGGTTCTGCTGCGGCGCGGGCGGTGGACGCATGTGGATGGAAGAGACCGTGGGCGAGCGTATCAACGTCACCCGGGTCCGGGAGGCCCTGGAGACGAAGCCCGATACGATCTGCACGGCCTGTCCGTACTGCATGACCATGTTCGAGGACGGCGTCAAGGACGCCGAGGCAGGGAACGTGCAGGTCAAAGACGTCGCCGAGGTGGTCGCCGAGGCGGTCCTGCACTGAGGCGACGGTGCCGTTCCGGACGCGGTGACGAGCCCTCGATGCTCTGGGGGTGCCCACCGCCGCCCGTACCCGGTCGCGGACGGCCGGGGCTCCACGCGTCCGGGCCTCAGGCCCGGAGCGGAACCCGCCCGGTCCGCACCCATGACCCGGGTGCGGACCTGCCGCCAGCCGGTGTCCGCGCCGCCGGTCCCAT
>Ga0172371_10010300_pt1 | contig 12651 bp, 9 predicted proteins | sample Lak12m_FD_114543 | JGI IMG/M metagenome (GOLD analysis project Ga0172371, IMG submission 114543) | Freshwater microbial communities from Kabuno Bay, South-Kivu, Congo - kab_022012_12m | ecosystem: Environmental > Aquatic > Freshwater > Lake | place: Democratic Republic of the Congo: South-Kivu... | reverse complement strand
TGCCCGTAAAGGCCCTTTTCCCTGGTCCGGCTGCTGCCACATCGTCGTCCCCAGATAGTAGCCCCACCACCCGGGAGCGGTCAAAGGCAGATTAAAAAAAATGCATTTGGGCAACAGCCCGTTCAGCCTGCGCTTGGATAGCCGAGGGCGGCTGTCCCACATTTACTCGAAAACTTTTCGGAGTAAAGGCATCCCATGAAATACTTGAAAAAAAGCCGCCCAGCCCCCTGGTCCCGCCGCCGGCAGGATGAGCCGCTGCACGGCGTGGCCAACCTGTTTGACGTGGCCCTGGTTTTTCTGGTGGCCCTGTTCCTGGCCCTGATGTCCACTTACCAGGTCCTCGATTTTTTCAATCCCGACAGCGAGATCACCATCATGAAAAAATCAGGGGGGCAGTGGCAGATCATTTCCAAGAAGGGCAAAGAGATTAAGGTGAGAAAGGTGACCGACCGGAAGGCCGGGGGCGAAGAGGGCCTGAAGCTGGGAACCGCGTATCAGTTGAAAGACGGCCGGATGATCTATATTCCCGAGGATATGGCGGAAGGGCCACCCGATGAGAGCAAGTAGCCGCCTGGCCCTGGTCCTGCTTGCCCTCCTCTTCCCTTCCCTGGCCCTGGCCCAGCCGGGCAAAACCAGGATCACCCTGCTCATCTGGGCCGGCGACAGCCTGATGGCGGCCCGGGCCTTTCAGGACCTGGAAAAATTCCCTCGTCTGGCGGGACGGTATGACTTTAGATTTTATACGGATCGGGAGATCAGAAACCACCTGGTGACCGGCGAACACCTGCATGACTCCGACATCATCCTGGCCGACTTTATGGATCCCGGCATTGCCGATTTTGTGGCCGGAAATCTCGCCGATAAAAAGATCAAGCTCTACAGTCTGCGGTGCGCCCAGCAGGCGGACAGGCTGAAACAACGAGGGTTCCAGCCGGATACCCGGACCGAACCGTATTACACCTCCCCCACCGCAACCAACCTCCGGAACCTGCTCCTGATGGTGCTGTCCCACCGGGGGGAACGGGTACCCTATGATCCTCCGGTCATTTTGCCGGCCGCGGGCATCTTCCATCCCGAGGCCCCGAAAATCTTCTCCAGTTTTCCCGACTATCTCGCCTGGTATCAACAAACCGGCAAGTATCAACCCAACAGCTTCTGGGTGGGTCTTCACACCTTTCAGGTGGCCGCCTTGCCGGACCGGGGCAAGATCGAAGCCCGGATCATCCAGGCCCTGGAACGGGAAGGCGTCAACGCCCTGCCGGTCTTTGGCCCGCGGCCGCACCACCACTCCTTGCAGCAATTTTTTTTGGACGAGGGCGGTCAGCCCCGGGTGCAGGTCATCTGCGGCTTTTCTTTCCGGTTTATGAGCGGTTTCCGGGAAGAAACCGAAAAGGTCCTGGAAGAGATCGACGCCCCGGTGATCATGCCCCTCACCGTGTTTGCCCAGACCATCGATCAGTGGCAGCGCTCGGACCGGGGCCTCTCGCCCCTGTCCACCGGCTGGCAGGTCTGCACCCCGGAACTGAACGGCGCCATCGAACCCTCCGTGGTGGGCGGCAAGCTAGCCGCCAGCCTTAAGGGGATGACCCAGGCGGTGTATGACACCGTCCCCCTGCCCGGCAATATCGAGGCTCTGGTCCGGCGGATCAAGGCGTGGCGCATCCTGCAGGTAAAACCCAACCGGGACAAGAAAGTGGCCATCCTCTACTGGAACCACCCCCCGGGGAAACAGAACGTGGGCGCGGCCTATCTGAATGTGTTCCGTTCCCTGACCCACATCCTGTCGGCCCTGAAAAACGACGATTACCGGGTGGAGGGGCGTTTGCCCACCGAAGAGGAGATCAAGCGCCGCATCCTGTTGAGTGGCTTAAATATCGGCTCTTACGCCCCGGGGGAACTGGCCGGGATGATCTCGGCCGGGGAGGCCGTCCGCCTTCCCATGTCCAAGTACAAGGAATGGTTCAAAGAACTGGACCCGGAGTTTCAGCGGGAGGTCATCCGCCAGTGGGGTCAGCCGGAGGAGGGCCGGCTGATGATCAAAAACCGGGAGATCATCATTCCCCTGACGGCCCTGGGCAACGTCATCCTGGCCCCCCAACCCGCCCGGGGCATCAGTGATGATCCCAACCGGATGTACCATGACCGGCGGCTTTTTCCGCATCATCAATACATCGCCTTTTATCTGTGGCTCAAAAAGGAGTTTAAGGCCGACGCGGTCATCAGCCTGGGCAAGCACGGCACCCACGAATGGCTGCCGGGCAAGGAAATCGGCCTGTCCCGGTCCTGCCCCCCGGAAGTTCTGATTCAGGATATTCCCAATATCTACCCTTATATCGTGGATAATATCGGCGAGGGCATCCAGGCCAAGCGGCGGGGCCGGGGGGTGATCATCGACCATCTGATCCCGCCTTTGAAAAAAGGCGGTTCCTACATGGAATACCGCCGGCTGGCCGCCTTGATCGACGAATACCATAACGCCCAGGCCCAGGACGCCGACCTGGCCGCGGAAAAGCGGCAAAGGGTTAACAGGCTGATCCGGGAATTGGGCCTCAGCCGGGACCTGGGATTAAAGGAGCTGGATGACCAGGCCATCGAGAAAGTGGAGCATTACCTCATGGAGTTACAGGAAAGGCTGATCCCTTACGGACTCCATACCTATGGGGTTTCCCCCCGGGGAGACTCCCTCCGGGATCTGGCTGAGGCCGTGTGTGCCGCGAGCCCGGAGATTAAGATGGCGGACATGACCGCCAGGCTGGAGGAATGCGGCCCCCGGGAGATGGCCTCTCTCTTGCGGGCCTTGAAGGGGAAATATATCCCTCCCGGCCAGGGCAACGACCCGGTGCGCAACCCCGGGGCGGTCCCCACCGGCCGGAATTTCCACGGCCTGGACCTGAACAAGGTGCCCTCCCGGGAGGCCTTTGCCCTCGGCAAAAAGCTGGCGGACGACCTGATCAAGGGCTACCGGGACAAACACGGGGCTTATCCCGACAAACTGGGAATCATTCTCTGGGCCACCGAGACCCAGAACAATGAGGGGGTCAACGAGGCCGCCGCCCTCCATCTCCTGGGGATAACCCCGGTTTGGGACAAAAAAGACCGGGTGGTGGACCTGAAGCCCATCCCCGGCAGCATCCTCAAACGGCCCCGGATCGATGTCCTGCTGCAAGCCTCGGGACTTTACCGGGACACCTTCAGCCAGGTGATCAAGTGGCTGGACCGGGCCGTGCGGCTGGCGGCCTCCCTCAAGGATGTGGAAAATTTTGTGGCCCTGCATAGCGCCAGGATCGCCAAGGCTTTGCAGGAAAAGGGCTACCGCCCGGCTGAGGCCGTGGAATTGAGCCAGGCCCGGGTGTTCAGCGACCAGCCCGGAGCCTACGGCAACGCCGTCCAGGATATGATCCCGGACAGCGGCGCCTGGCAGGACGACCGGGAGATCGCCGATGTCTGGATCCACCAGGCCGCCTTTGCCTACGGCGACAAATTCTGGGGCGCGCCCCTGAAGAGCGCCTACAAGCATAACCTCAAGGATATCAAGATAACCATGCACAGCCGCTCTTCCAACCTGATCTTCATGCTGGACAACGACGACGTGTTCGGCGTCTTGGGGGGCCTGTCCCTGGCGGTGAAGAGCCAGGCCGGGAAATATCCGGAGGTCATGATAGCCAACAACCAGAAAGCCCGGGAGGTCAGCCTGGACGACCTGAACAAATCCATCGGCAAGGCCCTGCGGACCCGCTATCTCAATCCTGAGTGGATTGAGGGCATGAAAAAGGAGGGCTACGCCGGGGCCCGGCTGATGGATAAATTCGTGGAGCACCTGTGGGGGTTCCAGGTCACCACCCCCTTTGCGGTGGACAAGACCTCTTGGGAGCAGATCCATGAGGTCTATCTCACCGACAAGTACCAACAGGACCTGAAAAATTTCTTTGACCGCCACAACCCCTGGGCCCTGCAATCCATCTCGGCCCGGATGCTGGAAGCCGACCGCAAGGGCTACTGGCAGGCGCCCCCGGAGATGAAAAAGAACCTGGCCCGGACTTACGCCTTGAACGTCATGGAAAAAGGCGCGGCCTGCAGCGAACATATCTGCAACAACCCGAAGCTCCAAAAGATGGTGACCGAGATCATCACCCGGCACGGGCTGTTGACCCGCCGGCAACTGGAGCGTTTCACGGCGGTGATGGCGCAGGCCGCCGGCAAAACCCGGCAAGAGCAGGAGGCGGAGCAGAAAAAGACCAGGGAGGGTTTGACCCGGACCATCCAGGAAATCCAGAAGGATGAGCCCATCCCGGTCACCGGGGAAAGGAAAAAGATCGAGGGCTTTGAGATGGTGGAGGAAAAACGCCGGGAGACTGACGTCCCGGCCACAGATTCCCCCTGGGCGGTGCTTGCCGTGGTTCTGGCCCTTCTGGCCCTGTTCTTCTCCGGGTGGCAACGGCAGCGGCAAAAAATTTAATGGGCCGGAATTCCCGCCGCCCCGCCGCTCCATGCCGAATCGGCCGTCAACCTTGCCAAGGTCCTGTTTTTAATATAACTTTCTCCAATAATGATCCTGTCGCAGCTGCTTTTTTTGGTGAATGTAATTACTGGTCGATTTTTACTTTAGCTTCATGATAGAAATAATGCTATAATTTTCATCCAGTTATCAAGAAGAAAAGCTGGTTGACCAGATCAAACCAAATAAGAGGCGGCATGCTTTATTTGATTCTGGACCTGAAAAAAGATTTTGTGGAGCAGATGGCGGTGGTTTTCCCAAAACTGCGTAAAAAATGATCAAGATAGAATCTTTCATTGATATCGCCAGGCCGTACCAATACATTAAGAACGCCTTTGTGTTCCTGCCCATTTTCTTTGCCAACAAGATTCAGGACCTCGGGGCCGATATCCTGACTTTCTGGGCGTTTGTGGCCTTTTGTCTGGCCGCCAGCAGTGTTTATATCTTAAATGATTTGCAGGACCTGGAAGAAGACCGGGCTCATCCTCGCAAAAAAAACCGCCCCCTAGCCAGTGGAGCACTTAGTGTTATGCAGGCGGTCTCTTTTATGGCCTTTCTCTTGGGCGCGGCAATCCTCATCTCTCTAACCCTTTTGCCGGGGACGTTTTTCCTGGTTATCGCCGCCTACTTGTTGCTCAACACCCTTTACTCCTTTTCCTTAAAACATTTTGCCATTCTCGATATTGTCTGCATCGGGGTCGGATTCGTCCTCAGGGTCTTTGGCGGCGGCATCGCTGCGAATGTCGAGGTCAGCCATTGGATCATCCTGATGACCTTCCTCCTGGCATTATTTCTGGCCCTGGCCAAACGGCGGGATGACCTGCTGATCCTGTCGGCCAACAGTGGGAATGTTAGAAAGAGCCTGGACGGCTACAGTCTGGAATTTGTTTCCGCCGCCATGGTCATCATGGCCTCGGTGGTAATCGTGTCTTACATACTCTATACGGTTTCCTCGGAAGTGATCCTGAAGCACAGGGTGAACAATCTTTACCTGACAAGCATCTGGGTGGTTATAGGACTCCTCAGGTATTTACAACTCGCTTTGGTGGAGCAGCGGACCGGTTCCCCCACCCTTATCGTCCTCAAGGACCGGTTCATCCAGGTGGTCATTCTGTTGTGGCTCGGCACTTTTGCCGTACTTTTTTATGGGAGAGGACTCATAGACCCTTAATCTCTCCTTAAGGAACAAGTCGGAAAGCAGCCATGATGCTCTCGGGTTGGGGAAGATATCCCATTATTAAGGCCAAGGGGGTTTCTTTTGGGACCTTGCCCCCTTTGGCGGAATATCTCCAAAAACCGGGAAATTGCATCACTTATGGCAAGGGCGGCAGTTACGGCGACAGCGCTTTAAACGAAAGAGTGGTGTTCTCCCGGCGGTTCAACAAGATGCTCGATTTCCAACCCGAAGAAGGCATCTTGACCTGTGAATGTGGGGTAACCCTGGCCGAGATTATTGATTTTGGTCTGGGTCGGGGCTGGTTCTTGGCCACCGTGCCGGGGACTAAATTGATCACGCTGGGCGGCGCCATCGCTGCCGATGTCCACGGCAAGAACCACCATAAATCCGGCTGTTTCAGCGAAAGCGTCTTGGGCCTGCGCTTGATGCTCCCCGACGGCCGGGTGGCGGAATGCAGCCGGGAACAGAACCAGGCGCTGTTTTTCTCCACCTGCGGGGGGATGGGGCTTACCGGCATAATTCTCAGCGCCGCTCTGAAGTTGCAACCGGTGGAAAGCGCCTACGTCAGGGAAACGGTGATTCGCTGTCATAACCTTGAGGAGATTTTTACCGCCTTCGAAGAATACCGGCAGGTGACCTACTCGGTGGCCTGGATCGATTGTCTGGCGAAAAAGGACCGGCTGGGACGCGCTATCCTCATGCTGGGTGAGCATGCGGACTCCGGACCCAGGGAATTGCGCGCGGCCAAACCCTTCGCCATTCCCTTCAACTTGCCGGCTTTTTTTCTCAACAGCTTTTCCGTCGCCTGGTTTAACGAGATTTATTACCGGCGGCATCCGGACCTGGTCAGGGGCAGGCTTACTTCCCTCCATGATTTTTTCTTTCCTCTGGACAAGATCGGGAACTGGAACCGGATGTACGGCCGTAAGGGTTTTACCCAGTACCAGTTTGTTTTGCCCAAGGAAGCCAGTCTTGCGGGCCTGCAGGCGGTCCTCTCCCGGACCAGCCAGGCCGGCCTGGGGTCTTTTTTGGGAGTCCTGAAGCTGTTTGGACCTGCCAACCAAAACCTCCTTTCCTTTCCTACGGAGGGTTACAGTCTCGCGCTGGATTTCAAGATCAATGACAGGCTCTTTCCTTTTCTCCATGAACTGGACCGGGTGGTCCTCGACCACGGCGGCCGTCTTTATCTTGCCAAGGACGTCCGCATGTCCCCGGAAGTCTTCCGGAAAGGCTATCCAAGATGGGAAGAATTTGTCGAACTGCGGGAAAAATACGGGGCCCGGCAAAAGTTCAATTCCTTGCAGTCCCTCAGGCTGGGGGTCTGACATGAATCTCCTGATATTAGGAGCCAACTCCGACATCGGCCAGGAAATCGCCCGCCAGTTTGCCGGAAACGACAAGGCGAACCTAATCCTGGCATCCCGGGACCAGGAGGAATTGGCCAAGCAAGTCCAGGACCTAAGCCTGCGCTACGGGGTAAAAGCCAAGGCCGGTTTTTTCGATGCCCTGGATTACGAATCCCATGCCTCGTTTTACCGGGGGCTCGACCCCAAACCTGACGGGGTGGTGGCGGCTTTTGGGTTCCTGGGAAACCAGACCGCGGCCCAGGGGGATTTCCAGGAAGCCAGGAAAATCATAGAAACCAATTACCTGGGGGCAGTGAGCATTCTGGAAATAATCGCCGCCGATTTCGAAACCCGGGGGCATGGATTTATCATTGGGCTGAGCTCAGTGGCGGGCCTCAGAGGCAGGCAGAGCAATTATCTCTACGGTTCGGCCAAAGGAGGTCTGGCGATTTATCTGAGTGGCCTCAGGAACCGTCTGCACCGGAGCGGCGTGCGGGTGATCACTGTGCTCCCCGGCTTCGTCCGCACCAAGATGACCGAGGAGATGGAATTCCCCGACCTGTTGGTATCGGAACCGGCCGCGGTGGCCGAGGATATCCACCAGGCTTATAAGAAAGGCAAAGATGTCATTTATAGCAAGTGGCTGTGGCGATGGATTATGCTGCTGATTCGACTCACCCCTGAGGCGGTTTTTAAAAGGCTCAAGCTTTAAGGTCGGATACGGCCCCCCAAGCAATTCAGGCCGGGAGGATCAGCATGGGAGAGAGCCCTGCCGCATCAGCCCCGAAAGAAAAAATGAACCAGGTCGGGGGCTTAAAATCTCTGAGAAGATTTATCATTACTTCTGACCCGAACCAAAATATATCTGCTTTTTGCCATGGTCCCGCGATTAATCTGGCCTTTTCCCTGTACACTGGCTTTCCAACCCTATGCCTGGACTACCATCTTGCCCGGCTCCTGCTATTTTTTCGCCCTCCTGGGCATCTGGATCAGCCTGGTCATCGACTGGTACCAAAAGGAGTTCAACCTCTCTGGCTAACCCCGCAATCCCCGGTGCGCCGGGATTTTTTCCAGGAGCTGGAATTTGGTCTGCACCGCGGCGAGATTTTCGCCGAGCTGAACGATTTCCTTTTCAGAGATGGGCCCGAGGCGCCAGGCGTCCGCCAGGTATCGCACCCGCCGGGGCTCGATGCCCATGAGGCGGGCGCAGGTGGCGTCCACCGCCGGGAAATTGCGGCCCATGACCAGCACCCCGGCAGGTTTGGGGGCGCCCATGATGGGCCCGTCGCCTTCCATGCCCACAATGCCGTCGACGATGGCGAATTGGGGACGCAGGGCCCAGACAATGTCCAGGATCGAGCCGTCGATGCCGGCATAATGGAGGACATTTTTGGGCCAGCCGTAATAGGTCCCGGGCATGACCCCGAACAAATTTTTCATGGAGAGGGTAACCCCGGCCCAATGGTGGGTTTTCAGTTTGGCCAGGGAAACCACCCAGTCCACCTGTTTCAGGGTTGCCGGGAACGTCAGGCGGGGCAGGGTTGAATACCGGCCGAGATTTTTGACGGAATAAACGTCGTCATAATTTAAATCAATAAACGGAATCCGGTCTTCCCCCAGCAAGCCGGCCAAGCCGGATTCTTCCAGCAACAGCAGGGTGTCCCGGCAGTGCCCCGGTCCCTCGGCCACGATAACCTGAGCCGCACCGAGTTTAAGGAAAGCCTGGGCGGCGCCGTAGACCACCGCGGGATGGGTATTGATGTGGATGGCGCCGGGGTTGGTTTCCACCAGGTTGGGCTTCAGTAAAATCCGGTTCCCCCTGATTTCGGCGGGAGAAACCCCTAATTCCCTGAAGCCGGCGAGGATGACCGCGGCGATATCGGCGCGATAATCCGGCACTTTGGCAATAAAGGTCTGCTCATGCCAGCGCGGCCGGAATATCTTCGGCCACAGGTAAAGGCCCAACCCGGCCAGGGCCGCCCCTCCCAGCCCGGTGATCAGAAAATCCCGGCGGGTGAAACCTTTCCTGGATACGGTCTTCTTATCCGGAGCCGGCTTGGTATTCATGACTTTTCCCTAACGGAAAAAATATCCTCCAGGCCGCCAGGCGATTGTAAGGCCACTGCGAGCAGGGCGAGAGAGGACGTATCATAACTCCCATATTTTTCTTGACTTTTAAGACAGTTGTCTATCTGCCGGCGGGCTTGCCCGGGGCGGGCCTGCCAGGCGGCCAGCCCCAGGAGACTCCATCCCAGGGATCGAGGCGTGTTCAGGCTTATGACCCTGGATTTTAAGTAAGTCAAGCTGGGCTGGATGGCCTCCCCCTGAGTTTGATCTTTCAGGGCATTGAGGGCGATCCCCGAACTCAAAGGCATAGGGCGCAATACTTGCCCAAAGACCATGGTATTGCCATAGTTCCAGCCCCCCTGGGGCAACTGCCGGTCCAGAAGCAGGCGGGCGCCTTCCTGGACGCGGGCATGGCGGCCATGGCCAGCAATTTTCAAGGCCATCATGGCCAGGCCGGTAGGTTCAACCCAGGAGTGAGTTCCGGCGATCCAGGACCATCCCTGCAGAGCAGTATTATGCCCCACCGAAGAATCGGCTCTGACACGCGAGTGCTCGCCGCCGCTGGTGAGGAGAAATTGCGCCGCCCGCGCCTGGTTCTGCCGATGCTCCGGAGACCGGTGCCAGGCAAAGACCGCCAATGAGGTGGGCCAATAAGCCTCGGGGTGGTCCGGAGACAGACAGACTCTCCCATCCGGGAGTTGGCCAGCCGCCAGACGGTCCCGGGCCCGTTGAATCAGATCGTGGTTGGCAGGATCACTTGGAAGCGCCAATATGCCCCAGCACGTGGCCTCCGGCCGGTAATCGCCCCGGGGGGTGGAGGCGAACCCGCCGCACTCCAGGGCCCTTTCCTTTATCCGGTTAAGCAAAAAAGACAGGGGGGGGTCATTATCAGCAATCATCAACGATCAACTTCACGTTAACTTCCCCTTCCACCGGGAAATAATAAAATCCACTCTGTCTTTCTCTGGGGCGCCTGGCCGGCGGTGGCGCCGGGGCAAGTTTTGGCGTCCGCTCCTGGAACCTGGCAGAGCATCACCCACCTGGGTGTGGACATATTCGAACCGTTTGAGGCGTCGCCCCCCCGGCAAATTCATAACCCCCCCCTCACTTACTTATTACTCGGAGCGAAAAACCAATTACATTCCTGTAGGGGCGGGTTTAAAACCCGCTACATCAAGGCTTGTTGATGCAATTAATTTTCTGCTCCCCTTCATAACTTTTTTTATTATCGTAAGTAATTCACCAGCTTGTCAAGGTTTATGGCAGGCGACCCCTCCCCGCCACTCCCCCACAAGCCTTCCGGGCCTTAGCCACCGGGGGATCTGGGGAGAGTCCTTTTCCGTGGGGGGATGGAGGCCCGCCAGCGGTGAATCTCTCGAACCCGGGGCGGCCTCAGGCCTCCGGAACTTTGCCGGTGAAGGATCTGGCGGTTTCCTACCAAGTTGGGGCCTTATCATAGGGGGGAAGAAGCAATGTAGCCGCAGGCAAGAGCAGGCGCGCCTACAGGCTGGAAGACCCTCGTTAACGCAGGTTTTTAGAACATTGGAAGGCTATATCCGGTCTAGAAGGAAATTTTTTCGCGGCTCCCCGGTGATTAGTTAACCAGCTTGGCCGCGGGAATGAAATAGCCGAAAAGGGGTCCCCCGCCGGCGCCCTGCTCGTCGGCTTGTGGATCTACCCTGACGAAATGCCCCTTGATGTATTTGTCGTCGCCCCCGGAGGCCTCTTCAATAAAGAACGAGGCGAACCCCAAGATCGGGGTGTAGTTATGGGTGGAGAAATCCGTTTCGACTATGGGGACCACCACGGCCTGGCCGATCTTGCTGGCTGCATATTCGTACAGGTTGGTTTTGGTCCCCGGCTCGATCCAGATATTGTCGCCCACTTTGAGGGGAGTGGGGTTACCGTTGTCGATGAGGTCACGGATGGTGGGCACATTATTGGCGTCAATCAGAAAGGAGGTCCACTGGCCCCCCTCGGGATCATGATAGGCTGAACCGATATAGACGTCGGGGTAGGGCTCCTGATTCCATTGATCCGCCGCCGATTTGGGCAAGGCCATGGGAAAAGCGGAGTTAGCCGGGATGGAATACGGACCGGAGATCACCCCCACCGCCTGGGCGCTGAGGTCCCGGGCGGATATGCCGAAGATGGGGGCCAGGTACATGCGCAGCGGTCCGTAGTTCTGTCCCGGGGCTTTGGCCACCGTCACCCGGACGGCCGGCAAATCCTTGGAGGTGGGGATAATGCCGGGGGACTGAAGGGTCCCGGTTACGAGACTCCAATAGCCATAATCCACGTTACAGTCGGTGAGGGGCTGGGCGTCGGCGGCGTTGAGCAGCACCGTTTGGGTGGCCATATTTTGGCCCGCAACCCAATTGGGGGTTTTCGGGGTGCCCGTATAGGGGGCCAGGACCCGGGCCCCGGCCAGGGCCCCGGCGTCGGCCGCGGTTTTCAGTTCATTCTGCACCCAGGCCATATGCCCATAATCCATGACCAGAGAACCCATAGCCAAAAACGCGACCATTAACACGGCCACGGTCGCCCCCACGGCCCCCGACTGGTCGGCAAATAAATCTTTCCAGGTCGATTTCATGGCAGTCCCTTCTCCTGGTGCGGTCACCCCATCCATCGTGGGTCAGGGGGGTGCGCTTGCGGGTCCCCCACCCCAGGCCTCAGCAAGAATTTCAGGCAGGCCAAAGAAACGAGGAAACCTCGAGAGCGGTCCGGGTATATGGTAAAGCACACCATGATCACCTTTAGTTGACCAACTTGGGCGGGTTGGGGTTGCTCTGGTTGGGGTCGCTGGGATCCGCAGGGGAGCCGACGAGGGTGGCCGCGGTGATATTAAAATTTTTATCGAAGTGCCCCTGGATATATTTGCTGCCCTGACTCACCGCTTCAATGGTAAAGGCGACAAATCCCAGCACCGGCGTTGAGCTGTTGGAGATATCAGCCAGGGCTATCACTATGGTTTTCCCGATCCGGGAGGAGGCGTCGCCATAATTGGAGGCCGTAACTCCGGGCAGCATATAGATAGTGTCATTCAGGTTCAGAGGGTCGGGGTTGCCGTTGGCGATCAAGCCGGACACGTAGTCCGCGTTGCTACTGGTTGATTTGAATGAGGTCCACTTGCCGTTGGCGGACTCATCGCCGATTCGGAAAGACACCGGCGGCTCCTGGGTCCAGTACTGATTGACGATGGTGGGGGAGGCGGCCAGGGGAAAGAGAGCGCCTCCGGGCATGCCTTGGGGAAAGGAGATCATGGCGACGGCCTGGGCCCCCAGGTCAAAGGATTGGATCCCGAAGATGGGGGCAAACATGGTCCTGAGGGGTCCGCCGTTATGTCCGGCGCTTTTGGCGATCGCCACCTGGATGGCGGGGACATCGGTGGCGGTGGGCACGATCCCCGTAGACTGCAGGATTTTTTGAGAAAGGCTCCAGTAACCCGGCTGCGCCTGGCAGTCGGACAGGAATTGGTTGTCGGCCCGGTTTTGCATGACGGTTTGGGTGGCCAGGGTCTGGGCCTGGGACCAATTAGGAGTCAGGGGGGTGCCGGTGTAGGG
>Ga0172371_10010297_pt1 | contig 12657 bp, 10 predicted proteins | sample Lak12m_FD_114543 | JGI IMG/M metagenome (GOLD analysis project Ga0172371, IMG submission 114543) | Freshwater microbial communities from Kabuno Bay, South-Kivu, Congo - kab_022012_12m | ecosystem: Environmental > Aquatic > Freshwater > Lake | place: Democratic Republic of the Congo: South-Kivu... | reverse complement strand
TATAACAAAACAATTTCAAACTTACAATAATAATTATAACTTATAGCCTATTTTACGCAAGAAATTCTTTCTCCAGGAGATATCCGCATCGCCTTCAACCCCTTTAGGAGGCTGGCCGTCAATGACCCCGATAATACCAGAGGCTCCTTCAGCCAAAACAACAACGACTTTAACCGCATTAGCGGTTGCGCAATAGATATTACACACTTCCGGCACGCCTTTAATCGCATTCAGAACATTTATGGGAAAAGCGTTCTTTAATAAGATAACGAAACTATGCCCGGCCCCTATGCTAAGGCAATTATCAGCGGCCAACTCTTTAAGAGGCTGGCTATTCCCCTCTACCCTTACCTTGCATGCGCCGCTAGCCTCAGCAAAAGCGAGCCCGAATTCTATTCCGGGAACGCTATTGACCAATGCCTCATAAAGATCCTCGGCTGTTTTAATAAAATGGCTCTGCCCGATAATGATATTTACTTCTTCTGGTTTCTTTATATCTATTAGTTTTAATTCCGGCATAATTCCTCCGCTGCTAATTTATAACGATCTTCCTGAAACCGGTTGTATAAATAGGGGAGCCTTCGCCTTCATCCCTCCCTATATAAGACCTAACTGATACTAAAATAAAATCCGGCGAGCCCAGAGTCTCAAGCGGAACCTTCAAAGTCAATGCTGCGGGGGTTAAATCCAAGGAAGCGCCGCTTGAGGAAACCGGATTTTTTCCGTCGAATACCCTGAAATTATCATATTTGGTAATAATACGGATTTTAGGCATATCCCCGAAGGGGACATTGTGATTATAGCCGAATATATAGGCTATTGCGGAGAACCTGCGGACAATCTCTTCAGGCTTATCTATCTTTATGACCAAATCTCTGCCTGATACAGCATAGCCCACTCTCCCTTTCTCTTCTAACAAAATATCTTCTTCCCTATAATTAGGCCCGGACCCCTTATCCGGAAACATCCTGGATAATCCGAAAAATGAGATCGCCCTATCTTGCAGAGAAAATTGATTTTTTAAATGTACGGCTGAATAATCGCCGAACAATTCATTCTTACGCGCAAAGGCAAGCAGGTAAAAAGCGCTGGATTCAGTCTGGCTTTTATAACAAAGTATTGCTTTTTTCTTCATATCAAGCTGGTCAGGCGTAAGATTAAACCTTAGCCATTTTATCTGAGAATCTAAAAAGTATTTTGGGGGAGTTAAATCTAAATTAGGATGGTAATGCCGGGGTAACGGCCAACCGCTATGATGCACCAGATAAGGATAAACCCTTGGGCTATGAATCTTTCCTTTTAACTCAGCCAATACTATCTGAAGGAATAAATAAAGCGATTTATGGTCAACGTTAACATCTGCGGGGTGAGAAACGAATATTTTTTCCGGACGGTAATCCAAAATTATCTCTTTTAGATCCCCCAGAATATTCTCTCCCACATAAGGGGCATTAAAAGAAGGGCTTTCTTTATAAGGAACTTTGGATATCCTGGTCATAATTGAGCGGAATGGCTTATCAGTATTCCAATATCTGGTAAATATGCTGAAAGTGCCGAAATCAGGGTAACCCAAAAATATAAGGTCTCCCTCGCTAAGGCCTAATAACCGCATCGCCCTAACTGCCTCTTGCCTGCGCACCTGGCCTAAAATTATAAATTCGTTCTTTTTAAAAACAATCCGCTTCTTATATACGATAAAGGCAAATTGATTATGCTCCCCATTTGTTAAATAAACTATTTTTACCTTAGCCCCGTTACGTATAGCCTCCTGTATTATGCCTGCACAGGCTATTGTTTCGTCATCCGGATGCGGAGCGAGTATAAGGATACGCTCATCCTTGCGAAAAGGCTCAAGCTGAGCCTGCTGCAGAGGCTCTGCGGCAAATGAAGGACTGAGCGTAAATAAAAAGAATATGGAAACGTAAAACGCTATAACTTTCATCTTTTGCCTCATTATATTAGCCTTAATCCCACTGTCAACACCTTTATTGATGTTTCATAATTCAACTTACCGAACAATAAAATATCTTGCAATACCGATTCTAAGTTCTTACAATATTCTTATGTTGACGGGTCTTAAAAACTACAAAAAAATAAAGCAGGTTTTAATTGCGGTATTAGCCTTAAACTGGGCTATAGCCATAGCCAAGATGTTTTTTGGCTTAATAGCCCGTTCTTCAAGTATGACCGCAGACGGTTTCCACTCCCTTTCTGACGGCGCATCAAATATAATAGGGCTTGCCGGGATTCATTTTGCTTTTCGTGCGGAAGATATAGATCATCCTTACGGGCATAGAAAATACGAGACCTTTTTCTCTTTGGGGATTGCCTTCCTTCTTTTCCTGGTAGCCATAGGAATAATTCACGACAGCCTTGGCCGCTTTTCAAGTAATATAGCCCCTGAGATTAATTCCGCGAGCTTCGCCGTAATGATTATTACTATGGCTATAAACTTTGTAGTAATGCGCTATGAAAATAAAAAAGGAGTTCAGTTAAATAGCGATATACTGGTCTCTGATTCCATGCATACGCGCGCCGATATATTCACCTCGCTTTCGGTCATACTTGCGCTTTTTGCCGTAAAGCTTGGATTCCCGCTTATTGATCCTATCACTTCGATTATAATCTCCATTTTCATCGCCTATTCCGGTTATAAAATAATGCTGAAAAGCTCGGCGATTCTTTGCGATACTGCCCCCATATTGAATGTAAAGCAGATAACGGATATAGTATTAAGTGTTGGCGGGGTAAAGGCTTGTCATAAAATACGCACGCGGGGAAGGCCGGATGAAATCTATGTTGACTTACACGTGCAGGTAGATAATGATATGCGTATGGATGCCGCTCACAAAATAAGCTACGCCATTGAAAGCTCGCTGAAAGAATCTATCCCCCAGATAGCCGATGTTGTAGTCCACATGGAACCGGTAGGATAATGCGTTAACGCTTCACCTTACCGCCGCATGCCCCTATAATAAACAAAAGACACAAAATAGGGAAGAAATCTCCGCAACGATTATAGAGGGTCCTGCGCATAGAAGAGATATCGATATTTCCGGTCTTATGCCCGCGTATAAATACAGCTTCTCCTTCCCTATTGCTTACCAAAGATATAATCTCGCCCGAGGAGGATATAAAAGCAGAAACCCCGGTGTTTGCTGCGCGCGCAAGATAAACCCTGTTCTCTACTGCCCTGAAGACTGAGGCAGCCAGATGCTGATACGCCTCAGGAGTTTTCCCGAACCAGGCATCATTAGTAATATTTACCAGGAATTTCGCGCCTCTACTTACAAAACTTCTTGCTAGTTCAGGAAAAACATCTTCAAAACAGATTAAGACACCGAAACCAGCAGGAGAATCAAATATAGTATAATCATTGCCTCTGGTTATATCTCCTATCGGGGCAATCGTATCCAAAAACTTTAAAAAACTCCTAAAAGGTATGAATTCGCCGAAAGGGACAAGGTGTAACTTGTTATATTTCTTCGATAGAACACCCTTCTCGGATAATAATATCGCGCTATTATAATAAAGCCCTTTCCTGGAAGTAACCGCGCCAAAGAGCAAAGGCTTCTGGATTATCCTTACGTAATCCTGAAGGCTCAAATAATACTCCGGCTCATCCTCTAAAACAACCGGCAAGGCAGCTTCAGGCCAGATGACCAATGCGGGATCTTCCTTAACCGCCTCATTCGTAAGCTCGAAATATTTCTGCATAACAAAAGCCCTGGCCCTTAAATTCCATTTTAACTCCTGCGGTATATTAGGCTGAACAACAGAGATCCTGAAATTTCTTCGGCTAGGGTCAGTTATATTGATTGAAGATAAATGGTAATATCCGTAAGATAGGATCAAAGAAAATATTATGACAACAAAGATTACGGTTATCTTCAGCCGCGTTATCAGATCTTCCCTCTTCAGCCAGATTATTTCTACAGTTGCAACATTTACCAACATAATCAGAAATGAAACTCCCCAGACACCGGTAATATCCGCAATTTGAATTACGGCTAAATTAAGGTACTGAGAATATCCCAAGATTGCCCAGGGAAAACCGGTAAGAAGATGGCTGCGGGCATATTCAAGCAAAACCCAGGCTGAAGGGATAAATAATAAAATACTGAAACTTGAGCTTTTGGTGGGATGGCGGATAATTAACCCGAATATACCAAAATATACTGCCAGGTACAAGATTAACAGTATTGTGCCGGCTAAAGTAACATTTACCAGCCAATAAATAGCGCACGACCAGAAAGCTATGCCTGCAATAAAGAAAAGGAGCGCTGTTTGTTTTCTGGATTTATTCTCTAACGCAAGGAAAATCGGAACAAAGGCAAACCAGGAAAAAATCCATAGGCTGCTGTTGTTAAAAGCTGCCGCCAACAATACGCCTGAAAGGATGCTAGAGAATACGGGGGCCCGGCCTATCTTCCGCAGCATTTTTTATATTTCTTTCCTGAGCCGCAGGGGCAGGGGTCATTGCGGCCTACCTTAGGATGGGATAACCTTACGGTTGAATTTATCGTTGAGGCTGAATCATTATCCGGGTATCCGGCAGCATCATCTTGGGTACTCTCCGCCTCTTTCAGCCGCGCTGCTTCAGGATGCAGGAGTTCTTGAGATACAGAGCTAAAAGCACCCCTCAACTTCTCCGTGCCCTTAGCCTGTAATTTAAATACCGCTTCAACAGCTTCATTTTCAATACCTACAATCATCTCGCTAAACATATTAAAGGCTTCGCGTTTATACTCGAGAAGCGGATCGCGTTGGCCATAAGCCCTTAAGCCTATCCCCTCGCGCAGGCTGTCCATTGCGTATAAATGATCCTTCCATTTACTATCTATGATTTGCAAAAACACCATTCGCTCAAGGTGACGCAACAAATCATTCCCCATGGACTTTTCTTTCTCTTCATATAGCCTCAAGGCTTTTTCATATAAATTGTCTTTCAGACTCTCGTGGTCAACTGCTTGCAGCTCTTTAGCCTCTCTAGTGTCAAGTTCAAGACCAAAATTTAACTTTAATTCAGTCAATAGCCCGCTTAAATTAATTTCCTGATCCTGGGTTAAATTACAGGAGACTGTATTACGAACAGAGTTTTTTAGAATACCCGTTATTTCATCTTTTAAAGAAATACCCTCCAGGATCTCCTTACGCTGGGAGTAAATTATCTCTCTTTGTTTGTTCATTACATTATCATATTCTAAAAGTTGCTTTCTTATCTCAAAGTTATGTTGTTCTACGCGCCTCTGGGCGATCTCAATAGAGCGGCTTACCCAGGGATGTTCAATAACCTGGCCCTCTTCAAGCCCTAATTTATCCATCATACCTATAAGCCTTTCAGAACCAAATAGCCGCATAAGGTCATCGCTTAGAGATACGTAGAAACGCGATGATCCAGGATCGCCCTGCCGGCCGCTTCTTCCGCGCAGCTGATTATCAATCCTGCGCGCCTCATGACGCTCTGTGCCTAAAACATGTAGCCCACCCAACCCTACTACCTTTTCATGCTCTAACTCCGTCTCTTTTTTATAACTACTGAGTATCTTCTTATACCCTTCCTGATAATCCTCTGATTGCGAATCCAGCTTCTGCCTAGCAAGGTTCTTAGCCATGAATTCCGGATTACCGCCTAACAATATGTCTGTGCCTCGCCCTGCCATATTGGTTGCGATAGTCACGGCCTTATGCCTTCCGGCCTGGGCAACTATCTGCGCCTCTAATTCATGATACTTAGCATTCAGCACCTGATGAGCTATGCCGCGATTTTTAAGCATCTCCGATAACTTTTCGGATCTGTCTATTGAAATTGTCCCGACTAATACCGGCTTCCCTGATTCATAAAGCTCAGCAATCTCCTCAACTACCGCGGAAAACTTCTCTTTTTCCGTCTTATAAATCCGGTCAGGATAATTCCTGCGTACTAACGGCCTGTTTGTCGGAATAACCACTACGTCAAGCTGGTAAATATTTTTAAATTCATTTGCCTCGGTAAAAGCGGTTCCGGTCATGCCAGCAAGCTTTTCATACATCCTAAAGTAATTTTGAAAAGTTATGGTAGCTAAAGTCTGGTTCTCCCTTTCAATCTTCATGCCTTCTTTAGCCTCAACTGCCTGGTGTAATCCGTCTGACCAACGCCTACCCGGCATCATCCTTCCGGTAAACTCATCAACAATAATAACCTCTCCGTCCTTTAAAACATAATCCACATCCCTCTCATAAAACTCTTTAGCCCTTAAGGCGGCTATTGTATGGTGGCGGTACTCTATTGTCTCAATATTATGCAAACTCTCCACCCCCCAGAGCCCGGCTGCCTTTACCTCCCCCTCTTCAGTAAGGGCAATTGTCTGGGCCTTCTCATCAGCGACGTAATCAAATCCCTCTCCTAAATTTATCCCCTTATACTTGGCATCTATCTCATCCTTCTCCGTAACCCTCTTGCCTTTTAACTGCTCGGATATTTTATTGGCAGTATAATATTTTTCTGTTGATTCTTCAGCGGGCCCGGAGATAATCAGCGGCGTACGGGCCTCGTCAACCAATATGGAATCAACCTCGTCAACAATAGCGTAATAAAACGGCCTCTGCACCAAGTCATCCAAAGAGTATTTCATGTTATCGCGCAAGTAATCAAAGCCAAACTCGTTATTCGTGCCATAAGTAATATCGCAGGCGTAGGCGAGCTTTCTTTCTTCATCCGACATTTCATGCTGGATTGCGCCGACAGTAAGGCCGAGAGACTCATAGATAGGCCCCATCCATTCGCGGTCGCGCCGGGCCAGATAATCATTAACCGTAACTATATGCACTCCCTTGCCTAAAAGGGCGTTAAGATACGCCGGAAGGGTAGCTACCAAAGTCTTCCCCTCACCCGTAGCCATCTCCGCGATTCTCCCCTCGTGCAGTATTATCCCTCCTGCAATCTGAGAGTCAAAATGCCTTAAACCTATAGTCCTTACAGATGCCTCCCTTACAACGGCAAAAGCCGTGGGGAGCACATCTTCAAATACTTTATTACGCATAATCTTTACTTTCTCTTTTATCTTCTCCTTCTCTTCGGGGATAACAACTGATAACATCACCCCCTGCAGCTCTTCTATGTCAGAGGAATAAATCTCTGACTTCCTTCTAATATCCTCCTTAAACCGTAGAGTTTTTTCTTTAAGCTGTATATCGGTTAAAAGCTTAATTTCCGGCTCAAGTAAATTTACTTTATAAACCAGGGTTGCAATATCAGCCATCTTGCTCATTGAAGGCTGCGGCATATCCGAATGCAAGAAAATATTCACACCAGGGGCTCTCCTTTTTATCGCCGCCTGCTTATTCCTCAAAACCGTTTCTTTAATAAACCCAAACATATTTTATTCCTTTAATCCTTAACCGGCTGATTTCTTATGCTTAAGGTAAGCCTCAATAAACTCGTCGATATTTCCATCCATAATCTTGCCCACATCTCCTGTCTGGCAATCTGTACGGTGGTCTTTAACCATATTATAAGGATGCATAACGTAAGAACGTATTTGGCTGCCGAATTCTATTTTCTTCTTTGTGCCGGCGTATTGCCTTAAAAGCTCCTCCTCTTTTTTCTGCCTCTCTAGCTCATAAATACGCGACTTTATAATTTTAAGCGCAATCTCTTTATTCTGATGCTGAGAGCGTTCATTCTGACACTGAGCTACTATGCCTGTAGGTATATGCGTAATCCTCACTGCTGAATCAGTAGTATTTACGCTCTGGCCTCCTGCGCCCTTGGAACGGTAGACATCAATACGCAAGTCCTTTTCTTCGATCTTTATATCGATGTCGTCTTTTACCTGAGGTATCACATCGACAGAAGCAAAAGAGGTATGCCTCCGCTTATTTGCGTCAAAAGGAGATATCCTAACTAAGCGATGGACTCCGCGCTCAGACTTCAAATATCCGTATGCATAAGGCCCCTCGATTAACAGGGTAACGCTTTTAACCCCCGCCTCTTCCCCATAGAGTATATCTATTGTTTCGATGCCGTACCCGCGCATTTCCGAAAAACGTGTATACATCCTTAAAAGCATCCCCACCCAATCACAGGACTCAGTACCTCCGGCGCCGGCATTGATGCTTAATATAGCACTCTCTGAATCAAACTCCCCGGAGAGAAGAGTTTTAAACTCCAGCTTGTCAAGCCCAGCTAAAAGCTCGCCGATATTCCGCTCTAAATCACGCAGCAAACCCTGATCCCCGGAACCAACAATCGACATTAGATCCTTGAGCTCTTGGTGTTTCCTGGCTGCCAGCTCCCACGGCTCAACGATATTCTTTAACTCTTTAAGTTTCCTTACTACCTTTGTGGATTCTTCAGAATCCTGCCAGAAACCGGGAGAGGACATCTTTGCGGATAAATCGATAATAAAGTTCTGCTTTTTATCGATGTCAAAGATAACCTCTTAGTTGACTTAAGGTAGATTCTATAGCGGCAAGCTTTGAATTCAAGTCTTCTATCATAGATTATTCCCTCTCGAGCAGAACTATTTTAAGATTTTCTTATACCTTTTAAGGAAAGTACAAATTCGTCCTTATTATCCGAGAATTCCGCTGCATCCTTCTCGCTTATCTTTCCCGCTTTTACCAGCTTAATCAACGACTGGTTAAACGACTGCATTCCAAAGATATGGCCATCCTCGATAAATTGAGGAATCTCCCAAAACTTCCCTTCGCGGATAAGCCTGCTAATAGTAGGCGTAAGAAGCATGGTCTCGTAGGCGGGGATACGGCCGCCTGTCTCTCTTATAGGTAATAGCCTCAACGATATAACGCCTTTCAATATCGAAGATAACTGATTACGGACTTCCTGATGTTGATGCGGAGGGAAAAAATTAATAATTCTTTCAACGCTTTGAGCCGCGTTTATAGTATGAAGCGTGCTTAAAACCAATACCCCGGTTTCAGCAGCAATCATAGCGCTTGACATTGTCTCAAGATCCCTGATATTGCTTATGAATAACACATCCGGAGATTGCAGCGTAAAGGCACGCAAGGCATTATGATAAGAGAGGACATCAAGTGAAACTTCGCGCTGATTTATAAGCGATTCTTTATCTTGAAAAACAAATTCTATCGGGTCTTCGATAGTCAGTATATGCTTTTTGCTATTCATGTTAATATACTCGATCATGCTGGCAATGGTGGTAGATTTACCGCTGCCCATACTCCCGGTTAAAAGGACTAATCCTCCCCTCTCCATAGAGAGCTTCTCCAAAACTTCGGATGGCAGGTTTAAGTCTTTAAAGGTCTGCGTGACATTATTTACCCTTCTTATAACTAATGAAGGCCAGTTCCGCTGCATAAATATACTGATCCTAAACCTGGTGCTTAGCTCTTTGATGTAAACCGTAAAATCAACGTCGAGATTATTCTTGAAATCTTCCCTCTGCCTTGAAGTAGTCAATTCCTCGGCAGCCCGAACCACATCGTCAACCGTAAGCAAAGCTTCTCCAACAACGGAAAGCTTGCCATCTATCCTCATACGAGGGTTGCCTCCTGCGCGATAAAATAAATCCGAGGCCCCTTTCTCGACCATTTCTTTTAATAATCCTTTGATATCCATTTCCCCTCCGTTTTTATTTAAATTGCATTATAACACCTTCTTGGATTTTGGAGTAGGATTAAATTCCATATACCTGCCTAGGGCTAAATGGGTCTGAGCGTCTAAGGCCGGAGTAGAACCCAGAACCAATATTATAAAAGGGACTAAAAACCACTCCATAATCATTACTATATTCTTAACCCAGCTCACACCTTTTGGCCGGGGCGGCAATATCAAACGGCTTAAGATTATCCAGGCTAAACTTGTAAATAGCGTGAAATGAAAGAGCAGCCCTGTGATCTTGGAGAGATTATAGCCTATCGCCATTTGGTTAAAGAAGGCGCCGCCAAAGAGAACCGGGAGAGGCCCGATAAATAACAATATTACTGCCCAAACCGCCCAAGTAACATGCGACTCCAGCAGGTGAAAGCCCCTTCTTATCTTTCTTCCTAAAGGTATTCCCGGATTATTCAAGAATCCATTAATTAAAAAAGGGAAATTCTCAACTCCCCAGGCCCACCTTCTCTTTTGCTTATATTGCATCTTGATTGTCTTGATAAAATTGGTGGAATAAGCCACGTCCATGGAAACTGTAAGATATAGAGGAATAACGCGGTAATCGCCCTTATAGTAAAGAAATGCCTTCCAATAAATGACTGAATCATCTGAAACCATATCCACCGGCCAATAGCCTATCTCGACTAAAGTCTTAAAGCTCATGCTATGGCTGGAAAAGGTAACAAATTTCTCCAGACGCATACCCTCGATCATCTGGCAAAAAGAAGAACTTATTTCAACCAGACGGGCAAAGGAAGGCGCCTGCCAGATATTATTATTATAAACAGGCATAGGCTGGTAGCTTGACTGGTGAGGCTTGGAAGAGTTAATAAAATGGTGCGTAAGGCATCCGAAATATTCTTTATTCACGCAGGTATCCGCATCAAAACAGGAGAGGATTACTTTTTCATCTTCAATCCCCTTATTATTCAACAAAATCTTCGCCTGTTTTGCTGCCCAGGTTGCGTTTGCGCCTTTGGTGCGCTTTTCTCCGCTTATCCCGTCCGGATGGAAGGTAGACAGGTAACCGGAGAACGCATTCTTAAATTCTGATTCCAGCATTCTGGCATTCTCTCTGGAATCCGGATTACGTTCTTCAAAAGCCACAACTACAACCATCTTGTCTTTCGGATAATTACAGTTTTTGATCGCCTCCAGGGAAGGCCTTAAAATATCCAAACCCTCTTTATATACCGGGAAGATAACCAAATGATACAAATTATTTTTAGGGCAGAGCTTAAGCCAATCTTTGAGTTTCTCCCGGTAAAGCCTGTGATGCGCCATTGCCAAAAGGGTAGTTAAATAAACTGTACGGATAATCCAGTAGAAGTCAAAAATAAGAATTATAACCGCACAGGCAACAGGATTAATAAAGGCCAAAAAGACCAAAGTTGAAATTATCCCCCATGATAACAATGCCGGGGTAGCTTCAAGAGCCCTCTGCTTTAGCTTATTCTTTTCCATTCTGCCTCAATTTTACCACATTACTAATCATAGGAAACTTTTCAACAAATTCCAACTTATAAACATTCTCGTAAATTAATCCATCGGTACCCATCTGGTAATCCGAGAAATAAAGGCTATCTTTATCTATATCATAAAACAGCCCGGAAGGGGCGCTGTTTAAATTAACCAAGCCGACTTCATGAGTCTTAAGATTAGCCTCAAGGACTGCAATATGCTTATCGGTAACCAACACCAGATGGTAATTATCTGAATGCCAAAAGGCCTGGACAATATTCTGCCCGTGATAGCTCAGAACAAGCGGGGGCTCCCCGTATAGCAAGCTTCCTTTAGGGCTTAAATATATAACACAGATTTGATGCCTGTTAAAAAGCATCATCTTTTCCTTGTCCGGTGAGAATTTCAACCCTCTAGGCATACCCTTAAAGGCAGGCGGAATGCTGCTTAATTCCCTGAACCTCTCGCCATCTAAATCAGATTCATAAATAATATTATCCTGGCGGTTAAAATAGTAAATAACCCTTCTTTCCTGGTCAACATAAAACGACGAAGCGTTCTTTTCGTTTAACTGTTTTATATTTGAGCGCTTGGGGAAAAGTATGACCTTTTCAATACGCGTAACCTTGCGCGGAAAAACTTCAACCTGCATGCTCCAGGGATAATAATTGTCCATCTCTAAGTTTACGGTGTAATAGCCAGGCAAAAGCTCAGCTATAGTAGCAGGACTCTTATCAGTGAGGAGCTTTGAGTTTAAATAAACGCGGGCTCCTTGAGGCTGGGTCTTAATACTGATTAAACCGGTCTTGGTAAATTTGATGGTACGGGGGTCAAATTTATAGCCTAAAGCGAAAGAAAGGATAAAAGGTAACCCCAGAAAGAAGACGGCGACACTTAAGTAAAATAAAACACCCCTTATTCTTTGCTCGTTAAACATTTTGAGATTTCCTTTTCCAGCTCAAGAAGCTGTTTCTTGTTGCCCTTCCCAAAGATGTATTCGCCAAATATATTATTGCTCTTTACCACCCTATGGCAAGGAATAATTAACGGCCAGGGGTTATTCTTTAATACCGTTCCCACTACCCTGTAGGCACCCGGAGAGCCCGCCCTTCTTGCCACCCACTTATAGGTGCGTACCTGGCCTAAGGGGATACACGCTACTATTCTATAAACTCTGCGGGCAAAAGAAGTCATTTGCCTATTAACCTCTTTTTTCTTAATAGGTGGTGGTATGATATGGCAAATCTATGCGCCTCATCGCGGGCCCTGCGTATTAAATTCAACCCTGCAGGATAACGGCTTAATTTAACAGGATATTTTTCCCCTTTAATATATATATTTTCTTCTTTTTTTGCAATGCTCAATAGCGGTATATCCAGGCCTAAAACTGCAAGCTCGTCTTGTACAGCCAAAAGATGGCCTTTCCCCCCATCAATAATAATCAAGTCAGGCATAGCCAAATTATCCCTTAAAACACGGGAATATCTTCTCCTTATTACTTCTCTTAACATGTCGTAATCATTAACTCCATTAACAGTCCTAATGCGGAATCTGCGGTAATTCATTTTATCAGGCTT
>Ga0172371_10010296_pt1 | contig 12659 bp, 13 predicted proteins | sample Lak12m_FD_114543 | JGI IMG/M metagenome (GOLD analysis project Ga0172371, IMG submission 114543) | Freshwater microbial communities from Kabuno Bay, South-Kivu, Congo - kab_022012_12m | ecosystem: Environmental > Aquatic > Freshwater > Lake | place: Democratic Republic of the Congo: South-Kivu... | reverse complement strand
GTGTCGAAAGACACCAAAACCAAACCCAAAGCCAAAACCTAAACCCACACAGGCTAAAGCCTGAAGGAGGTAGGAAACGATTAGCGGATGACTGGATTCCCGTTTGCACGGGAATGACGGTAATATGTGGGAATGACGGTAAAGAGTGAAATATGCGGGAAGCATCGGAAAGGATCTTTTGCCATGTTCAATTGCCGGATCAATAAAATAAAAAAACGGCACTCGAAGCTTTTACCGCTTGATAAAAGGGGAACAGGATACATTGAAAAGCCAGTGATGACAGACATGCTCACCGTTTGCTAATAGCTATGCCCGCACTCTGTAGATTTTCTTTTATATCCCGCAAAACAACGGCGGGGGTGTATCCGGCTTTCTTTAAGCCATTATAGATGGATTGCATATCGTTTGCCCCTAATTTCCCCTTGAACTCGATATGCTCTTCATCTTTTTGAAGCTGTTGGGTGGTAATCATATAGGGTTGCTCGTGGAAGTCTAGCAAACAGTCTTGTTCGAATATCCCATTTGACGCAAAAAATTGCTTTGTCAGATGCCCGTTTCTAGCTCCCCCGGATTTAAAAACATCAAAATTCGTTGTGGTAGTGAGAAAATGAAAACCTTGCACCTGTTCAAAATGACTTGTGTTGCCTAAACAAATAAGCCAACGGGTTTTGAGAGTACCATATCGTTGGTGGGAAAAATCCTTCCATTTATATACACAAGCTGGCTCCAAAGTTAGTTTCATACTTCGGTAGCCCGATACATAAGAAATACTTCTTCTGCAAAAGATAGGTCTTTCTCTTTTTTGTTATCAATATCATCAAACTCTGAGGAATAATCAATAATCCCATTAGGGTTGTTTTGCCATGTCTTGCGCCATGCGGCAATCTGTTCATGGCTGGAGTCGCTCATATGACTTGCTCGGGTTTCTGGAATAGCAAATATCTCTATAAGCTCACCCATGATTTTAAATTCTTGCTTGCTAAAATAATCAAGGTCGGGGCGTTCTTGGGGATGAACAGATATGCTTCCATCAGCATTTTTGCGGAAATTAGGCAGTGAATCTCTGTTATCATATATTTCAACAGGGACAGGCCCATGTTCCATCGCTCTGTATTTCAAGCCCAAAGCTGGAAACCCATGCCTCCGCAATGAATAAAAATCCAGAAATGCTAGATACTTATAGAGCATCGTCTGGGTAGGATGTTGGCGCGTCTTTTCGTAGTGCTCGCTGGCAAAGAAATTTATAGCGTGAGATATTTTCTTCTGTTGGTAGGCGATCATTAACACTCCCCCTTTTGCTGGTGTATTTTAGTAACGCCAGCATACGACTTTTTTCAAGACAAACTTCACCTTATCGAGCGGCAACAGGTTCAGTTCGGTAATTTGGTTTTAGGGTCTTGGGTTCTAGGGTTTTGGTTTTTTCGGTTTTGGTGTTGGTGTTGTAGCCGCAGGCTTTAGCCTGCGTTAGGTTTGGCTTCGGGTTTTGGTTTTGGGGAATTGAAACGACCACCCCGCCCTTCGGGCACCCCTCACAGAGGGAAATTGACCCCGTTCCTTTGCGGCAGTCCACCGCAGAGAGTGGTGGCAAATGCCTAAAAGTGTAAATGTAAAGGGCATCCCTCATTTTGCCCATTTTGCTTGGATGGATTTGTACCATACATTCATACTTTCGATTTTTCCCGAGATGTTGGTGTTGTTTATGAGCTTACCCCCAAAAGAATAGCCAGCACGGGAAAAAATGGCGTTGATACCAAGCGATGCCGCACGGCTTATGCTATAGGCGGTCTTGATGCCGCTTTCCGCCATTCTTTTTTCCATTGTTTTCAAGAGTTCTCCACCTAATCCCCAACCCTGCCACAACGACAAGGTTGCAAAATCCGTCATTTCTACATTTTCATTCTCCAAATCTTTCTCCGAAGAAGCAAGGGCAACGAGTTCCCCATCCGCCTCCGCGCCAAAAAATTCGACATTGTCTTGCATCAGTTTTTTCAAATAATGAGGGTCCTGAATTGGAAAAGGGTAAGTGGCAAAAATTGCTCGGTAAATTTTTGCCATGGCGGGAATATCCGAGAAGAGGCAAGAACGAAATTCGAACGAACGCCTGTCAACTCTTTGGTAAACATCGGCGCTTCTAGTTTCTAGCGATAAGGGAGGGCTGTTGTCGTGGTCGATGGCACGCTGGGGGGAAAGGTAATAGGCGAAAAAGACTGCCGTTTCTACCCCTTTATAAAAATTTGGTATTTGTGCCTCGACAACAAAACCCACATCGAGAAAATATCGAGAAAATTGCCAAGGAACTTTGGCAAATATCTTCGAGTAGCCCTTCGAATGTGCAAATTCTATCAACTTTCCCGCCAAATTCGGTGAGCATCCCGCACCCATTTTTATCAAATACACCCTACCGTTATACTTACCATGCTGGATAAGCGCGTTTTCGAAATCGATGACAGCATCATCGGAAAAAGTCATGGTTACCTCGTAAGAAGCACTGATGGAGAACTTTTCAACCAGCCGTTCATTTTCTTCTGCGTAGCCTCTCGTTATTCATGGGGACCAAGGAAATGGTCTTATCATAATCCGCCAGCAGCTTTTCGATTCCCAGTGCCCGGCGTTCATCGGCATCGTCAACAGAAAGAAGTTTCTTACACTTTTCACAGTTTCTGTCGCAAAACATCGGTTCGTAAGAATCTGGCTCCTTATAGACACTTATAACCCCTTCATAATTGCGTAAAACCACCTTGTTGGTTGACCAGGAAAGCAGATAATTGGGCATGATTGGCACTTTGCCCCCACCGCCGGGGACATCGATAACATAAGTCGGAACACAGATACCGCTGGTATGACCGATTAGGCTTTCCATGATTTCGATACCCTTCCCAACTGGGGTTCTGAAATGGCTCAATCCCTCCGAAAGATCACATTGATAAAGATAGTAAGGGCGCACTCGATTAGCAGCCAGTTTCTGCACCAACGAACGCATTATCCTTGGGCAATCGTTGATACCAGAAAGCAAGACCGTTTGGTTGCCTAGCGGGAAACCAGCATCGGCGAGTTTCTTCAAAGCCGCTCGCGAAGATCCTGTTATTTCGCGGGGGTGGTTGAAGTGAGTGTTAATCCAAAGAGGGTGATGTTTCTTTAGCATTTCTACCAACTCATCGGTAACCCGATATGGCAGAACAACCGGGACCCTTGTGCCGATACGCACTATTTCGACATGTTCTATTTTACGCAATTCGGTAAGTATCCAATCCAAATAAGCCGTCGCAAGTAAAAAGGGATCTCCGCCGCTAAGTAGAACATCCCTAACCTGTGGTGTCTCACGAATATACCTTATCCCCTCTTTTATTTTGCTTCTATTGGGAATGCTGTCTTTATCGCCAATCTTCCTTTTGCGAGTACAATGGCGGCAGTACATTGCGCAGGTGTTGCTGACAATAAATAACACCCTGTCGGGATAGCGATGGGTTATCCCCTCCACAGGGCTATCTTTATCCTCGAAAAGAGGGTCATTCATGTCCGTTTTGACTATCGAAGCCTCTTCGTAACAAGGAAAGCTTTGTCTGAAAATAGGGTCATTTTCATAATCACTAGTATCAATTAATGATAAATAATAGGGAGTTATAGAAAGAGGAAACTTTTTTATGATTTTGTCGAATTGCTTTATTTGTTGAGAGGTAAAAGTTATTTCCAACAAATTTTGAAAAGAGCGAATATCACGAATACAATGTAACATCTGCCAGCGCCAATTTCGCCAGTTGCTTATCGAGGCATCATCGATGGTTTCGATGATTCTTTTCTCACTTTCCGATAAATATCTCATAGTTGCTCTAATTCTCCTTTCTTTTGTTCTGAGAGCTTTGCATAATACAACAAGCTCACCAATACGTCATTCCCGCGAAAGCGGGAATCCAGTATAATCAATACATTGACAGCTTGACGAGCAAGCCAAGAATGCTAAATACTTAGTTGTTCAAAGGTCTCGTTCTATAAAAGACGAGGAGACAAAATATCCCCTTCGATTGGATAGATAAATTGAACTCGTTTGATTTCCGCTTTCGCGACAAGGACACCAAAAAACAAAAAGCCTAGAAATAACGGTAATGACTATGAAAAAAGGAATCCTACTCTTCTCTTCACAAAAACGATGGGAAAATAACAGGAACGATAATTACTGTCAGACTATTCTATTTTAAAAAGTTCTATAAGTGTGATTCTAGACTAGCGGCATATCGGGGTTTTGAAAATGCAAAATTTTTTTCCTCTGCCAGCACCGCAAAATAGCTTAGAAATTATGACAAAGGGGATGTGCCGTATGCCCATACTCATGCACCAAATTTGGCGAGCCTGCCCGCATTTGCCAGCGCCAAAGCCATCAACTTTTGCATCGGCATGATCCCCACGGCACCCTGTAAGCAGGCTCTTTCCCCAAATTCCCTCACCAAATCGGGACGGCAGTGCTTAGCGTAGAGCAAAACCGGAACAGGATGCCAAGAATGGGCACGCCACTCGGCAGGTGTGGAATGGTCGCCAGTTACCACGAGCACGGTGGGGGCAAGCGCCGTAAGTTGTGGTAGTAGCGAGTCAACCTGTTCGATTACCGCGACCTTCCCCGCAAAATCACCGTCTTCGCCCTTCGAATCGGTCCCCTTGATATGTAAAAAGAAGAAATCGTAATCTTCGTAAGCGGCAATTAGCGCGGCAAACTCCTCCTCGATGGTAACGGTTGCCGAGGCGAGGCTCATCCCCAAGAGACGGGCAATGCCCCGATACATAGGGTAAGAAGCAATGGCAAGCGAGCGCATCTGGTATCTTTCCTGCATACTGGGATAGCGCCGATGGCGGGCGTAACCACGCAGCAGAGGGATATGCACCCTTTCTTCATCTTTGAGCAATCTCTGCGCCTGCTCGAGAAAATCCTGCAAAAGCAACGCGGTTCTCTCTGCCTCTGGCGCCAACGCTAGCGGCGCTAGCGGCTTTACGCCCGTTTGTTGGGGATCACTTTCCGAAATTTTTTCGCTCATTTCCCCTCCTCGCAAAACGAGCAAGGCACGGTGATCTTTTACCGGTTCACAAAAAAACCGAACATCGTCACTCATGCTTCTGATACCACCCTGAAGTTTTCGACAAATGCGGGCGTTTTCCTCCGTTTTGATTCTCCCCGCCCGGCGGTCGCTGATCGTTCCCTCCTCGGTAAGTGAAGCAAAGTTGACGCGAATCAGCAAATCGCCTTCCCGCATTGGAAAGTCGATGCCCGCCGCTTCCAGCAAACCCCTGCCGATGTTGTTCTCCCAAGGATCATAGCCAAAGAGGGCAAAGTGCGCCGGGCCGCTGCCGGGGGTGATGCCGCTGTCGATGGGATCAAGAAGCCCACAAATACCAGCGGCGGCAAGGGCATCGAGGTTGGGGGTATGCGCCGCTTCCAATTCCGTTTTCCCCTCTAAATTGGGCAAACCGCCTAGACCATCCATGACCAAAAAAATTATCTTGCTCGTTGCGGGTTTTGCCAGAGTGGCGATTATCTCCCCTCTCATCTCTTCCCCCTTCCCGTTTCTCAAGTGTATATCAAGTGCGTCAATTCCCTCTTACCTATTGGGAAGACATTGAAGCCAATCTCGAAGCATTTTTGATGATCGAGGAGGTTTCTGCCATCGAAAATGAAGGCGGGCTTGCGCATTTCCTTGTATATTTTGGCATAATCCAAATGGCGATAAATATCCCATTCGGTGAGCACGGCAATGGCATCGGCACCTTCGACCGCTTCGAGGGGATCTAGAACAAAGGAGATTTGCTCGCCGTATTCTTGCAAATCATTTCGAGCATTTTCCAAAGCCTTAGGATCGGAAATAACCACGGCAGCTTTCTCGGCAACGAGTTTGCGCGTAATATAAAGGGCAGGGCTTTCACGGGTATCGCCGGTGTTCGCCTTGAAAGCAAATCCATAGAGGCAGATTTTCTTTCCCGCCATTGTGCCGAACATCGCCTTTAGCATCTTGGCAACGAACCGTTCTTGCTGATACTCGTTCATCCTGATGACTTTTTCCCAGTAACTTGCCACATCTTCCAAACCATACGAACGGCATAGATAAACGAGGTTGAGAATGTCCTTCTTGAAGCAGGAACCACCAAAACCAATGCTGGCGTCGAGGAATTTGGCACCAATGCGGGAATCGGCTCCGATTGCCCTACTTATCTCGTAAACATCCGCCTGTGTCCTCTCGCAAAGGGCGGAAATGGCGTTGATGGAAGAAACCCGCTGCGCCAAGAAGGCATTTGCCACCAGTTTCGCCAACTCGCTGCTCCAGATGTTGGAGGTGATGATACGTTCACGAGGAACCCAGTTGGCGTATATATCCACCAATTCTTGGCGAGCGGCTAAACCCTCTGGGGTTTCCCGCGAGCCGATAAGAACCCTGTCGGGATTTTCTAAATCCCTCATCGCCGAGCCTTCCGCCAAAAATTCGGGATTGGAAAGAACTTCGAAGTGCACATCCTTGTTGGGCGCCGATAAGAAAATGTTTTCCAACGCCTGTGCCGTTTTTACCGGGATGGTGCTCTTCTCCACGACGATCTTAGAAGAGTGCGAATATTGGAGGATGTTTCGAGCGGTGCTCTCTAGAAATTGCACATCGGAAGCCATCCCCGCCCCCTCGCCAAAGGTCTTGGTGGGGGTATTGACGCTGACAAAAATTATCTCATGTTCTTGGATAGCTTTGGCTATATCTTCGCTAAAAAAGAGGTTTTTCCCCCGCCTAGCAAGGACGATTTCTTCCAAACCGGGCTCGTATATCGGCAGCTGTGGGGAATTCCATTGGCGGATTTTTTCCTTGTTGATATCAACAACGGTAACCCGATATTGGGGGCACTTGGCAGCAATCATCGCCATGGTTGGTCCCCCGACATATCCCGCCCCTATACAAAGGATATTCTTGGTAAATTCCACCTTACCATTCCTCCCTTTCTTCCAGCTTTTTTTGGAAGTATTCTATCGTTCTCTTTAGCCCCTCTTCCAGCGCCACCCGAGGCGACCACTTTAGCGTCCTTTGGGCAAAAGCTATATCGGGAGAGCGCCTTTGGGGATCATCGGATGGCAGTTCCTTGAATACGAGCCTCGATTTAGAGCGAGCAAGGCGAATGATGATAGAAGCGATATCGATGATGGTGCGCTCATCGGGATTGCCCATATTTACGGGATTGCCGATGATTCTCTCACTATCGCTATTCATAGCTAGGATAAGACCTTCTATCAAATCATCGACATAGCAAAAAGAACGGGTCTGCCTGCCATCACCATATATCGTCATATCATCGCCCAAGATAGCCTGCACTATGAAGTTGCTCACCACCCTACCATCGTTTTTCGCCATCTTTGGACCATAGGTGTTGAATATCCTGATGATGCGGGCATCTATCCCCAATTGTCGGTGGTAATCCATCATCAGGCATTCGGCGGCACGCTTGCCTTCGTCATAGCAGCTCCGCAAACCCACTGGATTCACATTGCCCCAGTAGCTTTCCTGCTGAGGGTGCTCGGCAGGGTCCCCATACACCTCCGATGTCGAGGCAAGTAGTATCTTTGCCCCCGTCCGATAGGCGATATCCAAGGCATTGAGTGTCCCCACGAAATTCGTCTTTATCGTCTTGATGGGATCTCGTTGATAATGAATAGGACTTGCCGGGCAAGCCAACGAGTATATTTCTGCCAAATCCTCTTTAGGAAGGTCTAAGGGCTTGGTAACATCACCTTGGATGAATTCGAAGTCCCTTCTTCCGAAAAGATGGGCAATGTTTCCCCGTGCCCCTGTGGATAAATCATCATAGCAAATCACCTGTCGCCCCCTTTCGAGCAGGGCATCACAGAGATGGGAGCCCAAGAACCCCGCCCCTCCTGTTACCAGTGCCGTTTTTTTCATTTCTCGAACTTTCTGGAATGGCAACGGGGGAGTATCTTAGCGATTAGGCACTTCCCCTTCCTTAGGAAAAAATACGCCCTTGCCAGTGCCAAATCGTATTTCGTATTGATGCCTATCGCTTCATAGGGGTTTTTTATGACAAAAGCACAAGCCCGCCTTCCCCAATTTCTCGCCACAGCGATAATATCCGTCAGGTAATACTCACGCTGCTGGTTATCGTTGCCAATAGCGGCAAGGGCTTCGAAGAGAAAACTAGAGCGGATACAATAGATGCCCGTATTTATTTCGTTTAGTTCCTTTTCTTGGCTGCTGGCATCACGGAACTCCACTATTTTTAAAATATTCCCAGTGGCATCCTTGACAACCCGTCCATAGCTGCCGGGTTTTCTCAATTTTGTAGTCATCACCGTTACATCGGCGGCGTTTTTACGATGACAGGCAAGCAACGCCCACATCGTATCCTTGCTAAAGAGCGGGGCATCACCACAAAGAATCAAGACATCACCCTCGAAATCGGCAAGCTCACCTCGCGCCTGTTCGACGGCGTGGGCGGTTCCCAATTGTTCAGTCTGCTCGACAAAAACAACATGGGCATCGGGAAAGGCAGCCCGCACCAACGCCGATTTATGCCCAACAACGACCACAGTCTTAATGGAGTCCATGACCCTTGCCAACTCCACCACATAGGCAAGAAGAGGCTTCTTGGCGATGGTGTGCAGCACCTTCGGCAGATCCGAGCCCATACGGACACCCTTGCCCGCGGCAAGGATGACGCTTGCCAAGGCAACAGGGGGATAACTTCTAGACCCCCCGCCTCTTTGCTCTCCCTGCTTCTCTCTCGATTTCTCCATAGTTACCCTCGCTTCCTAATTCCCACACCACATGAGTAAATGCTCTCGGTGCTGCCTATGGGCTTTATATCGCGCTACCACAATGCGCCACCATAACCTTGACTTGTCCATCACCTTTATTATAGGCGCACGCCCGCTCGAGCAAAAGGTACTTTGAAAAGTGGTAAAAAGTGGGGATGTAGCTCAATTGGGAGAGCGCGGCGTTCGCAATGCCGAGGTTAGGGGTTCGATCCCCCTCATCTCCACCATTTTTCTTCCGAACACCCTTCATTGGCTATAATCTCGAAACCTCTTCCTGGCTGTTTTTCTGTCTGTTGCGTTGCTCAATCTTTTAGCAGCAATCTTCTAGCTATAATTTTCGAGAACAACCAAAGCATCCACAACGGTCAACGAGCCATCCGCCCCTATTAGCAATGGATTGATATCTATCTCCGCTATTTCTGGGTGCGCTAAGGCGATCTCCCCAACCGTGCTGATAATTCTCGCCAACTCTTCCCTCTTGACCGCCGCCATGCCGCGATAATCTCCCAGCAGCTTATAGCTACGAATACCGTCGAGCATCTCCAAAGCTTCCGCTAAACTCAGCGGTGCACAGCGAAAGGTTATATCTTGCAGCGCCTCGGTAAACACCCCCCCTAACCCAAAGCTCAAACAGGCGCCAAAACCGGCAAAGCGGGTCATTCCCAACATCAGTTCACGCGATCCGGAAACCATCTTTTCGATGACAAGCCGAGGGCTTTCCCCCATCTGCTCCAGCCGTGCCGCGATTTTGGCAAAAGCCGCCTTTAGCTCCCGCTCATTGGCGATATCGAGGGCAACCAATCCCAACTCGCTCTTGTGTAGCGCTCGCCACGAGCAACCCTTGGCAACGATGGGATAACCTATCTTAGTGGCAATTGCGCAGGCTTGCCCCTTGTTACTGGCAATGTTCCCCGGCACTATGGGCAGCCCGTAGAGGGCTAGCAGCCGCTTGGCGGAAAACTCATCGAGCGCGCTTTGTCCATTCTGGCGTGCCGCCGCCACCATTGCCGTCGCTTCTGGCTGGCTTGTCAGCCCGTTGGTGTGCGCGAAAGGGGCGCGTTGGCGAATATTTGCGTATTTCCAAAGTGAACCCAGCGCTCGCGCCGCCTTTTCCGGGGCATCGAAAACGGGAATATTCGCCTGGCGAAAGGCGGCGCTGAAATTGTCGTTATATTCGAAAAAGGTCGAAGCAACCAAGGGGATGCCATGCCTTTTCAGCGCTTCTGCCAAATCGGCGACCAGTTCCTGCGAGTGCTTTTCGTACTTGGCAATTAGTTTCTCCAGTGGCTCGCCTTTATGCAAAGAGGAAACCTGGGGAAAAGCCTGCTCCAAGAATGCCGTTTGCATCGCCCCATGCAAGATCAAGGCATCCACCTCGCCGCTATTGGCAAGCAGAAGGGGTATCTCTTTGGCGATGAGATTGACATCCAGATGAAAAGTAACATCGACGGGGTTTGCCGCCGAGGCGTGGGCGGGTATCAGTTGCCGCAACTTGTTTTGTAGATTACCCGAAAGGGTGGGCAGCCTAAATCCCGATATTTCCGCGTGATGCGAGGCGGCAGCGCCCGGACCGCCCGAATTGGTGATGACCCCCAAGCGATTGCCCCTAGGCAGCGGCTGCTTGGCAAGCGCCCAACCGTGGGCAAACAAATCCTCTATGGTATCGACACGAATGATGCCCGCCTGGGCAAAGATACCATCATAAAGAACATCGGGACCAGCCATCGCCCCTGTGTGGCTCTTCCCCGCCTTGGCACCAGCTTGGGAGCCGCCGCTGTATTGCGCCAAGATCGGCTTGCGGCGGGAAACCCGCTGGGCAATGTCTATAAAGCGGCGTCCCTCGCGAATGCCCTCGATATACAAAATTATCGCCCGAGTTTGTTCGTCCTCGCCGAGATACTCCAGAGCGTCGCAGATGTTCAGGTTCGCCTCGTTGCCAAGGCTTATCGCTTTGCTAAAGCAGATTCCCTTCTTGTGCAGATAACCCAGCGTTTGCGTAACATAGGTGCCACTTTGCGAGGCAAGCCCCAGGGAGCCCTTGTTTTGTTGCATATGAACAACGGTGGCATTTAGAGAAATCTCGGTATTGATGATGCCGATACAGTTGGGACCTAGAAAACGCATCTGATAACGAGAGGCAATGGCATTCAGTTCATCTTCCCTCCGTGCCCCCGCTTCGTCCATCTCTCGGAACCCCGCCGTAATGACGATGGCACGCTTGACACCAATTTTTCCAAGCTCTTCCAAATAGGGGGCAACGGTAGGGGCGGGGGAAACGAATATCACCAAATCTGGCACCTCTGGCAAATCCGCCACCTTCGCAAAGGCAGGGTGTCCGAGAACCGTCTTTTCCGTAGGATGGAGCGGGTAGAAAGCGCCCTTGAAGTTGCCATTGACGATGTTTACCGCCTGCATGGTGCCCATCTTGAGGGGATTGTTGCTCGCGCCGACAAAGGCGATGGAACGGGGGGACATCAGAAGGGATAGGGGATTCTCACTCATGGGTGTTTTTTATTTCCTCCGAGATGCTTTTGGCGCGCCCCATAAGCATACCCCCTCCCTTTGTCAAGCTGTAGGGGTTCGTTGCCAATGCCCCCCCTGAGGGGGTGATAGGCTAGGGGGTGATAGGCTAGGGAGATTTTGCTTTTGGTTGGAAGCTTGGGGCGCGCTCCCACATGTTATTGTTATTCCCGCTTACAATTCCCGTCCCCGTTTTCACATGGATAAACTCCAGCGGGAATCCAGGCATCCAATAATCGTCTCCCACCTTTTACCGTCATTCCCATGAAAACGGGAATCCAGCCATCCAATAATCGTCCCCTACCTTTTACCGTCATTCACATGAAAACGGGAATCCAGCCATCCGCTAATCGTCTCCCACCTCCTACCGTCATTTACATGAAAACGGGAATCCAGGCATCCAATAATCGTCTCCTACCTTTTACCGTCATTCCCGTCCCCGTTTTCACATGGATAAACTCCAGCGGGAATCCAGGCATCCAATAATCGTCCCCTACCTTTTACCGTCATTCCTGTGAAAACGGGAATCCAGTCAGCCAATAATCGTCTCCTACCTTTTACCGTCATTCCTGTGAAAACGGGAATCCAGTCAGCCAATAATCGTCTCCTACCTTTTACCGTCATTCCTGTGAAAACGGGAATCCAGGCATCCAATAATCGTCTCCCACCTTTTACCGTCATTCCCCTGCAAACGGGAATCCAGCCATCCGCTAATCGTCTCCCACCTCCTACCGTCATTCACATGAAAACGGGAATCCAGCCATCCAATAATCGTCCCCTACCTTTTACCGTCATTCCCGTCCCCATTCAGGCTCCAGCCTGCGCGGTTTTAGGGGCTGGGGTTAAAGGGTTTGGTCTTTGGTTTTAGGTTCTGGGTTTGGTTTGGGGTTTGGTTTGGGTTTAGGTCTGGGGGGTTGGCCTTTGGTTTTAGGGTTTTGCCCGGGCGCGATTTATCACGCCCCAAAAACCTCTGGATTCCCGTCCCCGTTTTCACGGGGATAAACTCCAGCGGGAATCCAGTCAGCCAATAATCGTCCCCTACCTTTTACCGTCATTCCCATGAAAACGGGAATCCAGCCATCCGCTAATCGTCTCCCACCTCCTACCGTCATTCACATGAAAACGGGAATCCAGTCATCCGCTAATCGTCTCCTACCTTTTACCGTCATTCCTGTGAAAACGGGAATCCAGCCATCCGCTAATCGTCCCCTACCTCCTACCGTCATTCCCGTGAAAACGGGAATCCAGCCATCCGCTAATCGTCTCCCACCTCCTACCGTCATTCCCGTCCCCATTCAGGCTCCAGCCTGTGCGGTTTTGGGGGCTGGGGTTAAAGGGTTTGGTCTTTGGTTTTAGG
>Ga0172371_10010293_pt1 | contig 12661 bp, 9 predicted proteins | sample Lak12m_FD_114543 | JGI IMG/M metagenome (GOLD analysis project Ga0172371, IMG submission 114543) | Freshwater microbial communities from Kabuno Bay, South-Kivu, Congo - kab_022012_12m | ecosystem: Environmental > Aquatic > Freshwater > Lake | place: Democratic Republic of the Congo: South-Kivu... | reverse complement strand
TGTATTTGTAGGGACGAGACCCTGTCTCGTCCGATTTTTGGACGAGGCGTTGCCTCGTCCCTACAATAAGAATCTGTATATATTTGTGTTATGATTTAATAAATAAAATTTATGAATTAATCAGGTTAGTTTGTTTATATTGGATTTAAAGTAATGTATTTATAGAGCAATTTGCTCCGTCCTTTAAAAATGAGCCCAAAATCGTGGCGTTGACTCCCCGTAGTCGACGCTATACCTTTGATGTTGGGGAAAATGCTGTCGACTGCAGAGAGTCGACAGCACACTGATTTTGGATATTTAATTTTCATTCCACTACGCCTTGAATATAATTATAAATAATAGTACATTAAGGAAACTTGATTTTCTTTCATGGAGTTCAATTTAAAGTAGGTCGGGGGCTTGTCCCCCGGCAAATCGCGCGGGGGGACGAGCCCCCCGCCTACCAATGGTTTATTAAAATGTTACTGATATAAGCTGTAAAAAATAGTTACCCATACAAAACAGCGAAGAGCCAATTTAAAAAGAGTTTTCCAGTTTGACGGAGCGGATTTTGCATCGATTTCTCAAATATCTCAGCTTAATAATAATTTTCGTTTTTTCCTCGAGCGGCGCGTTCAGCCAGCCTTACGGCGAATTGTACGATATTGGGGATACTTACAACGATATTCAGCATGCCGGCAGTGTGGGCCGAATGGCGGCGCTGGGCGCAGACTATACGGTTCATTTTAGCTGGACCGGATATTTATATCCTCCGGAGGTGCTTTACAACCGCTATACAACTGCGGGCGGAGTGGCTTTTAATTTCGGAGACGAAGTATCCAACCTGAATCTGAGCCGTTATGCCAACATCGATGTATTGGGCAGCAACCGCTCAGTGCTGGCTTATGAAGGCGCTTACTTAGGGCAATCGATTTGCGCGGTGGCGGTGGAAAACGGACCGCAATCCGCTAATTTCCTCGAGTATTACCCCCCGGCGGAAGAACCCTTGACCAGTCCGCTTCTGGTCGTGGATAACCGCAGGTGGATTCACATACTTGCTTTCACCAGCCGCTATAACTGGAAGTACGGGCTTTATTATAATCGTTCGGAAGACAATGGATTTACCTGGCTGACGGATTGGGTGTTCATCGACAGTGTGCGGGTGATGACGGCGGGGATAACTTCTTCATCGCAGGGCGAAGTGGCAATTGCCTGGGCGCACAACCTTAGCGATACCTATACTAATCCACTGGAATTGCTGAATAACGACCTCTATTTGGTGAAATCGGTCAATGGTTCCGATTGGAATTTTACCGCGCCGTCGAATATAACCGACTTTAATGGGGGATTTCACCCCGATGCGGATTCTCTGCGGTTTTATGATGATATTTCCATGGCTTACGGCAATTCCAATCAGTTGAACATCGCCTATAATTGCACCGGGTATTGGGAGGAAGCCGGTCATACGGTAACCTGCGCCGGGGCTAAGTTGTACAATTACAGCGACGCCGATGGAATACATTACATCGCCGGGGAATTGACTTCAGGCAGTATCCCTCCCGGCGACCGCCGCACTTATGACCGTCCTTCCCTCGGCTACGATCCGTTTTCCGGCGACTTTTTTTGCGTCTGGACGCAATATACCGAGGCCGGGGACACTTCTTCTTTGGGAGTGTTGAACAGCGAACTGTACGGCGCATATTTTGACAATCAAGCTGAAATCTGGAGCTCTTCGATTAATTTGACTGAAACCGCGACACCGGGGGCCTTACCCGGCGCTTGCCAAAGTGAATTGTTCCCCACTATTACCGCTTTGCTGAACGATACGCTGCACATATCGTATTTGCTTGATAAAAATCCCGGCGCTTCCGGCGATTATATGAGCGACATTATGTATTTGAAAATACCTGCGGAAGAATTCCGGAATGCGGTGGGAGTGGACAATTTGCCGTCAGTTTCACTGCCGGTTTCAGCAGCGCTGTTAAATAATTATCCCAATCCCTGTAATTCCTCTACAATGATTATTCTGGTACTGCCGCAAAATTCCCTAGCTAGTCTGACCATTTATGATTTACAGGGCCGTATTGTGGAAAGCTTATGGAACGGATATTTGGATTCCGGTGAACATAGTTTTAGCTGGAATGCGGAAAATCTTGCCAGCGGGATCTATTTCCTCGGGCTGTCTACCGAGCGAGAAACTATAAGCCGTAAAATAGTTGTTTTAAAGTGATAGATTCACAGTGAATTAAGTAATGAAGTAATGTATTTTTATACCGGTTCCGATTATTGTTTTCCGATTGTAGGGACAGAACACTGAACTTGTCCCAAAACGCCCGAAGGGCGTCATACTGGCGAAAGCCAGTATCCATATCTCTATAAATTACAAATGATTGGATTCCCGCTTTCGCGGGAATGACGCGTCCGGGGCGCATTGTGGGACAGGCTCACTGTTCTGTCCCTACCTAAACATGCAAAAAGACTTTGGGGAAATGGGATAATTCCTTACTTCATTACTCTGATTTTTCTTTCCCTTTCCACTTTTCCCTAATCCCCAGCCCCCAACCCCCAGCCACTAGTCCCCGCTTTTAAAAATTTCTCCCGCAATTACTTGCAATTAATTTAAACAATCTTATATTATTACAAATTTTAAAAATAATGGGAGAAATCGGACCAAACCTTAAACAATCACGGAGGACTCGTGAAAAAACTTTTTTCTCTTTTGTTGCTTTTAGTCTTTGCTTCCTTAGTTTTTGCTAATGGCGTGAGTTTGAACAGTCCGGGCACTCGTTCAATCTCGATGGGCGGCGCCTACATCGCCCATGTCAATGATTACAGCGCGCCTTATTTCAATCCTGCGGGTTTGATGAACCTGGACGGGATGCAGTTTTCGTTTTTCCTTACGGATTTGATTCCTTCAGCATCCTATGAATTCCCCACCTATGGCATCGACGCCAAATCAGTGACTAATCATTATTTAGCGCCCAATTTTGCCGGGATTTGGACCTGCAAATTATACGACAAACTGCATCTGGGTCTGTCGATGATTGTCCCCGCCGGATTGGGAGTGGAATGGGAAGGCTCTGATTTTGTGCCTTTTGCCGGGCCAGCTACGGTATCAGGTTTTCCTAATCTTTTCGCGGGCAGCGAATTTGAATGGGAATCGAAAATCGCGGTGATGAATTTCGCGCTATCCGCAGCCTACCGTTTTGGCGATAAGTTGAACACCGGTTTAGCCTTGAATTACGCCTACGGTACGATGACGATGAAGCGCGGCATCGATGCCGTCAGTAATTTAAGCCCCACGACGATGCCTCCCGAGGGCTACCTCGACACCCAGTATGACGAAGAATCCAGCGGTTCCGGGTTTGGTGTTGGCTTGGGCGTCCAGTATATGCTGAACGAAAAGTGGACGCTGGGCGCTTCGCTGCGCACTCCGATTACTGTTGGTTTTTCCGGCGATGCTAAATTTGGTACCACGGAACAGAGTTTCGACCGCGATGTCACCTGGCCTTTGTGGGTAGGCGGGGGAGTAGCTTTCAAACCGATGGACAAACTGCTGTTAGCCGCTGATTTGCAATGGTCGCAATGGTCGGAATCCGAAGATTATTTGATTGCCGAATACGAATCCGGTCTGGAAGACAGTTTGACTTTGCTTTGGGAAGACGCTCTGCAGATCAGATTTGGCGCGGAATATACTCTTAATGAGAAGGTGAAATTGCGCGGCGGGTTCTATATCGATCCCGCTCCCGGCATTCCGGAAACGCAGACTATCCTTATCCCGCAGGCTGATTATACGGTAATCACTCTCGGCGCCGGCTACAAATTTTGCGATAAATTATCCGGCGATTTCGCTTTTGAGTATTTGATGGGCAGCGAAATCGAAGTCACCGCCGCCGACGCTGCGGTACACGATGTGGGGATGCAAGGCAAACACAATATCTCCATTGTTGTCCCCAGTATCGCGCTTACTTACAAGTTTAAATAATCCATTATTTTACGGTAACGCAAAACGCCGGGCATTTATTATTACCCGGCGTTTTTTGTTATTACTTACTTGACTGTATGCAAATTTTATGGTATATTTTATAATAAAAGCAATTTTAAATTTTCATATTATCTATGCCGGAAAATCTTGAAACATTATATATTTTACTGATTTTGCTGCCGGGTTTTGTTACCTTGATTATTGAAAGGGGAATTGCCTTCCAAGAAGAGAGTTCCAGCTTAATGATAATTATCAAATCACTGATATATTCGTTTATTATATATGTGTTAATATCCATTTTCAGTAATCCTATCGAGATAATCAGAGAAGAGGTAAATGATAAATTTATCTATAAAATTGATGACAATTCATGGGTTTATTTAACCGCTTCCGTTATTTTAGGTTTGCTGATTGGGCTGTTAAAGACTAAAGACTGGCTTATGTGTCTTTTAAGGAAAGTTGGATTGACTAAAAGGACGGCGCGGGGATCGCTTTGGCTTGATGTCTTTCATGAAAAGTACTCCCACAGTAAAGATTTTAAGGAAAGAAGAGAGATTGTTGGCGCATATTTAGTCATTGAGATGAAAGATGGGAGGCGAGTATACGGCTGGCCTGAATATTTTTCCGATGATTTTAATGAAGGCCCGGTGTTATTCCTTACCAGAGCGTGTTAGTTATTAGATGATAACAAGGAAATCGAAATCCCCTATCCGGGAATAATGATAATGGGATCAGAAATAAAAAGCATTCAATTTTATATCCGCCAGGAGAATCAATAATGGATAATAAAAAAAACCTGATGAACAGTGAAAAAAGACCACTGCGAGAAGGATATAATCCGCCGCCAAAAGAACCACGACCGGAACCTCCACCACCTCCTCCAAAGACTCCCACTTCTCGAACCGGGAGTCGGTCGACAGAAGTAAGAAAATGATTATTTTATAGTATAATCAACGCCGGGCATTTATAATTACCCGGCGTTTTTTGTTTTACAATCTTGTTTGCTTTAATCCGCTTTTCATCCCCTTCATCCCTGTTAAGCGCTTTTGCTTCTCCCTAAATCCCAAATCCTAATTCCCGCTACTTCACCAGCAATAATTTCCCTGCAGCCGTAAAATTCCCTGCATTCAGGCGGTAGAAATAGATGCCGGAGGCGAGGTCTTTGCCATTAAAAATGTATTTATAGTTCCCCGGCGAATACAATCCTTCAGCCAAAACGGTAACTATTCTGCCCTGCAGGTCATATACAGTTAAATTCAGCCATGCAGTTACCGGCAGGTCGAAAGCGATGCGGGTGTCGGGATTGAAGGGATTAGGGCTGGTGGAAACGGTAATCGATGAACGATAAACGATAAACGGCGAAATGTCAGGTTCATCCCAATCGCCGGAACAACTCCAGTTATCGTTACCGTTGACAAAACCATCGCCGGGTTCTTTGAAGAAAGTGAAGGAGGAGGAATCCAGGGGCAGATTGGGGTAATCGCCGATATAAGCTTTATAGGTATAGGCTCCGGCCATAGCTGCGGCGGGAACAAATTGTGTCCGGCCGCGGTCACCTGTATAACCTCCGGGCATAGTGATATTGGCATTGATGAAAGGACCATAGACTATAAAAAGAGGGGAAACCGCCGTAGTCCAGACATCGACATTGGCGATGAAATTACTGTTATTTGCCACTGCGATATTGAAATCGAAAGAGCCGCCGGAAGCCGGAACGACCACCGGTGTCACCGCCGGAGTCAAAGTAACGGATACATTCGGCGGTACTACCTCGCCGAATTTGATAATGACGCCGTCATCGGCGACAGCGTAACCGGTTTGGGCGTCGGCGAAACAGACTCCGTTCAGGTGATTGTTGGTGGGGGAAGTTTGCATGGTCCAACTGACGCCGCCGTTCGCCGTATGAATGATAGTTCCGTTCTGCCCGACCATCCAGCCGGTATTGGCGTCGATGAAGGAAGCGCTCAGCAGGGTATTCGCGGTGGGGCTGGTGAGGTTCTGCCAATTCCGTCCGCCGTCAGTAGTGCGGGCGATAGAACCATTTAGTCCGGCGGCGAAACCGACCTCAGCGGTGGGAAAATCGATAGCGTATAAGGCAAAATCGTTCCAGAAAATAGTTTGCCAGGTGGAACCGCCGTCCACTGTTTCCACGATGGCGCCTTCGCCGTCCCAGACTTGAATAGCGGCGAAACCGTGTGTGGGAGTGATAAAGGCGAAATCCTTGATTTGACCTTCATTGCCCACGCCGCCTTGATAGACATAGAAATTGAAGTTGGTCAATGATTGCCAGCCGTTGACGGTTTTACTGCCGAACGATTGGAAGATGGTATTGACGCCTCCGACAAAAGCGGTTAAAGCATCGATTTGTTCCGCTGTGTAATAGGTCACCATCCAGCCGCTTTGCGCAGTCTGCCAAGTATTGCCTCCATCGGTAGTTTTGAGAATATCGCCGTTATTCCCGGCGGCCGTGCCGGTTGTTGCATTACAGAAAGAAATTCCCATCAATTGCACATTGACGCCGGAATTTTGCGCTATCCAAGACGCGCCGCCGCTATTGGTGTACAATATAGTCCCGCCGTAGCCGCAGACCCAGCCGGTCATTGGATCGGTGAAACTGACCGATTTAAGATGCTGAGTGACGCCGCTGTTAAGCTGAATCCAGTTCTGCGCCCAGGCGGATAGTGTGACTATCAGCAAAACGGCTATCAGGAATAAATTTCTTTTAAGAGTAAACATTTCGGACTCCTTATATATTTAGGAATAAAAATTCATTGTGAATTAAGAAATGAAGTAAAGTTTGTGTCAGGCGAGGGCGCTTGACAGCACCAATTAATCTTGTTAATCCTGTAAATCCTGTCAAATTTCTTTGCTTTTATCTCCTGCATCCCCTCCATCCCTGTCAATTGCTTTGCTTTTCCCTAAATCCCAAATCCTAATTCCTGCTTTCAAAACTGCACCACAAAATCGATATAAGGGATGCCGGGGAAAATGCTGTGCGGGCCTAACAGATTGATGAAGGCCAAATCGATGGCCAGTTTTTGGCTGAAAAATCGGACGCCATAGGATATTATAGGCTCGTCCAATCCGGGCAAAATCCAATTTTCCGAGACCAACGCGATGCGGCGGGAAATGCGGGATTCCCCGCCGATCATGAACATAGGTTTTTCCGCCAGCTGGCTGCCGACGAAACCGTAACCTGCCCCGATGGTTAAACTACGGTCGGCATCGCCGAAAGTGGCTACGCTGAAAAGGATGCCGACTACTGAAGGCATTTCAGAAGAACTTTCATCCGATGTATCTTCTTCAGTATCGACTTCAGGGAACTTTATCAGCAAAGCTCCGGCAGCGAGGTCGAAACTTTTGACGCTTTCGATGCCTATCTTAGGAGTAAAATAGAAAATCTGTTTATTTAAGGAAGCGCCGGGCAGCAGCGAACATCCGCCGCCGAGGATGATATTGTCGGTAAGGCCATAGGATACACCGGGGAAAAAGATGTAATAGTCGGAAAAATAACCTTCGCCTTTCCCCAGCATTTTCCCCGTCGGCGCGAAAAATAAACGGGTGGAATTAGGATTGGGAAACCAATATCGGCCGTAAATGATGCGCTCTTTTGACACGGTTTCCATACTTTCGATTTGGTAAATAGGGATAGTCAAATCGCCGTAATCAGTGCGGAAAAGGACATTGTTATATGTCGTGACGGTGATTATTCCCATATAGACAGAGCCATCGGTCAGATTGAGGATTTGCAGGAAACCGGAGTCAGGCGGGACTAAATCGGCGGCGGTGGGAGTATTGGATTTCGCCCAGCCGCTTTCCGCGCCTATGCGGAGAATGGTCAGACAAATTAAGCCGCCATTAAGCAGTGATTTTTTCATTAATCCTCGATGAAGGATGATCAGGAAAATCAAGTTCTTGACCTGATATTTTTTCATCCTGCGAAAAAAAATTGCCTATTTTAAGAAGATTTAATACATTGTATCACTTTAGTTATTTGAAGTACAAAGCACAAACAGGTCATTCCGAACTTGGTTCGGAATCCAGTGCCTTTACTTTTTTATAATTCTCAAGGCACTGGATGCTGAAACAAGTTCAGCATGACTATAGTGCTTCAGAAAGCTAAAGTCATACAATACATTATAGCGGTTTTCTCACAAATAAGCAATAAATTAATCAAAACAAAGGAAAGTAAAATGAAAAAGTTGGTTATCTCCACTGTTTTAATGTTGTTGTTTCTTAGCATCGCTCAAGCTGAAACGCCGATTCAGGTAGCGCTGTTCAATCCGATACAATTGGCGCCTGAAAGCGAGTCGATCTCCGGGTTGAGGATCAATTTCATCTATGGAAAAAATGCCAATTTAACCGGCATCGATTACGGATTGATCAATCAATTGACCGGCAGCGCAACGGGGATTCAATGGGGTTTTGTCGATCTGGTGGACGGCAATTTTACCGGCTGGCAATCCGGATTCATCAGCATAACTCAAGGAGACTTTACCGGACTGCAGGAAGGATTTTATTCTTATGCCGGAGGCGGTTTGGGAGTGCAATACGGATTCATCAACCGCGCCGACAGCTGGAAAGGTCTGCAGTTAGGATTCATCAACCATGTTCAAAGTTTGAAGGGAATTCAAATTGGTATGATCAATATCATAAAATCCGGCGGCCAGTTCCCGGTCTTCCCCATCGTGAATTGGAGTTTGTAAAAGCAGGGAATAGCGAAGAGGGAATAGGGAAAAGCAAAGATAAAACCGAAGCGAATATATCTTCCTATGTACTTATAATTTAAGATATTATAACTAAAGATTAAAAGTGATTTAAAACCCGCCTTAGTGGCGGGTTTTTTGTTGACAAAATTTGCACAGCCAATGTCTGTATAAAAGACAGCATTAAGGCAAAAATAATATAAAAATCTGAAAATATCTGCGATTTTTTACTGAAAAATCGTTCAGAAAAGCTGTCCGTAATACAGACATTAGCGCATATATTGCACACTTTTAATAAATATTGCGCAATATTTTGCGTGTTTTTCGCGTAAAACCCGGGATTTAAGCTTAAAAACCGAGATGCACGGTTTTTGCCAATTAGGTTGATACAAGGCAGCGACTTTATTCCGGCAATAGCAGTTCTTTATATAGCTTCCGATTTTTCAGACTATTACAAAAGTTTAAAATTCAACCTTTCAAGAATCCGCAATATTGAGCTTTAGAATATTTCACTTCTGTTTGTTATTATTTTCAGCGGAGGCTTTTATCCTGCGGACTAACGATTTAAATTTGCAAAGGGGAGGCTGTTATGCAGTAGGAAATCGGTTAATTTAATATGGGGAGGCCTATATTAAACCGCAAATTTGAGGGAAGAGAAACCCGCCTTTGAAGGCGGGTTTTTTTATGAAGTAAATTTGTTTCTTTTCCTAAAAATCCTATATTCTAATGGGGAAAATAAGTCTGCAAGTCGAAAGAAAAGTGCAAGTTGCAAGTAACAAGTGAAAAGCAAAGACAAACCATTTTCTTTATCGCCATGCATTTTGCCTGAGTATCTGCTTTTTACCATCGACCATCAACTATCGACTAACGACCTTATTAAAACTTTTCTCCTCCGCTATTCGTCTATTATGCAGAAGGGACTACTTAACTTCCCTGTTATAACGGACATTAATGACCGACCAGGAATTAATTCAAGCGTACCTTAAAGGTGACGACCGGGCTTTCAACACCTTAGTCCGGCGCTACCATAAACCGGTCTACAACTACCTGCTGAAATTAGTCGGCAGCCGGGAAGATGCGGACGATTTGGCGCAGACGGTTTTCATCCGCTGCTGCGGCAATTTGAAAGGCTTGAAAGATCCGCAGCTCTTCACGCCCTGGCTGTACCGCATAGCAGGGAATCTTGCCCGCGACCATTGGCGCGCCCGCAAAGAAGCGGTTTCCTTCGACCAATTTTCCGAAGACAGCAATCCCCTGGCGGAAATCTTTGTTTCCGACGATGATCCATTGGCTGCCGCCGCCGCCGGCCAACGCGCGGAAATTGTGCGTAAAGCCCTGCTGTTAATCCCGTACGAACAACGCGAAACGCTAATCTTAAAGATCTATCAAGGTCTGAAATTCACCGAAATCGCCGAAACCTTGAACGAACCCTTGAACACCGTAAAATCCCGTTTATACTATGGACTTACCGCTATGAAAAAAATCCTGCAAAGCTGGAATTTGGAGGAACTTAGACAATATGAACTGTGAAGAATGCAAATTGGAACTGCCCGGGCTGCTCTGGGGGGAACTTACTCCGGAAAATCGGGAAGCCGCAATGAAACATCTGGCGGAATGCCCGTCCTGCAAGAAGGAATGGCAGGAATTCAAAGCCACCGCTTCGGTAATGAACGAATTGACCGAAGAAAATCCTCTGCGCGAAATCGTATTTATCGAACGGAAGCCCAAAGTCAGCATACTCAATAAATTATGGCATTGGGTGATTTCCCCCGGCGCGCCGCAATGGGCGCTGGCGGCGGCGATATTGCTCATCGCGCTCGCCATCGCTAAACCTACTTTTATGGTAAAAGAGGGCAGATTCTCCTTCGCTTTCGGCCAAATTGAATCACCGGAAGCCGCTCCAATTACCGCTATTCCGCAAATTACCGCCGCCGATGTCGACCAGCGTTTACAACAGGAGCGTGCGGAAACGCTGAAACTGGTAGCGGATGTCCTGCAGAAATCTTCCGAGGAACAGCGCCGCGATTTTACTCTGACTTTGACCGCTTTCGCCCGCGATCTGGAAAAACAGCGCCAGCAGGATTTAACCTGGATGACCACCGGGATGCAGTCGATCCAGCGTTCTTCGCAGACCGATATTATGCGCACTAACCGAGTAGTCGAAGATTTGATTAAGACCGCATCATATCAACAGGGAAAGTAACAAGTGCCAAGTACCAAGTGTCTGACACTATATTAAACTATTATGGAAAGGTGTCAGGTGAGGACACCTGACACCATTGTCTAAATTTTACAGTAGGGACAGAACAGTGTTCTGTCCCTACAAAAGTATATATTTTCAACACTAAAAGACAACACAAGGAAATAAATAAAATGAAATCGACATTAAAATTGTTAATCCTTCTTTTCTTCATCCCTTTGGTTTTGAATGCCGCAGATTGGGATAGGATGAAAACTAACATCCGGGTGCAGGAAAAGATATTAAATGCGATGTTGGAAGATTCTCCCGATTTTTGGTTGATGAGCAATGCCGAAGGCATTTACATCCCGGAATTCGGGGCGGTTTTCAGTTTCCGCCTCAGTGACAGGGAGGAAAGCGCTATCGACCATATGTATTTGAATTTTCCCGGATTGAATATACAGGGAACGATTAAATCTTTTTCCCAAGCCGTGGAAGAATACGAATTGCAGTCCGAAGAAGCCTCGGATTCTTTGCTCGAGGAATATCAAGAGGAGGAAGAAAATCAGCTGAGATTGAAGGAAATTCAGGCGAAAATGGAGAAACACTCCAAAAAGATCGAGGAAAAACAGCGGGAATTGGATGAATTGTCCCTTAAACTGGAACAGGAACGCGCTCAGCAGGCCAAAGAAATGGAGGAATCTTTCCATAAAAAAGTCGACAAACTGAATTCATTGCTAAAAGAGTACATTGCTGATTATTCCCCCGCTTTAAATTTACCCGCCGGAGAAAGAATCCTCCTGAGGGGTGAATTGGAAACGATGCTGCCTATAGATGACAACCGCTATACTTTTGAATTTACTTCCGGAGAATCCGTGGAGGGATTGAAGAAAGGCGAATCGAAAGTCATCATACGCAAGCTGAATAACGGGGATGAGCTGCCCACGGATATCAGGATTATGAAGAACATTCTCAATACCGCTTTCGAAGACCGCAATAAAGACCGGTTCATTTTCTGCCTCGGCGCCAGCGGCGATGAAGCTTGGAGCACCTATATCCCCGGATTTGGCGCGCTGTTTTATCGCTCATTTTCGCTGGGATCAATGGTGTCGCTAAGAAGCTTGGATCCGGGAGAACCTGCTAAAGCCGGAAGTAAAAAAGAAAGCGATATTACAATCGTCTTAGACTCCTGGGATGCGGGATCGTCTCCGGAAAAAAATCTTGAACTCTTGAATACATTGGAAGACGAAATCTCCGACCTGTTAGTGGTCTATACTCCGACCTTAAAGTCGGTTAAATTGAATGAAAGCGTGGTCATTGCGGTCAAGGTCGGTGATTTTCAAAGTAAATCCCAGCCCGGCTCGATGATTCTAAAACTACCGAAAAAAGCGGTAGATAACGCTAAAAATGATAAAGAAGTGAAAGATAAGATTGTCAAATTGAAAATTTAATTTCATATTCTGAGACCGGACTCGACATTGTAAAATCATCGGCTGCCTCTTTGGGGCAGCCTTTTTTATGCAAATTCCTAAAAGGTTTTCAAATGTTTTGGTAAGGACAGAACAGAGTTCTGTCCCTACAATCGGACATTTTTATCATAACTGGTACATTATCAAAAGAATTGTCGTTTAAAATCGGGCGGGGCTTTGTCCCGTTCCTACAAAAAGGATACGGTTATGCACTCAGTTCAGCAACACTACACTAATAGTGAAAAAACTAACCCCGTCATTCCCGCGAAAGCGGGAATCCAGTGTTTTCAAATAGTTAAAACTTGATTCCGGGTCAAGCCCGTTTCCGCGTACGGCGGGAAGA
>Ga0172371_10010289_pt1 | contig 12667 bp, 11 predicted proteins | sample Lak12m_FD_114543 | JGI IMG/M metagenome (GOLD analysis project Ga0172371, IMG submission 114543) | Freshwater microbial communities from Kabuno Bay, South-Kivu, Congo - kab_022012_12m | ecosystem: Environmental > Aquatic > Freshwater > Lake | place: Democratic Republic of the Congo: South-Kivu... | reverse complement strand
TGTGCCCGAAACCGAGGCGGCGAGGAGCGATGATGAACAGCGGTCAGTTCGGGGAGTTCGGCGCGGTACGCCGGGAGTTCAAGGAATACGTGGCATCGCTCTCATCCCGGGCGCCCTGGCTTGGCGGATTGCAGGAAAAGCTGCGCATCTCGCTCGGCTACGACGATTATCGCGTGGAAACGCCCGTCGTCTACAACAGGGCGCTCGACGAGGTTGGCCCCAAGGACAAGCCCCACTTCATCGTTGTCGCCGATAATCCCGGCAAGAACGAGCAGAAGGCCGTCAACCGGCGTTACCTCGTGGGACAGTCGGGCAAGCTGGCGCAGGGATGGTTCCGGCAGGAACTGGGCCTGGATTTCCATGCTTCCACCCTCATCATCAACAAAACCCCAATCCATACGCCCAAGACGGCGGAAATCGCGACCCTGCGCCGGCTAGCAGCCCAAGACTCAGGCAAACTGGTGGCGGAACTCGACCGCCTTCTCGATGAAAGCCAGCGGGTCATGGCCCGGTTCGCCTTCAGGCTGCACGCCTGCCTCGGTGGAGTTCTCTGGATATCGGGGTATGGGGAACTGAAGCCGAAAGGCCTTTTTGCGGCCTGGACGAGGGAGATCACGACGCTCTATGCTGGCGCATCGCCGGCTTTGAGGAATGGGGTCTGGGTCTTCAGACACTTTTCCATGAACCAATTCGCCATCGAATACAAGCAATTCGGCGGCGCGGCCACTGACCCCATGGAGAAGCTCGAGGCGATCGGAACGGCTAACAGAAAGCGGACACTCGGCTGGTGATCGCCGCGACGGCAAAGCCAACCGCATCACCACCAGTTGAGGACATCCTCGGCGAAACCGAGAAACCGCTTTACCTCCAGGACCTTCCCCTCATCAAGGATGACATGACCCGAAAAATAGCCGAAAACCTGATGCTGGATTGATTTTATAAACAGCAAATCGGTCGAGCTGTTCCTGTCCACGATGGGCTCGAAGCCCATCTCGAAGCGCCCGTCCGAGCTCTCGAATTTCCAGGGCGACAGATAATTCGCCCTATCGAGGCTGGAGCCTTGGGCGCTGCGGAATCTCACCTCTTCGAGTTTATGCGCGCGGCCGCCATAAAACACCATATTTTCCGAGGCGGGACTGCGGTCGGAAAAGCCATAGCCGATGTTCCAACCGAAGGGAACCCCATCGAGCAGTCCCGATGCCGAGCCCCAGTACCAGCGGTTTCGGTAGGTCCAGACTCCCCTGCCCCAGTCCAGGCCTCCGAACGAAGTCTCAGGCGAGAAAGCGTAGCTGGTCAAGCCGAGCTTCACGGTGCCGCTCGCCGGCATGCAGTTGATTTTCCTGTTGTAGTAGAAGGCGCGTCTGTTCTCTTTCCACGAGGTGGCGATATTCATGCTATCCGCGTCGGGCGGCTGGGTGAGCGTCAATTCGGCACTCAGCCCCTTCGAGCCATCGGGAGCGACGAATCCCGGACAAAGAACCGAAATAACCCGCTTCCCGCCTTCGATGGAAAAAGAGATGGATAGCTTCTTGCCTTCATGGGTTATCTTCCCTTCATCCGATCCTTCGGGAAAGCCCATCCTGCCCAGGGGAAAGAAAGTCATGTCCTCGGATTGGGAAAAGCGGCCGGAAGCCAGGTCGAGCCAGGCGACCGAGACGAGGCCGAGATAGCCCAGGTCGGACATCGTGAACGTGATCCCGTATTTCCCATCATGGGATATCACGTAGTAATAATCCCATTCCTTCACGCGCCAGGACGGCGCCGAAATTTTCGACCGCTCATACTTCCAGAAAGGCCGCCTCGCCCATCCTTCCTCGATTATGCGCCCATCCTTCCCCAGGAGATCGAGCTTTTTTACTATCTCATTTTGAGCCACACATCCCTCCTTGGACGGTCGATTCGATCCAATCTCCCAAGGCCGACAAAGCCTCGGGCGCGAAGGTTTCAACGATGGAGCCATATTCTTCGGGTAAGCCCGTCACCGCATGCTGGAAAAGATGATTGAGCCCGTCGAGCTCAAGGAGCTTGGAGCGGTTGTTGCCCGCCGCTCTGAGCGCCGCGCCGATAGCTTTGAGATTTTCCTCCGCGGGCACCTGCAGATCTTTGGATCCGTTCATGGCGAGGACGGGAATATTGATCGTCGAAAGATAGCGAGTGGGATCGATGGAGAGGAAGCTCCGCGTCCAGGGATTGAGAAGCTGGTCCGCGACGCGCCCGGCTTCGGCCTCAAGCGAATCCCCCGCTTCCCCGCCCTTGCTTTCGCGCGCATGGGCTTTCAGTGTCGAGATGATTCCCATCTTCAGGTCGGCAGCTTCCCCTTCCCTCATCGCGATCGCGTAGAGCTCGGCGTTGATCGACCTAGCTGCGGCGATCGCCGAGGCATTGGCTCCGGAAGCCTTCGCGAGGGCTTCATTCTGCATGAGAAGAAGCTTGTCGCCCCTCACGCCAGGTCCCGCGAGCATGACGATGAAGGAGAGATTCCCGTCCCTGGATGCCGCGATGGCGGCGACGATGGCACCCTCGCTATGGCCGACAATGCCTAAGCGTTTCGCGTCGATCCCCGGCCTGCCCGCGAGGAATGCCAAGGCGGCGAGGGCGTCATCCGTGAAATCGAAGGTCGTCGCCGAGGGGAAAGAGCCTCCGGAGCTTCCGACTCCCCTATCATCGTAGCGGAGCGCCGCGATGCCGCGCCTCGCGAGATAGTCGGCGATCACGAGGAAGGGTTTATGTCCCAGAATTTCCTCATCGCGGTTCTGCGGCCCCGAGCCCGTTACAAGGATGATGGCCGGGAATGGCCCCGAACCCTTGGGAATCGTCAAAGTCCCCGAAAGCCTTATGCCAGCCTTGGGATCAGGGAACTCCACATCGATGGCATCATAGGGATAGGGCTTCGAGGGCTCCTGGAAACCCGCCGAGGCCGACGAATCCGATGCCGTCCCAGGCTTCGGGACTTGCGCTTTCACCGTTTTCCGAAGAGCGAGAGGAAATGTCCCGCCCCCTTGTTTCCAATTTCCATCGATGCTGGAGCCATCGGCGGAAAGTTTGCCTTCAAAGATTCCGGAAATCGTCTTCACCTCGAAGGTAACGACCGAATCGAGCAACGTGACGTTCGATACGGGAATGCCCTTGACTCCCTGATCGAGGCTGTCCATGGTCGCGCTGAGCGCTCCCTCCTTCATGTCAACATTGAACGCTATCCGCAGCGAAACGGCACTCACCTTGAGCGATCCCTGCCATACGCCGACAAGGGCCGAAGCTTTCTGGGCTTCGCCGCCGGCCGCGAAGCTTATGCCAGACATGAACACCAAGCCAAAAATCAGCGTTAAGCGCCTCATCGTCACCTTCCTCGCTATAAACGCCATTGTGCCAAAAAACAGCGCCCCACACAAGGAATGGCCATCGCGTTCGGCCTAATAGTATGAGATAATCACCCCATGAAAACCGATGTCGTTTTTTACAGCGCGACGGGGAATACCAGAAAAATTGCCGCGGCCATCGCCGAGGCGGCACGATGCGAGGCGAGGCAAGCGCAGCAGGATCCTCCCGCCATCGACGCTGACCTCATCTTCGTTGGCGGCGCCGTCTACGCGACGAGCGATCACGATATCCACCCATCAATACGATCGTTCGCCGACCGGCTGAAATCCGCGGGCTATCGCGGACAAGTAGCCCTCTTCGCCACGGGATTCGAGAAGAGCGACGCGATCGGGCTCCTGAGAAGGACCTTCCTCGAGCGCGGAGTGAGAGTTGTGGACGAAAGCTTCTTCTGCAAAGGCAAATTCCTCCTTTTCATGCAGGGCCATCCCGACAAGGAAGACATCGCCGATGCAAAAGCCTTCGCATCGAAAGTCATCGCGTCGTGAAGCCCCAGCCGCTAAAGGACAAGGTGCTTTGGGTCACCGGGGCTTCATCGGGTATCGGGGCGGCATTAGCCGAAGAGGCATCCCGGCGGGGCGCTTTTCTGGTGCTCTCGGGGCGCAACCGCGATGCCCTCGGAACCTTGGCCGCCCGATGTGGGCAAGGCCGCGCGGCCGTACTCCCCTTTGATCTGGCCGAAGGGGCGGAACGGCTCGCGGCGGCAGATAAAGCGCTTCAATGCTTCGGCCGCGTCGACTGCCTGGTTTTGAACGCCGGTGTCAGCCAACGTTCCCGGTTCACGGATACTTTCCCGGAGGTGTTCGAGCTCATCATGGAGACGAATTTCAAGGCTTCGGTGGATCTCGTCCGCGCGATCCTGCCGGGGATGCTCGAAAGGCGATCCGGCGCCATCGTCTGCGTTTCGAGCGTCGCCGGTCTCATGGGCGCTCCGTGGCGGACGGCGTATTCGGCGTCGAAGCACGCGTTGGGCGGATTTTTCTCCTCGCTTCGAGCAGAGCTTTCGGGGAAAGGCATTCAAATCGCCCTGATCTTTCCCGGTTTCGTTCGAACGGCGATTTCGCGAAACGCCCTATCAGGCGATGGCTCGCGGCACGGGATTCTCGATCCGCTGCAGGCATCGGGACAGGATCCGGAGGTCTCGGCGCGCAAAATCCTCGATGCCGTCGAGGCGGGCAAGCTCGAACTCAAGGTGGCATTCGACGCAAAGGCGCGGCTCGGCGTGTTCCTATCGCGACATTTTCCCGCGCTTTTCACGAAATCCATTTCCCGCCACGGCGGCCTATAAGCAAACAGGGAGAACGCTATGACATCGGCGCTGTTGATCTGTTTCGTCGTATTTTTTCCCGCCCTCGCCCTCTACGCGAAAGAGCGGGCTCCTCTCTTCGCCAAATGGAGTCCACTTATCGTCTGCTACGTCGCCGGCCTCGTCATCGGCAATATCGGCATCCTCCCCGAATCGGCGCTGGGATTATTGGACACACTTTCCACAGCGGCGGTCGCCTTCTCTCTTCCACTGCTCCTGTTTTCGGTCGATATCCGAAAATGGAAGGAGCTTTCGGGTAAGGCAATCCTCGCTTTCGCCCTGGCCGCGTTTTCGGTGGGGCTGGTGGCGACCATAACCCATTTTCTCTTTGCCCCCAGGGCGACAGAATCGTGGAAAGTGGCAGGCATGCTCGTCGGCCTGTATACCGGCGGCACCCCCAATCTGGCGGCGATCAAAACGGCGCTGAACGTCGACAGGAATGTCTATATAGCCGTCCACACTTCGGACATGGTCATCTCGGCGCTCTACCTTCTTGCGGTGATGACCGTCGCCAAGCCCTTATTCTCGCGATTCCTTCCAACGAAGAACTGGAATTCGGGGATCGCGATCGCCGATGGCGCCGGGGAGGGTGCGAGCCTGACGAAGTTCTTCAAAAAAGATGTCAGGCGAAGGCTCCCGATAGCGCTCGGGATCACCGCAATTATCGTCGCGACCTCCCTCGGCCTTTCCATGCTCTTTCCCGCCGATTTCCAGACGATGATCGTCATCCTGGCCATTACGACCTTGTCGCTCGCCGCCTCACTCCTGCCTTCGGTGCGGGCAATTCCCATGACCTTCCCCGCGGGAGAGTACATTCTCTATATCTTCTGCATCGCGGTGGGCGCGATGGGAAACTTCTCGATGCTTCTGACGAGCGCTCCCACGTATTTTATCTATGTGGCGATCGTGCTCTTCGGATCCTTCTTCCTGCACGCGCTGCTCTGCGCGATCTTCAGGATCGATGTCGACACGATGCTCATCGTCTCCACATCGGCTATCTGCTCTCCGCCCTTCGTCGGCGTGGTCGCCGTCGCGATCAAGGCGAGGAAACTCATCGTGCCGGGCATCACGACGGGCATTATCGGGTACGCTGTCGGCAATTATCTAGGCATCGCGCTGGCGGAATTGATCCATACGATCGGCGGCTGAGAGCTCGCTGGTCGCGGCCGTACAGGGCTTCTGCGGGGGGGGGCGCTGCGATCGCGGCGGCCCCCGCAGAAGCCTCAGCGCTCGTCGGCCATTTCCGCGAACGCGCCGCGCGCGGCGTCGAGGGTGATTTCCACGTCGTTTTCGGTGAGCGCGAGCGAAATGAACCAGTTGTGGTGGGGATGTACGAATATCCCCCGGTCCGCCATCGCCGCGCAGAATCGCTGGCTCAGATAAAGATCGGGATCTTCATCGAAGGTGAGATAGGGGATGGCGAGAGGTCCCGAAACCCGGGCACCGAAACCAGCCGCCACGCCGAGACTCTCCAGACCTTCCTTGAGCATCCCTCCCAGTTTCTCGAGGCGTGGCACGCCGCCCAACCTCTCCATTTCGTCGAGCGTCGCCATAGCGGCGAGCATGGGCGCCCCCGACATCCAATACGTACCCGTGATGAAGAAGCCCGAGGCCGTCGCGGCCAAATCCTTCGAGCCGAGGAGGACCGACAGCGGATAGCCGTTCGCCATTGCCTTCCCCATCGTCACCATGTGGGGATGGGCGCCGAATCGGACATGGCTTCCCGCCGCGTCGAGACGATAATTGGCGCGGATGTCATCCATGATGAAATAGGCTCCTTCCGCTGCGCAGAGTCGTTCGACGGCAGGGAAGAACCCGGGACTGGGCAGCTGCTGGGGCTTGAATGTGGGATGGTGGTACGGCGTGAGGATCACGCAGGCTATCTTCCCGCGATGCCGGGCGAAAAGTGCCTCCAGGCCAGCGATGTCGTTGTACTGGAAGAATTCGACATTGCGCTGCTCCTCGCTGGCAAAAACCGGATACACATTGCTCGAGCACCAATTGGCCGCCCCGTGGTAGGCTCCCTCGGCGGCGATCACGATCTGCCTCCCGGTCTGGGCCCTGGCAAGGGAGGTGGCAAGGGTGGTCACATCGGTGCCGTTTTTCGAAAAGACCGCCCAATCCATGCCCTTCACCGACCCGACGAGGCGCTCGGCCAGATCCACCATGACCGGGTGAGGCTGATTCAGCAGATCGCCCGCGGCTATCTGCGCGAGAGCCGGCCGATCGACCTCCGGGTTGCCGTAGCCGACAATTTGGCTGCCATAGCCGCAGAGATAGTCGATGAATTCATTGCCGTCTACATCCCTGATCCTGCAGCCCCGCGCGCCCGAAAGGTAATAAGGGAAATGGCCCGGGACGAGGAAGCCAGGACTCTTGGATCCATAGATGCCGCCGGGGATGACGCGGGCGGCGCGCTCGAAATACTCTCGTGACTTCGCGAACCTTCCCGATGCCGCGCTCATTTTCCTTCCTCCCCTATGGCGACGCCGAGGTACCAGGACAATCTGTCCAGGACCGAGAAAAGCCCCTGGACGAGGGGGAGGAGGCCAGCAATGGTCACTTCCCCCGAGCCCAGCGCCACGACTGCCTGGCGCTTTCCGGATAACACCGCTATGGCTGATTCCGGGCTCGCGAAGGAGAGGATGGCATCGGGTATCCAAGGCAACGCGGGGTCCGCCCCGTCAACGGGCGCGTTTTTGAGCACCCGTATCGAGCGCCCTTTCTTCTCCAGAAGGAAGAGCGCATCGCCCGCCCCGATGCGGACAATACCGTCGGGGAAATGACCCATGCGTTTCTCGAGATAGGAGTCGCCCGCCACGGCGGCGAGGCCATGGACCGTCGCCGCGAGGAGGAGCCGGGCTTTCGACTGCGGGGGAACTTCAGGCGATCGGAGCAATTCCGGAGCGCGGCTAGCGGCGGCCCTGAAAAAACGAAGCGCCCTTGGAAAGGCCGCCCCGAATGGAAGGGGTATGATCATGCCGCGGCCGCCGGCGAGCGCCCGCGCGCAGGCGCGGGCGCTCGGGAACACCAGCGTCCCGCCGGTCGCTCCCCTCGAGGAGCCGCCGCGTCTCTCGCCAAACGAGGCGGATACCTTGCCGTCGCCGCAGATCAGCCTCGCCCTCCCCCGCACCCCGACCGCCGCGAGAGACAGCGCGAAAGGCGCCTCGCAGAGAGCCGCCAGATTCCCGTCCATCATGGCGGCCTCCGCCACGAGATGAGCCGTCACCGACATTCTTATGCCAGCGAGTACCGCCAGCTCTTCGCCCGACAACGCGCCAATGCTAATTTTCATGGTTCCTCTCGTCTCCCGGGATGATAGCCCATCGGGAAAGCGAGCGAAAGTGCCATCGCCGTGGAGTCATCGCCTCTTTCGCTCTCGCCCAAGGCGCATTATAGTTGTCCAGGGAGTATGCAATGCCCGATTTCACCATTGAATCGCTTGGGAAATGCTCGATCGACTCGCCCCTCGGCCTGTCGAGAATCGTTGGAGATAAAGCCCCGAACTTCGCGCGGGATACCAGCCTCATCCGCTATCGCATCGACGCGTCCCCCGGAGACAAGGTCCCCGTCGAAAGGAAAGAGTTGCTCGAAGTGGCTGGCCCCCGCGAAAAAATCTATTTCAGCCCGTCCCATGTCCATGCCGGTATCGTCACCTGCGGTGGACTCTGCCCAGGCCTCAATGATGTCATCAGAGCCATCGTGCGCAGCCTTTGGTTCCTCTACGGAGTGCGGCGCATATCCGGCATCAGATACGGCTATAAGGGATTCCTGCCGGAATACGGTTACGACGTCGTCCGCCTGGATTCCGACCTTGTCGACGACATCCACAAGATCGGCGGCACCCTCCTCGGCACATCGCGCGGCGGTGGGGAAAGGACCATCGACATCGTCGATACCATCGAGCGGATGAATCTGAACATCCTTTTCGCGATCGGCGGGGACGGCACGCAAAGGGGCGCGCTCGCCATCGCGAGGGAAATCGAAAAGCGCCATCTGAAGATCGCCGTCGTCGGGATCCCCAAGACCGTCGACAACGACATCGAATTCGTCGAGAAAACCTTCGGCTTCGACACCGCCGTCGTCAAAGCGTCGGAAGCCGTGTCGGCGGCCCATATGGAAGCTCATTCGCAGATAAACGGCATCGGTCTCGTCAAACTCATGGGCCGCGATTCCGGATTCATAGCGGTTCACACCGTCCTGGCCGTCCACGAAGCGAACTGCGTCCTCATCCCCGAAGTACCCTTCGAACTCGACGGGCCATCGGGTCTCCTCGCCTACATCGAACGCAGACTTTCGCGGCGCAACCACGCCGTCATCGTCGTCGCCGAGGGAGCGGGACAGGAATTCTTCAACAAGCTGGGAAGCGTGGATGCTTCCGGAAACCGGAAACTCGAGGATATCGGCCTCTTCCTCAAGGAAAAAATCCAGAATCATTTCAACGGCAAGAATATGGAGATAAACCTCAAATATATCGACCCGAGCTACATGATTCGCTCGGCCACGGCGGCCCCCATCGACTCCATGTACTGCGAACGCCTCGGAAACAACGCGGTCCACGCCGCCATGGCCGGCAGGACAAAGCTCATCATCGGTCTCGTCAACAATGAATTCGTGCACATTCCCATCGAAGCCGCCACATCAAGGCGAAAACTCGTGGATCCCGAAGGCAGTCTATGGCGGGACGCCATCGAAGCGACCCAGCAGCCGCTCAGCCTTCGGAAAGAGAAGGGGTGAAGCGGCCCGAGCCTAGCGCCTTGATCTACCGCGTCTTTGCCTTGAGCCGCAAATAGACTTGCTTTCCAGAATCGGTGGGACTCGCCCTTTCATCGATTTCAAAGAGGCCGCAGACCTTGATCAGATCGCCGAGTTTCCTGAAGCCATAATTGCGGGGATCGAATTCAGGCTGCCTGTTGGCGATATAGGTTCCGACGGCGCCAAGATAGGCCCAGCCGAACTCGTCGGCGGCATCTTCGACGGCGCTTTGCAGCAAAGCCTGCATCCTCTTGTCCGCCTTGATATCACCCTGGCTCCGGATCTGGGCCTCCTTTTCCGTCTTGGTTTCCTTCTCCTCTTCATCCTCACGCAGAATTTCAGTGTAGATGAACTTGTCGCAGGCCGCCACGAAGGGTTTGGGCGTCTTGCGCTGTCCGAAGCCCAGCACGAGTTTCCCATCTTCCCTTAGCCTCGCCGCGAGTCGCGTGAAATCCGAATCGCTCGACACGACGCAGAAGCCATCGAGGTTCTCGGTGTAAAGGAGGTCCATCGCGTCGATGATCATGGCGCTGTCGGTGGAATTTTTTCCCGAGGTATAGGAAAACTGCTGCACAGGCTGGATCGCGAACTCAAGGAGTTTGTCCTTCCAGGAACGCAGGTTCGTATTCGTCCAATCGCCGTAAATTCTCTTGACGCTGGCGATGCCATACTTCGCCACCTCGGCCAGCAGACCTTCTATGATTTTGGCCTGCGTATTGTCGGCGTCTATGAGCACCGCCAGCTTGAGCTGGCTCTGTTCGTTCTTCATTATTCCTCTCCTAAAAGAAAGCCCTTATGCAGGCTCACTTGCATCATCGAGCCGACCCTTATGGAAATGGGTCCGCCGCTCGAAACATCCTCGCCTTCGAGGACATAGTCGCGCTCGGTTTTGCGGAGGCTTACCGGCCGTACCGACCCTGATCGCATTCCGCCTTCAGCTGTCCACCGAATGTCGAGCCTCGAAAATTTCGCCTTCAGGGAAGACTGAATGACGCGCAACTTCCCGTTGAAATCCAATCCGCCTGCCGCGAATCCTATTTCGCGGTATCCGGCATTCCCTGAGGCGGTGCCTTCCGCCTCAACCATAGCATGGAGCTGGTCAACCGTATAGATCAGCTTCCGCTTCAGCCTCTCTTCAAGCTTTTTCCTCAATCCGGACGAGACCGCAAGATGGGCGATTTCGCTCTCCAGCGCGTGTTCGGGCGAGAGGAGGTTTTTGTCCTGAGAGCTGGACGCGCCGTCAATGGAACTATAGAGCGAAATGACAGAATCAACGTTATGCGCTTTTGTTTCCGGGTCGGTGCCACGCGCCGCCTCCGCCGGAACGGCCGGATTTGGGGCGGCTGTCGGTGGCGCCGGCCGTGGCGGCGCCTGCAAAGGCGGTGTCTGTGCCGGCGTCGCGCGATGGGCCTTGCCCTGGCCCGATTTCGCTGAGCTGCGCAAGGCGGGCGGGGGCAGCCCGATATCGGAAAGCACCTTCTCTATGGTCGCGGCCTGCACATTCCCGAAATAATAAAGCCCTTCGCCGAGCATCTCGTGGGGGAATCGTGCCAGGACGCCGCTCTGGTCAATCACTTTTGCGGCGCTCCGGTCGGTTGAAAGCATGTAGCCCTTAAAAAGGCGCACCGAATTGTACTCCGATTCCCAATCGCGCAGATCAAATCCGAGCGTTTGCGGAACCGGCATGCCGCTCATCACCGCCAGCGCGCGCTCGATATCCTCGACCGACTTGCCGCAGGCGAAGGCCCGACGCGCCGATTCCCTCGTCACCGCCAGCTTCCACGCTCCCGACGCGAAAAGAAGGACACCTATGTCTAGCAAAGCGATGAGATTCTGCAATGAGGCTGACGGAAGCACATGAATAGTACCGGCACCATCCACGGAAATTGAGCCAGGTCCGTTCTCTGACCTTGCGCGCCACCGAGTCGCGACGCGTTCGGGGCAGCAGACGAGAGTTCCGTCACGGTCTTCGAGAAGGCCCAGGCTCTTCAAGGCGGCAGTGTACGCGGAGGGAAAATCGGATCCGCTGCCGCAAAAAGGGAGAAGTCGCATGAATCTGCCCAATCCCGCTTGGGAGAAAACGAACCGTCGCGCGAAAAGCGGGGTGAATGCCCGGGCAACCGCTCCTCCCTCCTCCCTTCCCGGCCTTCCCACGGCGGCACAAGCGAGACTGAAGGCAAAATCGCCATCCCTCGAGACAAGAAACTCGGAAAATGCCTTGAAGTCCGCTGACAAACCGTGTTCGTCCTTTGAGATGATCTTTGCCGCGAGGAAGAATTGAATCAGAGCTTCGACGATTCCCGTCCCCTCGGGATCGCCGGGGACGAGTCCCGCGATGCGCTTTTTGGCGCGCGCGGACAGCTGGCCGCTCTTGAGAACGATGTCCGGGCCTTCCTTGAGGAGAGCGTAGGCTATGAGCGCGAGATCCTGCACCGGTTGCGGCGCGGGCGGCCGCCCCGCGAGTTCGAAATCCCGCGCCTCGCCATCGGGCCCGAACAGCACGTCAGCCTTGGCCGCGCCCGCCCGCGCCGCCCCGGCAAAATGCGGATTCACCGCGAAAGCCCCGCCCTTCGTCTCGAAAATGAGAAGCCTCTCTCCCAAATTGGCAAGCTTGTACTCGAGCTCATGGTATGAAGCCTCGCCCGCCAAGGCCTGCTGCAGAAAGCCCTTCTCCGCCTCGCCGAGCACGGAGAGCATCCCCACGATGAGCATATCCAGCCTGTCCATCATCGCGAGTGCGGCGCCTTGTATGGCGGGATCCGCCATCATGGCAGCCAGTCCGCTTACGATGCTCGTCTTGCTCGTCCACGTCCGCTGCCCGCCCAGGTAATTGCGGGCAAGGGCTTGAAGCGCTTTTACATCCTCCCCAAGCATCGCCTCGCGCCACTCGGCCTTGCGGCCGGCCTCGAGCGCGGAAGAATCAGTGCCATCGTCGTCCCTCACCTTATTCATATCCATTACTCATTCCATGTTTCGATCGCGTAGCGGTATCCCTGCTCTATGAGGAACCTCCTGCGGTTATCGGCGAATTCTTCTTCCACGCTGTAACGCGAAACCAGCGAATAGAAGAAGCTGTTCTGCTGTTTCGGCCTCAGGATGCGACCCAGCCGCTGGGCCTCCTCCTGCCTGCTTCCGAAAGAGCCGGATATCTGTATAGCCACCGAGGCATCGGGCAAATCGATGGCGAAGTTGGCCACCTTCGAGACGACGAGAAGACGCACTTCCCCCGCC
>Ga0172371_10010288_pt1 | contig 12667 bp, 10 predicted proteins | sample Lak12m_FD_114543 | JGI IMG/M metagenome (GOLD analysis project Ga0172371, IMG submission 114543) | Freshwater microbial communities from Kabuno Bay, South-Kivu, Congo - kab_022012_12m | ecosystem: Environmental > Aquatic > Freshwater > Lake | place: Democratic Republic of the Congo: South-Kivu... | reverse complement strand
GTCCAGGATGTAAGTGTTTGAATGTCATGTTTGTTTAAAAAAATCTCTTTAGCTTGTCTCATATATCTGCTGGTTTTTCAGCAAATATACATAATTTCGTTTAATTATGCAACTAAGTACTAGATTTTATCCTTATAATTCAAAAAATCAATCCTGGAGTTCTATTTATATAAAAATGAAAAAACGTTATATTGTTAAAATGCCCTTATAGCACGTACATAATTTGTGTGGTCCTTATAGTCAGCGTTGTATGGCGAACTATAACCGAAGTATTTGATTGAAGCTACTTCAGCATTAACTTCGGAGGAGCACCAGTAGTAACCATCGGAGAAGCCACCGATGGTAGTTCTTTGTAAATACATTTGAGTCAATTCCCCTTCTGATGGTAAAAACCAGTCGCTGAAACCATTTAAAACAAGATTGTTGCATATACGAGCGGCTATGTTTGATGAACTGCATCCATTGACAATAAGAGTTGTGTTGGATTGTCCTGTACCGATCTCTGTAAGTGTGGATCCAATAGTAGTATTTATGCAACCCCATTGTGCTCCGGTACTTTGATCATTAGGGGCTGCAATTAGTCCGTGCAATCTGGTATCATCAATATAAAAGATGACGCCACCGCCATAACTATCACCAATATGGTATGGCTGGACCTCTAATGTGGTGAAAGTAACCTCATTGCCATAACCCGTACCAGCAATGTTTATTGCATATGAACGCACGTAATACTGGGTAACAGGTTCTAGATTTGTCATGTTACACTCAAAACTACTCAATCCGATTTCATCGGAAGAGTGAAAGTCGTTTTTGGTTGGGTTCTGGTTTTTACTCCAGCATATTCCTTGTTCCGTGATTTTGGCTCCACCATTTGAAACAACAATTCCTCCACAAACAGCTGAATTGTCATAGATAGATGAGACAGATGAAGTTGTAACAGATGGATACTCAGCAGGAAGTGTCGTGAACGTTTTCATATCACCATAAGCAGTATCTTTTTCATTCATTACATAGGAGGTCATATAATAGATTGTTCCCTTAGTAAGTCCTGTAACCTGACTTTTAAAGCTTCCGACACCTGTACCATCCATGGTTCTGTCAATACAATCGTATAGTGTGGGGATTGCTTTCTTATTCCAACAAACACCCCGCATTAAGACGGTGCCGTTACCATCGCTGGTAACATTTCCACCACATTGTACTGACGTTGAAGTGATATCAGTTACATCATTCGTAATTACTTGCGGAGATGTTAGGGCAAATGTGTTAAACTCACTCTGGGTGCCATAGATCATACTATAATTATTTTTTACGTAAGCTCTGGAATAATATTTTGTAGAAGGTAGCAGTCCTGTCAATTTCATCGAGAACCGGTTACTGTTTTGTAAAGAACCTCGTGATGTATGTAATCCGTAGAGATTCGGCAATGGATTTGTTCCCCAACAAAAACCATGGTCAATAATAATGCCTTGATCTCCCCTGTTTGCTAATGAAGTTATAACTGCCCAAGTTCCTTTTACAGTATCGATAGTAGTACCTGTGATTTCAATTTTGTTGCTTCCCAAAGGCACCTCAGCAACTTTATTGCAAGAGATAATAAGAAAACCAAGTGCACTAATGGTGAGTATTTTAATTTGGTTCATGGTACTGAATGCTAATATTTATAAGCTTATTCCGATTCCCGCCGTCCATCCAAATGTCTTGAAATTGATCATTGTAGCCCCACCTGAAAGCATTAACATTTTTATTCTGTACATCATACCAAGGCCAATTTCCACACCTGAATTGCTATATTGGTCATACGTTACATAATTACTCCCAATGTTTACATCGCCTTCGTAACTGAATTCGTCAATTTTCATCAGGTAATCTTCTTTCCCATAGCCGGCGCCCAGATATAAAAAGAGGTTTTTTACAGGTTGGTAATTGATCCCTATTAGCCCTGAAAATGCAGCATAGCCATTCGATCCCGTGAAATTGTAATAGCCAGGTTGGTCATAATTCACAATGCCATCGTTATAATCATATTTTCCTGTATTCAAGGCCATCAGGTTTCCACGAATCTCAGCGTAAAATCCCACTCTGCCTAGCATACCCGCCCTGAGTCCCAGATAAGTAGTGGCATTGCCGACATACATCAGGAAAAAGGATTGCTTCGGTTTATTCCTTGTAATTTCCGCACGTACATCAAAAATAAGCGTTTCTGAAACAAAAGGCATTTCTTTCATAGGGTCCCAAACAATGGTTTTCAAACCCTCCTTGTTTACTTTACCAATGTCTCCCGTTACCTCTTTTAGTGGACCAACATATGTTTGTCCGTTGTCGCGACTTACATACAATGAAATATTGAATTCACTGTAAAATTTTGCTTCGACAAGATAATGTACATATACTTTACCGTTCCTTCCTTCGGAAGAGACATTACCTACTTTCTGGGCATATAGTCCACAAACCAAGTGAAAGAACAAAAGAATGATCACTATTTTATGCTTTTTCATAGAAACCGATTAATATTCTATCAATACTACATTTTCATCACCATGAAACTGTGGAGTTTGCAAGCCCCGTATCTTTATCGAAGTTTCCTTAACGCGGTCAATAACATACCTGCTCAATTCGCCAGAAGTGATCTTTTTATCACCATCAAGGTCAGCCTTTCCCTGCATTCCCGCACATAAGTAATAGGTAAACAAACCTGTTTCTGAAGGGTCGAAACTAAGAGATGTTTCTGAAAATTCTGATGATACAAATACAGTAAAAGCTGGATCGGCTATCCATGGCTGATCAACATTTGTTTTTATCCGTACCCCTCCTTTCATTGCGGTAAGGTTCTCAGTTTTGTATTGCTCGCTGCCGCGCGATGCTCCGCTGAAGCAGGCATCCATGAAAACCGTGACGCTCTTTGCACCAAGTTTCTGTAAGTTGGCATACAATTTATTCAGATCATAACCCTGGCTTTCAATGGCCTCCATTCTCCCATCGGAGGGGAGCAGAAACACCATGCTTCCATCTTTTGAAGGGATGCCATGGCCAGAATAAAAAACAAAGAGATCAGTTTCCCCTTTCTTTATGGCCTTTTGAAGCTCTCCAAAAGAGGGGTTAAAAGTGTTGTCGAAGAAAAAGCCCGATACCTCTTTGCTTTTGTAAGTATATACCTTTTCGATGCCAAGTGCGTTTTTAAAATAGTTCTGCAAGAGACTGGCATCGTTCTCAGCATAGGGAGCTACAACAAAATGGTCGTATTTTTCGATCCCGATTACAACTGCAATCGCATTACGACGGTGGATTATTGAAGGAGAAACCTGGCGGATGTCAATAACATTCCCAACATTGACTGTCATGCGATCAGAATTCACCTCATAACGAAAAACTTGTTTCTGGAGTTTGTCCATATCTGCTCTGACGTTGAGAATAACAGGGTCCGGCGGTTTTTGATCGAGGTTGAGAGGAAGCATTTGGTCAACCAATTGTCCACGTTTAGGTTCATTCATTAATGTCAGGAATAATGGCAGATTCCCTGTAGTTGTAACCCTCTTATTCGGACTGATGGTGACCCAAAGCTCTTTGACTTCACCGATTCCAAGATCACCTAATGTGCCTTCCCCATCTGGAATAAAGATATTTTGGTCCCTCGATTTTAAAGTATACCTGGTATTTTTAGAGACATTTTGACCCTGGTTCTGAATTGTTATCTTTACTTTCACCTGTTCACCTGCTTGTAATTTGCCATCTTGACGAATTGCCTGAGTCCCTTCACCCAAATCGACCACCTCCAGCCCTGCAAAAGCAAGTCTAGGCTCCTGGAACTGTATGGTATTCACATAGAGATAGGCCGGATCCATATCATAGCCAAAATATTCTTTGATCTCGAGGGTAAGTTTATGCTCTGCTGATTTGATTTCCATACCGGCAGACAGGGGAATAACAATGCGTGTTTGCTCGTTCGGAAGAAGGAAAGGTATTTTGCCAACTATTCCTATTAACAGATTTGGATCAACGATACTATCTTTCACCGTAACCCGAAGGTCCTGTGCCGGGCCCTTACCCTGATTCCGGATATCCAGTGTTATCTTCGCCTTTTCATTTGCTTCGAGAATCGAGTTATTGTTGTCGTCTTCAAAGGATAAACTGGCATAAAGTATAGGTGGTAATCCTCGTTTGTACTCAGGATTAAGTTCAATTTTTGTAGGTTGGCTTTTCGCTGAAACAACTTTTTGAGATTGAACAGGCGATAAAAAAGCTATTATACTGATTATGATTAAAAGAGTTCTCATTGTTTGTTAATAATTACATCCAAATTTGGCAAAGTTTTTCAGTCCGGTCCTTTGATTAACTTTTTCCTATAAACCTATTTTAGGACGATGAAAAGGTTCTAATTTTTCTTCGTTTATTTCGCTGTTTCTCATACTCTCCTCGCATAGAGTATATATTTCTAATTCGTTTAATGCCCGATTATATATTCTTAGATTTTTTACCCACCCACGAAACGCAACCCCACAACTATAATTTGTAGTCGTTACCCTTGAATTAAAAGATATATCTTCTGGTTGGGAATTTAGTTTTGAAATATAACCTCCAATTAGCTTTTCATTGAGGTAAATTTTTGCAGTGTCATTAATATATGTAATTGTCGCAATTTGCCAAGTATTTTCAAAATATTTTTCACTGGTTGGAATCTCTAAGTCTTGATTATTCATGGTCAAAGTAATAAATCGACTATTTGTAAGTTTAAAACCAACCAACCTATGCCTTTCACCTAAAACAAATACCCACTGATCTGATGGTCCTGTTACTTTAAACTGAATGCTTATTGTAAACACTTTCAAATCAAAACAGGATAATTCTTTTGTTCCAGTGGCAAAGTTTACGTCTGCATTATATTTACCGGTGCAATAAGTCCCGTAATATGGCACAGGCGAGTTTTGCAATATCATATCCTGCTGCTTCTCGGTTGAATCTTTTGCATTACTAAAAAGTGGATAATAGGCAATCAATCCCTTTTTAAGAATATAATCAGCGAAATCATTTGGGTTCTGATCTTTTTCATTATACAATACATTTTCCATCAAAGAAGTTGCTTGATCAATGTAACTGCCTGAAGGATACTCTTTCAAATACTTTTGAAACGATACGGGTGTATTGATTTGTTTTGCGCTATCCCAGCTTGTCTTTTCAGAGTAATACTTGAAAAAGTACACAGATAACCAGACTAATACAACAAACAATAGAATCATAGACGAAAAAATGACTATCCGTCTTTTCCGGTTTTTTCTTTTAGTGATTATTTTCAGGATTAATTTTTCACATTCTTGTCGCAGTTCATTGTCATTGGACAAGTAGTGCAAGCATTTTTCAAAATAGGTTAATGAATTGACATAACTTCCTGATCCAAATTCGTTGAAACCCATTTCAAAGTAAGTTTTCCCTAATCCCTCCTTGCTTACATCTACAAAGCCAAGGTTATCAAAGTTTTCAAAAAAACCTATTGCATTGTTAAAGTCCCTTTTTTCCAAAGCGGAATTTCCCAAATAATTTACAACTTCAATTAAAATATTTTTATAATCAGAATTGATTATTTCCTCTTTATAATAATCAATAATTCTATTGTAAAGGACAATTATGTCTTCTTCTCTAGTCTTAAGTTTACAAAGAGAATATGATAAAAACAGATACAACAAAAATTGTTCATGATTATCTTGCAGTTTGCCTGAAAGTGGCTCCAGGATTTGAATGGTTTTTTCGTAATCATTATTCTTGGCAGCTTCGATGGCGACGTTAAGTTGAGCATTAACATTTGAAGAATCGAGTTTAAAGACATTTAGCCAGGCAATTCTTGCTTCATCTGGCCTTTCTAATTTTTCTAAAGAACCTGCTTCCCCTATGGCCGCTTCTACATTATTCGGATCAAGAATTTTTGCCTCAATAAAGAAACTATACGCCAAACTAGGGTTGTTAATTTTCCGGGCTAGCTTGCCAAGATTAATAAGAATTGAAATTTTGTCAGTACTTGATTGTAATAGTTTGGTGCCAATTTCAATAGCATCTTTAAATTTTTCTTGCTTAGTTAATGAAGAAAAAAGGAGTTCTAACGCATTATAGAAATTATCATTGATGTTCAATATTTTATACGAATAAATATCCGATTCATTAAATAAAAAATTTTCGAATAAAAACTTTGAATAATCAAAAAGAAGAGCAATACTCAATGGATCAGCTTGAATCTTATCCTCAAAGACCATTTTTCTTGCAAGAAATTTTGGATCAGAGACCTTATCGCAAGTCAAGGGACTGCCACATTTTTTACAAAATTTTTTATCGTCTTCATATGATATTTTGCATCTCGGACAGGTATTCATATTTTTTCAATTTGGATAATTTCATTGGGATTGATTTATAACTTATTGCCACAATTGTCGCAAAATTCACCCGAGGTTTCCCCTGTGAGTTCTTTTCCGCATGAGGTACAAAACACAGAATTTATTACTGCCCTGTTTGATGGTGCTGTTTCAGCATCCTTTATGAATAACCCAAGAATTAAAATAGCAGCGGAGGCTATTAAAATTGCGTAAAATCCGATATCAAAATTTGTGAGAAATTTTGCCAGATCATCATTCACCCTGGATATAACAAAAAGAAGGAGTAAAAGACCCGGTAGAACTCCGGCTATAATAGCTCCTGCCAAATGTACTTTTGTCATGGCAACAGTTCGATTTCCGACTAAAGTGATAATAATGCAAATTGCAAATAATGCAAGTACCACGTAACCACTTCCATCCCTTGTTTCAATTAATGAAACGGAATTAAACCATGTCTTCATAAATGGTAAAAATGTGGCAATAATTCCAACAGCTGCTGAAATTACTAATGAAAGACGTTGTTTGTGCATGATTGTATGTTTTAAGATTTGACTGAATTATTTACAGGTTGGACAATTTTCTCCTTTCATCAGTTTATTGCCACAATTAGAACAATAATAAAAATCAGTTTTAGGAATTGATTCTTTAAAACTTGTTGTATGGGGCTTTTCAGGTTTGAAAGAGAACCTTAATATGCCGCCAATCAGAGCAATAATGCCGCCAATTATCATGATCGAACTTGCATTTTCTCTATTTTTTTGACGATCTAAATTTTCAGCCTGAACATTCATCCAGTTGCCCAAATCATCGCGTCCTCCAAAAATACTTTGTCCTGATTCGGATTGGTCAAACTTTTTGGGTTGATTTGTTTGGTACTTAAAGATACCAAAAATCAGAAGTATACAACCTGCAACGGCAATAATTGTGTAGAGTTTTTTAAGATCCATTTTCCAATATTTTTAATAAATAATTTTTGTTATTATTGATAAGTATTATGTTCATACATAGATCGAAATCATTAAAGAGATCGAAATCGCCTGAACATGAATTTCTTATTGCAATTTTGTCAAAAAACGACAATGAAAGAGGTCAAAAAATTTTAGAAAGGAACCAATGTTCCAATCTTGTTTTCATTGATGTAGAAAGTATTATTTGATATTCGTCCAATAATTTTCCCCGGAGATAAAGTCGCATCAGGGTTGCCTTTTAAACCTTCGCGAATTTGGCCGTTTTTATCAATCCATCCATATGAGGCGCCCTTTGCAAGTACATTCCAATCTTCGTCAATAGAAAAAATAGTGCCTTTTGTTGGCCAGGAAAATCCCAGTACAGTACCTTCTTTATCACCTATAATTTTACCACTGTAAGGACATGTTACATTACCAATATTCTTTTTTGCACTTGCTTTAGCAGGTATATCATTTTTGTAAACCAAAATGATACCAACAAAATTCAGGATATTGAATTTTTCAACAGGAACAAATTCAGGCTTGATTTTAAACAGAATATGAACCAATGGATCTCCCGGAGTTGAAAAAAGCATACACATAATGCTTCCGATACCCTCAAGATTTATTACTTTTAAAAGTTGAGCTACAAAAAAGAATAGCCAATAAACAAAAATTGCAGCAAATGGCCAAAGCAATTTCATATAAAAACTGGTATTTGCGTCGTTTGCGATAAACAACGATAGTACAAACCATACAATCCCGGCACCAAAGCTTCGAAGCGTATTAAGCCAGATTGTTTCTCTTACCATTAGACCTTTAAAACTTTCAAACATAACAGTTGTTTTTGTGATTATTTCCCTACTCTTATGGCTTTTCGGTTGTGCCCCGTTATTGTAAGTGGTTTCAGGCCTCCACTTTTTTCGTCTTATTTGTACATTTGGTTTCTCTATTAATTGAAATATTCATTTTATCCTCCATTGACTCCAGGTATTTTGCACATCCACACTAACCTGCAAACTTGGATCCTGAGGCTTGTTGTTTATCCTCAAGCTTTCGAGAGATACATTGGTCTTCAAATATTTTGACAATTCTTCATAGGTAACATCTCCCTTGGTTTCCTGCAATTTTTTTAATAAATAATAAGTAAAAAAACCATGCTGTTTTTCTGTATAGGGTAATGCAGATTGATCGTCACTGGTAGCGGCAAAAACAACCATATTCCCTGTTATGTTATCTTTTAAGGGCTTAATTCTGATACCTCGTGCAGCAATCAGACCCTGATCACGACCACCACCAGTGAAACAGGCGTCTAAGAATATTGTAATTTGTTTTGCCTTCGTCTGAGATAGTTTCTGGTACAGATCAGATAATTTTATTGCTGATTGCAAATTTGTAGCGCTCACATCAACAGGAATTAAATAGGGGATTTTTGTGTTTTCATCAGGAAAGCCATGACCTGCATAGTAAAAAATCAATTCTCCGCTTTCACCAAGTCGCGTAAGTATTTGAGTAATTAATTCAATTTTTTGCGACATTTCGCCTGCTGTACCATTGAGTAAAAGGTATATATTTTTTTCTTCTACACCAAAAGTGTTGACACAATACTCCTTGAAAATTTTAGCATCATTCACAGCATAAGCTACATTACTTTCCGTATTTAATCCAGTTTGGCGACTTGTATAATCTTCATTTCCAATAATCAGAGCATATCTATTTGGGTATTTAATAGCATTTTGTGGTATATTCCTATCTATATCAGCTGATAATGAAGCAATTTGTATATTTACAATATTGTCATTTGCATTACTTGCTATGTTTATTGTATTTCCTGATGATTTGGTTTCTATATTTGCAACTACTTCTTCATTTTCGCTAAACTTTCCAAATTTCTCATTAACTTTTATGGTAATAGGAATTAATTTTTCAGCATAAAGTTTATTGGCAATAAACTCAAAAATAATCTCTTTGGTTGCTCCTGCTTGCATTATGCCAATTATAAATTCTTTTTGACCATTTGAAAATACATTTGAACTTGGATATGAAAAACTCACGTTAACATTTTCGGCTGTACCCTGACCTACATTCTGAATGAGTACTTTTAATTGTATTGGCATTCCTAATTTAATGAATCCGTTGTCTGTTAAAAACGAATGATCAACTACTTTTATGACTGGTTTTATGAATTCCTTTGTTACAATATTTAATATGAAAGGATCAGGTGGAAATCCCATCTGCTCTTCAAAACCGACTTTAATGTTTGCAGTTCCAGAAGTTAAATTCATTGAACCAACGATGGGAATATTAACATTTTGTGATGCATTAGGAGCAATGTATTTAAAAGTAGTGGTGTTATTAAAAATAAGTCCTTGCACATTTGAATTATTCTGAACATTAACTTTTAAATTCCTCGCAGAACCATTTCCTTTGTTAACTATCGTAAAAGAAATATAGCAATCTTCATTCCCATCAATTCTGTTATTCCCGTTTTTGTCCATGAAGCTGATATCAGATAAAGAAAGCATTGGCGGAACTTGAGGTTCATTATATTTAATTGTTAATTTTTCAGATTTAATACTACAATCCTCATTCTCTGAAACAAGAAATATTTCATTGTTACCTGAATTTAGAATAATACCTTTCTCGAAAGTACCTTGACCGTTTGAAAGATAAAAATTAGTTTCGGTTGACAAAGATGAGTCCCCCAACATTACTTGTATCTTTTTTATTTTTTTGGTTGATTTAATACTTGCTTTTATTTTATATAGAAAATCATTTGTCTCAATGCTTGTGTTGCTTGGAGTAATCCAAGTAATTGATTGTGAGCATAGATCATTGACTGATGGGATATTTGAATTTTCATATATAGCATTAATAATTAAGCCATTATTATAATTAAGCATATCAAAAGCGGTAACCCCTGACCCTTCATCAAATTTCCAATAACTAAAAAGACCAGATTCATTACCAATTAGCGAAATGTTTTTGCATTTTTGAATTTGTGTCTGTGTTCTGCAGTAATTCCAGAATCTAACCTCGTCTATAATTCCTTTAAACATATCCATATAATTGGAGCCTTTCCCTTTCCTTCCGAAAACTAAAGAATAAGAGGTGCATGGTAGTGTTCCATGAAAATCTCCAGTGGATTGCAATTCACCATCAATATAAAGTTTCATTTGACATGAATTTCGATCACCACATATTGTTGCTGCTAAATGATAAAAAGTATCAGAACGAAAGTAATCTTTTGTTACTATTTCTCCAATATTTGCTATCCAAAAATAAATTTTTCGTGTACTTCCTGTACCACCTGTGTAAATGCAATATTCACCGTTGTAACCCCAATTGTCTTCACCCTTTGAAATTATTCTAGGATTATAACTTCCCCCTTGAAAAAAACAGACCCAAAATTCAATCGTAGTATTATATGTAATATTAAATAAAGATTTATTTCCAATGTTAACATAACTATTTTTACCATTAAAAGATAATGCAGATACATTTCTTGATAATAATTTGGATTATAAGTAATCCTTTCATTTTGTGGTAATCCATTCAGCAGATTTTGAGTAATCAAACCTTTATCAATTTCCTCAAATGGTTCAATTCTCATTTCATGGGCTGGAGGTGTTTTTTTTTCAACTAGGTAATAAGTAGCTGGGTCAAATTTTTTAAACCAATATGTTGATCTTTCAAGAGCCTCAATATTATATGAATTATTAGTAACCGTCATTTTGGTTTTTATCCATTCTGACCTTAAATTTCCATTTTGCTTACTTTTAAATAAGAAGTCAAATTTGAATTCATTATTCCCCAAATATTTAAAATCTTTATACATTATTTCGCCTACAAAATATCCATAACCCTTACTCTCTGAGTTCAGCGTTACTATTTTCCCTTGAAAATTTTCAAAACTGCGAATATCACCAGAACTGTTTTTCCAAAGTCCAAATAACAAATTATTAAATGCTTGCCGAGTATCGGTATCTTGTGAATACAGGGAGTGAAAAAATAAAATGCAGAAAACAAATAATCCCAAGAAAACTTTTTTCATGATTTTTTTATAAGCTCATATTTATTGATGCTTTAAACTCTCTATGATTTTCAAAGACATAGATGAAAGTTAAACTACAAATTGAATTATTGAAGAATGAAAATTGACTATCTCCTTCTATTTTGACGATCAAATTCAATCGAATCAGCAATGCGCTGCATTTCAGCATTGACCATTGCAATAGAATCACTTCTCCTGATAGAATCGGCAATTCTTAGTTCCTCAATTTTCCTTGGGCTATTATCGCTAATTACATCGATAAATGAAGATTTCTTTGTTGAAAGATATACCAGCAAATCTCTTGAAACATTTTCAAATTGAGGGTTTATAACATATTTCCCCTCAAGATTGATAAAACCGCATTTTCCACCGCTAACAACCAAGGCAATATTATTGTTAAAAGGCAACGCAAATTCAAATTGTGGATTAATTGTGATTTTCCCATCTTTATCTATATATCCCCAATTGTTTCCCGATTGAACTGGAGCCAAAGTGTTACCGTTAAATGGGAAGGCATTATTGAATTGTGGATTGATAATAATTTTTCCATCTTTATCCGACCATCCAAATTTGCCATCTTGATTAATCAAATAAAGATCATTATCATAAATCATATTTTGAAACTGAGGATTAATGTAATATTTACCGTCAAGAGTTATTACTCCTACTTTAGCTGATAACCGTACAATTGCTTTTCCGGCATGAAACGATTGAGCGCTATTAAATTGATACGGTATGATTAAATTCCCTGATTTGTCGATGTACCCCCATTTCCCATCGTCATTAGATACTGCGCATTTTCCTTCGCTAAAATTATCAACATTTGAGAATTGGGGATTTACAGATATTTTTCCTAATTTATCAACAAATCCCCATTTCTCGTTAACCTTATCAGCGCTTAATTGGCTGAAAGCGGCATATCCTTCCTGAAATGACCGAACATGCTCAGCTACAGATAAATTAAAAATAATATCCCCTTTTTCATTAATAGCATTCGGAGATGCATTCTCATTTACAACCCAAGCCAAACCATCAGTGAAAATTGAAATCTGTTTGTAAATAGCAGGAAAGATGAACTTGCCATTTTCATCAATAAACCCCCATTTATTTTCACTACCTGATGTTTGAACAACCGCTCTACCATTATAAAAAATTGAGGCATAAGTGAATTGGGGATTTATGATGATTTTTCCTTCCTGATCAATATATTGATACTCTTTACCCACTCCAACCGGAATTAATTTGATTTTTTCCTGGTCTCCTCTGCCATTACAGGATTGAAGAGCAATAAAGATCATACAAAAAATTAC
>Ga0172371_10010287_pt1 | contig 12667 bp, 10 predicted proteins | sample Lak12m_FD_114543 | JGI IMG/M metagenome (GOLD analysis project Ga0172371, IMG submission 114543) | Freshwater microbial communities from Kabuno Bay, South-Kivu, Congo - kab_022012_12m | ecosystem: Environmental > Aquatic > Freshwater > Lake | place: Democratic Republic of the Congo: South-Kivu... | reverse complement strand
GGCTGCCCTCGTTGCCGGCAGAATTGCCCGGCCCATTCAAACTTTGAGCCTGGAGGCGCAGCGGGTGGAGGCGGGTAATTTCGATGCAAGGGCATTGGTCGTCAGGTCGGATGAGATAGGGAACCTTGCGTTCACATTTAACTCGATGATCGAACGGATCGGGAACTGGCACAAGAGCCTGGAAGAGCAGGTCGAGAAACGGACGCTTCGGTTGACTGAGCTGAATGAAGAGCTGATTAGAGAGGTCGCGGAGCGCAAGCGTGCCGACGAGAGGATTCGAACGCAAAACGATTTTCTGGAGACAATCCTGGAGTCTCTCTCTCATCCGTTCTATGTAATCGATGTCCGGGATTACAGGATCCTCATGGCAAATCCCGCTGCGACGCGCGGTCCAATTTCCGGAGCTTCGACCTGCTACGCCCTCACTCATGGGAGGAGAGAACCCTGCTTCGGTAGAAATCATCCTTGTCCACTGGATGATGTTCGGATGACCGAGCAACCGGTCATAGTTGAGCATGTCCATTACGACAAGGACGGTGGTGCCAGAAACGTTGAGGTTCACGCGTATCCCATCTTTGACGCCGAAGGAACCGTCAGTCAAGTGATCGAATACACACTCGACGTCACCGACCGCAAGGAAGCAGAGAAAGAGCGCGAGCGTTTGATAGCGGAGCTGGAATCCAAGAATGCCGAATTGGAACGGTTCACATACACCGTTTCGCATGATTTGAAAAGCCCGCTGATTACCATTAAGGGTTTTCTGGGATATTTGGAGCGGGACGTGGCTTCGGGCAATTTCAAACGAGTAAGGACAGATTCGGAGCGAATTCAAGGCGCCGTAGAGAAGATGAGTCGACTGCTCGAGGAGCTTTTGGAACTTTCCCGAATTGGTCGGATCATGAATCCTCCCCAGGAGGTCTCTTTGAACGAAATCGTGCGAGAAGCGGTGGAATTATTGGCGGGCCGGATCGCGGAACGAGGCGTGACGCTGGACATCGCTGAGGATCTTCCGGTATTGCATGGCGACCCGGCGCGTCTCCGGGAGGTAGTGGAGAACCTCCTTGACAATGCCGTCAAATTCATGGGAAAAGAACGGTATCCTCGCGTGGAAATCGGAGTGCGACGCTCTGATGATAGCACAGTAATCTATGTGAAAGATAACGGTACGGGAGTCGACGCACGGTATCATGACAAGGTATTCGGCCTCTTCGAAAGGCTGGAGACAAACACCGAGGGTACCGGTATCGGGCTCGCCATAGTCAAGAGAATCGTCGAGGTCCATGGAGGTCGGATCTGGGTGGAATCTGACGGCGTGGGAAACGGCTGCACTTTCTGTTTCACACTTCCAAAGAGAAGTGAAAATATCTCCGCATAGAGGTCAGAATTGTGATTGGGGAGCCCTTGATTATATTGCTTGTTGAGGACAATCCGGACCATGCCGAGCTGATCGTAAGGAGTTTCGAGGAACACCGGGTGGCCAACAAGATCTTTCATGTGTTAGACGGGGAGGCAGCGTTGGACTACCTCTTCCACAGAGGAGTGTACGCGGCTGCGCAGTCGAGCCCTCGGCCACACGTGATCCTCTTGGATCTCCGCCTCCCCAAAATCGACGGGCTGGAGGTGTTGAAAGAGATAAAGGCTTCTCCGGAATTGCTCCGCATTCCGGTAGTGGTCCTGACCACTTCGGAGTCCGAACAAGACATGACGGGCGCCTACAACCGACACGTGAACAGCTACCTGGTCAAACCGGTGGACTTTGTGAAATTCGACAAATTGATGGACGACCTCGGCTTTTACTGGCTTGCGTGGAATCGTGAGCCGCTCCGTGACGCGACTACGGGCAAACACCAGAAAAACTCGGAGGAGGCATGACACCGCGGCGCATTCTGGTCGTTGAGGACGAAGAGGCACACGTCGAACTCATCTGCCGCGCGTTTGAGGACCATCAGTCCGGCGAATATGAGGTTACCGTCGCCGGCAGTGTCCGAGAAGCTCGAGACCATCTTGATGCGTCGATTCCACAGATCGTCATCGCCGATCTTTTGTTGCCCGATGGAAAGGGTACCGAACTCGTGTGGAACGAGAGAGCTGCATCTCGAAATCCCCTGATTGTGATGACGAGCCATGGGAACGAGCAGGCTGCAGTTGACGCACTGAAGGGAGGAGCACTGGACTATGTGGTGAAGTCTCCTGCTGCTTTTCTCGACATGCCACGCGTTGCCGATCGAGCCATTCGAGAATGGGACCACATTGTCGAACGTCAGAGGATGGAGAAGGCCCTCAAAGAAAGCGAAGAACGCTTTCGTACGGTTTTCGAGAGCGCCGGAGAATGCATATTCATTAAAGATCGTTCACTCAAATATACCCACGTCAACCGCGCGATGTCTCGACTGCTCGGGCTTGATCAGTCTGAAATTGTTGGAAGGCGAGCTGAGGACATATACGGTAAAGAGACGGGAAAACAACTGACTGAACGGGAAGCCCGTGTGTTGGCCGGAGAATCGATCGATACCGAGCACACCCGGACTGTGCGGGGGACGTCCATGACGTTCCATGACACCTTGGTTCCGCTGAGAAACGAGACGGGTGACATCATCGGCATTTGCGGCATTTCTCGCAATATCTCTGAGCGCAAGAAACTACATGCGGTTTCGCACGGCAGGAGCTTGGATTACTCTTCGGAAGCTATGCGTGTAACCTTGCACAAGGCTCGTATCGCTTCGCAAACGAACAGCATTGTCCTGCTCCAGGGGGAAAGTGGAAGTGGAAAGGACTACCTGGCTCGTTGGTTGCACGATCACTCAAAAAGATCCGGCGGGCCGTTCTTCGCGATAAACTGTTCGGCTCTGTCCCGGGAACTGGCAGAATCCGAGTTTTTCGGCCATGAGCGCGGAGCCTTCACCGGCGCGGTGAGTCTCAAGAAAGGAATGTTGGAACTTGCCGAGGGTGGGACGATTCTGCTGAACGAAATAGGGGAGCTTGAGCTGCCACTGCAAGCCAAGCTCCTTACCTTTCTCGACACCCAGTCTTTTGTACGAGTGGGAGGACAGAAGCACATTCGTGTCAACGCCCGGTTGATTGCGGCCTCACATCGGGACCTGGATGCCGAGGTCGAACATGGACGATTCCTCGAACCACTCTTCTATCGACTGAGCGTTTTTCCTATACGTCTACCGGCTCTGCGTGAAAGAAAGGAAGACATTCCCTTACTCGCTGAAGAAATTATGCAAAAGCTCGCGGTCGAAATGCAGCTCGCCGAGATCCCGCGTCTTGAGTCCCATCACATTGACGCTCTCTGTCGCTATCCCTGGCCCGGCAATGTGAGAGAATTGCGAAATGTGCTTGAACGGTCCTTGATTCTCTGGGAGGACGGTAGCTTCAATCTCGTGGTGCCAGGCACTGCGGCAACCGAGGACGAGGACGATTGGTCGTTCACCGTGCGCTACATCCGAGGGAAGACAATCAACGAATGTACGAAAGAGGTCGAGAATTATCTATGTTCTACGGCTTTAAATGCTTGCGGAGGAAATAAGACAGAGGCCGCACGCCTGCTCAATGTTTCCAGGGACGCTTTCTATAGGTATCTCAAAAGGATGTCCAAAGGTCCTGATAACGGGACATCCTAACCGATATTCCGGTCACGGCATCAGGCCCAGCCATTCAGAAACTGCCTCATATAGCCATTGCCAAAAGAAATGACCGATATTTGGAGTCTGGTTCCCGGGCTTTGAATTGAGAAATCCCCCTTACTCCCCCTTTGTCAAAGGGGGGCGGGGGGATTTGCCCGGGAACGACACGGAGCTGTGAATTTCGGACGAAACTTTTGGCAACTGCTATAACCCGGTATATGGATATTGGAGGATAAGGGATCAGGCTCGACATACTGAGATTTGCGCCTGTCCGAAGATCTGGAATTGCCGCGCCGTGGTCGTCGCAATGCCATCCACGGCGGGCCTTTTGGAGAGGCTGACGGTTCCTACCGCTCCAGCGCGTTTGCCACCATGCTCGAGACGAATTCCACACTCATACCGAGCTCGTAATGCTCGTTTACATCGCTCAGCTGGGAATGACAGTTCTCGCAGCCCGTGGCAAGGATTTTCGCGCCGGTCGCCCTGACCTGGTCCGCTTTCACCTTCGCGGACATCATGCGAAAGTCCTTGTCGCCGACCACGACCAGCCCTCCACCGCCGCCACAACACCAATTGGCGGACTTGGTGGGATTGGTGTCCACATAGTCATCGGTAAGCTGCCTGAGGATATACCGCGGAGCTTCATAGACTCCACCGTTACGCGCTATCTGGCAGGGATCGTGATAAGTCACCCGGCCGTTGTTCACGGATTTGTTGACTTTGATGCGGCCGTCACGCAGGTACCGTTCGATGAGCTGGAGGAACGTGATCACTTTGAAGGAATGTTTTCCGGTCATGTGGCGCATGACCCGATACGCGGTGCCGCACTCGCAGATGGCCACCTCTTTCACGCCGAGCCGGTTGGCCTCATCAATAATACGCTGAGCAATCTGCTTGGTGACGACGGGATTTCCGACAAACGCACCGAAGTTGACCGCTTCAAAATAGCTCAGGGACCAGTTCTCTCCCGCGGCATTCATGATCGCTGCAGCCGGGATGATTGAGTGCTTGCCGGCCAGTGCCACGTAGAGAACGTTTGCACCTTCAACATCCAGAGGTATTGCCTCTTTCCCGGCTTCCTGTTGCCATTTCTCGACGACTTCGGCGTCAAGTTGGCGGCATGCTTCGGCAAAGTTGGCCTTCGTGGCTTCGATATTCTCGCCCTTGGCCACGGACACATCGGCCAACATGGAGAGCACCTTGGGCTCCATGTCCGCAGCGATAAGCATGGCCTTGGCTATCGCCTGGAATTGCTGCGTGTCGATGCCGAACGGGCAGTAGGTCATGCATCGACGACAGCCGGTACAGGTGAACGCGGTCTCGTACACCTTTTGCATCCAGTGATCGTCAAGTTCAACAGCCTCTCCGAGCCATGAGGCAATTCTGCCGGTGGCCTTGTGGTACTTCTCAAACAGACGTCGAAGGTTCTGCGCCCGCCCGACAGCCGTGTAACGTGTTTCCGGAGATGATGCATATACGTGGCACGCTTCGATACATGCTCCGCAACGGGCACAGTTTTCCATGTACATGCGGACTGACTGATTCAATTTGGAGGCGAAGACATCAAGTAGCTTTTGTTTCATTTTCTCGTCCATTGTCATCCCCTCCTGAGTGCGTTCATGGGCGCCGCAAAGAACACGTGCATGATCTTGCTGAAAGGAAACACGAGAAGCAGGAGGTTGGCCAAAAGCACATGGCTCACCACGATCGAATAGTGAGGATGATCGAGTATGTCCTTTGGATCGGAAAAGTTCAACGTAAGCAGATTCTGGAGATAGAGACCAAATTCCTTTTTGGTCAAGCCAAACCCACTCTCGCTCCAGGAATTGCCCCAGCTGATGATGTCACCGGAGAGGAAGAGACAGAACACCAGGAAGAGAAGCAAGTAATCAGCCGGAATCGACAGCTCTCTGAGCGGACTTCGGAACCGACGAAAAAGGAAGTACAGTATCGACAGCGTGAGAAGCACCCCGACGGCTCCGTTGCCGATCATGTTGGCCGATTGCGCGGACATGATATTCACCTGGGGCAATAGATCCAGATGCGCAAGGAACAGTACGACGAGGCAGACGTGAAAGATCACGAGGAAGACCCACAGCAGCGGCTTGTACTTCAACACCGAGGGCATGGTGAACGTGTCCCACAGTGCTCCGGCCAAACCGCCTGTATTCCAATCTTCGGGATCCTTGTCCTCCGGAAATATTCTGAGAGTCGGGGGGGTGTTAGGCGCTCTCAAGATGCCAACGATCTTGACTATGATCCAGAAGACGCACCAGGCGACCGCCAAGTAGACCATCGGGACCATGATGAAGTAAAAGAGCTTGTCCAACATGATTACTTGCCTCACATGCTATTTTAGTCGCTTTACAAAAATCTTGATTACGCCGTTACCCTGGTTGGTCTCCAGGACCTCGTTGCCGGTAGTCTTGGCCCATGCCGGAAAGTCTGACAATGACCCGGGATCGGTTGTGTGCACTTCGATCACCTCACCGACTTTGACCGAGCCGATTTCCTGGCTCATTTTGACAACAGGCATCGGGCAGGGAAGTCCTTTGAGATCCAACACTTTCGATACGTTATGATCGGACATTTTGATACTCCTCGTTGGTGTAAAGACTTACAGAAACAGTTGATTCTTGGATTCACCGGCGTGGGCGAGAAAAGTCGCCACACCGACATACTCGATATTGGGGTAATCGATGATCTCCTCATGTTTGAAGCCCATGAGGTCCATCGACATCTCACACACCTTGATTTCCACACCGAGCTGACCGGCTATGTCAAACAGCTGGTCAAGACTCGGAGCGTTCTTTTTCTTCATCAGGCCTTTCATCATGGCGGTGCCCATTCCGCCCATGTTCATCTTGGAGAGTTTGAGCTTGTTGCGGCCTTTGGGAAGCATCCAGCCGAACATCTTGGACATGAAATCCTTGCCGCCGACATCAGCGTCGGGCTTTCGGAGAGCGGCCGTACCCCAAAAGGTAAAGAAAAGCACGACCTTCATCCCCATCGCAGCCGCACCGGTCGCAATGATCATGGAGGCGAGGAGTTTGTCCAGATCACCGGAGAACACGATCATTGACAGCTTGTTCTGTTGACCAGGCTCCAGCGCCTCAACCCTTTGCTTGAGGTCCGCCAACTCAGCTTGGACGGACTCCAAGGTGCTCAGCCCTGGATCCGGCTGAGTCTGCACTGCTACGCTCATTGTTCTTCCTCCCTTTGTTCTAACCTTCGCTCTTGCGAATTCTTTACAGGGTTCTCACGGAAAACCGTGGGGTTTGAACATCTCTCGAGACATTGGATGAGTTCCCTGACGTGCGGTAGGGCCAAGGTGTACCGAGCTTCACGACCTTTCCGTACGGTAGCGACAAGACCGCTCATCCGGAGAATTCTCAAATGATGCGATACATTCGCCTGGGACGTCCCCAGGATCGCGACAAGATCGTTTACTCGTTCGTCTCTCCGGCAGAGCATCGCGACGATGCGAAGGCGCATGGGATAAGCAATCGCCTTGACCATTTCCGTGGCCTTTTCGGTTTCCTTGAGGTTTTCAGCGAAGCTGTACATTTCCTGGACGTCTTGTCTCGAAGTATGTTTATATCTGAATATCAAGATACCCGGATGCTGCGAACTTGTCAATCGGTTTTATCAAGAAATCGAAATTTCTCTGCACCGTTTTCCCAGGAAGTCACTATTCACCAGAGATATCCCACTAGTAGCGCATGTCAGACACAACGTCATACAGTCCGGTTCACTCTATGTCACATCAGTCACCCGCAGAAACCGCCCATGCCGCAGGTGTTCACAGCCGATTCATCTTACGAGTATCCTACAAGAGCAGTAGGAATAAAACAAGGCCAAGGCGTTGGCGCCATCCCAGTGAACATGTGCCTAAGAAGTCGGTTCCAAATAGGGTCCCGGATTCTGGGCACTCGTACGACAGTTTCGCGTTTTGCTCAGTACGCCTGGAAAGATTGGGCAGAGCCCGGAGACCAGGCATTCCCAGGCAGGAGCCTGGGAACGAGATACGAATAGGACAAGTCCAGAGCCTTGCCGCTGCTCTCGCGATCAGTTACCCGAAAACACCAAAATTGCTTGTAAGGGCCGTGAACTTCTTGTTAGAATCAATCATGAGGTCCTCCTGAGGCGATCCGTAAACGCCCGTAACCGGGACAAAGGGAAAGACAATGACAAAGACAATCGTGAGTCTATTCGTAGCACTCGTCTTGTTGTTTGGACTCAACCCCATGGCGGTTTCACCGACGTTCGGGACGACAACGGAAAAGACGATAGATGCCGCTACCCTGTTGTCGATCGGCAAAATCGGACCTGAAGCGATAAAGTTAGAAGCTTGGACAAACATCCCCCCCGACCGGGCGGCCAAAGTCGGCGAACGGATCGTCATACATTTCAAGGCCGATCGGCCCTGCTACGTGGTTGTTGCCAATGTGTCGTCCAAGGGTTCGGTTGCGATTGTTTTTCCCAACAGAGAACAGCCGGACAACCGTGTAGAGGGTGGGAAAGAATACGCGTTGTTCGACAAAGATTCCATGCTCAAGCTCGTTATGGGCAAAGGTATTTCGGCAGCCAAGTTGGTGTTTTACGCGAGTCCCCAACCTATCGACCTCGCACCCCTAAAGATTTCGGGCAACAGCGTGGCCATCGCGATACCTGCTTCATCGACGGAAGAGCTCAAGACGTTGAGGAACAAGATCGAACAGGCCTCCAAACTCAAAGGGTTCAACCGAACGGTACTGTCGATCAAGAGTGAGCCGAAGGACAAAGCAGGCCTCCGGCTGATGGGTCCTCCCACTGTCAAGGGTGTTCAACCGGGAAGATCGGGCGAGAAATTTGGTGAAGTTACCGGCACGCGAGGTCGCGGCGAGGACTTGAAAGACCCGGAAAAGGGTCAGTGATTGGATAACCTATGAACCCCATGGGAGGGACAATGTGGAGACGGCTTCCCGTGGGCCTCTACCTCTGCGCTGCTCTAAGCTTGGCCGTGTTCCCCGCAATTGCGTACTTCCGGCCGGAAGTGTTTGATGCCATTGACGCCAAGATTTATGATGCAAAGCTTGACGTCCGAGGGGCAATAACCATTGATCCAAGCATTGTACATCTCGATGTGGATAACCGATCGGTGATGAAATTCGGTATGTGGCCGTGGGACCGCGAAATCGGCGCAAGGATTATTGACAGACTGACCCTTTTGGGAGCAAAGGCCATCGTCTTCGACATATTCTTCCCGTCAGCGGGCAAGAGTTCGTCAGGAGACGCCACCTTCTTCAAGGCCATAGCAACGTCCAAGAGAGTCATTTCAGCATCGGGTCTTGAGATTATTCGTACCGGCGATCCAAATGAGCGAATCCGTACAGAAAACGAGGCCAAGAGACGGGCGCTGTACCACAAGGCGTGGCCGGTGGCTCTACCAGAGAGATATAAGTTGTGGTGGATTTCCGATCTTCCGGATTCGAAAGTTCCACTGGTTCCGATTATCAAGGACTCGCAGTACGTGGGCCACATCGTCTCCACCCCGGACCAAGACGGCGTTCACAGGCGGACCCCGCTTCTCATCAGATTTGAGGACCGATGTCTACCCAGCTTGAGCCTTGCAGCGCTCGTATCATTCCTGGGCGTGGATCCGAGCAAGGTCACGCTCAAGGATACGGGGTACGTCTCGATCGAGCACGGGTCGGGCGTCCTCAACATCCCGGTGGAATCCGATGGGAGTATGGCGATCAATTGGCCGGAGAAACGGGAGAGTTTTCCCCGTTACTCGGTTGCGGACTTGTTGGCGGAAGAGGGCGAACCGTCTCTTAAGGATCAGTTCAAGAGCAAGATCGTCATAGTTGCCTATACTGCCACGGGGACAACGGATATAGGCGTAAATCCTCTGTACAGCCAATTCCTTCTGAGCAGAATCCATTCCAGCGCCTTGAATACGATGCTTACAGGACAATTCCTGACGCTAATTCCGGACTTCCCCTTCGTCGTGCCGTTGGCCGGTCTCATGTCGATCATGTTTGCCCTTGTTTGTCTACGCATACGGCATCGTTACGGGATCATGTTGGAACTCCTGATCTGCGGTCTGTACGCGCTCATTGTCCTGATCGGTTTCGTCCGATGGTCGTGTGATATACCAACAGCGGCTCCAATGATCCTCTTCGCGGTGTCTGCCACGACATTTCTTGCGGCCCGGGCAATTTCAATGGAGTCAAGGACCGACCGAATTTCCGGTGCACTGGAAAGGTATCTGTCGCCGCAAATGCTGAATTCCATCGTTGACCACGATGAGGAAATAGATCTTTCCACACGGAGGAAAGAACTCACCATTCTCTTTGTGGACATCAAAGGCTTCTCCACCATGTCGGAAACCCTGGAAGTAGGCTATCTCGAGAGCTTTCTCAACGAGTTTCTCGAGGCCATGACCCGTGCCGTCTTCGACAATCACGGTACCGTGGACAAGTTTCTGGGAGACGGACTCATGGCCTTTTTCGGTGATCCGGTGGAATTGGACAATCATGCTCTGGCGGCCGTTCGCTCAGCAGAGCAGATGCGACGGGAAATGGTGAATCTGAACAGGAAATGGTCAGCTGCGGGTATCAGTGAACTAGCCTCGGGGATTGAGATCAGGATCGGAATCAATACAGGAATCGTGGTTGTGGGTAATGTCGGATCTCAAAGAAGAATGGAATATACTGTAATCGGATCTGCCGTCAACGTGGCCAGCAGACTTCAAGATGCGGCTGAGCCGGGGGGCGTGCTCCTCTCCGCGAGAACCTGTTTTCTGGCCAACGAGTCTCTCAAGTGCAAGGCCCCCCGAACTATCAAGGTCAAAGGTGTGGAACGGGCCATAACCGTGTACGAACTCGAGTCAATAGCATGATGCCATTCGCATGGTGAACTCCTCTGATGGACACGTGATGACCGATCTGAAGAAAGCCACGGGTACGATTCTTAAAGATCCACAGCCGCGCCTTTTCTTGTTGGCGGGGATATCGGTTCTGCCGCTGCTCGCCGCGGTGGTGATGTTTGTTGCCGCAACCGGATTGCCGGATCGATGCATGGACAAGGATATGTCCATGCTGGAACTGTATACACTTCACGCGTCAAGAGGCGAACAGTACCTTGGGCCGTACTCGAGATTCGGATGGAACCACCCGGGCCCGTCGTACTTTTACCTCATGGTGCCACTCTATTGGCTATCGGGCGAGAGTTCCTCAAGTCTCTTTTTGACAGCCAGGATCATCAATCTTGCGAGCTTCGGGTTCCTCGTATTGATAGTGGCGGGAGTCTTGAGGAAGAAAGACCCGATATTGGTAATCTGCACGATAGTTCTGCTCACATTATATCTCGCTCGGCTCGGACCTGAACTCCTCGGGAATCCGTGGAATCCGTGGATCGTGATCCTACCTTTCGGGACATTCGTTTTCACTCTCGCCTTGTTTTCAACAGGTCGTATTGCGTTCCTGCCGGTCGTCGTCGTTCTAGGCTCATTCCTGGTCCAGACCCATGTAGGACTGGTGCCGTGGGTTGTGGTGCTGTGTGCAACCAGTCTCATTCTCCTCATTGTACCTCTCCGCTTGGCCGATGTTCACTGCGATCGCGTATTTGAAGGCTGCATTCGAGCATGGATAGTACTATCCGTAGTGCTGTTCGTCGTCATGTGGGCCCTTCCGCTGGTGGAAGAAATTCAGCACTACCCAGGTAACTTGTCGAAGCTGTTGAGTTTCTTCTATAACAAGACGGGAGGGAACTCATTCTCCGACGCATTCTTGGCTCTGGCAAAGCAGGTGTCATGGTTCCCTCTGTATATTCTCAGGAAGATGCCCATTGCGGTGCCGGCGTTCGAATACGATCTCTTGGCCCAGTTCTTCACTCTTCTGCAAATCGTATTGCTCCCATTTGTGTTGCGAACCGCGGTGAGAGACGGCCTCCATTTTAGGGCATGCCTGACCGCTTTGGGGGGCGTCGGGGTCTTGGCAGGAATGTGGTCTGTTCTGAGAATCAAGGGTGACATCTTCCCGTACCTCATCTCCTGGACGTCGGCAATTGGGCTGGTCAACTGGGCCGTGATAGGTGCGGCAAGCATCCAATACATTGACGGCGAACTCCATGTGAGTGAAACGCAACAGAGGGTGAAGTCTCGATTGGCCGAAGCTGCCGCATGCATCGCGGTCATGGCATTGGTTGCGCTGCAGATACCCCATTTCGCCCAGGTATCTCGGCGACCTCCCGAGGATTCCATCAAAGTGAAAACGCTGTCCAGCAGTCTGATCGGCTATCTGCGAGACAACGACGTCCAACGGTCCGTAATCTGTTTCGACTGGTCACAATGGTCTGTGCAGACCGGTGTCATCGTCCAGCTGTATAAGTCCAACCTCGACTTCGCAGTGATAAACACCCGGTCGACACACGCGACGTACTGGCCGCTGCTATTCCCTAGCTCGCGCAGTCCTCGCGGTCACGATGAAAAGCATATCATCTTCGGCACATGCGCAATGCAGTCGGATCGTCGTGCCTCGCACATTTGCGGGTGCGCTGAAACTCATATATATCTCTGGGGACACACTAACCCGGATGGAAAACACTGACCCGTGTGAGACCACGTTCAACAAGACATGCCACAGGGAAAGCAATGAATCTCATACCAGGTATCGTAGCATTCCACTCGGAGATGATCCAATGGCGTCAGGATCTGCACAGGCACCCTGAATTGTGCGACCAAGAGAAGCGCACTGCACGGAAAGTGGCGGAACTGCTCGAATCCTTCGGTCTGGATGAAATCAAGCAAGAGGTGGGTACCACGGGCGTGCTCGGCGTATTGAGAAACGGCGAAGGGCCGGTGATCGGTCTTCGCGCGGACATGGATGCCCTGGCGATTATTGACGCGGGTAAGCACGATCACCGGTCGACACATGAGGGAGTGACCCACGCGTGCGGGCATGACGGTCACGTGGCCATGCTCCTGGGGGCCGCGAAGTATCTGGCTGCAAGTCGGAGATTCCGTGGAACGGTGGTATTCGTATTCCAGCCTG
>Ga0172371_10010286_pt1 | contig 12668 bp, 11 predicted proteins | sample Lak12m_FD_114543 | JGI IMG/M metagenome (GOLD analysis project Ga0172371, IMG submission 114543) | Freshwater microbial communities from Kabuno Bay, South-Kivu, Congo - kab_022012_12m | ecosystem: Environmental > Aquatic > Freshwater > Lake | place: Democratic Republic of the Congo: South-Kivu... | reverse complement strand
GGCGCCAAAGCCTACGGTCAGCGGGAGATCGAGAGCTCTAACCGGATCTTCCGCAGCCGTAAACGGATGCTGATCCTCGGTTTGTTGCTTGGATTTGTCATCGTCGGAGGCATCGCCATGGCGGATTCGCTTCCCGACACGTTGGGCGGCAAGGAGACTTACGCGCCGGCTTTCTATTCGCTGAGGATCTTCCTGATAACCATCGGCATCGGCGTCGTTGCCGGGCTGATCACCGGCTGCATAGGAGCCGGCGGCGGTTTCGTCATCACGCCGGCGCTCATGAGCGTCGGCATCAAGGGCATCCTGGCCGTCGGTACCGATCTCTTCCACATCTTCGCCAAGGCGATCATGGGCAGCGTTCTGCACCGCAAGCTGGGGAACATATCCTACGTCCTGGCAATCGCCTTCCTGGTGGGATCGATCGCGGGTTCCACGGCGGGCGGTCTGCTAAACCGGACATTGTATGAGGCCAACCCGGTGCTCAGTGATGCCTTCATCACGATCGTATACGCGGTGATGCTGGGATTCCTCGGTGTCTATGCCATGACCGATTTCTTCAAATCCAGACGGAACGCCAAGGCGGCCTCGCGAACTCTGGAAGATCATGAGATGTCCGAGCTCAGGGCCAAGGATGAGATCATGACCGGCTTTGCCCAGGGCCTCCAGAAGGTCAATATCCCTCCGGTGGTGCATTTCGACCAGGGCTTGATACCGGGGGGCCGCAAGATCTCAGCCATTTTCGTCGTGCTCGTGGGCGCCTTCGTGGGCCTGGCGGCCTCGATCATGGGCGTGGGCGGCGGCTTCCTGACCTTCCCGATCTTCGTGTACGCCATGGGCGTCTCTTCGGCGACCACCGTCGGCACCGATATCTTCCAGATCGTGTTCACCGCCGGTTATGCCAGCTTCACCCAGTATGCCATCTACGGCTTCGTGTTCTTTACGCTGGCCCTGGGCATGCTGCTGGGCTCCATCGTCGGCGTCCAGGTAGGCTCGCTGGTGACCAAGGTAGTGTCCGGTTCCGTCATCCGCGGTTTTTACGCCATAGCCATAATGGCCGGCTTTGTCAATCGCGCTTTCGCCTTGCCGGAAAAGCTGACCAAGCTGAAAGTGGTGGATATCAGCAAGAGCGTGACCGATTTCCTGAACAGCATCGGTACTTATGTCTTCTTCATAGTGATCATCATATTCGCGCTATGGGTGTTCAGGGCATTTCTAACCAACATCAAAGTGCTCAAGGGCGAGGAGGTGTAGGATGGCTATCGCGAACACTAAAAAGTTCAGCTTCGGGCTGATAATGCTCATCGGGTTCTTTGTGGCGCTGTTCGTGATGTTCCTGCCGGTCTTTGGCACGAATGCCGACGGCTCCGGCAAGAACGCATTCAATGTTCTCGATGATCTCTACAACTCTGTGTCCAAGGGCTCATCTGACTTCAACGCTGAGGTTGAGGAAAAGGCGGCTGAATTCAACGGCGAGGAGATCTCGTTCACCGCAAAGGCCGAGGCCGCGCCTGCGAACCCGGTTCCGGGGATGCCCGCAAGACCGGAGGCAGCCAAGCCTGAGGAAATGGCCAAACAGATGGTGAAGATAATCGAGACCGCCGGCGCCAAGGCCACTGCCAGCGAAGACGGTGGCAAGTGGAGCGTGAAGGTCAGCGGCGACTTCGGCAAGATACTGGGCGCGGCAATCGCCGATTCCAAAACCATGTACGAAAACAATGGCAAGGCGCTCGAAGCAAAATACGGCTTTAACGCCCAGCAAGCCATGACCGACTGGTGGATGATGTTCAACTCGCCGCAGAGCAAGATGAACGAGCAGGGCGGCGAGGCGTTCGAGCAGTCCAAGATGCTCAAGGAAGCGAACGAAAAGTCGGTCGAACCGTCCTATAACTACTACACGGTTCAGGCGGAGAGCCCCTCGAGCAAGGCTCTGCCGATCCTGCTTTCGCTGGGAGGGTACGTCCTCTACACCATATGGTACGGCTTCTCCCTCCTGTTCATGTTCGAGGGCTGGGGCCTGAAAATGGAGCACTAGTGGTTACGGTTGCTCATAACCGGCCCCGGTAGCTGGCTGGCGGCCCCCTCCTTTTGCGATTGCGCAGAGCTGGAGGGGGCCGCTATTCTGTCAGAGTTAGGGTAGTATTCGGGGCAGACATGGGATATGCCAGCGTGAAAAACAGACTCAGGGCATTATTCTCCTCATCCGCCGCGGAGGCCGATCCCGAGGCCTTGCGCGAATCCTTCCGGCGCCGCTATCAGAATTTCCGCTCGCTGCTCACGGCCAACAACAACGCCCTCGAGACGATGGCGGATATGGAACAGACGCTCTCACAAGGTCAGCCTTTCGGCATGTCGCTGGTGCGGGGGTACAGCACCGCCGTCTCAGTGAACGTCTACAAGATGATCCGGAACCTCGAGGTGATATCCGAAGGTCGGTATAAAGGCCTGGACGATTCCTTCAGGAACATCTCCGAAAAAATGGAAGCCATCCTGGCGCGGCAACCTCATGTGCCGGAGGGCAGACTGGTGGCGCCTCTTTCCGAAGTGGACAAGGGTGACGCTGACCTGGTCGGGGACAAGATGGCAAACCTGGGTGAGGTGCTCAACGCGGTCGGCCTGCGCGTTCCGAACGGGTTTGTCATAACGGCGGCGGCGACGCTCGAGTTCATGAAGGCAAACGGGCTTCAGGACGAGATTAACCGCCTGCTCAAGCAGATGGATATAGACGACCTCGAGAATCTCTATTCGACCAGCGCCCACATCCAGCAATTGATCAGCAACGCTCCCGTGCCCGGAGAGCTGGAGGCGGCGATCCACGAACAGTACCGCCGGCTGGCGACCGCGGACCGGCCCGAGCCTCTGGTCTCGATGCGCTCCAGCGCCATGGAGGAAGACCGCAGCAACGCATCATTCGCCGGCCAGTACCGCACCCAGCTCAACGTCAACGAAGATTTCATCCTGCAGACCTACAAGGACATCGTTGCCAGCAAATATCAGAGCCAGGCCATCATCTATCGCAACCAGCGGGGATTCCGGCATCAGGACGTGGTCATGTGCGTCGGCTGCATGGTGATGGTGGACGCGGTTGTCAGCGGCGTCATGTTCTCGCGGGCGCCGCGGAACCCTCACAGCCTCTGGGTTGAGATTAATGCCGCTCCCGGCACCGCGGCGCAGGTAGTGTCCGGCAGCGTCGGGACGGATTTCTACCGGGTGGGACGGGATAGTCCCCATGAGGCGGCCGCAGAGACTGTCTCGGACGGCAGTCCTGTTCTGCAGGCGGACCAGTTGGCCGCGCTGGCGGCGATTGCCGTGCGGCTCGAGCAGCATTTCGGAGTGCCCCAGGATATCGAATGGTCTATCGACCGGGAGGGTGACGTGAATATCCTGCAGAGCCGGCCGCTGGCGCAGCCGGCGGAGCCGGAGCCCGACGCGGTTGAAGTCCCTGAGGCCTGCGGCCCTGACGTGATCCTATCGGGCGGGCTCACCGCCAGCACCGGAGTGGCGAGCGGCGAGGTGTTCGCCGTCCACTCCAGTGTCGACCTGCTCGAGTTCCCCGCGGGCGCCGTGCTGGTGGTGGAGAATTCCCTGCCGGCATGGGCGTCGCTCCTGAACCGCGCCTGCGCCGTCATCAGCGAGGAAGGTCACGTGGCGACGCATCTGGCGATCGTCGCCCGCGAGTTCGGCCTGCCGGCGATCTTTGGCATCAAGGGCGCGCTGTCGGAGCTCGTCAACGGTGAGACGGTCACGGTGGACGCGGCCGCGCGCTGCATTTACCGCGGGCGCAATGAAGTGGCGCTCGCGAGAGCGGAGCCGCCGCGCAACCTCATGGCCGACAGCCCCGTATATCACCTGCTCGAGGAGATACTGTCGCTGGTGACGCCCCTGAACCTCACAGACCCGGGATCGCCGTATTTCAAATCCTCTTATTGCTGGACGCTCCATGACGTCACGCGGTTCTGCCACGAGAAAGCGGTGAGCGAGATGTTCGCCTTCGGCGAAAGGGCTCGGTTTGACGAGCGATCCGCCAAACAGCTCGGCGGCGAGATCCCGTTCCAGTGGTGGGTCATCGACCTCGACGACGGTTTACGCGAAGGCTTCGACGTACGGTCCAAGTACGTCTTCGTGGAAGACATTGTCTCCGAGCCGATGCAAGCCATCTGGGAGGGCATGACCGCAAAGCCCTGGCTGGGGCCGCCGCCGGTCAGCGTCAAGGGGTTCGGCTCGATCCTATTTCGCTCGACGATGAATCCCAGCCTGGAGCCGGCAGTCGGGAAATCTCTCGGCACCAGAAACTACTTCCTGATATCGAAGAATTTCTGCAACCTGAGCATGCGCCTCGGCTATCACTTCACCCTGGTGGAGGCCTACCTGGGCAGCCACGTCACCGAGAACTACGTGAGTTTCCAGTTCCGGGGCGGCGCCGCTGACCGTAGCCGCCGCTTCGTCAGGGTCTTCCTGCTGCGCGACATCCTCGAAAGATACGGCTTTCGCGTAGAGGTCAAACAGGATGCCCTCACCGCGCGGATAGAAAAGAAAGGCAAGGATGAACTGCTGCAGGGGCTCAAAGTGCTCGGCTACCTGCTGATCCACACACGTCAGATCGATATGGTGATGGGCCAGGAGGAGATGGTCAGCCATTACCGGCAGATGATAACCGCCGATCTGGATCAGATGCTGGGGCGCGGCGAAACCGGGAGTTAGGAGGGAAAATGCCTGACGAAAACATCAGCATCCTGTTGATCGACGACGAAGTCGACTTCCTGGACATCACGAAGAAAAGGCTGGTCCGGCGGGGATTCGAGGTGAAGACGGCCATGAGCTGCGTCGAAGGCGTCAGCGCGCTGGAGGATGCTTCTATCGATGTGGTGGTGCTGGACGTGATGCTGCCGGATATCGACGGCATCCAGTGCCTCAAGCAGATCCGCAGGCAGTTCCCTGCTCAGGCGGTGATACTGCTGACCGGTCATGCCTCGATGGAGACAGGTCTCGAGAGCCTCGAGTGCGGTGCCAGCGACTACTGTCTCAAACCGGTGGAGTTCGAGGAGCTGGTCGACCGCATCGAGATCGTCTATCGGGACGCGAAAGCATAGAAAAGGGGGGCATGACGCCCCCCTTGGTTGGTGCTGCTATGTGATCGGGCCTCGCTATTCTTCCGTGATGTCGCGGCCATGGGCGGTCAGAGCCCAGATCACAGCCACGTCGACGGCGATGATCAGGATCGACCAGATCGGATAGTAGGGAAGGAACATGAAGTTCGCAATGCCGCTCAGAAGCGCGACGATGACGCCGATCGTCCTGGCCCAGACGGCGCCGCTGAAGACACCGAATCCCGCCAAAAAGACGACGACACCGGCGATCAGATGGATCCATCCCCAGGTGGCTACGTTGAAGCTGAAAACGTAGTTCTCAGTCGCAACATAGAACTGATTCTCGACGATCCCCGCGATGCCGATGATCGCGTGATACATGCCGATGAGGATCAGCATCAACCCCGCGAATCCCGTGAATCCGATTGCCCACTCATTCGGTTCATGGTGCTGTGCTGTGTGATTCGCCATCTTTTCCCCCTTTCTATCCAGCAGTCCTGATTGGACGCTGATTCTGTAATATGGCAATACCCGGTTGATAAAAAATATAACTGGGTATTCAACCCGATATTGGTATTTTTCAATAGATTTATTCGTCAGCTGGTGCCGGATTCCTGAAACTTACCCGGCTCCGGGTTATCTATATATAATTACAGCCACCATGACCGCAGAGACAGCACATACGATAACCTTCCAGCCTGGCGACATCGTCTGCGACGGTGTTCCGCGCGGGGCCAACCTTTTGAGGGTGGCTCTGCTCGAGGGTGTGCACATAAACGCCTCCTGCGGCGGCACTGGCGCCTGCGGCAAGTGCAAGGTTGAGATCCTCGAGGGCGAGTACGAGGGCGGCAAGTCCGCCAAGCTATCCGAAGAGGACTACAAGGCGGGGCTGCGCCTGGCCTGCAGGGTCAAGGTCATGGGAGACCTCACTGTCGCCATTCCCGAGGAGTCACGGATGGGCGACGCCGTGGCGCTGACCCACGCACGGCGTCCGGGCCCTGGGCGGGTGCTGACCGCGCAGGATCTCGAGAACCTGGTGAGCGGCTGGAAAGTCGACCCGGTGGTCAAGAAGTTCGTCCTGAAGCTGGATCCGCCGGACGCCGCCAACAACATCAACGATCTCGACCGGTTGAAGCTGGGCCTCAAGGCTCAGCATGGCATCGAGGATGTCTCGGTGGATTTCCATGTCGTGCGCGACCTGCCGCTGATGCTCAGGCATGAGGACTGGCTGGTGACGGTCACCCTGGTGGAGAGGCAGAAGGGACCAAAGGTCATCCAGGTGGTCCCTGGCGATCGCACCGCCGAGGACTACTCGATCGTGCTCGACATCGGCACCACCAGCGTCTACGCCCAGCTGCTCGACCTCAACCGCGGCGTTACTGTCGCTGAAGCTTCGGAGTACAACGGCCAGATCAGCTTCGGCGAGGACGTCATCACCCGCATCGTCTATTCACAGAAGGCGGGGGGTAGGAAGAAGCTGCAGGAGGCCGTCGTGCAGACGATCAGCACCGTGGTCGAGAAGGTGCTCGAGAAGGCCGAGGTCGACCGCTGCTCCATCTCACACATGGTCGCGGCCGGCAATACGGTGATGACCCACTTGCTGACCGGCGTCAATACCAAGCACATCCGCATCGCGCCCTATGTTCCCGCGGCGACTTTCCTGCCGCCGGTACGCGCCGGCCATTTGGGGATGGACGTGTGCGATCATGTGCATCTTTATACCTTCCCCTGTGTCTCGAGCTATGTCGGCGGCGACATAGTGAGTGGCATCGTCGGCTCCGGCGTCTTCCAGACCGACAAGGTAACCCTTTATATAGATATAGGCACCAACGGCGAGGCAGTCGTCGGCAACAGTGAATGGCTGGTGGCCACGTCCTGCTCGGCGGGGCCGGCTTTCGAAGGCGGCGGCATCGAGCACGGCATGCGCGCGACCCGCGGCGCCATCGAGGCGGTGCAGATCGATCCATCAACCGGCGAGCCGCACATCCTCACTATCGGCGGCAAGAAAGCCCTGGGCATCTGCGGCTCGGGCATCATCGATACGGTGGCGGAGCTGTTGGAGGCCGGCATCATCGGGCAGAACGGCAAGTTCAGGGAGGCGAAAGCGAGCGAGTGGCTGCGGCGCAACGCCGACGGCCTCTGGGAATACGTGCTGGCGCGCGCCGAGTATACGGCCACTGGCCAGGACATCGTCATCACCGAGCCCGACATCGACAATCTCATGCGGGCCAAGGGAGCCATCTTTGCCGGCATCAACACCTTGCTCGACAGCGTCGGCATGGATATGGACGCGGTGGAGCAGGTATACGTCGCCGGCGGTTTCGGGAAGTACCTGCAGGTGGACCGGGCGGCGGCTATCGGCCTCTTTCCCGAGATGGATCCGGACCGCTTCACCTTCGTCGGCAACGGCTCGCTGCTGGGCGCGCGGCTGGTCTCCTTTTCCAAGGACATGCTGCAGGCCGCCGAGGACGTCGCCCGCACCATGACCAACATAGAGTTATCCGACAACCAGTTCTTCATGGATGAATACATGGCGGCGCTCTTCTTCCCGCACACGGACATGAAATGGTTCCCGCGCATGGAAGAGATCCTGGCCAGGCAGGGAGAATGATGACTGCCGCGCCCGGGGGAGAGCGATGACTTTGCAAAGGCAGGGCTGGCGATGACCACCATCGCCGTAGCCGGCAAGGGGGGGACCGGCAAGACCACCATCGCCTCGCTGGCAGTCCGTTACCTGGTGCAACGCGGCGAGACGCCTGTGCTGGTCGTCGACGCCGACCCCAACTCCAACATGGGCCAGACGCTCGGCATCGAGGTGCCGATAACCGTGGGCTCGGCGCGCGAGCAGGGTTTCGCCGGAGACCGCGACATCCCCAGCGGCATGACCAAGGACCAGTTCGTCGAATACAAGATGCAGGAGGCGCTGGCGGAGGGCGAGGGTTTCGACCTGTTGACCATGGGTCGGCCTGAGGGAGCGGGCTGCTACTGTTTTGCCAATAACCTCATCCGCCGTTTCATGGACGGGCTCGCCGGAGACTACCGACATGTGATCATGGACAATGAAGCCGGACTCGAACATCTGTCACGGCGCACCACCCGCAAGACCGACATCCTGCTGGTGGTTTCCGACGCGGGTGTCAGAGGGCTGGGCGCCGCGCGCAACGTGCTCGATTTGGCCGCGGAGATGAAACTGGACGTGAGCGAGACCATGTTCGTGCTCAACCGGGCTACGCCCGAAGCGGCGGCGGCGCTTCAGCCGGAGATCGAGCGCCTGCAGCTGCCGCTGGTGGCCACGCTTCCCGATGATTCAGGGCTCTTCGAAGCCGAAGTCGCGGGCCGCTCGCTGATGGAATTGCCCGACGACTCGCCCGTCGTTGGCGCCGTGGCGCCCCTTTTTGATAAGATTTTCGCCGCGAGCTGATGTCGCATCCGGCCTGGACTTCCGATGGGCCATCCTGATGAGATTAGGAAACATAGGAAACGTACGTCCCTGAAAGGAATTCGAATGGCTGAGATCATAGACGGCAAGAAAATATCTGCCGACATCCGCGCCGAGGTGGCCGGGGATGTCAAGAAGCTGAAAGAGCAGTATGGCCTGACGCCGGGTCTGGCGGTCGTGCTGGTTGGCGAAGACCCCGCCTCGGAGGTCTACGTACGCAACAAGGAGAACGCCTGCGAAGAGGTGGGCTTCAAATCCTTCAAGCACGTGCTGCCGGCCGACACCAGCGAAGAAGATCTGCTCAAGCTGGTCGAGGAGCTCAACAACCGTGACGACGTTCACGGCATCCTGGTGCAGCTGCCCCTGCCCAAGCAGATCGACGAGCAGAAGGTCATCTATGCGATAAATCCCGACAAGGACGTCGATGGCTTCCATCCGGTGAACGTGGGCCGGCTGGCGGTCGGCGCTCCTGTCTTCCCGCCGTGCACGCCCGCCGGCATCATTGAACTGCTAAACCGCAGCAACACAGAGCTTGACGGCGCCGAAGCCGTCATCGTCGGCCGCAGCAATATCGTGGGCAAGCCGGTGGCGCTTCTGCTTCTGGGTCACAATTGCACCGTGACCATCTGCCACTCACACACGCGAGATCTCGCCGAGGTCTGCCGCCGGGCAGACATCCTGGTGGCCGCTGTCGGTGTCCCCATGATGATCACCGGCGACATGGTCGGCGAGGGCGCGACTGTCATCGACGTCGGCGTCAACCGCACCGACGAAGGCCTGTGCGGCGACGTCCATTTCGAGCAGGCTTGCGACAAGGCCCGCGCCATCACGCCGGTTCCCGGCGGTGTTGGCCCCATGACTATCGCCATGCTGATGAAGAACACATTGAAGGCCGCCGAGCTGACGCTTTAACCGGTCAGCAGGGCGCCCGGCTTGACCTTTCTGTCCCCTAGTGCGGAGGTGACTGGCGTGATGTGGAAATCATTGCTGACGGTTTTCGCCCTTGTGATCGCTGCGTCACTTATTCTGGCGGCGGCGCCGGCGGCGCTGGCCCAGGTTCCCAGCGAGCAGTGCAACGGCCCTGGCGCTATGCCGGCGACACTCACCTTGAACCCACAATCCGGCCCCGCGGGCAGCGTGACCAGTATCACTGGCACGTTCATGCCGCCCGTATTGAAGCTGGATGCGGAGGCGCCGACGCCGTCCTTGCAGCAGGAAGGTCTACCGGTGCATGTATGGTGGCTCGAGACCGGCTTTGGCGACGCGCTGGGCGTGGGTGACTTTCCCATCACGATTGACGAGGATGAGGTGCTGCATTTCGGCGGAGCGATCACCATACCGGGGTCGTCGGCTCCGGGCCCGCATCAGATCGCCCTGGCCGCCTCCGGTGACGAAGATCCTGCCTGCCTCACTTTTACTGTGACGGCAGCGGCAGGGCAGGATGCCTACCAAATGCCGGCGGTGCTACCCTCGACAGGTTCGTCCGCAAGCTTCTGGCCTTTGATCTTTGCAGGTGGGCTCGCAATGGCGGGCGCTGCGATGCTTTTTATTAACAGGCGGCGAAGCATTCGCCGGGACCCAAGGGAGGACTGACATGAAGGTATGTCGAATCCGTGTGATCTTACCGATCCTGCTGGTGGCAGTATTTCTTCTGGTCGCTTCTCCGGCCCTGGCGCAGGTCCCCACGGGTCAGTGCAACGGTCCGGATTCCGAGCAGGGAACGTTCGCGGTCACCCCGAGCTCGGGGCCTGCCGGCACCAGCGCCTTGATCACCGGCTCGTTCCAGGTGCAGCCAGCTGAAAACGCGCTGGTTGATGGCGGACTGGTCCAGGATACCGTGCAAGAGGGGCCGGACGTGGAGGCATCGTGGTACGATACCGGCGCCGGCCTGGGCGGTTTCGAAATCACCATCGACGAGAACCTGATCGCCCATTTCAGCGGCAACGTGACCATTCCCGCCGATGCGCCTCCCGGACCCCATGAGATAGCGCTGTTGATCGCGGGTCTGTCCGATCCCAACTGCGTGACCTTCACCGTGACTCAGACCGTGCAGCAGGATGCTTATCCGACTGTCGCAACGCTCGCCGGCACGGGCGTGGACATAGCGGGACTGGCGCTGCTTGCGGTCATCCCGGCCGGCGGTTACTGGCTCGCGCGCAGGCTGCGCTTCAGGTGATCTCTCTCGCCGGAGCCAGGTAAGCGAGCACTTCCTCCTCGGGCTTGGGTAGCCCGGCGATCTTCCATGCCGTCAGCGGGTCGATGAACTCTTCGCTCACGCATTCTTTCGCCTGGTGCACGTTACGGCAGATGTTGTTGAGGATGGGGAAGGATTTGTAGCTGTTGTAGTAGCCGCGCATGAAGCGGATGACTTCCATCTGGTCACCGGTCAGATCGCCGATGCCCTCGTTCTTCGCGATCGCCTTGGCGATGTTGTCGTTCCAGCTGTCAGTATCCACCAGGAAACCTTCATCAGTGATCTCTGCTTGCCCGCCGTCGTAATCCAGAACCGGCATCTCTCTCTCCTTTCCTAAATCCACAATCCCGGGTTATTCCACTATCCCGAGTTCTTTTTCCAGATCAAGAACGTACTGGTCGATCAGGGTGCCCAGATAGATGCACTGCTGGCCGTCCATGCAGGCATCGGCGTCGGCTTTGTCGAGAAATGCGTAGCGGCTGTGTCCGTCCTTATCGAAATGAATCACCCAGGCGTTCCTCTCCTCGTCGAAGCTCAACCTCAAGGCTATCTTGTGCGCCATCAGTTCCGGGTACATCTCGTAAAGCTTGTCCTCGAGCGCAACCTGGGTGTATCCCATTTTCTCCTCCTGATAGTGGCTTTTGAAGCCTTTTTGACCACGGTCCGGGGCCGGGAATACCATTCCACCCGCGACGCCCGCTTCCCTGCTTTATTAGATATCCGTTTACGGAAGAAAATAAGCATGGAGCGCATCATCAATGCTTATTGACTGGCGACACTTCGCGATGGTATTATCTGCCATTACCGTACGCTTGTGAAAATATGAACTAAGTGCGGGAATCTGAGGCGCAACCGGCGGCAGCCCGCCAGGGCAGACGCAGGTTGGGTCCTTTTAGTATTTTAGGGCTGGGCGGACCCTGACTGTGCGCGGCTGCGAGCCGCGGCGCGGTTCGGCCATCGCATGCTCTTCACAAGAAGGACGCGCTATTGCGCCTCCGACTTAAAATCCATGGGAAGGAGAGGTTGACTTGTCTTTTGAACCGCCAATCGAAACCTGCAAGGGCTCCATTCGCGAGATGGTCATCGGCGAGGACACTAAGGTAGGTGGCGAGACCACCTTCCCCTTCCATCTCTGGGAAGGCGACATGCCCAATCCTCCGGTGATCGCCATGGAGGTCTATGACGAGCCCCAGGAATGGCCCGAGACCGTGCAGAAGGTCTACACCGACGTCATGAACGACCCCGTCGCCTGGGCGAAGAAATGCCAGGACGAATTCAAGGCCGACGCCATCTGCCTGCAACTGCGCAGCATCGACCCCAACGGCACCGACGCCTCGCCGGAATCGGCGGCGGAGACGGTGAAGAAGGTCGCCGAGGCCATCAACATCCCCCTGATCGTCTATGGCACCGGCACCCCTGACAAGGACGCCGACGTGCTCAAGAAAGTGGCCGAGGCCATGCCGGACGCCAACATCCCGATGGGCCCCGTGGACGAGGCCAACCATCGCCTCATCGGCGCGGCGGCCATGGGCTACAAGAAGCCCGTCGTCGGCTTCACCTCGATGGACGTGAACCTGGCAAAGCAGCTCAACGTGCTGCTTTCGCAGCTGGGTGTCCCCGAGGACAAAATCATCATCGATCCTACTACGGGCGCATTGGGGTACGGCCTGGAGTATTGCTATTCTATTATGGAGAGGGACCGGCTGGCTGCGCTTGTGCAGAACGACGGCAAGATGCAGATGCCGATCCTGAACAACCTGGCTCCGGAGACCTGGAAGGCCAAGGAGTCCAGGGTAAGCGAGGAAGAAGAACCCACTTTCGGCAACGTGGAGACCCGGGGCATCCTCTGGGAGGCTATCACCGCTACCACTCTGCTTCTGGCCGGCTCTGACATCCTGGTCATGCGCCATCCCCAGGCAGTCGAGCTGGTCCGCACCGCCATCGGTGGGCT
>Ga0172371_10010284_pt1 | contig 12669 bp, 7 predicted proteins | sample Lak12m_FD_114543 | JGI IMG/M metagenome (GOLD analysis project Ga0172371, IMG submission 114543) | Freshwater microbial communities from Kabuno Bay, South-Kivu, Congo - kab_022012_12m | ecosystem: Environmental > Aquatic > Freshwater > Lake | place: Democratic Republic of the Congo: South-Kivu... | reverse complement strand
GTCTGTGCATCATCTGGTGCGCGTGTTGGCGGCCGGGGGAGAGAACGCCGCAGCCGAGCTTGCAGCCAAACTCGGTAGCAAGGCTGAGATTGCCCGGGAGCTGGCCTACCGGCTCTATACACTGTGCGAGCGCAAGAAACGTGCATCCGAGGCGCTGTCCTATAACGCGCTTGTGCAGAGCTGGCCAGAGATCACCCGTCTGGCGCGTGATGCTGGCAAACGCCAACCATCTGGCACCCCACTATTCGATCAGGAGTAACGCATGGCCATTACTAATCACGACCGTGTCGGAAAGTCGATAGACTTCGTCAAACAAGGGCTGGGTCCTTTTGTTGAGCGTGAGTTCAGGAACGCTTACCAAGATCGAGCCTCTACCGAGGCGGCGCGCTACCTCGGGGAAGATCGCCTGTTAGTCAATAAAGCCATCGGCGAATGGGACGCGGCGGCGCTATTAAAGCTCATGTGGGACACCTGGAACGAGGTCTTCCGCCGCACGTTGGGACCGGCGGAGCGCAGCCTGGTGAGCGAACTGCGTGACCTGCGCAATAAATGGGCTCACCAGCAATCATTCTCCAGCGACGACGCCTACCGTGCCCTTGACTCGGCGGGGCGCCTCCTTACCGCCGTCTCGGCGCCGCAAGCGGACGAGATCGACAAGATGAAGATGGAGCTTTTGCGTCTGCGCTTCGACGAGCAGGTGAGAGCCGAAAAGCGCAAAAGCGCCGGCACAACCATCGAGGGCACGGCGGCGGCCAACCTGAAACCTTGGCGCGAAGTGGTGACGCCGCACAAGGACGTGGCCAGCGGTCGCTACCAGGCGGCCGAGTTTGCTGCCGATCTGTGGCAGGTGCACCTGGGCGAGGGCACTGACGAATACAAGAAGCCGGTTGAGTTCTTCCGTCGGACTTACCTTACCGAGAGCCTGAAGCGGATGCTTATTGGCGCTGTCCAGCGTATCTCTGGCCAAGGTGGTGACCCCGTAGTCCAGCTTCAGACCAACTTTGGCGGCGGCAAAACGCATTCCATGTTGGCGCTTTACCATCTGTTCTCGGGTACGCCCCCGAGCGAGCTGGCAGGTATTGACGCTGTGCTCCGGGAAGCAAATACCGACAAGCTGCCGACAGTCAAACCTGTGGTCCTGGTAGGCACCAAGATCCCCCCCGGCAACCCCGTCACCAAACCCGACGGTACTATAGTGCGGACCCTGTGGGGCGAGCTCGCCTGGCAACTCGGCGGCAAACAGGCTTTCGAGCGCGTCCGCGCCGACGATGAGCAGGCCACGAGCCCAGGCGACGTTCTGCGCGAACTCTTCAATGAATACGGTCCCTGTTTGATCCTGATCGACGAGTGGGTAGCCTATGCACGTCAACTCCACGACCAGAGCGACCTGCCCGCAGGCGGCTTCGAGACCCAATTTACCTTCGCCCAGGTCCTCACCGAGTCAGCCAAGTTGGTAAAAAATTGTCTCCTGGTTATAAGTTTGCCAGCCTCGGATACCACGGGTTCACCCCACAGTCAGGCGGATGATGTGGAGGTCGGCGGAATGCGTGGGCGCGAGGCGTTGGACCGGCTGCGTAACGTTGTGGGCCGCGTAGAATCCTCGTGGCGGCCAGCAAGTGCCGAGGAGGGCTTCGAGATCGTGCGGCGCCGGCTATTCGAGCCGCTTGTCGATCCGGCGCAGTTTAAGGACCGGGACGTCGTAGCGCGGGCCTTCGCCGAGCTCTACCGGGCCCAGCACCAGGAGTTTCCGCCTGAGTGCCACGAAGCCGATTATGAGAAACGGATTAAGGCTGCCTATCCAATCCACCCGGAAATTTTTGACCGCCTCTACACCGACTGGTCCACGCTCGCGAAGTTCCAGCGCACCCGCGGGGTGCTGCGCCTGATGGCCGCAGTGATTCACAGTCTGTGGGAGAAGGGCGACAAGAACCCCCTGATCCTCCCGGCCAACATTCCTATCGACGATCCACGTGTGCAGTTCGAGCTCACGCGCTATCTCTCCGACAATTGGGTGCCGATCCTGGAAAAGGACATTGATGGCCCCAACTCCCTGCCACTGCGGCTCGACGGCGAGGTGCCCAATCTTGGCAAGTATGCCGCCTGCCGCCGCGTGGCCCGAACCATCTATCTGGGCTCTGCACCCACGCCGACTGCGGCCAACCGGGGCATTGAGGACCGGCGCGTGAAACTGGGCTGTGTCATGCCCGGGGAGTCCCCCGCGGTGTTTGGTGACGCTCTGCGACGGCTCGCTGCCGCGGCAACCTACCTGTATCAAGACGGCCCGCGCTACTGGTATTCGACGCAACCTACGGTTACGAAACTTGCCGAGGATCGGGCCGAGCAGTATAAGCGAGACCCCGATAAGGTGGTGCAGGAGCTGGACAAGCGCCTGCGAGCCGACCTAACCGACCGGCACAAAATGGGCGATTTCAGCCGCGTCCATCCGATGCCGGGCTCCAGTGCTGATGTGCCTGACGACCTTGACGCGCGACTTGTCGTTCTTGGCATCGATCACACTTACAGCAGAGAGGGTGACAGTGTGGCCGAGACGGCGGCCAAGGCAATTTTCGAGACGCGCGGCTCTACGCCACGCCTCTACCGAAACACAATCGTATTCCTTGCCGCCGATAAGACGCGGTTGCAGGACTTGGACGAGGCAGCGCGCAAGTTCCTTGCGTGGGAATCCATTCTCCATGATAAGGATACCCTTGACCTATCGCCACATCAGGTGAGGCAGGCCGAGACGCAGAAGACGGCGGCCGATCGCACCGTAACGGCCAGGCTTCCCGAAACCTACCAGTGGCTGCTGGTGCCCACACAGGAGAACCCGCAAGCTCCTGTCACGTGGCAGACAATCCGCCTCTCAGGGAACAACGCACTTGCCCAGCGGGTCAGCAAGAAACTCAGAAACGATGATTTGCTTGTGGTCAATTTTGCCGCCTCACTCCTCCGCATGGAGATGGACCGCGTGCCCTTATGGCGCGGGGAAAACCACGTCGCGATCCGACAGCTCGTCGAGGACTTCGGTCGTTACCTTTACCTGCCGCGCTTACAGACCACCACCGTTCTCCTGAACGCGATTAGCGCTGGGCTGGCGCTCTTGACGTGGGAGCAGGATGCCTTTGCCTATGCTGAAAGCTACGATGAATCTGCTGCCCGTTATCGCGGACTGCGCTCAGGCGCGCACGTTACTGTCACTGGAGACGATCCCGGGCTACTCGTGCGGCCTGAGGTAGCCCGACGGCAGATCGACCAGGAGACCCGCCCAAAACCCCCGGTTGTCGAAGAACCGAGTGGTGGTCTGTTCACTGGCCCAACTCCTGAACAAACACCGCCACCACCTGGACCAACTCGGCCGCCCCAACCCAAGCGTTATCACGGGACAGTTATTCTTGATTCTGAGCGGGTTGGACGTGACGCCGGCAGAATCGCAGATGAGGTAATTACTCATCTCGTCGGGCTCGTCGGATCATCAGTGCGGGTGACTTTGGAAATCGAAGCTGAGGTCCCCGGAGGCGCTCCCGACAACGTCGTGCGGACCGTCACGGAGAACAGCCGAACACTGAAGTTTACGAGCAACAGCGGCTTCGAAACGGAGTAACATGGCTCCTGTCATCACACCCACACCTCCTCCGATCACCGCTTCAAGGCTGTACGATCTGGTGGGTCGGTTTGAACTCGAATTACCAGGCCGTGAAAGATTCCTGCTACTCGCGGTCAAATTCAGTTTCTTAATGGCCTTCGATAGGGAGTCACTGTATGGAGATATTTAACGTTTACTGTGACGAATCCTGCCACTTAGAAAACGACCATCAAAAAGCCATGGTCTTAGGGGCCGTCTGGTGCCCCCTTGAGAAGGTCCGAGAAATTTCCGTTCGACTGAGGGAAATCAAGAAGAGGCACGGACTTCCATCTGATTTTGAGGTCAAGTGGACTAAAATCTCCCCGGCAAAGTCTCAATTTTATCTGGATTGGGTGGATTATTTTTTTGATGATGACGACCTGCATTTCCGGGCTCTGATCGTCCCGGACAAAACCTTGCTCCGCCATGGGGCATTCTCCGGTCAGGATCACGATGTCTGGTATTACAAAATGTATTTCGACATGCTTAAAGTTATTCTTAGACCCCAAGCATGCTACCGCATTTACCTTGATATTAAGGACACTCGTGGAGGGGCCAAGATCAAAAAACTGCATGAAGTTTTATGTAACAATTTATATGACTTTTCACGTGACATCATTGAGCGCGTCCAACTAATTCATTCGAGAGAGGCTGAACTCCTTCAATTGGCTGACCTCTTAATCGGTGCAGTTTCGTATGCTAATCGCGGCCTCCAGGAAAGCAAAGGAAAGCTGCAGTTGGTTGAACGCATCAAGAAACGGTCTAAATATAGGCTGACCCAAACGACTTTATATGCAGAACAAAAGGTAAACCTCCTTCGCTGGCGGGCGCAGGAGGTTCAAGAATGAGCCCGCCTGAATGGTTGCCACCGCTTTTTCATTTCAAGGGTAATTGGGCCCTCTACCTGAGTGCTCTGTATGAACTTTTTGAAGCCGACTTCATAGAAGCCAAACCTCAATTCCGCGGGAGACGCATAGGATTAAAAAGGCATCCCATGTCTGAGGGAAAGGAAGCAACATTTTGGCACTTGATTCAAGAAGGCCCGGTGGAAGAATCGCGCTTGCCGGATTTGAAACGTTGTGAACGCATTCGGTGGCCTCGGCCAATAATTGAAAATTCGGAAGATTCCACCCTGAGAGTCTGGATGAATATTCGGAAAGGTAAGGCCAGGGTTCTTTTGTTTCTTGAAGAGGAAGAATATCTGGTTGTCTTGGCGGAAAGAAAAGGGTATTTGCTGCTTTGGACAGCTTATCTGGTGGACAAACCGCATCGCAAAAGAAAGCTCTTGAAGGAATTTGAGGATTGGCAGAAAGAGCAAGGTATAAAAAGCTGATGCCGCCCCCGAGAGGACGGCATCGTTACTCCTTCTACACATGGCAGATGAGCTATTTATATAATCGGCATAATTCGCTAAAAGTCAAGAAATATTTGCATAAAATTTACTTATAAACACAGGCAATTACAGGACCAGCCATGGGGATTCGAACCATTGACTGTCCCAGAAGGAATCGCCAATCCGCGTTGAATCATCAGATGCTTGGGGAAAGCAAGTTGAGGCATAATATTTGAGGGGCGACTAGTTCTCGCGGAGAGGAAGACCGGTGACGGATAAGGCAACCAGTCCGGCATCAAGTGGACCGGCCGGCAGTCTTTTCGAGGGTCAGGTTGGCGCTCACTATCTGCTCTCCATGTTGGTAGGCGCGGAGCCCCGTGGCCTTCCTGGCACCGTGATCGAACGGATTGAGCTCCAACGGGCCCATGAGGGCCATCCGCTAGACGACGTTACCGTCCACGCCCACGATATTCGCGGCGACCCCGCCGTTCTTGAGATTCAGGTAAAGCGAAGACTCACTTTTGCCCCAAGCGATCCAGAATTTCGTTCAGTTGTGGGCCAGATTGCCAAGGCCGCAACCAGACCCGACTTCTGGACCAGCCGCTACGAGCTTGCGATCGCAATCGCTCGAACGTCACGGAAGATCGATAGTGCCTACCAGGACGTCCTGACCTGGGCCCGTCAGTTGGGTGACGCAGCGACTTTCATGGATCGTATTGCTCGGCCTGGGTCTGCCAACCCTGACATGTCCACCTTTGTGAGTACCTTCAAAACGCATCTGCGCGAGGCTGGGTCGCCGGACGATGCCGGGACGGTTTGGCGACTACTGGGCAGGCTACAGATCCTCGTCTTCGATTTCACCGCCCAGGGCTCCTCATCTGAAGAGCTTGCCAAGGAACGCGCCGCACACGCCCTCCACCCAGACGACACGCCGCTGGCTGGAAACCTTTGGAACACTTTGGTCGAACTCGCACTGGAGATTGCGGTGAGCGGCGGTGATCGCACCTGCGATAGATTAAGCGAAGACCTTAGGCGGCAGGCGTTTTGTCTTGCTGGCCAACGGCGTTATTTCCCGATTCGTGCCACTCTTGCTGAGGCTTCCAGCGCAGCCCTTGCAGACATCGACGATCGAGTCGGCGAAGTCATGTTGACTAGACACGAGCGCGTGTCCGCCGTTCACGCCGCCCTTGACAGTGGACGCTATGTCGAGATTCGCGGTGATGCCGGTGTCGGAAAGTCGGGAGTACTGAAACATTTCGCCGAGCAGATCGCTACCGAGTCCCGGATTGTCGTTTTGAGCCCCATGCGAACGACGCCAAAGGGGTGGACCGCAATGCGAGCGGTACTCGGATTCGATGGCACAGCCCGTGACTTGTTGATTGACCTCGCAGGCAATGGTGGAGCGATCCTCTTCATTGACAATCTAGACTTCTTCACTGACGAAGAGCGTTTGACTGTTATTGATCTTGTCCGTGAAGCCCCGAGCGTCCCAGGCTTCGCGGTGGTCGCAACGGCGAGGAGCAACTTCGGAATCGATGAGCCGAACTGGCTACCATCGGACGCACTCGACCGCTTGGGGCGTACTGAACCTATTATAATCGGCCAATTGAGCGACTCCGAAGTTGAGGAGATGCGAAATGCCGCTCCCAGGCTCGCCTCTCTCTTGGCCGACACTCACCCGGCACGCGATGTAACCCGGAACTTATTTCGCCTCGCCCGTCTATCGAACTGGCCAGGAAACGACCCATTCCCTCGCACCGAGGTCGACATGGCCATCCATTGGTGGCAGATGGCCGACGGCAGACGTGACAATGGCGACCATCGGGAAAGAGCAAGGCTTCTCAAAGCTTTGGCGGAACAAGCTCTCGCAGGCATCGAGTCGCTGGATGTCAGTGATCGCCCAGAGAAGGCAGTCGATGCCTTGGTCAAGAGCGAGACGTTGCGGGACTTGGATAATGACCGCGTCGCTTTCCGACACGATGTCCTTCGAGAATGGGCGATCGCCAACTTCCTCAATTCCGATGAGGCGATGATCGAGCGGCTGGCTCTTAGCCGACCTACGCCTGCAGCTTTGGAGAGGGGTGTGGAAATCTATGCGCGCATGCTCCTCGAAGGTGCAGCCGATTCCACCCGCTGGCAGTCGTTCATTGAGCGTCTAAGCGGCAATGGAATACATGGTTCATGGCGCCGAGCGGCATTGCTGGCTCTCGTTCGCTCCGAGATTGGCATTGAATTACTGAAGCGTACGTCTATCCTTCTGCTCGCCGACCGCGCAAGAGTGCTCCGCGAACTTATCCGTATCGTGATGGCGGTCGATGTTCAGCCGGCCTCGCAGGTGTATGCTGCTGTGGGAGTTGACCCGGCGATGATCCCAGCGGGCCTTAATCTTCCGAGTAACCCGTCCTGGTTCAGGCTGATCTACTGGTTGCTCACCCTCGGGGAGACCTTGCCAGTGGCGGCGATCCCGGAAGTAGTTGATCTCTACACTGCGTGGTCTAACGGAACACTCGGTTCCGATCCTCTTACACCATTGCTGTTGCTTTGGCTATATCGCTGGTTGATCGAGATCGAGGCGGCCCGGGAGGTCGAAACTCCCCATGATTACCGCCAACCATTCGGGGGAGAAATCGACCACATCCGGATCGGATCGCTGGAGTCCAATCTTCGCATTGGCTTTCTTTCATTCTGCAACCAAACTCCCGATCTGGCCGTGGAATACTTGCGATCGTTAAGTCAGCGCCGGCATAATGATAATGTAATCTGCAGTATCCTGAAATTTCGAGGGTCGCTTGCCCAGGCTGCGCCAGCAGAGCTCACTGAACTGACGGCCAATGCCCTGATTCCGAAACCTCGGCCTAAAGAACGGCAATACCGCCGCGAGTTCGAGAGATTGTTTGACTTTCTCGATCACGATTTTCACCCGGCGTCACCGAAGCAGGGGCCCTTCTTTGAACTTCTGACATTTTCTCCGCAAGATGGGTTATCTCTGATTCACCGGCTTGTCAACTATGCGATCTCGTTCTACAGTCGAGACCGCGAGTATGGCGCCGATGTGATAACAATCTTGTTTTCTGATGGTGAGCGGGCTTTCCCATGGATCAAATCATATGCGTGGTCCCGAGAGTGGGGAGGACCCTCCTCCATCGTAACATCGGGATTAATGGCGCTTGAGGCCTGGGCGCACCACCGGATCGAGGCAGGAGAGGCCTTCGGCCAAGTACTTGCCGATGTGCTAGGCCCCCCGGGTTCTCCAGCGGCTTATTTATCGGTGGCGGTCGATCTCCTGCTTTCCCACTGGCCGAAATCACGTGAGGCTGCAGTTCCTTTTCTGGCTTGTCCCGAGCTGCTGTGCCTCGACCGCGAGCGGCAGCTTCATGACAACGTCGAGTACCCGGATTTCTTCGGGTTCAAGGCTCTTCAGAAGAAGCCAGCCGGAACGACCGGTCTGGAGGATCTAAAGAAGAGCGCTTCTCGCCGCCTGACGCTTTATCAACTCATTGGCAAATACGCGGTATTTGGGCCTGATGAACCGAGAGAAACGCTGACTTCATTGCTTCGCCAAGCTGCTGAGCGGCTCGGCCCGCCGGGCGAGCGATCGGGCTTGCGCGACCCAGTCTACATGGCAGTCCATGCACTTAATCTCATGGACCCCAAAAATTGGCGCGAGGTGCCGGTCGTTCTGAGTGATGGTACGCAGGGCAAGGGGCACGAGTATGCGTCGCCAGAGGAAGAAAGTCATCACCTTGCCTCCTTGCAAGATGGTTCCATGGACTGGCACTTGGACACCAATATGCAGGCGGCTATCCTCGCTGCGGTTCAAGACCCATCCCGCTCGTCCCTTGAATTTGCTGCAGCGGCTGTTGAGTGGGCGCAAAGAGCGATGACCGTGCCGAAGGGTGAAAGTGCAGATGATGATTGGATGCGTGAACAGTCAATCATCTCAGCGGCGATGATTGCTATACGCGACGGTGACGCCGATTTGCGCGCCCAGCATTCGGAGTGGGCGCACATAGTCTTTGCCCAGGCGCTGCAGACCAAGGACGATCCTGCTCATCTGCTTCGGTCAGGACTGCGTTTCAACCCAATTGCGATCGCTTTCTTCGGAATGATCCACGCGTTAAAGGATCGCTGCGCTACTGAGGACATTCGCACTATCCTCGAAGTCGCCGCCCATAAACCTGCCGCGGCGCATGGTTTCGGCGCAGGTGCCATCACGCTTGCAACTATTGACGAACGTCTACCACGCGCGGTGCTGCGTTGCGCCTTTGGGGGAAGTATCCGGCCACGTCGCAACTGGGACCTGCCCCAAGAGGAATTCCCAGTACGAACTGAGCACCACAAGCTTCGGGTCCAAGCGTTAGTGGATGCTGAAATTGCATGGCTTGCTGATGAGCGCCCTGAACCTGATTGGCCGGCGTTCCCGCCGGAAACAGTGCGACGCCGACAGGGTATGCGGCTACCGGACTGGGAGCAAGATACTCCCGCAGTGCAGCGCTCTCGACCGGAAGAATATACTGACCACCAGTCTGCAGCGCTTTGGCTTAGAAGCATCAGGGGGCTCGTTGATATAGTCCAGAGGCCCTGGATAAGAGAAATCGTTCGGACCTATCATCATTGGACTGCAGCGGCAAACGGAGCCGGCCTGGAAGCCTATGAAGAGATCGATTACCCGCCAAGAGAATGGAACGATGCCTATTTCGAACTCATGGCCTATTGTCTGCCCGGACTTGAATTAAAGGAGGTTGAGCAACTAGCGATAGCAATGATTAGCTCGCTCCCTGACAGGCAGTTCTTCGATATAGTTACACAGTTCCTGCAAGGTGTTGATGTCGTCTATTTTAATGATCTCGGTTTACAGGAGCCCATTGCGATTAGCATTCGGTCTGCGCTCGCAAACCGTTTAATGGCGAGCAGAGGATGGAAGAGGCTAGGGAGCGACCGATCCAAGTCCGTTGAGCGGCATTTAGGGCCAGCTATTGCCGTGCTCTTCTTCAACAATTACGATCTTCTCCAGCCTGCCAAATGCTACTTGCTGCCAAAGGCCATTGATCGGCTCGAATCATTTCTTCCAATACTGGAAAAGTTGGTTGTAATTAGTCCTTCTCTTTTCGTGGCAGTCTTGACCCTCAACCTACTCGAAGTATCCCCCAGATCAACACATCTACCTTTACTGGTCAAGGCGTTTAAGACTTGGCTGGAAAGCTACCCAGATGACAGTGAATTCTGGATCGATTATGAGATTGGTCGGCGATTGTGCGTATTGATCGAAGAAGTTTGGCGTAAGGACCCGGATCTGCTTGATGGGGATAAGCCGATACGACACAACGTGGATACATTGCTATCGGCGCTAATTAATTTAGGTGTCCCGGAAGCCAGGCGTCTGGAAGAAGCACTCATTGGAGGACAGGGAAGCGGGAGGTGAGCAGTTCGATTTCCCAAGACCCTTTAGGCTAAAGAGCATGGCCTGTTAGACCCTGGTGATAGTTTCCTGGATTAGTTCCCCTGAAAGCCCAGCCATTTTCATTGACTTACCCGGACTCCTGTCATTAAGATATTGAAGCAGGAGGTTGATTTTTTTGTGAGGAGGCAAGAAGCTATGGGGTGACAGTGCGGCAAAAGGAGAAGGGCAAGGGAAGCCTTGGTGGAGGCGAGTTATGGCAACCATAAGGAAGAGAGTGAACAAGAAGGGGGTCACCTGGCAGATTGACTATTACGACCCCCAGGGCAAGCGGAAAATGAAATGCTTCAAGCTCAAGAAAGAAGCTGAAGCCTATCTCGCCAAGATAGGGGTATGCAAAAAAGATGGCAGCTATGAAGAGATTTTCGGCCCCAAGAAAGAAAAGCTCATCACCTTTGACGGTCTGGCGGATCGGTATGTCGAAAACTATGCCGCCCAGAAATCTTATCGGAGCTTCAAGCGCCATGCGGTGCGGTATCTCCGGGAGGCCTTTGGAGATATGCGGCTTAAGGAAATCTCCTATCTAGACCTGGAAACTTACCGGAATAAGCGCAAGGCAACCCCTCTCGCCAGTGGGAAGCTCAGGACCGATGCTACAGTCAACCGGGAAATGTCGGCCCTAAAGCACATGCTCAATAAAGCGGTTGAGTGGGGTATGCTGGAAGTTTCGCCTTTTCGGAAAGGTTCACGGTTGAGTTTCCGGGAGAATAACCAGCGCCACAGGTATTTGATGGAAGCCGACATTGAAAAGCTGCTCAATTCTTGCAGCGCCCACCTTCTCCCCATTGTGGAAATCGCCTTGCATACCGGTATGAGAAAGGGCGAAATCCTGGGTTTGAAGTGGGATCAGGTGCGGGATGGTTTTATCTATCTCTGGGAAACCAAGAGCGGCAAATCTCGCCAGATACCCCTTGACGGCCGGGCGGTCCAGGTCCTCAAGGAATTACAGATCAGGAATAAGTGGAAGTCTCCCTTTGTGTTTCTTGGCCCGGATGGTGAACGGCTGAAGGACGTTAAAAAGGGCTTCGCCGGCGCATGTAGGCGGGCTGGGATTGAAGATTTTCGCTTTCACGACCTCCGCCACACATTTGCTTCGCACCTGGTAATGAAGGGCGCCAACCTCAAGGCGGTGCAAAGGCTCTTAGGCCATTCGGATTCTAAGATGACAGATCGTTACTCTCACCTTTCCCCCGACCACCTGAGGGAATCGGTAAACCTCTTGGGTGATTTACCTACCGGTAAAGAAATGGTAAACATTCTTGCCTTCAAGTCTCTGTAAGCTGGAGCCGGCAAGGGGGGTCGAACCCCTGGCCTGCTGATTACGAATCAGCTGCTCTACCACTGAGCTATGCCGGCTTTGACGGAAAAATTTTACACTTCTTGGCTAAATTTGCCAACCCTGCAAGATCATCTTTGTCGATAGCCACAGATGTCCGATTTTCCTGGCGCCCACCTGAAATGTCCGATTGGGTTCGTTAAGGTTTCCAGCCACTTTCTGATAACGGCCGGCGCGTCCCAAGACTCCGGGTCTGACCTGCCGATGGCTTCTTAGCCTGACCCCCAGGATGTATTCCAGGCTTCTGGCCTCCAACTCCCGAAAGGTTTCCCGGCTAATCATGCCTCGATCCGCGACCCAGCAGACGTCGAAAAAGGCCAGGGACCGGTTCGGTGAACAAATCCCGGCGACGCCGAACCAGGGCATCTTCCACCGCATCCTGGTGGTCACCCAACCACCGTATGGCCCGATACAGGTGGGGCAACCCCAGGTCCTCGGCCCCGGAGACGCGGACGTCCCGGCACTATTTATCCGCGGCCCGGTCCGGCCCGACTCGAAGAGCTGGTGGATCACCGTCAGATAGACCGCCCGTTCCACCGGGAACTCGAAGCCCCGCTCCCGGGGCACATCGGTCAACCCCCGGTCCAGGCCATGTTCCCGCCACAGCCGCCCGAAGACTAGGTTCGGGCCGATCTGTCGGCTGGCGTCGGCCTCCAGAATTCCCAGGCGATGCCCGGCCAGCACCTGCACCTGCCCGGCAAAGCGGCTCAGAGAGGTCAGCAGGGCATCGCCGCCGCCAAGACCGGTTAAACCAGGAGAGCCCGCGCCAGGTTTTCAATGAGGTCCCGGTTTTCCAATTTCTCGCGCCAGAGGGCGGTGATGGCGCTCGCGCCCAAGTAAGCCCCGGATATGGCTCCCGCCATGGCCCCCAGGGTGTCCCGGTCGCCGCCGTTCAGCACCGCCTCCAGAAGGCAGTCCTC
>Ga0172371_10010283_pt1 | contig 12669 bp, 5 predicted proteins | sample Lak12m_FD_114543 | JGI IMG/M metagenome (GOLD analysis project Ga0172371, IMG submission 114543) | Freshwater microbial communities from Kabuno Bay, South-Kivu, Congo - kab_022012_12m | ecosystem: Environmental > Aquatic > Freshwater > Lake | place: Democratic Republic of the Congo: South-Kivu... | reverse complement strand
GGTTGTAGGCGACGTTGTAGTTCCAGATCTCTTCCATGGGCGCATTTTTCTCCGTGAAGACGGCCCATTCCTTGGTCTTGGTGTTGTAGCGACTGGACCCGGCCGTGGTGGCCGCCCAGACGTTGTCGTTCTCCATGGCGATCGCGTACACGACGTCGTTCACCAGGCCGCTGTTCAACTGGTGGTAATGGTCGAAACGCCCGCCGCTCAGCCGGGCCAGGCCGCGGCCGAACAGTCCCAGCCAGACGTCGCCCGTCTTCGGGTCCACTTCGATCCCCGTGATCACACGCCAGGGCAGGCCGTCTTTTTCCTTCCACACCCGGACGACTTTTTCCGTCTTCTTGTCGATCAGCGCCAGACCGTCGTCGGTGCCGACCCAGACGCGGTTGCCGTCCGCCTTGACGGCAAAGATGTGGTCGTTGGGCAGGCCGTCTGCGACGGTGAAGTGCTTCCACTTGGTGTAGACATAAGGCAGTTGGTCCGGCGTCGCCGCGACCGGCGGGGCCGTGGGCGGCGAATTCGGGCCGGCTGACGGGATTGGCGATTTCGCAGCCGGATCGGGCTCGGCGGCAAACGCGTTGGAGATCAGGCCAGCGCAGGCCAGGACGGCACAGAGGAAGAAACGTGGATGCATAGAATTAGGGCTCCCGGGTGGTGTCAGCGTGAACCAGTAGGGCTCAGACGTACAGAATTCAAAATTGGCGGCTTGAGGCGTCTCTCCATAGTAGACGGGTTTGACCGCCAATTTTGAATTCTGTACGTCTGAGCCCCGCCGCTCACAGCGTCTTGATGTACTCGATCAGATCGTTCAGTTGGTCCTTGGTCATGTCGTTCGTCACGCCGTGCTTGTCCTGGCGGTTGAACACGGTCCAGATTTCCTCCAGCGTCGGCGCGATGCCGTTGTGCAGGTACGGCGCGGAATCGTAGATGTTGTTCAAGTGCGGGACGTCGAACTTGGACTCCGTGTCCAAGGCCATTTTCGTGCCGACGTCGTGCATCCGGCGGTCGGTGTACAGGGGCGGGAAGTGGCACGTCACACAGCGGTTCTCCACGGGAATCACGCGGCCGTCATTGGCCCGCGTCCGCTCGAAGATCGCCTTGCCGCGGCGCTGGGCCTCGGTCAACGCCGCCCCGACCGGCCGGTAGCGGTTGGGCGGCCGCTGGATGGTGCAGACGTACAGGTCCACCGCCGATAGTTCCTCCGGCGTGAACGGCTGCAGCCTCGTGAAGAACGCCGACAGGCGGGGACCGCATTGCCGCGAAAAGCTGGGGTTCTTGCCGCTCCACTTGAACGGCGCCGTGTCCAGGATCCCGCGGAGCGTCTTGTTGTCCACCGGATCGACGCCGATCCCGTCGGGTTCGGTGTCGTACGTGATCCCGTCCACGTGCCCGTCGGGATGGCACGAGTGGCAGGCGAACTGCCGCCGGAACGTGATCTTGGCATCGTGGAACAGATTCTCGCCGTAGCGGACCTTGGTCATCTCCCGCGGCCCGCCCAGGTCGATGCGCTCGCCGAGTTTCAGCTCGGCCAAGTCGATCACGGAGACCGAGTCGTCCAGGGCGTTGGCCACGTAAGCCGTCCGGCTGTCCGGCGTAATCGCGATATCGCGAGGACTCCGCAAGGTCGCGATCTCGCCGACGACGAATTCGGACGCTTTGCCCAAGTGATTGGGCAGCACGTGCTGGCGGTCGTACTCCGACGCCGCTTCGACCACGCTGAGCAGCTTGGCGACGTCCACCACGGCGATCCGATCGCTGGTCGAGCTGGTCACTAGGGCCACGCGGCCGTCCGGCGTGATGGCGACCGCAGCCGGGTCCGGGAAGCACATCCCAGGCTCGTCCAGCAGCACCTGATCGGTTCTGCCGTCCGGCCACACGATGCCCAAGCCGTTGGTGATCGTCCAGCCCTGGGAGACGCGGGTCATCGGCACCACGTTTTTCGTGCGGAGCAGCGTGACCAAGGCGAACTTGCCGCTGGGATGCCAAGCCACGCCTTGCAGCAGGTTGGTCCCCGGCAGCGTCGGCCGATCATCCACAATCGCTCGTTCGGTATCGATCACCGTGACTTCGGAAATGGACGGCGTGCGGGGCTCGACAAACCGCGAGAACATGTTGGTGATACAGATCCGCGAACCGTCGGGGGACATCGCCAGCGCCCAGGGTCCGCGACTGGCCGACAACCGCTTGACTTCCTCCAGCGTCCCCGTGTCGATCACGGAAATGTCCTCGGTCGCCGTGTTCAGGACATACAGGAGCTTCCCCGCCTGGTCGGTCAGCACGCCGTGCGGTTCGTCCCCCACGGCCAGCGTCGCGACGACCTGGCGTGCGTCCACGTCGATCACCGACAGCGAGTCGTCCAGGCGATTGCTCACAAAGGCCCGGCGGCCGTCGGGGCTGAAGGTGACGTCCATGGGCTGGCCGCCGACGGGAATCTCGGCGACCTTGCTGCGCGTCGCCGTGTCCAGGACGATCACGGAATGAGCGGCTTCGCAGGTGACGTACAGTTCGCGACCGTCGGGGCGGAGGGCCAGGTTCAACGGCGTCTTGTACCGCGGCTCGGAAACGACCTCTGGCGGAACCTTGGGATGGGCGATCGCCGCCACTGCCGCGGCGTAATCGAACGGCTTGCCGTGCGCGTTCTCGTGACAGGCGGCGCAGGTCTGCTCAGTGGTCTTGGCCGAGTGGACGGCGAGCGGTTCGCCAGCCTTCTTCTGCGCCGCGTCGTCGGCATGATCGCTGCCGGCCCCGTGGCAGGCTTCGCAACTGACGCCCTCGTGCAAGGCGTAGGTATCCAGCACCTCGGCCGCCAGCCGATGGTACGCGGTGGCGTGGCACTTCAAGCACTGGACGCTGGTGCGCGGATCGCCCGCAACGCCCGCGGCCGCCGCCATCTCGCGGGCCTTGGCCGTGCCCAGCGTGGCATAGGCGTCCGCATGGGGGCTCGCCTGCCATTTGCTGTACTGGTATCCCCAGGCCGCGCCGGCGTGGCATTCGGCGCAGACGGCGACGCCCGTATAGGCCGGGCCAAGCTCCTGAGCCCGCGTCGGGTCCGGCGGCTGGAGCGTCTCGTACTTCCAATCCTGCGGCGTGGGATGCGCGATGGCCTGCCAGGCTTTGTCCAGGTCAAAGTTGCTGGGGCCCAAGACAATCCGGTGGGAACCCTTTTCCGCGTGGCAGTTCAGGCAGTCCTCTTTGGTCGGCATCCTCAGGCCGGCGAGCATGGCCGCCTCGCGGTCCATCATTACGTCCTCGTCCATGTACTCGCTGCCCGGCCCGTGGCACATCTCGCACTGTACGCCTTGGCGGAGGGAAAACGCGTCGTCCCGCTCCCACGGCTCGGCCTGCGACGCCGTCGCATGGCAGCCCAGGCACATCGCCGACTCTTGCGGCTCCATCGGGATCCCGCTCCACTTGGCAATCTGCTTTGCTTCCGGCTTGGCTAGGCTGGTGTACGCCTTGGCATGCCGCGAGTGCAGCCACAACGTCAACTGATCGCCCAGCGCCCGGCCTTCGTGGCATTGGCCGCAGGCCTTGGCGCCGACGTACACCGGTTGCCGATAGGCTTCGGCGGCGAATACCGCCGGGGCGATCAAGGCCAGCAGCGGGAAGAGCCAGCGGGAAGACAATGACGGAAACAGGTAAGCAGCGGTCAACCGCATCGTGGATTTCCCTCCGTTACTTGGCCGGCTCGACGACGGTCAGAATCTGGTTTGCCGGCACGTCACTCAATTGTGTCGTTCGGCCGTCCGGCCAGCGGACCTCGACGCGCTCGGCCTTGGCCGCCTGGCCCAAGCCGAAATGCGGGCGGGGGTCGGACTGGGACAGGTACCCGCGGACGGGAATCAGGTCGCGGACTTGCGATTTCCCGCCGACCGTGACGGTCACCCGCGCGCCGATCGCGTCCGATTTACCGTTGGTCCGTTTGGCCGCGATCGTCAGCCAGGCATTCCGGTTGCCGCCGTCGTTCCGCAGCAGCTTGGCCGGTCCGTTCAGGTTGTTGATCAGGATGTCCAAGTCCCCGTCGTTGTCGTAATCGCCACAGGCGGCGCCGCGCCCCACGAACTCCTCCTCGAAATACGGCCCGGAGTCCTTGGCCACGTCGACGAACTTCTTGCCGCCGACGTTGCGAGCCAGCGTGGCTTCTTCGCCGAACTCCTTGTGGGGATCGCCGTTGGCCACAAAGACATCCAGCAGTCCGTCGTTGTCATAGTCGAACAGCAGGCCGCCCCAGCCGGTGAACTGGCCGCACATCAGGGCCAAGCCATAGGGCGTCGTCACGTCCTGGAAATACTCTTTCTTGTTCAGCATCAGGCAGCCGTAGTCCATGTCTGGAACGTACAGGTCCAGCCAGCCGTCCAAGTCGACATCGCCGGCATCGGGCCCCATCGACGAGACGCCTTGCCCCGACTCGCCGAACGCCATGCCTCGCACCAAGGCATCCTCGGCGAACTTGCCGCCGCCCAGGTTCTGGAAAAAGTCGTTGGCCATCGCGTCATTGGTGACGTAGATGTCCAACCGGCCGTCGTTGTCCAAGTCGGCGACCGTGGCCCCCATCCCGCGGCCATTGGGATTGAACACGCCCGCCTCTTTGGTGACTTCGACAAACGTCCCGTCGCCCTTGTTGCGGTACAAGGCGTCGGGCTCGCCCTGGTACGTCAGCGGCCCGGGAAAGCCCGTGGGAGCATAGAAGGGGATCTTCGTGCCGTCGTACTTCAAGTAGTTCACGACGTACACGTCCAACAGCCCGTCCCCGTCATAGTCGAACCAGACCGCCTGCAGGCCCCAGCGAGGATCGTTCAGGCCGGACTCGTTCGAGATGTCGGTGAACGTGCCGTCGCCGTTATTGCGGTAGAACTCGTCGGGGCCGAACCCCAGCACAAGTAAGTCCAGGTCGCCGTCGTTATCGAAATCGGCCGCCGAGCAGCCGAACGCCGATCCGCCCCCGGCCACGCCCGCTTTCTCCGTCGTGTCGGTGAACGTGCCGTCGCGATTGTTCCGGTACAGGGCGTTGCGCAGCTTGCCCCGCAGGTTCCGCCCGCGATTGCTGCAGATCTCCGGATTGTACCGGCCGTTGCACAAATAGATGTCCAGCCAGCCGTCGCCGTCGTAGTCGAAGAACATCGCCCCGCCGCCCGCCGCTTTGACGATGTTGTCCATCTTGATGTCGCCGTAGCTGTGCTGAAAGGCGATCCCCGCTTGCTGGGTCACCTCGGCAAACACCGGCAACGGAGGCTCGGCCGCGGGCGCCCATCCGCAATAGACCACCACGATGACCGCTGCCGATACAAGTTGTTTCATCGCTCTTGTCGCCTCCGTATCGCTCCTAGGGTTTCGCCGCCGACCACGGGGCTCCGAAGTCAATCCACTCGACCAAGGCCCGGATCTCGTCCGCCGTCAGGCTCGGTTTCGCATCCGCGGGCAGCGGCTTCGCGTTGCCCTGAACCGCCCGTCCGTCCCACGGGCGGGAGGTGTTCTTGCCCAGCAGGTGCCAGACCAGGCTGCTCGTTCGAGCCCGTCCCGGGTCCACGTACTTGCCGCGCATCTCGCCGCCAACGTCGCTGGCCGCCGGCTCCAACAGGATCTCGTACACGATCCTCGCCCTGTCGGACGCTCCGGGCTGGCCGCCCGTCAAATCGGGCAGGCTGCCTCCCGCGGCATGGCACGGCAGGCATTTCTGATCAACGATCGGCATCAGGTCGCGGACAAAGTCGAACGCTCGCCGCTGCTCGGCCGGCGGGGCGATCACGACCGACGGCTTCTCCATCGCGCTGGTCATCAGGTTTTCCGGGGTCAGCTCGGGGTCCTCATGACAGCCGATACAGCCTTGATTGAAATGGCGATGGGTCCCAATCCACCCGCACGAGCGAAGGACCAGGCCGTGCTCGTCGACCAGTTGCAGTTCGACCGAGACGTCCGCCGGAAGCTCGAGATTGAACGAGCCGTCCGCTTCGACGGCCGCCTCGCCCAACAGTCGCCTCGCGGCCCGCGGCGGAAGGACAGGCCGGGCGCCCGCGTTCCCGGCGCCCGGCGATGGCGTAACCCCTTCCAGCAACCGCACCGACTTCACGCTTCCCGGCGGCAGCCAGGTCTTGTCCGGAAAATCGTTCAGGTACACGTTCTGGCAGTAGATCTTGCCGTGCGGGTCGGTTTCGATCGACGGGCTGGACCGGCCGTCGGGTTCCTCGCGCGGGGCGACCAGCTTGGCTTGGATGTCGTGACGCTCGCCGTCGTCGAACAGCAACTCGGTCCGCTTCGAGGCCGGATCGAACCGGTACACGCCGTGCGTCCCGGAGCCGTCTGCCGGCCGGCGGGAAACGAGGATCGTGCCATCGGGCAGCGGCGAGGGCGAATGAAAGAGTCCCTCCGCGGGATCGGTCACCGGCCGGTACGTGTGCAGCGGCCGGCGCGTCGTCACACAGGCCAGCGTCCCAGCGCCATCCCAAGCCGGCTGGTCGCTCTCGACGAACACGACCAGCCCCCCGGCCGTGCCGCACGGCATGTGCTTGATCCGCTTGCCGACGTCCACGCACAGCGGCGCCGGGTCGGTGCCGTCCAGGTTGGTTTCCAGCAGGACCACGCGGCCCTGCGGCCCGTGCTCCAGCGTCCGCCGCTGCCAGCTGGCATAGGCGATCCGCCCGTCCCACAGCAAGTGCGGATCGTAGTCGCTGGACAGATTGAACGTCAGCCGCCGCACGTCCGAGCCGTCCAGCTTGCACGAGTACAGGGCGGTGGCTGGACCGGTTCCGGATTCGTTCCCTTCGTTCGCTCGGCTGCACAGGAATGTGATCTGATACCAGGCTTCGTTCGCATCGCTGATTTGATAGAAGGCCGACTGGTACAACGGGCTGCGGCAATCGCCCAGCCCTTGCGTCACCTGCCGCAATCCCGAGCCGTCCACGCCGACCTCGTAGATTTCCCAGGCGTCTTGCGCCGCCTTCTTGCCGCCAAACAAGACCCGCTGGCCATCAAACGACACCTCGGGATCGCAGGCACTGTGAAAGGACTCGACCAGCTCGCGCCGGCTGCCGTCAGGATGGACAACCAGCAGCCGGGCGCCGTCCCCGTAGTCGGCCTGCGGGAATTGGGCCGCCGCCTCACGCTCCGCTCCGCCTACGCGGTTGGGCGACAACTGCGTCACGATCAGGGACTGGTCCAAGGCGGCCGCGGACGCCTGGGACAATGCTAGCAGGTTAACCCAGCAGCAGACCACCCCCGCGAGGCAAAGACGCATCATGTTTCTCGCCTTGTAGTTCCGAAAAGGGCATGCACTTGTCCCATTTTAGCATTGTGTTAATACGGAGATCCGGCGGGGTTGGTTCGAGCTGCGATTCTGCGTTTTCGGCCGGCGAGGATCAGGGCGGAACGGAAAAGGCTCAGACGTACAGAATTCAAAATTGGCGGTCAAACCGGTCTACCTTGGTGAAACGCCCGAAGCCGCCAATTCTGAATTCTGTACGTCTGAGCCCTCCCGCCCCCCGCTACGCCAGCCGCTTGGCCAACGCCGTGCAACGTTGGCGCGTGTCCTGCCGCTGGACCGCCAGACTCAACGCCCGTTTCGTGCCCACCAGAATCACCAGACGTTTGCCACGTGTGACGGCCGTGTACAGCAGATTCCGCTGCAGCATCATGTAATGCTGGGTGTGCAGCGGGATCACGACGCACGGATACTCGCTGCCCTGGCTCTTGTGGACGGTCAGCACGTACGCCAGCGACAACTCGTCCAAATCGCCGAAATCGTAGGGCACGGGCCGCCCCTCGAACGACACGACCAGTTCCTGCTCGACGCGATTGATGCTGTCGATCACTCCCAGGTCGCCATTGAACACGTCCCGCTGGTAGTTGTTCACCGTCTGGATCACGCGGTCGCCTTGCCGGAAGGTCCAGCCGAAACGCTCGATCTCCGGTTGGTCGCCCGGCGGATTCAATGCCTGCTGTAAGACTTGGTTCAGGTTCCGGGCCCCCAGTTCCGAGCGGTTCATCGGCGCCAGGATCTGAATGTCCGCCCGCGGGTCCATGCCGAACCGCTTGGGAATCCGCTCGCGGACCAACCGCACGATCGCGTCCCGGATCGCCTCCGGCTCGTCCGCTTCGACAAAGTAGAAATCGCTCAGTCCCTCCGGCGCCGCCAGCTCCGGCGCGCGGCCACAGTTGATGGCGTACGCCGCACTGATGATGCGGCTCTGCGCCGCCTGGCGGAACACTTCGGTCAGCCGCACCACGGGGATCGCTCGGGAACGGATCAACTCCGCCAGCACGCTGCCGGGACCGACCGACGGCAACTGGTCGACGTCGCCGACCAGCACGACACACCCTTCAGCCGGGACGGCGCGGAAGAACTGATGAGCCAGCATGGCATCGACCATCGACGTCTCGTCCATCACGAACAAGTCGCCCGTCAGCGGGTGGGACTGGTTGCGGCGAAAATCGTTCGTGGCCGGGTCGAACTCGAGCAGTCGGTGGACGGTTTTGGCCGTCTGGCCGGTAGTCTCCGACAGCCGTTTGGCGGCCCGCCCCGTCGGCGCGGTCAGCACGCAGCGCAGGCCCTTGGCCGCAAAGATCTCCAGAATACTGCGGACCAGCGTCGTCTTGCCGACCCCCGGCCCGCCGGTGATGATCAGGAGCCTGTGCTGGCACACCTGGCGAATGGCCTCTTTCTGGGCCGCGGCCAGCGCGATGTCCAACCGCTTTTCGACCCAGTCGATGGCCGCCGAAACGTTGATCTCGGGCAGCGGATGCCCCGGCTGCGACATCAATCGCTGGATCGATTTCACCAGGCCCGTCTCCGCCCGGTGCAACCCCGCCAGGTAGAGCCACGGCTCGCCGTCGATCGGGTCGCGGACCACCGCGCCCGTCTCGATGGCTTCCTCGACGGCTCGCTGGACCAGTTCCTGCGGGATGTCGACCAGGTTGACCGTGCGCTCGACCGCTCCGGTCTCCGGATAGCCGCAATGGCCTTCGTCGCACAGTTCGCGGAGCGCATAACTGACAGCCGCCCGCGCTCGGTGAGGCGAATGGCGATCGATCCCCAGCTTGGCTGCCAACTCGTCCGCCGTCTTGAAGCCGATCCCGCGGATGTCGTCTGCCAGCTGATATGGATTGGACTTGATTCTCTCAATCGCTTCCTGTCCATAGGTGCGATAGATCCGCAGGGCTCGGGCGGAGCCGATGCCGTGCTGGGTGAAGAACATCATGATCTTGCGGACTTCCCGCTGCTCGTCCCAGCTGGTGCGGATGCGTTTCAGACGTTTCTGGCCGATGCCGCGAATGTGCAGCAGGAAATCGGGGCAAGTGTCCAGGATTTCCAGCGTCCGCTCCTTGTAGATCCCCACAATTTTTGCGGCCAACTGCGGACCGACGCTGCGGATGGCCCCGGAGGCCAGGTAGCGTTCGATGCCTTCGGCCGAGGTGGGCGGCGACGTGCGGAGGTCGGTGGCCTTGAATTGCTGGCCATGCTGGCGATCGACGGTCCAAGCCCCGGTCGCCGTCAGATGCTCGCCAGCGGTCACCGAGGTGAGCGAGCCGACGACCGTGACGACCTCGCGGCGGCCCTTGACTTGGACCTTCAGCACCGCAAATCCGTTTTCCGGATTGTGGTAGGTGACGCGTTCGATCAAGCCGACCAGTTGTTCGGGCATGGAATGGGCATTTCCTGGGCATGGGGTCGCGGAGCATTGTACACGACGGAAAGTCCCTTGGTTACGACTGACCAGCAGGTCAAACGGCGTGGCAAGCTTGACGATTTGCCCTCGCGGCGCTATCTTCTCCCAAACACTTACGCCTACGACATCCCGAAGGAGTTTGAGCCGACCATGAGCGAACAACCAGCACCAGCCAATGCCGCGCCGCATTTGGGGACCCTGGCCTTGCATGCAGGGCAAGTGGCGGATCCGACCACGATGTCGCGGGGAGTGCCGATTTATTCGACGACCAGCTACCTGTTCCGCGACACCGAGCATGCCGCCAACCTGTTCGGGTTGCGCGAGTTCGGCAATATCTATACCCGCTTGATGAATCCCACCACGGATGTGCTGGAAAAGCGGTTGGCGGCGTTGGACGGCGGCGCCGCCGGACTGGCGTTCTCCAGCGGCCAGGCGGCGATCACCGCGGCCCTGCTGACGATCACGCACGCCGGGCAGAACTTCGTGTCCTCCAAGAGCTTGTACGGCGGGACCTGGACACTGTTCAGCCAGACCTTCCAGAAGTTGGGGATTGAGGTTCGGTTCTTCGATCCGAACCGTCCCGAGGACATCAGCAAGCTGGTGGACAAGAACACGCGGGCGGTGTACATCGAAACGATCGGGAACCCCAAGAACGACGTGCCCGACTACCGGCGGGTCGCCGACATCGCGCACCAGCACGGCCTACCGGCGATCATCGACAACACGGTCATGACCGCCGCCCTGTTCCGGCCGATCGAGCACGGCTTTGACATCGTCGTGTACAGCACCACAAAGTTCATCGGCGGGCACGGCATCCACCTGGGCGGAGCGATCGTGGACAGCGGCAAGTTCCCCTGGGCCCAAGAGCCGGACAAATGGCCGGAATTCACCGCGCCGGACCCGGCCTATCACGGGCTGGTGTTCGAGGAAGCCTTGCGCCCGATTGGGAACATCGCCTACATCCTCCATATTCGCACGCACTGGCTGCGCGATACGGGCGCCTGCCAGAGCCCCTGGGGCTCGTTCCTGACGCTGCTCGGTTTGGAGACGCTGCACCTGCGGATGGAGCGGCACTCGCAAAACGGCCTGGCCGTCGCCCAGTTCCTCGAACAGCATCCGGCCGTCAGCTGGGTGAACTATCCCGGGCTGGCCAGCCATCCCGATTACGCGAAGGCCAAGAAGTATCTGCCGGACGGGCAAGGCGCGATCATCGGCTTTGGCATCAAGGGCGGCAAGGAAGCGGGCGTCAAGCTGATCAACAACGTCAAGCTGTTGAGCCACTTGGCGAACATCGGCGACGCCAAGTCGCTGATCATCCACCCGGCGACGACCACGCATTCGCAGCTGACGCCCGAGGAGCAGGCCCAGACCGGCGTGAGTCCCGAGTACGTGCGGCTGTCGATCGGCATCGAGGACGTGCGGGACATCACTGCCGACTTGGACCAGGCGCTGCGGGCGTCGCAGGTCTAGGCGATCGGGTGTCAGCTGCCAGTTTCTCCAGGTCAACCCGTGTGTACCCGTCGGCGTTCAACGAACTGCCAGTCCAGATTCCTGGTCAGGTACACCTGGGTCTGCTGATCCCACGTAGCTAGCACCAAGCCAAGCCATGATCGTAACGTTGCGAAATGCTAGCAGTTGTACGTGGGAGAAAATGGATGCCCACGGCTTGCCCGTGGGAGCTTCACGTTTGCCGCTACGCAGACGGACACCTCTTCATAGTCTTCCCCGTTCCCCAGCGGCGGCTTCGCCGCCGCTGGGGAACGGGGAAGAGGGCATGAGGAGCGTTCGTGTGTAGCCACAAGCGTAACCATCCCACGGGCAAGCCGTGGGCATTCGCTCATGCTGGCAGTCAGGGCGACGCTGTCGTCCTGAACGTGTCGTTCACGGGCAAGCCGGGGGCATTCGCTGATGCTAGCACTGACTGCATTTCGCAAGCTTGCGATCAAGGCCCACCAAGCCAGCGCCGAACCCGCCACAAATACCCCACATTTCCCAAAATACCATTTGTCAAGCCCTGCTACCAGATTTTCCCCGCCGTCTCTAAGGTGAATTCCCGATTTGCGCGAACCGAGCGACACCGGTAGTTTACACTTCCAGCCTGCATGTCAGCCTCGATGGCTCGAAGTGCAGGGCTTGGCGAGGACGCAACGGAATGGCAGGCGCAGGCGAAATCGCTTGGCGAGGACGGGAGGGAATCCGCGGCGGTGCTTGAGGACGCATCCCAGAAAGGAGTTGTCCATGGACGAACTGAGGATTCTGGCTATCGGTCCGGCGCAGCCTTTGGTGGACGTGATCACGCCCGGGCTGGCCGCCTTGCTGCCCCATTTCCAATTCCAGTCGGTGGCCAACGCGTTGGACGCCTTCCACGAGATGGAGCGCGGCCGCGTCATCGCGGGCCTGACGTTCGTGCAGGAGCCGGCGGACGAGGCCACCGTCGCCGCCCTGTTGCACGACATGCAATCCAGCCACCTGACGGTTCCAGTGTTCGTCATCACATCCGAGAACGATGTCTACCAGCGACTGCGGTTCTTTGAGTGGGGGGCGGTGGATTGCCAGGCCTGGCCGCTCGACTTGTCGCGTCTGGCCGCCCTGATTGACGTGCTGTCCGTCCGCAGGCGTGCCCAGTGCACCGCGGTCGAGCCTCATCCTCCAACGGTCGCCTCCGCCGAGCCCGTGCCCGCCCAAGCGACGCAACCTGCGGCTTCGGACAAGAGCCCCCAGGCCGCCAAGGTCGCCCAGGCGTCCCAGCGGATCGTGGCGGGCTTCGTCTTTGCCAGCCGGGCGATGCGGGACTTGTACGACCACATCGAGGCGGCCGCCGAGTCGGATGCCACGGTGCTACTGACCGGCGAGACGGGCACGGGCAAGAGTCACGTGTCGCGGGCGATTCACGATCTGTCGCCGCGGCGGAAGAACCCATTTGTCGTGGTCGAATGTGGCGGCCTGTCGCCGACCTTGCTGGAGAGCGAGTTGTTCGGTCACGTGCGGGGCGCCTTTACGGGTGCCGACC
>Ga0172371_10010282_pt1 | contig 12670 bp, 9 predicted proteins | sample Lak12m_FD_114543 | JGI IMG/M metagenome (GOLD analysis project Ga0172371, IMG submission 114543) | Freshwater microbial communities from Kabuno Bay, South-Kivu, Congo - kab_022012_12m | ecosystem: Environmental > Aquatic > Freshwater > Lake | place: Democratic Republic of the Congo: South-Kivu... | reverse complement strand
CAGGGAGACTGGTTCCTTCCGCTTCGGCATCCTGATCTGGACGTGCCTGAAGAACGACTTGTCCAGCTTCGGGACATCCGAGAGATCGATGTCCGAATCCGGCATCTTCTTCACGCGATTCCAGTCAGTCCGTGATTCTCTTACGATATTCTTCGTTTTCATGACGTGTGGCCTTGCGTGCTGAAACTATCCGGATTGTCTCCTCGTCATCCCACTCGACTTTCACCGCCACAGTGTATAGACACCGTGTATATACGTCAACGGTGATGTGTCAATGGACCCGGGCGAACACCGCTTGCAGGAGGGATGCTGAGTTGTGAGAACCGGCGCCAAGGGATTGGCGCCCTCCACAGGCCGGGTCACCACTAGTCTCTGCCGCAACGGCTCATCGGCCACCACAGACCTCACTCCAGGTACGGCCCGAGGCAAGCTCGGGCCCTATACAACTGCGGCCGGCGCAGCGCGCCGGCCCTACCAGCTCCGCGCCGATCCACAAAAAGCTTTCTGCATCCAGGCGGGCACCGGCTCACCAGAGGCTCGCCCCCCCCCCCAAGCTCTGCGCAACCCCTGTTCTTTTCCACAATGCCTCACCGCTTCCCGCCACGGGCGGGAGCGGTGGGTGAAACGTGTTGGGCATTTCGTTCCTCCCGAGCGCGCAGCGCCTCGGGACGAGGGCGGGGAAAGGATGTGCCAAGCCCGCGATGCCAGCAAGGCCGAGTGTGTGACGCTACACTTCTGGTATGCGTCACACACGAGAACGCAGCTGGCGCGCGGGATCGGCACATCCTTTTCCCCGCGAAATGCCCAACACTCTTTCCACCGACCACGCCCAGTCATCATCCGGGAAATCAATTGGCCCGTACCGGCCAATCGGCTATAGTCTGCTCCACGCATGAAGATTCTCTTCGTCTATACCGACATCAACGTCCGAGGCGGCGCCAGGAGCTTCCAGTTCGGCATCGGCATGGTCAGCGCCATGCTCCGCAAGCACGGCCACGACTGCCGCCTCCACTACATGTTCGGCAAATTCAACCCCCTGCCCCTCCAACAGGCCGTGCTGACCTGGCAACCCGACGTCATCGCCTTCTCCGCCGTCTCCCCCCAGTACCCCTACGTCCGCAAAGCGCTCGCGGCGCTGCCGGAAACAAAGGCAGTGGCAATCCTCGGTGGCATCCACTCCACTCTCATGCCCGAATGCATCACGGAAAACCCGCGCCTGGACGCCGTCTGCGTCGGCGAAGGCGAGTACCCCGCCCTCGAACTCGTCCAGGCACTGGAAAAGGGCCAGCCTTACGACTCAATCCGCAACCTCTGGGTCCGGCGAAAGGACGGCACGATCGCCCACAACCCCACCCGTCCCTTCATGGAGGACCTCGACTCCCTTCCCTTCCCCGACCGCGAGCTGTTCGATTACCAGGAAATCATCCGGACCGACTTCGACCTCGCGCTCTTCATGTTCTCCCGCGGTTGCCCCTACCGCTGCACCTTCTGCAGCAATCACGCCCTCCGCGAGAAACAGGAAGGCCCGTACGTCCGCTTCCGCAGCGTTGCCAACTGCATGGAGGAAATCCGCCAGGTAACGACCCGCTACAAAGCGGGCGCCCTCTATTTCAACGACGACTGCTTCACGGCAAAACAGGACTGGATGAAAGAGTTCTGCTCGACCTACAAGAAAGAGTTCACGCTGCCGTTTGACATCAACGCCCGTCCCGAGACCCTCACGGACGAGGTTTGCCGCATGCTGAAGGACGCCGGTTGCCGGCGCGTGAGTATCGGCATCGAGAACGGAAGTGAGCAGTTCAGGCGGGACATCCTCAACCGCAAACAGACCAATGACCAGATTGCCGCCGGCTTCGACGCCTGCAAACGCGCAGGGCTCAAGACCAAGTCATTCAATATCGTCGGCTTCCCGCACGAAACGCCGGCCATTCACCAGGAAACGGTGGACCTCAACGCCCGGATCAATCCCGACAGCGTAATCATCGGCATTTTCGAACCATATCCCGGCACAAAACTGGCCGAGCTATGCCAGGCGGAGAACCTGATAGACACATCCCGAACGGGTGAGGAGTTCATAGGACGTACAGACACGATCCTCAACATGCCGCAGTTTCCCCGGAAGGAGATCCTGCGATGCTTCCGCACATTTGCCTACAACGTGTACAAGGGCCACTCACTCCGCAAGGCGCTCATGCTGCGCCTGTACTATTCGCCATACGGTGAATTCCTACTGAAGCTCGTCGCTCCATTCAAGAGCCTGCTCCGCCGGTTCACGATGGGAGTGTGAGACCGGTTCCTGACCGGACGGCAGAGCGGGAGCTCTGCCCTCCGTGTCCATATCCAACGCCTGACTGTATCATGGAGGACAGACTTCCAAGTCTGCCGCTCTTACTTCTTTTCCGGTTTCGGATCCGGAGGAACCGCCGCCAGGTTCGGGCGCCGGCCACGCGGCACAACGCGCAGGTTGAGCATGCCCGACGCCAACCCCTGCGAGTTCGCCCGTACAACCACCGTACCGCCTTCTGGCTTCGCCTGTATCAACGCGCAGCAGAGGCCGCTGAAAGCGCTTCTCGATGACGCCACATCAGGCTCGTGACAGATCGGATCGCCGTTACCCACGCCCAACACCCTGCCGGGCCCGTCCACTGCGAAGTCAATTTTGTTGCCCGCTGTCGGCACCACCCGTCCCTCGGAGTCCACGACCGCCGCGCGCAGTACCGCCACGTCTTCGCCGTCGCCGCGCAGAACAACCCTGTCCGGGAACACGCGCAGGGCCGCAGGTGCGCCGGTTGTCTCGCGCCGTGCGATCAACACCACGCTGCCGCCGCGGTATCCGATGGCAGACAATACGCCGGGTGCATACTTCACTTTCCATTCCAGGTGACCCCACCGCGGCACGGCCTGACGTCCCAGGCCCTTGTCGTTCAGGAACAGCTCGACCTCGTCCAGGTTGCTGTAGCACCAAACGCTGATTTCCTGCCCTTCACGCCCCGCCCAATTCCAGTGCGGGAAGATGTGCAGGACCGGCTCCGCCGACCACCATGCCCTGTAGTAGTATGAAATGTCCTTGGCAAAACCGCAGGTGTCGAGAATGCCGAAGTGCGAATTGACGCACGGCCATCCCAACGGCTGCGGCTCACCCTTGTAGTCCAGCCCGGTCCAGGTGAACGCGCCCGCCATGAACTGCCTTTCGGCGATTGTCTTCCAGGCAACCTCCGTCGGCGTATTCCACCAGGGCGGCGAGTTCAGGTCATATGCGCTGACATACCCCTTCGTCGCATCGTTCTCGTAGATACCACGGGTAAAGACCGACGCTGAGCTCTCGCTCATGAATACAGGCTTGGCCGGGTTTGCCGCGTGGAACTTGTCGAGGTTCACGATCCCGTAGTTGCAGCCCTGGATATCCAGTTCGGCCGAGAACTCGTTGCCCCAGCTGGCGCCGCTCATGGCGAAGGTGAAGGGACGCGTGTTGTCCAGTTTCCGCGCATGGCGGATCATCGTACGCACGATCCGCCCGCCGACAACCGTGTCCTGCAGCGGTTCCTCGTTGCCCATACTCCACATGATGATGCTCGGATGATTCCTGTCCCGCAGCACCATGGCCTCGAGCTGACGCAGGCCGTCGGGTGTGCTTTCCATCTTGCGGGTTTCATCCATCACCAGCATGCCCACCCTGTCACAGGCATCGAGCAGTTCCGGCGCAGGCGGATTGTGGGCGCAGCGAAAGGCGTTGCATCCGAATGTTTTCAGCTGCCGGATCCTGTATTCCTGTACGGCATCCGGTACGGCGATCCCTACGCCCGCGTGGTCCTGGTGATTGCACGTCCCTTGCAGCTTCAGCGGCTCGTTATTCAGGAAGAAGCCCTTTTCGGCGTCAAACCTGGCATGGCGGAACCCGAACTGGGTTTCTACGCGGTCCACACATACCCCGCCGGCATACACCTCTGTGTGGAGTGTGTAGAGCGTCGGGCTGTCAACAGACCAGAGCTTCGGGCCGGCGACAGCGATACCCTGTTCAAGCGCAACCGAGTCCTCTGCGGCCAGTTCTTTCTTCACTTTTCCTGCCGCGACCGGCTGACCATCAGGGTCCAGGATCGTGGACACCAGCTCCAAGGCGGCAGCCTGCCGCCCGCGATTGTTCACCCGTGTTTCGAGTTTGACGACGCTCTTCGTCAGGTCAGAAGGTTTCGCGAATGAAGGGGCTACAAAAACGCCCCACGGGGCAACGTGTACTGCAGGAACGGCAACCAGCCACACGTGTCTGTAGATTCCAGTACCTTCGTACCACCAACCCTCAAAACCCGTGGCGTCAACCCGGACAGCCAGCGTGTTCGTCCCGCCACGGTTGATCACATCCGTAACATCATAGCGGAACGTTGTGTATCCGCTGGGCTCTGTACCCAGCCTGTTGGCGTTCAACCAGACTGTTGAGTTTCGGAAAACGCCGTCAAACTCCAGGTAGTAGCACATTTCAGGGCTTACGTTCTCGATACGGAACCTGCGCCTGTACCACCCTACCCCTTTCGGCCTGAACCCGTTGGCCAGGTTGTTTTCCTTGTCGATTGCCCCTTCCACTGCCCAGTCATGAGGAAGGTCAAGCTGCCGCCAGCCGCTGTCGTCATAGTCCGGATGCGCAACGCCCTGTTCGTAGCCTGTCTTGACCCACATGTACGTGTCGCCCTGGTCTTTCGGCACCGGCAGGGCGATATCGCCAAGGTGGAATTTCCAGTCCGGGTCCAGCAACAGACGTTGACGCTGTACAGCCTGCGGAGCTTCATTCTTCATGGGATCAAACTCCTTCTGTCATGTGGAATGGCCACGGAGCCTACAGGAAAGAGTCGGCAAAGGCAAAGGGTTACAGACCACAGAAGCGCAGAGCGCTGGCGTGTTTGGCACGAAGCGGCTCGCGAGGCCGCTCGCCCTCCAGTTCCTTGACAAACTGCAAACTCACCTATGGAGGGCGAGGCGCCGCCGAGCCGCATGCCGAAACTGGCAGTCGCCCATTGTGCCGGAGGCATCACCTGTGCAGACAGCGCAATTCTTCTGCGTTCAACAGATTGAACCCACCCCGCCCTGCGGGCACCCCTCCAAAGGAGGGGATCGCGAGAAACCATTGACCTGGTACATGTGGATCCCCTCCCACGGAGGGGTGCCCGCAGGGCGGGGTGGGTAACGACAGGACCCGACGATCAGAGACGCGGCCACACGCAGTTCGCCATCACGATGTCTAGTTACAGCCGCAACCGCCACCGCCGACACCACGGCCGCCGGCAGCGGCCTCACGCGTGAAGTAGATATGTTCCGAAAGAGCGCTATTCAGGGGATCGCGGTTCGGCTGCATCACCGGATCGCTCAGGCAAGCCCGTTCCCATGGTTGAACCACGCGGCACCCGCCGGCAATCGCCGCACTGGCCAGCACAATCAAAAGCAGTACCTTTGTCATGGCGCACCCGCCTCTGCATCAGCCGGCTTGATCCCCGTCTCTGGCGCGATCAGCGCCTCGATTGCTTTCTCCAGCTCGGGCACGGTCTTGTCGACCTCGAACTTTGCGTGAACAGACACGATACGGCCCGAACGATCGACAAGGAATGATGTCGGCATGGCGCGGACTGCCGCCAGCGTAATGAGTTTGTGTTTCAGATCCCTGACAATCGGGAACGACACGGCAACTTTCTCAAGGAACTTCTTCATTTCCGCAGGCGCTTCATCTTCGTTTACGCCAAGGACCACCAGTCCCCGCTCCTTGTACTTCGCATGGATCTTTTCCAGCTCGGGGAACGACTTCTTGCACGGCCCGCACCAGGAAGCCCAGAAATCCAGCAACACCACCTTCCCGGCGATATCGGGCAACTGACCCTCGAAATCGGCTGCCTTCAACTCGGGTAACGGATCGCCCGGCTTGAGCCCTTCGCCAGCCCCGGGACAGGTTACTACGGACAAGCACAGGCTGACGAAGGCTGCCAATATCAATGGCACCATGCTACTTTTCGCGACTGCGGATGACATGGCGTCTGAACCCTCCTGTTTGAGCCGCTCCTTCAGCTGTCCAGATGCAACCTTCAGCGCCGAAGGTATGGCTTATCAATTCAATGCCTTCATCCCGGCCCAGTATGAACCCCGCCGTGCACAACATGCCGGCTTCCGTACATGACGGAGCAACAACACTCACCGAAAGACAACCGTTGTCGACCGGATAGCCCGTTCTGGGATCAACTATGTGGCCGTACTTCCTGCCGGCAATTTCAAGGTACCTGAGATAGTTGCCAGACGTGCACACGGACCCTTCTTCGATCCCGACGCCACACCAGCATCGCCCGGGCCTTGTCGGATCTTCCAACCCGATGCGCCAGGCGCCACCCTCCGGTGGTGAACCGTGAACCCTGAGATCATGACCGAAGTTCACAAGGACATCCCGCACCCCGGCCTGGAGGACCATCTCCATCACCCTGTCCACCGCGTATTCCTTACCGACACCTCCGAGATCAATCGCCATGTCTTTCTCGGGCAACCGGACTCGATTCTCTTCCCTCTGCACACGGCCCCAACCCACAAGTCCCCGCGTCGAGGCGACCAGCGTGCTGTCAGGCAGAGTCGCGCGCGGCTTATGATAGTCCCACAGCTGCATCAGGGGCGCCGCGGTAGGATCGAACACGCCGCCGGTCAGCCAGTGGAACCAGTCACAGAGGGCGAGCAACTCGACAACGTCAGCTTCCGCTTCCACCCACTCGCCGTCACCGGCACCCCGGTTGATACGGCTTACCGTACTTTCGGGCCGGTACCTTGAACAGGCGGCCTCGAACCCGGCTACCCATCGGACCACCGATTCCTCCAGATCGCGCGCGGACGCTTCCGACCGCGCCCTGAACATCACCTCGCAAGGGGATCCCATGGCCTGGAAGGAAAAGCCGGTGTATTCGCAGACATGTTTCCGGCGGGTAACAGGCAAGGTAATTCTCTCATTTTCGACCGTCAGAACCATATGCGTACCCCGGCGGTAAAGACCATGGCGTCCGGATAGACAATGTCCGGCGTCACACCATCCTTACCCCTCTGGTTGTAACGCTCCACGGCCAGGTCTATCGAAAACAGGTCCTTCGCGGTCCAGATGCCCTTCAGGCCATAGCTCAACGCCTGCAGGCTTGAGAGGCGGTAGTCGGCCGAATAGAATTCATGGTAGCCGGCAAAACGCTCGGCATAGAAATCCGCTTCCGACTGGTCGTAAAGACGTACCGAGGGACGCAGGACAAAGTGTTCACCAAGCTTCTGGTGCCATTCCAGTCCGAATGTATTGGCCGCGATCCCGAAAGTGTCGGTGTACCAGCGGTAGTTGAATTCGATACCGGCCTTCAGCATCTCGATGAAACGCAACAGCGATACATAGACGATCCGTTTGTCCCTGCTGTCAGGTCGCTTCTCCGGGACCAGCAACTCGTCTATCAGGGCGACCTTGTAGGGATCCGACATGAACCCGTCCGCACGGCTTACGGTTCCGTTCAGCGTCATCAGCGTACGTTGGCCCAGCACCTGCGTCACTCCGAGCATGGCTTCCACTGTCTGCTTTGTCGGGGAGGCACCGGACACACCGTCGAGGGTGAACAGGGACGGTATCTTTATAGTGTCGTAGGTATATGCTACACCGGTCAGCAGCGTTGTGTTCTTCTGGTTGAAATCAATCGAGTCTCGGAGGGCTATGCCCATGGATTCGTAGTCTTTCTCTGTACTGTACGAGAGTTGGACTGCCGGCGTGTGGGAGCCCAGCCGTTTTGCGAATTCCAGGCTCAGTCCGACACGGGTCTCGCTCACCTCCGTCATGGGCAACCCGGTGTCAACTGTGCCGGTTTCCGGGGCCGACACAGGCGAGGCGCCGGTGTATCGGGCACGGTGGTCACCATCTTCCCGCTCACCTTCCCGCTCGTCCTCGACCTCACCGTTACCCCCACCTCCGCCGGGCGATGCACCTGAGGTCGAGTCTTCGGCAACCGGCGAAGCACCTGAGTCCGGCTCAAAGAACTGCGACGCACCGGACAGACTGCTGACACCGATTCCCGCTCCGCTTGATTGCACTGAAGTCTGAAGCGGGGCCCCGGTCGGTGTTGCGCCGGAAATGGAGTTGAAGATGCAGTCGACCTTTATGGTGAGATCCGCATCCGTCGTCATCTCGTAGAGCACCGTTGGTGCAATAACGCGTACGCGGTTGTCCGATTCCTGGTAGTACATCGTCTTGAAGTCGAGGCGATCCTCTGCCCGGAGGGAACGTGGCCGAACGACGTAGAGGACAAAGGAGAGAACCACAACCCGGGCTAGAGCAGATACAGATGTACTGGTCGATCTCATTGTCCGGCTACTGTACTGCCCCCCTGACACTTACCAACATCTATTATTTATCATCATACCGGGTGATATGTAAACCCACAACAGGGCGCACCATTAGGCAGAGCTTCTTTAACCCTTAGACTGGATATTGTTGCCCGGTCCGTAAATCCCCTCCTCCGGAGGGGTGCCCGACTTGTCCGCCGTAACCATGGGTGAAGGCGGAAGGGCGGGGTGGGTAGTGGTCAACTCACGGCAACATCCAAGCCCGCGACACCCCGCTATGCCGGACAAGGCGTCACACGGGGGAACTTCATCCGATGCACCGCCCTGTAGCAGCCGTTCTCCGCGAGTCAGCGAGCGGGAACGGCTATCTCACGCACACTGCCGTTGCCCCGACGGGAATCGGGGACAACGGCGACTACACCCAGTCACCGTCAGACCTGCTTCAGCAGATGGCGCATGTGCTGCACGTACTTCGGAAACGCAACTTCCGGCTCGGCAATCTGCGGACACCACAGCTTCTCCCACTCGAGGGTCAGGTATCCGTCATACCTGCATGCCTTCAAGGCGGCCAGGATATCGCGTAGCGGGATGTCCCCCTCGCCCACCAGGCACAGCTCGTGCCCCTCCTTGGTGCCTGGTTTCGTTATCGAGTCTTTCCAATGCGTGTAGCGGATCCACTTGCCCAGCTTCTTGCATGTAGTCGCCGGTGATTCCCCCAGAATCCTGTACGGGTGATGCGTGTCCCAGAGAATGCCGACCGATTTGGAATTGACCGCTTTCATCACTGACTGAAGGTGATCCGAAGCCATCCACTCGTCGTGGGTCTCGATCAGAAGCTGGACCCCGTGGAGCGCCACTGTATCCACGATCTTCCCCAGGCTCTGGACCATGGCATCAATGGCTTTCTCGCGCGAGAGGTCACCGAATCCGCCGCCGAACACGCGCAAGAACGGTGTCCGGAAGTGCCCGCAGATATCGGCATATCGTTTGACTTCCTCAATCTGGCCGGCAAGGGCTTCGGGCGTGGTGCAGCAGACCTGGGCGGAGGTGGAAAGGCAGGGAACGGTCAAGCCCGCGTCGGCAAATCGTTTCGCCGTTGCCTTGGCGCCAGACGTAAATTCCGGCAATTCGTATATCTTCAGCTGCCCCTTGTATCCCCTGAAATCAACCCCGTCGAATCCGTACTCAACCGCCTTCTTGATGATCGTATCCATGTCCCATGCGGGACATCCCAATGTCGTAAACGCCAGCTTCATCGTCCCACCTCTCAAGATGCACCCATGAGAAAAGAATGTAACCGCAGATGAACGCGGCGGCACGCAGATTATGAGAACGACAGGGAGTTTCTTGCCCGACCCACTGTCTAGTGGGTCGGGCAAGCTATTCCGTCTCTGCTCCACAATCGGCGTCCATCGGCGTTAATCGGCGGTTTCTCTCATCTCCAGCTGAATTGTTTCGGCTTAGGGCAACATGGGACCAGACAGTATGAAAGCCAGCTTCATTGTCACGCTTCCCCCCGGTCTCATACCTGTGCCAGGATTGCCACGTAGTTTTTGCCGTATTTCTCGGCGCACTTCGGACATGTCGTGTAGAAGAAGTACAGTTTCTGAATACTCTTACCCCTGTTCTGTACGAATGCTTTCATCTCTTCGACCCATTTCCCCATGTTCCGGTATGGTCCTTCAAACACCTTTGAGAGAAACGTTCCGGAGATGGTTGCCATATTGGCGCCCGGAATATCCTTTGTGACCTCGATATAGACGTCGGAGCCCCACAGGGAATTCTCATCCGACAGGATGACCATGGTTTCCGGCTTGGCATTCTCCGCTTCTATGCGACCCATATTCCGCGTCATGACAGCGCCGAAGTTCAATGGAATATGCAGGAAGCTCCTCACCCGATCCTTCACAAACCGCCTGCCCTGCAATTGGAGCTCTTTCCCGTCCCACGGCGCAGGATCGAATCTCGGACAACACTCATCTGGATTGTCTTTACTCATTACTCGTCCTCCGTAATTGTGCAGATCAACATCTTGACCAGTACCAGCGATAGCGCCAAGTTCACTTGTGTGAACTTCCGCGTTACCACCTGTCAATTACATGCTTACATAAAAACATTTTGGCGGGAAAACGGGCACGACCGCACCTGAAACCGGAGACTGCGCATCGTGGCCTGCAGCCATCCCCGCCGACAGGGTCAGATTCATGATCTCCTGAAGATTCGCGATGGGGGCACTCTACCACGGCAACCACGTACCAACCCATTTCTATTTCTCATTTTCGCGGTCTGACCCTGCTTCGTCCGCTGGTTCTGCGTCCTCCGATTCGTCTTCTTCTTTGGTCGGCTCTGCGTAGGCAAGCCAGCCCGAGAGCAGGTCCTGAAGAATCGGCAACTTGATGACCGCACGATGCATCAGCCAACCGAAGGCAAAAGGAATGAACAGGATCTCCAGAACGATCGGGATCACCCACCCCCAACTGCGAACAATGATGGTGCCGTCACCTTCGCCAACGATTAGGTGCTCTATGCTTGCTGGTAGTGCGGCAAGCTGCCCGACGATTGCCCCAATGACGGCGAGCACCATTCCGGCAACCCAGTAGTGCCCGAAGTACCATAGAATGTCCCTGGTGTTCTTCTTCTCTTTTATCTCGATCTCTCGCATTCTATAGGTGAACGTTTACTATTGTCAGGGAATCACCATGCGTATGGGGATTCCCTACACTGAAAATCCGAATAAGCCTGACAGACAGGAAAGCAAGTTCCTTCCCGCGATTCCTCAGTGTTGGTGGCCGTATCCCTGAGGTTTGCGACAGCGACAGCCCTACAGATCCGCCTGGCAAAATAGCCCACATAAAGTGGGCTCTACGACAAATGGCAATCCGTACACCCGTAGAGCCCGCTTTATGCGGGCTATCCCGCAGGCAAACGATCGTGCTCTGTAGCCTACGCAGAGTGGGTTCTGCAGAGAGAGAGGCTCAGCGGCAGGCCTGTTTCAGGAGTTTCACTGCGGTCTTTTCGATCTGCTCCAGCGCGCCCGGATCCCACTTGGAGCCGTTGCTGGTGTCGGTCTCATATCCACCGCGTTTGAACGCGCGACGGGTCGGGACATAACCGGCATAGCCATTGCAGAAGTGCGCCACGAATGTGTGGGGCGCCGGAGAGGCCATCTTGATGCCAAGCTGCGCTTCCACAAACGGCTCACCCATGAGCGTGGCGAGCGCAAAATCGCCGATCCGGAATGCCTGGATCTCGTAGTCCTGCCGCATCGTCCGCTCCTGCGTCTTCTTGAGGTCCAGGATCATCACCGCATACACCCAGGCCCAGTCAACCGATACCTTTGAGGCGTCATTCCACTTGGGTTCAGGATACTGGTCAAGCAGCTCCTCCGCCTTCCTGATCACTTCCGGCTTCAGCTTGCGGAGCGGCAACGGCAGCTTGGTATGCGCAAAGCCGAGTACCGGGTTCTCTACAGGTTTCATCTGCCCCAGCACGCGGTTCGTCGTCTCCATCAGCTTCGCCGCCATGTCCTTGTAGTTCGTGTTGTAGTTCACGGACGGGTCAATGTGATTGCAGTGATGAATATTGCCGCAGCAGCCGTTGATCACCAGTGGGATGCAGTCCCCGCCCATCTTCTCGCGCATCAGGCCGGCCCACGCACCCGGCCAGTCGCCTATCACGAACCTGTGCGGATACCCGTGACACGGGTGACACGTATGATGCAGGAGCGCCGCCACTGTCTTGCCGGCACCATTGACAAAAGTCGCCACGCCGACTTCCGGATCCGTCGGACCTTCGGCATGCAGAATTTTCGGATCACACGCGGCCGGATGTGTCTTGGCGGTGCCGTCCCGCATGACAAACCGGCGATTGAACGCCACCCGTCCGTCTATCCCCCGCCCCACGTGCATCGTCACCGGCTCCAGCCGCTTCACCGCCGCACCAACAGCTTCCAGACACTTCTTGAGGAACGGTTCGTTGTACCTGTCATCGCCGCCATTCAGCCAGGGGTACTTGTCCGGCATCCGCGACTTCTTGTTCTGCGTGAAACAATGGCCCACTGACGGGGTCGCGTGGTTCTGGACGATGTGGAACATCACCTTCCTGGGATCGAACTTGAACTTGCGGGCTATTTCGTGCCGTACCCGGTCCGCCCACGCATTGGTTGCCGCCAGCAGGTCGAGCGACAGCCAGCAGAAACGCTCTTTGCCGGACTCCAGCACCAGTGCGCTGGCATACAGGCGGTCACGAATCTCTTCAGTGGGCCGGTAGCGGCCTATGTCCCCGGCAAGCTGAATACCCATCGCGGGCGTTATGTCGGCGCGTCCCGCACCGGCTTTCAGAATCGGCGTTGGTT